>Ga0074199_1000036_pt1 | contig 322222 bp, 321 predicted proteins | sample EPASupsiteSAE347_FD_64528 | JGI IMG/M metagenome (GOLD analysis project Ga0074199, IMG submission 64528) | Bioremediated contaminated groundwater from EPA Superfund site, New Mexico - Sample SAE3-47 | ecosystem: Environmental > Aquatic > Deep subsurface > Groundwater > Contaminated ...
GAGAAGAAGAAAAACACGGGCCCGCAGGGATTTGAACCCTGGACCTACTACTTAGGAGGTAGTCGCTCTGTCCAAGCTGAGCTACGGACCCGCCTACTAATCTTGGCTACAAAAGTAAATAAGGCCATTCCGTCGATTTCCAAGCAGGGTGCCGGCAAAAAACCGTCATTTGCCGTAATCTGGATAATATTAAAAGGAGTTCTGCGAAATAATTGATGGTTTATTTCTTTGGAAGGCGGATAATTTGTTTCCGCTGAACCATTTTTGGGGTGTTTGAAAACATGGCAAAGAAAGACGAATTAACTATGCAAACAATCGGCTCGTACGCGTTTTTGGTAGGCGTGCTCCTGGCGCTTGTCGTCGGGTTCTTCGGCGGCTTCGGAATCGGCCAGGAAGTAATCCTCCTGACCCTGGGCGTGCTCGGATTGATAGTCGGTCTTGTGAACATCACCGAGAAGGAGATTGTGCCGTTCCTGGTTGCAACCGTCGCAATCAACGTGTCGCTCGGATCGCTTTCAACGGTAATCACTAACGTGCTCGGAATCATCCCCGCGTTCGCAGGCATTGCAGCAGGAATCGTCACTGCGCTCGGATACCTGATGGTCTTCGTGTCACCCGCAGCAGCGGTCGTGGCAGTAATCGCCATCTGGAACATGTCCAAGGACCAGTAAGTAATTAGGGCCGCTTTCGCGGCCAACCTTTTTCTTTTTCTCCTCTTTTTCTTGATTTTTTATTTTCCAACCAGCACGCGCGCTTTTTCCAAAAACAGTCGCCTACTCGTATGCCGATATGTCCGGCTTGTCGGTGAGCCCCTTCCACAAAAGGTATGCCACCACTGCGGCGCATGCGGCGTAGAACGCATAATCCATGGGTGTCATTTGTGCGGCCATCTCAAGTCACCTGAACCTAGAATATGAGCAGGAAGACAAGCAGGAAGCAGGCAAATAAAATCACTGCCACGTCGGTTGAGGAGTAGGCCATTATGGCAAGCACAACCGGTATCATCAGCGCGGTTGGCAGGAAGTAGGATGCGACGTGCTCCACTCGTGCGCCAAGCACCATCCCCACCAGCACAAGCAGAATCAGGAACGTGGTGAACTTGCGGATGGATGAAGTCAGCGACGTGAACACCATCTGTATAATCTCGTGAATCACTCATTCCCCACCTACTGCCTCTTGTTGCCCGACAAAGTATAAAAAACCGTTTTGCAGCGTCCGCAGGGCTGCTGACTGAATACCCTTAAAAAAAGCCGGCGGCCAATCTCTTCTATGGCCAAGGAATTCACCGTCACGCCCTGGGAAGTCAAGGGCGACATCGACTACGACAAGCTCATCCGCGACTTCGGCACCCAGCCGCTCACCAAAAAGCACACCGAGCTGATTGAGAAGCTTGCAGGCAAGAAGAACCACATGCTTGACCGCAATATTTTCTTCTCGCACCGCGACCTCGACTGGTTCCTTTCCGAATACCAGAAGGGAAAGCAAGTAGCACTCTACACCGGCCGCGGCCCGTCCGGCCCGATTCACTTGGGCCACCTGATGCCGTGGCACTTCACTAAATATTTGCACGACGCCTTCAAGTGCCAGCTGTACTTCCAGATGACTGATGACGAGAAGTTCCTGTTCAAGGACTCCCTCTCGCAGAAGGAGACCTACAATTGGTCGCTTGAGAACGCGCTTGACGTGATGGCCGTAGGGTTCGACCCCGAGCGCACCAAAATCCTGATTGACACCAAAAGCATCGCCAAGCTCTACCCGCTTGCGCTGGAGGTTTCAAAGCGCGTCACCTACTCAACAGCAAAGGCCGTGTTCGGCTTTGCGGACAACTCCAACATCGGAGAAATCTTCTTCACAAGCATCCAGAGCGCTCCCGCGTTCCTGCCCTCGGTTGAGGCGCGGGAAAAGAAAGGCGCAAAAGGCAACGAAACCGTGCCTGTGCTCATCCCCTACGCAATTGATCAGGACCCGCACTTCCGCGTCACGCGTGATGTTGCCGAAAAGATTGGCTTCCCCAAGCCCGCTGCAATACACTCTACTTTCTTCCCCTCGCTTGCAGGAGCAGGCAAGATGAGTGCGTCAGACCCGCTTTCAGCCATTTACACTACAGACGACGAGGCCACCATACGCAAGAAGGTCGGCCGCGCGTTCACAGGCGGCAGGCCGACTGTTGCGGAGCAACGCAAGCTTGGCGGCAACCCCGAAATATGCAGCGTCTGCCAGTACCTCAAGTTCTTCTTCGAACCGGACGACAAGAAGCTGGAAGAGCGCCTGCGGGCATACAAGGCAGGTGAAATCCTTGATGGAGAGAACAAGGCCTACCTGGCTGACAAAATCGTGGATTTCCTGAAGGAGCACCAGAAGAAGCGCGAACAGGCAAGGAAGGTACTGGATAAGGTAATTGATTGAATTTTCTTTGTTTTACTTTAAATTTACTTTAAGTTACTTTGTTTAAAGTAATTTATAGATTTAGGATATCTCGTAATATGCGCCCCTAAACTTACCTACTTTACGAAGTTTTCCCTGTTTCACGAGTTCGTTTAGATCGTTTACTGCCGTGGGCTGTGAAACACCTACTTTTTTTGCGTATTCGCTAGTCTTTAACGTCTTGTTTTTCTCAACAAGTGCCATGGCCTGCCTTTGCCTGTCGTTCATTCCGTCAACTTCGTGTCGCTTGCGGTTGCTTGCCTTGTTGTAGAAAATCACGCGAAACGCAGTACCTAGGTTTTGGAATTCTGGGTCGGGAAGACCTTCCATTCTGCACAATTTACGCATCTTAATAATTCCGGAACCCAATCCTTCGCCCAGCTTGAGGTCTTGCAATAACTTGTATGTCAAGGGGTTTCTGTGCAATGGGTTCTTGTCAAAGTTTGCAGAAGTCTGTCCAGGAAGCAGACCTCCTGGGTTTGTCAATTCGAGTCGATCTGAATATACTTCAAATAGACAAAACATCGGGTCAAAATAATCTCTGTGCCCGATTGCATTAGTTACTGCCTCCCGAAGTGCTTCTGGGGGGTAATCTAACCTTTCTTCTCTTACTGCTCCTGCGATGGCAAAAGTTTTCCCGACTTTCTGGCGTAGTTTTTCGTATGACTGATATATCAATTCAGGTATGGTTCCGCTTATCCGTTCATCTGAGACTATTTTTTCAAGTTCTTTTTCCGTGCCCTTGTAAACTACGATTCTTACCTCGAGGTTATCATAGTAGTTTTGGGGTTGACTTGAGAAAAACATCGGGGCAACGTTTTTCAAATAAAAGTCGCCGTTGTATGCCGCGCATTTTAATGCGACAAGTCTTGTCTTCAGTTGTTCTTTTTCCTTCAAATCCAACGGTTGTTGCCTGACTTCAAAAAACGTCTTCAATTTTGCTTCGTCTAAGTCGGAAAGTTTTACCGGCGACTTAAGTTCTTCAAAATTTAATATCGTTCTACGCCTAAGAAAGTCAATGAGTGCTTCGCCATGAATGTGTTCATTTGTAGTGCCCTGGCGTACGTAGCACTCCTTGTCAAAGAAACAGGGGTTTTGTGATAGTGATACCGGTTCAACTGCAATGACTATGATTATTTTTCCCTCGTATTCTACGAACTCTTCAGTAAAGTTTGGTCGAGGCCTGCACAAGTCTATTACTGTTCGCAGCTTCCTAGATGCTTCATCTCTATTGGAGATTCCTGTAACTTCCTTGTTTGGTCCTATGCCAATGACCATTATTCCTCCGACTGTGTTTGCAAATGCGCAAATGGTTTTGCCGCATTTATCTTGGACGCCTTGCTTGAATTCTCGCGTTGGGCCTTCCCATTCGGATATCCAGCGTTGCACATCAGAGGAGGAGAATGGCATTCAAATCACAATTTGTCCGGGAGGGATGGAAATGGCTGGACTTTTCTTGCGAAAATTAGGATGATTTGACTAATCAGACTTGGATGTTTGTCTTTCCATTTGGATATTGATATTGCTTCTGCTTTTCGTAGTAGCATGTGCAGCTTATTGCTGATTTTTCTGAATTTCATTTTATTTTTTTTAAAATCGCAGTCTGAGTTCTTGTAGTGCGTGATAATATTGATGAATTCGATTGTCTCTTCAATGTATGTGTCAATTAATTTTGAGAATCCGTCTGGTTCTATCGGTTGGTTTTTTACTTCCTCGAATGTCGAAGCCCATCTTTGTTCGTAATCATCTAGCATAGTGTGAAGCTCTTCCGTAGAAACGTCTAAGTAAAACTGGTAGCTCTGTGTTATTTGGCTATTCATCTTTTTCCCCAATTCATTACTTTAAGTTACTTTAAATTACTTATGTTAAAGTTAATGTAATTCGGCTTAAAGTAACTTTTCCTGCCCCCTTTCCGCTTTAAGTCCTTCCGGAGCTTTTGCCACCAATCCCAATTTAAACTTTCAATCCCACAAAAATTCAAGGAAAATCAGACGGCTTAAATAGGTTGGCCGCTTCTTTTTGTTTCCAATATCATTCTTTTTACAGAGGTAGGTTTTCATGGGTAACAGAGGACGAGAACGACAGGTTGTATGCGTCAAGTGCGGACGGAGCGTGAGGCGCGACAAGGCTGTAGTCATCGAGAAGATGGTCTTCGCAAACCCGCTTGAGCGCAAGGACGTATGCGTGGACGAGTATTCGCGCGGAACTTTCCGCGAAGTCTGGTACTGCCCGTCGTGCGGAAAGCACGGCCGCATCTACGAGAAGAAAAAGAAGCTCGTGGCAAGGCAGCGCGAACGCCAGCAGATGCTGGATGCGCGCAAGGCATCCTACAGGCCGCGCCCCAAGGTGTCCGACCAGACCCAGGGACCGCAGCCAAAGGGCGAGCTTGACGTCGACTTCAAGGTAACAAACGACGACGAGCCCGCTAAGGTTGCTCCTGCGGAAGAGGCACCTGCAGTAGAGGCCTCCGAAGCGGCTGAAGAGAAGACCGAAACCGCCTAGATTAGGTTGATTTTGGCTCTTTTGGCCCAAATCTCCGGCACGGACCCCAATCCTGCCGGGTTTTTATTTTCCTTTTTCCCTTTATCTTAATCCCAAGGGCTCGTAGTCGATTGGTAAGACGCCAGTCTCACACACTGGAGATACGCGGTCCGATTCCGCGCGAGCCCATGTCCGCATGGGAACCTACGGTTCCGCTTGACCGGACCGGTCTTCCCTCCCTTTTGGGTTGCCGGCTTTGGTCTGACTTAATTTCTTGCGCGAGCCCACTTTTTCCGCTCTTCTTTAATATCCGGATTAATTAGTGGCAGCGGTAAGCAACGGGCTCTGGTATGCCTTCTGCACTGCAAGCGAGGCCTGCCTGCCGTCAAGGCGAAAGTTCAGGTAAATGGCGTCAGTCGAGGTGACTGTGCAAAGGGTTCGCCGGACTTCCTGCCTTGAAACAACTCGGCCAAACAGGTCGGAAAGGACCTTGCTTGCCTCGAGGATTTCCACGCCAACGGGCTGCCTGCCGGACTGTGACAGGTCTATGCCTATGCGGGGGCTTATCTCGACAGTCAGGAACGCCTTCTTTGAGCTGATGTGCACGTAGAGGCTGTCGTTTTCCTCGTCGTACTGCACACAGCTAATCCTTGCCATCCGCAATCTTCCTCTGGACGTCCTTGTTTGTCCGAAGCAATGTTATCACGCGCATCATGTTATTTAATGCAAAATGCAGCCTACCTTCTCATCCCTGCAGCGGCCTTGATTGCGTCCCTCATCGCCTGCTTGCCGAAGTACACGAGCCGCACCTGCCGGATTGTAGTCTCGTGCTTGTGGTAGTGCTCGCGGATTGCGGCAAAGGCGCCCCGGATGGTGTCAGCCACCGTTGCGCCGAAGTGCTTTGTGCCAACTGCGGGTATGCTGATGCTTTGGAGGCCCATCCGATTGGCATTAATCAGGGCCGCTTTTACTATCCTGTAAATGGTCTTTTCGTTCACGACGTGCCTTCCTTTCTCAAAGTCCATGCTGACTATGTTGAGTATCATGCCGCAGGGAAGTTTTCCGGGTTCGGAGACTACGGTGTAGCCAACTGGGAATTGCCGGGTCCTTGGGTTTGCCCTGATTGCTTTTGTCTGGGCCTGCAGCAGTCCTTCTGTGCCTCCGGCCTTGATGATGGCGCGTTGTATGGAGTCCTTCTTGAGCATCGGCTTGAAGGATGGCATCACCGGGCAGAGTATGGCATCCGTGGTCTCCCTGCACAAGTCGGCCTGCACGATGCTTACGCTGCCGCCGCTAAAAAAACGGAATTCCATCCGATTGCCCCCTAAGCTTGCTGGCGCCCGTGGTATTAAAGCGTGCTGCGTTTTTAAGCCGGGGTCGGGACTGGCGTTGCCTTCGCAAGCTCCTTCCTGACGTATTCGTACGTCTTCTGCGATATCTCGCTGATGGCCTGGTTTGCCTGCCAGTAGTCGGTGTCCTTGCTCATCACGCACAGTATGTACGGCTTCTTGGGCAGGTATATTATCCCGCAGTCGTGGTAGAGCCCCCCGTTGGCATCAAAGCCCACCTTGTGGGCCACCTTGACGTCAGCAGGAAGCCCCGCCGGAAGCTGGGTATTGTAGTCGGTCTCCGACATTATTGAAAGCGCAATCTGCGAGAACGGCCTGCGCAGGTAGGTGGAAAGGTAGAGCGAGCGGAGTATGTTGCTGTACCCCTTGGGTGAGATGGCCTCGTCGGTGTCGTTTTCGCTGTGTACGCCTATGGCCTGCTTGGCCTCCTCCAGCTCCTCATACGTAAGTACGCGCCTGTTGAAAGTAAGCAGCGCGGTGTTGTCCGACTCCTTTATCATGGTCCGAAGGAGCTCGCGCACGGTAATCCTGTACCCCGCGCCCTTCTGTGCAAGAGAGCCGCTCACGCCGTTGAGGTCCTCTTGCTGGAGCGTGACGACCCCGTCAAGGGAAAGCTCGCCCTTTTCGGCCTTCTTGAGCACTGCCACCATTGTCGGCACCTTCAAAAGGCTCATGGGCAGGTACTGGTCCTTCTCGTTGATACCTACCCACGCGCCGGTGGTGAGGTCCTCAAAGTACACCCCGAAGTGGCCGGAAAGGCCCACGTTTGAAAGCGTCTCGTTGAGCTGCGGCTTGAGCGGCTGGTAGGACACGGTCCAGGCCTTGCGCTCCTCCAGGTAGGTGTCGACGTCAAGCCAGGCCACTTTCGGCGAGAGCAGGCCGTAATCCTGCGGGGCATTGGCCTGGCTGAACGTCTGGAATGCAAAGTATGCATTGGCCGCAAGCGAAATCACAAGGAGGATGCCGAGCGCTTTTTCCTTCGCGCTCAGGTGTGTCTTGGGAAACAAAAGAATCCGCTCTCAAAAAACCGCATTGGCTCAGTACCTTATAATGATCTTGTCGCCAAGCCTGGAGATGTAGTCGAACTCGAAGTCGAGCTTCTGGCCGCTGCCGGTCTGGACGATGAACGCGCTCTTGCGGCGGTTTATGCCGACGACCTTGCCGATCATGCTTCCGATTTCGGTGTAGACTTCCTTGCCTTCCAGGTTCATCCTTGCGATTATGCTCTCCTTGAGCCTCCTTGCGAAGTGCGACACCACGAACATCGAGGCGGCGCCCACTATGAGCGAGTACAAGAAGTCCGAGAAGTACACGGTGCCGATGACCCAGTCAACGGCAGTGCCTATGATTAGCCAAAGGAGCAGGATTGCCGCCGCCTGGGTGAGGTTGTCCGAAATCAGGTACCTCTTCTTCTCCATCAGCGCCTGTATGGCGTTCCCGGCGACTATGATGAGGAGCGCAGCCGGCAGCAGGAGGAGCGTGACCTTGACCGACTCTGCTATGAGCTTGCCGATGTTTGCGGTCTCGGCGTTCAGCGCGTGGTCGATGCCAAGGAAAAGCGACACCACTATGAGCGGGGCCGCTGCGAAGTAGAATATCGTGCTGACCTTGTCAAGCGAGAACCGGAACTGGGACGCCGAGCGTATGAGCATCTCCTCGACCCCGAACCCCTTGAATATGAGGTATATCCCGAGTATGAACACGAACAGCCGGAGCCCCGCGTCCTGCAGAAGGAAGTAAAGCAGGAGCGCAAGCCCGGGAATCCCGAACACTATCCTTGCGTAGTGCGGCTCCTTGAGCTTTTCCAGTATTACGAAATAGGTCTTCTCCAGCTCCTTGGTCTGCTTCACAGTGACTGGGAATATGCTGTTGATCTTGATTCTTGACTGTATGAGCGGGAGTATCTGGTCGTCGCTTGCGCCGTCGCTGACATAGACGCAGGCCTCGGCAGGGAAGCCCGCCATGACCTTTTCCAGCTGCTCGACCACGTTGCTGTACGCCTTGTAGCCGAGTCCCGCGTGGCCGGTCAGGGTGGCAATCTCGCAGTCGTGCTCCGCGCTAAGCTCGTCGTAAATCTTGATTGCCTTGAATATGGCGTTGCCGTCGGAGTCCTCCGGGTCGGCCACGAGGAACTTGGCAGCTGCCTCGAAGTTGACCTTCCTGCCAATCAGCGGGCCCTTTATCCCCGCCTTCTGGCCAAGGTCGTCGTCGATGTCGACGTTGATAATCAGTAGACGTTTTGCCTCTGCCATTTTGACCGAATTAATTGGTCTTTTTGGGGGCTATATAGCTATCCTTTTGGGAAGGGTTGCGTATTTTTTTCTGCCGCTCAAACCGACCGGTACCATCTTTCGTATTGTTTGTGGTCTCCGACAAAAAGGATTCTCTTCTTTTTTTCCTTAATCTCGAAAGCTATCCGGTATCCGCCGACTTCCTCGACAAAATAAGGCAACCCGTGGCGGAGGTGCCGCGAGGCGGAGTCGTCGCTTTCCAGCTGGATTGCCTTTTTGAGGATCCGCTGCCGCACCGGCTTGTCCATCCTGCCAAGCATCCGCTCAGCGTCCTCCTCGAACAGAACTTCATACGGCGGCATCCAAGGCACCTATCTTTTTGCCCCGTATTTTTCAAGCACGGCGTCAAGCGGAACCGACTTGCGTTTTCCGGAATCAAGTTCCGCGCTTACTTTCTGCATCTTGCGTATTGCAAGCTCGTCCTCGATTTCCTTTGCGCCGGTTGAGACGTTGAATTCCTTTCCCAAGTGCATCACTCCCGCACGCAGCGCCTCGGTCTTAGTCTGGTAGTAGCCGAGCGAGACTAGTTTCTCAAGCACTATTTCCGGCGCACCAGTAAACCTTACCACCGTTTCACCCATAAAAACACCACTATTATTTAGGTATTTTAGTGGTTATTAGCCTTTGCAGGCTGCATTTCCGCTGTTCTTGCCACTTATTTTTCGGCCCTTTACCAATGCTTAAAAACAAGGGTATGCAGAAATTACTACTGCACAGTAGTAATGTGTGGTTGTTTGGTTTTGGCCTCAATTTTTGACGACAGGCAGGTACTGGTGTTCGTAAGCATCATAGCCGCGTCCATAGTCTTGGCCGGCTCGGTCTTTGTGCTCAACCTGGTAAACCCCGTGCTCTTTGCATTCGGGCTCCTGTTCTTTGCGCTCATAGTCTTTCTCTTCCCCCGTTTCGTGGAGTTCAAGGAGTACGAGCGCGGCGTCCTGTTCCGGCAGGGCAAGCTGCGCGGGGTGGTCGGGCCCGGCTGGGTCTGGATGCTCCCGGTCATTGACACGTACACCCAAGTTGACCTTCGGACTCAGGCAGTGGTTATTCCCTCCCAGAAGGTCATCTCCCAGGACGGGGTCGTGATGAACGTCACAGCGTCCATAAACTACAACATAACCGACCCGGCGAAGTACGTCATCTCGGCAAAGAACATCAGCCAGCTGCTCAACCTCGCGGCAATCGCATCGCTGCGCGAGACGTCGTCCCAACTCACCTACACCGACATCATACTTCACGCCGAGAAGCTTGCAGCAGCGCTCAAGGCGGCAATCGACGCGGAGTCCGACACTTGGGGAATCAACGTCTCCATCGCAGACATCAAGGACGTCGTCCTCCCAAAGGACCTGCTTGAGGCCATGAGGCTGAAAGAGGAGGCCGAGCAGAGAAAGGACGCAATCGAGACCCAGGCAAGCATCAAGCAGATTTACCTGAAGGCCCTTGACGACACCGCCTCAAAGCTTTCGCCCCAGACCCTATCCTACCTGTATTTGGACGCGATGCGCAAGATGGTGCTCTCCAAGTCAGCCAAGGTCATAGTGCCAGTTGACTTTGCAAAGGTCGCGCCGGAATCCCTGATGCGCTCGATGCTCACCGCAGGCGACAAGGAAAAGACTGCCTGATTTTTTTATTATTCCAAGGCACAAGGAATACCGTCTACTTGAAGTTGACTTATTTTCCTCCTTAAGGTCACTAGCCTGCTTTTTACTTTCAGGCGCGTTTTTGCCTGATGAACCAATCCGGCAAAACGCCTAACCAATCCACTGCATAGTAAGTTATATTAGTTTAATTTATTATACTCTATTAGTCGTGTGGACTGCCAGCAGAGCCGGATGGGATAAATCAGCTGCCGAGGTATGTTGACAATGGACATAAGATACACGCGCCATGCGATTGTCGATTCGATGCCGGACGACAAGATAAGTGTTGGAGACGTCCGATTGGTGGTCCAAAAGGCCGAACGAAGGACGAGGGTGGGGGACGACAAGTTCAAGTTCAGGTATCGCGACATCGAAGTGGTCTGCGTCAAGGCCCCCGGGTATTGGCTGGTAATAACGGCGTACAGGATATGAACTTGAATATGGTTTTTGGTGATTTGACTTATGACTTGCCCGATATGTGAAAGCGGAACCCTGAAGAAACGGAAGGTGGCCGTAGAAAAATACGGCGTGGCCGTGGGAGAATTCGAAGCCGAAGTGTGCACGAAATGCGGGGAGCAGATATTCTCAGAAAAAGAGGCTGCCCGGATAGAGTCCAAGATAACGTCCCTTGACCTGTGGGGAAACCCTGTTGATTCCCGGATATACAAAGTCGGAGGGAACTTCGTCGTATCCATAAAGAAGACGGTGGCAAAGGCCATGGGGATAGACAAGCCGGTCGGCGTGAGGCTGATTCCGCAGGCAAAAAAACACCAGCTCATAGTTGAGCTGGCGTAGGAGTTGCAATGGACGATTCGTAATCCGGGCGCTTTCTGACTGCTTTATGGTGCATTGCTTTGGACAACTACGATTTTTTCCTAAAAACAGACCTTAGCGAGCACGTTGGCGAGTGGGTTGCCATAGTTGACCAGAAAATCGTAGCCAGAGGAAAGAGCTTCAAAAAAGTATACGAAGAAGCCCGCAAGCTCCACCCGGAAAAGACGCCGTTCCTTTCGTGCGTCCTTGAATACGCCGTCATTTAGCATCTATCACGTCTTTTTCCTCTGCTTTTTATCCTAGCTTTTGCTAACTATTCTCACTAATGGCTCTAATCGCACCAGCAAAAAACGCCTTTAAGTGGCTCTCTTCAAACTGGAAAGAAGTAGCTTGGGCAACGCTTCCCGGAATCATAGCGTGCCTTGCGATACTCTACCCGTTCTTTCTTTCCAGTGGGGAGTTGATTTATCTTGATTCCTCGGGCGGCCTAGTGAGCATAGACCAAGTTACCCACTTCCTTGACTCTTCCGGCGGGGATTGGACTTCCTACCGCTGGATTCCATACTACCTTATTCAAGTCCCGTTCCTCCTGCTGTTTGGAACCGCGTCCTCGGCAATATTTTCCAAGCTGGTCTTCCTTGCAATCTTTGCCATCGGCTCTGCCGGGCTTTACCTGCTCTACCGCGAGTACGGCGTGAAATCCAAGGCAGCCTACCTCCTTTCAGTTGCGATAATGTCGTTTTCCCCGTTCGTCTATGAGCGGCTGATGATGGGGCAGTATTTCGTGGCAAGCTCCCTCCTGTGCCTGCCGCTGTTCCTGTACCTTGCAAAGCGGTTTGCGGACGTCCCTTGCTTTGGCAGGGCTTGGCCGCTTGCATTGTCGCTTTGTGTCCTCACCCTTCAGCTTCAGGGCTTCGTGCTCGGTACTGGCATGGTGGCGCTCTTTCTTTTCATCAACCACCTCTTCCTCGGCAGGCAGGCGCGCCGGAAGAACTGGGCCGCATATCTGCAGCTTGCAGGCGTCTTCCTTGTTTTCAACCTCCTCTGGCTAATCCCCTACTTTGCCCTCCCGCAGAACCCGATATTTTCCTCAATAGACCAGACGCATCTTGAGTTCTTCTCGCCCCAAGCATCCGCGGGGTTCAACACCGCTGTCAAGTCGGCGCTCATGGTTGGCGCTTGGCGCGAGAACGCCGTCCTTCGTGCATACAAGACGCTTCCAACCCCGTTCACCTACGGGTTCGTGGCCCTGCTTTTCAGCCTCTCAATATACGCCCTGCTCAGTCAGCCGCGCAACCCGCTTTTCATCACCCTTGCAATAGGCTGGGTGGTCGGGCTGGTGTTCGCAACAGGCGTCTCCCACCCTTGGACTGACGGGTTCTTCAACTTTTTCTACGACCACGTGCCGATGTTCTCCGGGTTCCGCGACTCCAACAAGTTCGTGGAACTGGTCGCTTGCGCGTATGCGGTACTCGCCCCGGTTGGCATCTACCTTGGGCTTGGCGAAAAGGCGTTCTCGCAGAAAAAGGCCTCCTTAGGCTACCTTCTTGCAACTGCTGCAATCCTTGTTGTCATCGCGGCAACAGTTGCATACAACTACCCCGCGCTCGGGCTTTCAGGCCAGCTCCACCCAATCAGCTACCCGCCGGAATACCTGTCCATCCCCTCGATGGTCCCTTCAGGGGAGAAAGCGGTAGTAGTTCCGTCGGGAATCTACTACTCGTACTCCTGGTCTCTTGCAGCCGGCCTGGACGGGAGGGTCGCAAACCCTTCAGGCAAGTTCCCGTGGCTTGTAGTGTCTTCCCCTTCGCCATCTGATTTTGGCGGCACGCTCAAAGGTGGCGCGTACGACTGCATCAACAGCCAGAACGCGTCCTGCCTGGTGCAGAACGGCGTCAATTATGCGATTGTGGATTACTGCTCGACTTCGCAAGTTGACCGTTCGTGGGCTGCCGCAGGCTCCGAGCTTGTGAACGAGGCGGGTTGCCTGAAACTTTATAGGCTATCCCGCTGAGCCGTCACGGGCAGCTTGGGCAGTCAGACTGCCAGCTTTTGTATTCCCAAAAATGTTGACGAAGAGGACTCCTTAGAATTAGTGCTGACGTAAATCTTTACTGCAAAGAGTTAGTTAAGCACCTTGGAAAAGTCAACCGTTACCATAACCCTTTCAAAAAACGGGTTCGGGGTCAGTTTTCAATTGCCTTGATAACCCGTACGACTTTCCTTTTTGAAAACCCCATTCGCACCAGTTCGTTTACTATCTGTTCCGGAGCCAATCCTTTCTCAAGCTTCATCCGGTAGGCGTCCGCGAGTATGTTGTCCTTGTTTAGGGTCTCCAGCTTACGCGTGATTGGTGCGTCAATTCCGAACCGTTCCTTAAGGTCGCGTAGCGCCTCGAGCATGTGGCCGTGCCAGGGTCGCGTCTTGCTCTGCAATGCACACTCGGTTAGCATCACATTCCAGTCAAAAGGCGTCTGGCGGACGATTGCAGCCATGTCAGCAGTGTCGTCAGGCCTGCCGGTGACGCTTTTGAAGAGGACTATATCCTCGTTTGAGACAGAATTAACCTGTAGGTTGCCAAATTTTTCCAGCAGTGTTGAGCGCTGCTTCATTGGCGGCGATAAGCTGAGCTTGTCCACCACCTTTTCAACGAACAGGTCTATGCGGAAACCATCGGAATTGTCCCAGACCCCACCGGAGACCTGCATATCCTCATAGGTCCTTCCAAGTTTCATTACTGGAGAGAACTTGGCGTGTCCGAGCGCTTTGTGCAATTGTGGTAGCTGTGAATTGCTCTCAAGCAGCAAGTCGAGGTCTTTCGTGCCCGGTTTCTGGCCCCGGAAGGCCATCGCTCCGCCGCCAAGCAGATACGCGGTTACTGGTTCTTGTAGGCTTTCCCCTATTTGTTGGAAGACCGCGTAAAGATATTTCCTGTCGAAGAGCCTCTTCATTCGTATTCCCTTAGCTTCTTGTGGTATTCAACGGATTGCAGCAGCGTGAGGAGCTCCTGTTCAAGTAGGAATTTCCTGGAAAGCCGCGAAAGCTTGGCGACATCCATGCGGACTTTGTCAAGCGCGATGACTAGTATGGTCTTATCCTGTGGTTTTATTGTGGATAGGAGTAGCGCGTGTATGAATGCCTCTTCTACTGAGAGCTTGCGCGGTCGTTCATCAAGGTTGAAATAGTATTCCTGGCTGCCCGAGGGAATGTATTCCAAACCGTGTTCTCCGAGAACGGGAAGTCCAGTAGGGGTAAAGAAAGAAGAAGGCTCATGCGCGTCGAGTCGCCTGACGACATGCTTTCGCACCCTGATTGACGTGCTATGCGCAGGTTTAGCTTGGGCGTGAAGCCGGGTCAGGAGCGTGTGAATAGTGTTTGCGTAAGCGATTGAGAAATTCCGCAGGTCGCTGTCGGTGATCGTGTACCCTGCGCTTGAAGCGGATATTACGCCAGCCCCTTTGAGTTGGTTGATTTTCCGGAACAAAGTAGGCCTGCTGAACGAACATTCCTCCTCTAGGGTCGAACGGGGCAAGGGCGCCTCATTGGATATGAGAATAAGCAACTCGATTGCCGGGCCTGCAAGCCACTCCTGTATTTTTGCATCCGGCCTGGTTTCGTAGAATTTTTTAAATGCCTGGCTATGCTGTGCCAGTGAAAGGCTGAGTATCTTCGACTGTGCTTCTTCCTTTACCGCGATGAATGCCTTTTTTTCCAGGGATTTTACCAACCTGCTTGCCATCCCCGGGGAAACCGCCAACGCCTTTGCCAACCTGCCCGTTGCTAGGCTGGTTGTGCAAAGAACTCCAAGTGCACGAATTTCTTGTTTGCTTAATTTGATTAGCATAGTATCATTTTATGCAACTTATCTATTTAAATGTTTACTTATTTGATACTAGTAGTGTCTTTTAGTGGTTTAAATGGATTTTTGATATACCTAAACCCATAGGAAGGATGTTGGTTTAGTCCCTTATGATTAGTCGGCTGGTAATTGGTTTTAATGAGTTGCAGGCCCGGTTTCCGCTGAATTTTCTTGCTTTGCTCAAAACCTTAAAAGCCAGCCTTTCTTATGAATAAAGCTGTCTTTTCACTAGTTGATTTGTTCATGGATAGGCTCTCAGTCGTAATCCCCTGCTACAAGAAGGAAAAGGTAGTGTTTTCCGCGCTTTCCGACATCCACTCCGAGCTTTCCAAGCTCGGCCGCAAGTTCGAGATGATTTTAGTTGACGACTGCTCGCCTGACGGCACGCTTTCGGAATTGAGGCGCTTCTGCAAGGGCAGGGAGAACTGCCACGTGGTGCCCCTTGAAGAGAACAAGGGCAAAGGCAACGCGGTGCTTGCCGGCTTCCGGCACAGCCGCGGCAGCACCGTCCTTTTCATCGATGCCGACCGCGACCTTCCCCCAAGCCAGATCCCGCTCTTTCTGCAGTACATGGAGCGCTACAACGCCGACGTCATAATCGGCAGCAAGAACCACCCCGACTCCATAGTCAAGTACCCGTTGCTTCGCCGCGCGCTTTCCCGCGCCTACCAAATCATGTGCTTCGTGCTCTTCGAAATGCCCATTTCAGACACCCAGGTCGGGATAAAGCTCTTCCGCCGTCCGGTTTTGGAGTACGCCTCCCCGAAGATGCTTGTCAAGCGCTACGCGTTCGACTCCGAACTCCTTGTCCTGGCCCACTACGGCGGCTTCTACATCCGAGAGTGCCCGGTCGAGGTCAGGTTTCGGGGCGGGAGTGGGGTCAACCCCGACTCAATCTTCCGCATGTGGCTGGACACGATGGCGATATGGTACCGGCTCAAGATACTGCATTATTATGACAAGATAAAGATGTGAATCCGATTTGCGAATCCTGGTCCTCAACTGGCGTGACCTCAAGAACCCGGCAGCAGGCGGGGCTGAGGTCTACACGCATCAAATCATGAAGCGGCTTGCCAAGCAGCATGAAATCACCCAGTTTTCCGCTTACTTTCCTGGCGCAAAGAAAGACGAGACAATAGACGGCGTCCGGATAGTCCGCGGCGGCAACGCACTTACTGTTTACCTGCACGCCTTCCTCTTCTACTGCTTTGGCCTGAAAAAGAAGCCGGACGTTGTAATCGACGAGTGCAACACCCTGCCTTTCTTCACGCCCTTCTACGTCCGGAAGCCTGCGAAACGGGTTTTCCTTATTCACCAGCTTGCGGTAGAGTTCTGGGATTACGAGGTGCTGTGGCCCTTCAGCAAGGTTGGGAAGTTTTTCGAGCCTCTGCTATTGAGGCTCTACCGGAATGAAAAAACCATAACCGTCTCAAACTCCACAAAGCAGGATTTGCTCGCGCTTGGCTTCAAGGACGTTTCGATTGTCGAGAACGGCCTTGACATGCCCGTCTGCAAATCCGTCCCAAGGAAGTTCAAGGACCCGACCGTTCTTTTCGTGGGCCGGCTGAAGCGGGCGAAAGGCCCCCAAATAGCTGTCGAGGCGATGATTGAGGCCAAGAAGCGCATCCCGAACCTCCAAGGGTACGTTGTCGGCGACGGCTACATGCGAAAAGAGCTTGAACAGAAAATCCGCAAAGCCCGCGCTTCCGGCTACATCCGCCTTACCGGCTTTCTTCCAAAGCACGAAGTGACTGCGCTCATGAAGAAAAGCCACGTCCTCGTAGTCCCAAGCATAAGGGAAGGGTGGGGGCAGGTTGTCATCCAAGCGAACGCCTGCGGAACTCCGGCAGTTGGGTTTGATGTGCCTGGCTTGCGAGACTCTATATGCGACAATCTTACTGGTTTATTAGTAAACTCTAATGGTGCTGTATCTCTTTCAAACAAAATCATAATCTTATTTTTTAAAAAAAAGCGATTCGATAAAATAACAAAAAATACCTTGAAATGGGCACAAAAATTCAACTGGGAAAAAAGTTCACTCAAACTTAATAGATTAATATTATCTTCTCCTGTTTAGTTGGGCTCAGTCAAATCAATTGGTTCTGGATGAGAGTATTTCCGTGGTAACACAACTTCTAACTATTGTCATTCCGACATTCAATCGGTCGCGTTATTTGTCTGAAGTTATCTCGGAAATAGTTACGCAGGTAGTGTCTGATGATTTGTACGATTATGTTTCAATTCATATCAATGATAATTCATCTACGGATAATACTGCAGATTTAGTGATGCGTTTCATAGAACAGAATAACTGTAAGATTACCTATCATCGGAATCATACAAATCTTGGTTTTGATAGAAATTGTGATGTTGCAATAAGACATTCGAGAACCAAGTGGACTTGGTTGTTTGGCGATGATGATTTAATGCCGCCCGGCTCTTTAAAATTCATTATTGAATCCTTGCAGCATCTAACGAAACAAATTCGTTTTGTTACTGTTCAATCCAATTTATATTCTCCTGATATGCGTATAACCTTGGTAGATTGCAGTCGTGAGTATCCTCGTGACCTAGTTTTTTCTGGCATTTCGGATTTTTCAGCTAAGTTCTATAATAAGTTTAATTTTATGGGTCACCTTATTTTTGAAACTAGTTTGTGGGCAAAAACAGCAAACCTTGAAAAATATATTGGCAGTCAAATTGTGCACGTCTATTTTGTCCTTTATTGGATTAGTAAGAAAGAGCAGATTGCTTTTCTCAATAGGGTTTGCATTCATCAGCGTTCCGGTGCGTCTATTCGGTCTGCTAATGAGATGTTTTCAATCATTTTTGGTTGTTTGCATGACCGAAAGGAAATGGTTTATGATTTATTCAAATTCGATTCAGAGCGACAAATATTGTTACGCTCTTTCTTTTATTTTCAAAAATTTGCATTGCTTTTATTTAAACAGAGTGAATCCAACTATAATCTAATTTCAAAACGGGATGTTGCACTTTTTTTTGAAGCAAAAAATGCATATTACTTTATCCCTGCTTTTTGGATTTACTACTTACCTCAACTTTTGCTTCCTTCCTTTTTTTCAAAAAAATTGGTTAGTATCTTTAACGCCGTTCGGAAGTCATTTGGAGAAGTATCTTCCCGTTTCAATACCTAATTGGTGTCAAATGTGTTTTATGTTATTACGTTGAGTTGTGATATACTACTATTAAAAATCTCTATATTGTGCTAAACTGTGATTGGATTGATGATATGATAACAAGAGTGTTCTACGAGGCAAAAAAGTTCTTCGCAATTATCTTGCGCGGTAAACCTATTGACGTTAGCTTGACCAATGTTTTAAACGTACCAAAGAAGACTGTCATAGGCGATTATTCTTCAATTAATTTTAATGTTCTAATTGGTGCCACAAAAAATTCGAACGTTAGCATCGGCAGATTTTCATCCATTGGTCCGGGATGCAATTTTTTTGTTAAAAATCATCCCGTAGAGTTGCCGTCAACATCATTGTTGCTATGGCAATGGATATTTGAACGATATGGTGAAAATGAGCAGAAAGCATTTCAATACAAATATCTTAGCATCATCCTTGGTAATGATGTTTGGATTGGTGCAAATTCAATCGTCCTGCCGGGTGTAAAGATTGGAGATGGCGCAGTAATAGGTGCTGGCAGTATTGTAACCAAAGATGTTCCCCCATATGCAATTGCAGTAGGAAACCCAGCTAAAGTGAAGCGGTATCGGTTCTCTAGGGCGATGATTGTTTTTCTTCTCCGTTTGAAGTGGTGGTCATGGGATTCGGAAAAGATAAAGCGAAATGAGCGGTTTTTTTTATCTAATTTAAATAAGCTATCTGTCCGTCAGGTTGAGATGCTTATTGTTGACTGAAAGAAGTAGAACATAAATAAGTGCGATTATTTGGAGTAGTAACCCTATTGATAAAATTATCCTCGGGACATAGATTAAGGTGTAGTTGTTTGATAATCCACTAATGTAGTATCCGTTTTGTAGATTGTTAACTTCAAATGGCATGTTTATTTTTGGGGATAACAGTGAAGAGAAATCTACCACGATCCAGCCCGGATCGTATGTTTCAGTAAAAACCAAATAATATGTATCTGCGTCACCGTTAACAATGATTTGATATTCTGCGTTGCTCTTTTTTGTTATGTTTAATTTGATGTTCTGATAGTCAGAAATTTCAGAACATACTTCTGTTGTTTTGGCGAAGATTGTTGTTTTGTTCGCTCCGTTCGAAATGAACTTCGTCAAGTCCGAATAGTTTTGAGGGAGGTAACTCGTACACGACCCGGTTGCATAGATGTGTGGTCGAACGAGGTCTTCGTTTATTTTATATATAGTCAAATTTTCGAACTTGTTGACTTGAGTCAGGTTTTTCAGCGACTGTAGTATCGCTTTGGTTTCATTCGGATGGGGAATGGTCGGATAGTAAACGAAATCTAAGTCGTCTTTCTGAAGAATATATCCAATGCCGTAGAAACCCAAAAACTCTGGCCAATTCTGATTTTCGATATTGGTGTAAATATTATATCCTGGGCCGATATTCACAAGCGGACCGGTCGAATAAATATTTACGCGGTTGAATAGTGCAACGGATATATCACTTGGTAGGCGCCCCCAGGTATATACTTGAAAGTATGGTGCCGGATAATGCAGGATGAAATTATCATTTGTATTTGAATTTATCCATGAACTAGCAGTATACCAATATGGTGGAATTGTAATCATACTTGATTTTCCCACCAACGGATTTGCCAATGTTGGAAACACGAATAAGACTGCAAGAATAAGTAGAATTATTGATTTAGTTTTGGAGTTATTTTTAATGAATAATGCTAATCCTATCATGATTGTCAAATCAATGAGAATTGCGAACTTGAATCCGTCACGTAGGATTGAAAAAAATGGGATTGTCTTGTATAATAATATATATAGCTCTGAAGTTGGCGCTTTCGGGTATCCTCCGATGCCGATGAAAACTGAAATGACATATATCAGCAATACACTTATTGTTATTCTGTTCTTCTTGGTCACAAAGGATGAAAGTGAAATTAATACGATACCGAATAAAGCTAGATATGCTATTGTTCCTCTAGAATATTCGGATGACATATATACTGACGATTCATTGTTGTATGATGAATATAGTGCCCAAAAACCACGGCCAATCATCGTCTCCAAGTTTGAAGAACTTTGACTATACATTTTATAGTCTTCAAGATTTAGTGCGTTGTTAACATTGCTTTGCAAGAAAAATAGCTGATATAGTATTCCTAGTGTCCACGACAAGCTTGCTAAGAGCATTACTATTACAAACAGGATAATTTTGCTGGTTTTCGGTCGCGTTAAGATGATTGAGAGAATCGCAAGTATACTAAATATGACTATGAACACTGGGTTGACGCCAAAGGAAAAAAAAGCAATCAGTGCAGAATAAAATAGATATTTCCATTGGTTATTCTCAAAGAATTTCAGGGTATATAGTAGGAAGCCTGGTGCCAGTGCATGAAGAAATAGCCATATTATAAGTCCCGTGCCTTTTGTGACGAGAAAAAAAGGACTAAATGTGTAAATTATGGGAATAGCGATATAGCTGATTAAATCTTGGTTCGGAGAAAATTTCTTTGTTAATTTGAATGAAAATATCAGTGAGATAAATAGTATCAGACACAGCCAGATTGCCGAATATGCACTTATTGGTATGCCCATGTGCTCTAACGAACTGAACAGCGGAATTACTGAAACTAAGAACGTGCTGGCTCCGAAAAACTTACCAAAAAAACCGTTCGGGTTCCAGCCCAGAAATTGGTCAAATGCCTGTTGCTGGTTCAGATGAAAAGTGATACTCGTGTCGACGATTATTGTACCATAAACTTTCGAGGAAACGATTATTGATATTATTGCGAAAACAACGTACAATAAGATTGTCGAACGGGTAATCGTACCGTTTAGATTTTTTTCCATATCTCCTCCCATTTTGAACCAACGTCATTTCCTATCCTTTTCGCGTCATTATCCTAGTAGCAGCAGACGTGAGAATCCTTCGAATAAAAAAAAACAAATACCCATAAAAGAATGCTGGACAAATTAATACATTCATAAACCAGGCCGTGTCTGGTTTTTTTGAGTAGCCCCATAATGACTTTACTATGGGTATGATTAGCGTAGGAAATGTTATAGTTATCCAGAGGAGCCTTGGCCAATCATGATTTGTAAAAATGACATACTCTCGGTTCATATTTGTAGCTGAATACATTTTTGCATATAGTATCCGTCGTTTTAGGAATGAGATTAGTCCTATTGTTATATAGTGAATTATTGTATTTTCCTTGGCGAATGCGAATTTATTGTAGCCATTTCTTATAAGCTTAACACAGATGCCCGTATGGTCTGCGTTGTCTACGCCTCCGATTTTTTTCAGGAGATCTCGTCTGAATATGAAACCGTTTGCTCCAAGCGTTGGAATTCTGTTTATCCTCGGTTCGAATTCAACAATATAATAGCTTCCAACATCCGTGGCCTTTCCAAAGGAATGCCATTTTTTTACGTCATATGGTGCGCGATCTGCTTTGCCCAGTTCTACTGCAACTGGGTCTCCTCCACCAATCAATGCAAAATATCGCGATAAAATCGGATCATTTTTTCTAAAACCATATCTGAATGTTTCTGAACCGGCTACGTTAAATTCAGTAAATGGTCTAATCATTTCACGAAGACAATTTTTCTCTCCAAAGCGGTTGTCCGCTGAAAAAAAACAGACTAAGTCTGTTTTAGGTTCAGATAGTGCTATCTTACCGCGTAAATCTGGTCGATTTCTCAAGTCTGGTCGGCGTATAACTCGTACATTCTTGCCATATTTTTCTGCTATCTTCACTGTCTGATCAGTTGAACCTCCGTCAACCATCAAAACGTGTATTTTTTCCTTAGGGTAGTCTTGTTCAAATATGGATTCTAAGCAGTCTATGAGTATCTTTTCGTCATTGAACGATATCATTGATATTGTGACTGACGGCCGCGATTTGAATTCCAACATGACGTACCATCAACTTTTTTCAATGAAAACTCGATTTACCTATGCACCTAATATTTATCTACTATTATTTTTTCTACATTTAGCTTTTGTTTATTCTCCACGTACCAGCGATAAAGTTCGGTTATTGCCTCGCCTATGGGCGTAAATCTAAACTCTTTCAACTCTGACCGTAGGCGCGTGTTTTTTCCAGTATATTCTGAAGCCATGCCAGCGTTCTTTACGGCCACTTCGTGCTCGTTTTTTGTGATTTGTTTTATTATATTGGCTAATGAAATAAGTTCGTAGGTTTCGTCTGGAACAATATTATAGAACTTAAATTTTGCATCGTTATTGATGAAATATTCGATTATTCGCACTAAATCATTAACGTATATGTAGCTGAATTTTGCATTTTTGTTTGCTAAAGTGATGGGGTGGTTAAAAATCGATTTGCATAACGCGTTTGAAATGAATCGTACTTCATAATCCTCATATTTCCCAAAACACCCAAAAAGTCGCAGGCAAGTAATTCCGTCTGTGTTTTCTATGTATTTTGAACAGACGTATTTATAGAATCCGTAATCGTCTGTCGGTACTGCTACATCAAAATCCTCTTCGGACACCCGCTTTACTTCTTTAGAGTGGTCGTATTCTGAACCGGAACCGATTTGAATCATTTTTCCAAAGTAATTCCTGCACCTAGCAACATTGAAAAACATCTTCAGGTTTGTCTTTACTGTATCTTGCTGATTTATTGTTTTTCTGTTTCCGCCAATATTGGCTGCATGAATAACCGCGTCTGGGCGCAGTTCTTTCAAATAGTTTGATACTGCCATTGAATCAGTCAAATCAAGTTCCGAATGGTTTGGGGAGAAAATTTCATATTTTGAGGTCAGCTGTTCTTTGATATTCTGACCTATGAAACCTGTCCCGCCTGTAAGGAATATCTTCTTTTTCATTGCCTATCCAGAACATATGGTTTTTACTATATTAAGATATAACCGTAATGTGTGTGCGTTGAGGCTCAATATAATGGACTACTCTGATTTGACTTCAAAAGCAACGGCCATTAGAAAAAGAATACTCTCAATGACCAACGCATCTGGTTCTTCCCATGTAGGTACTGCCCTTTCTTCGGTAGATATACTCGTTACGCTTTATTTCAGGGTGTTGCGTGTTGACCCGAAAAATCCCCTAAAAAAAAATCGAGACATATTCATAATGTCAAAGGGTCACGGTTGCACTGCGCTATATGCCACATTAGTTGAGCGGGGATTTGCCAAAAGCGAGATGCTGGATGGCTTCGCAGTCGACAATGGTCTGCTTTGGGGGCACGTGACTTATGGTACGATGCCCGGTATCGAGGTTTCAACTGGTTCGTTGGGTCATGGTCTTTCGATAGGTTTGGGAATGGCACTTGCTGACCGTAAAAGACGGATTTTCGTCCTTTTAGGTGATGGCGAGTGCGATGAAGGGTCAGTCTGGGAAGCCATTCTTTTTGCCGGTCACTGTGGTTTGGACAACCTGATAGTTATGGTGGATTACAATAAACTACAGTCCTTTGGAACAGTAAAGAATGTTCTTGATTTGGAGCCTTTTTCAGACAAGTGGAAATCTGCTAAATGGGCGGCTAAGGAAATCGATGGCCATGATATATGCGCGCTTGTTAACACACTTTCTTCAATTCCCTTCCAAAAAGGTCATCCGTCGGTGCTTATAGCGCACACAATCAAGGGAAAAGGCGTCTCATTTATGGAAAATTCGATAGACTGGCATTATAAAAGTCCAAATAGGGAACAGTTGAACAAGGCGTTTGGTGAACTTGATGAGAAAGACCTTTGTTAATTCCCTTCTGAAATTCGCTTCCGCTTATCCGGAACTGATGGTTTTATCTGGGGACTTAGGTTACTCAGTTTTTGAGCCGTTGATTGAAAAATTTCCAAACCAATTCATTAACGTTGGAATTGCCGAACAGAACATGATAGGAATCAGTGCCGGCTTAGCATTATCTGGTAAAAAAGTTTTTGTATATTCCATAACTCCCTTTTCAACCATTCGGCCTCTTGAACAGATACGAATGGACGTATGCTACCATAACTTGCCCGTAAGGATAGTTGGTACGGGCGCGGGGTTGTCATATGGTACGCTTGGTCCAAGCCATCACGGTACCGAAGACCTCGCGATTATGCGGGCAATGCCTACTATGATAGTCACTGCGCCAGCCGACCGGTTCGAATTGGAAAAAATACTTGATGCCGCCATGAACATATCTAGTCCAATGTATATCCGAATCGGCAGGTCAACTGAGCCCGATGTTTATTCAGTTCTGCCTGCGCTTGAATTGGGAAAGGCGAACGTCATCTATGACGAAGGGGATGATTTTGCCATAATCGCGTGTGGCAATATGGTCCATACCGCATTATGTGCTGCAAAGAAGCTTCAGGCATTATCAAAAAAAGGCAAAGTAATCTCGATGCACACTATCAAGCCCCTTGACTGCGATTTGGTCGTGACGCTTGCCAAAACGATGCCCACCTTTACCCTAGAAGAGCACAGCATCATTGGCGGTCTTGGGAGTGCAGTAGCTGAGTGCATTGCAGACAACTGTATTTCGCCACCTTATTTTGAGCGGTTTGCATTGAAAGACGCTTTCCAGAAAAAAATAGGAAAACATGACTATCTTAGGGACATAAATGACCTTACTGTCGATAAAATTGTAGATAAAATACTGAAACGAATATAGTCATTACTATCTTCATTTCAGCAGTTGAATATGAATTCATCAAACGCCCGCACGATATACTCCATCTTTTCATCGGTAAGTGCGGGGTCGCAGCTAATCCAGAACGTATTGCTCATCACATAGTCCGTGTTAGTAAGCTCTCCAGCCACGCGGTACTTGATGTTTTCGAAATACGGCTGGCGCGTGAGGTTTCCTCCGAATACTGGTCGCGTGTTTATTTTCTTGGAGTCAAGGAACTTGACCAGGTCAACCCGCGAGAACGGGCAGCCCTCCTTCAAGGTTATGGCAAAACCGAACCACGATGGGTTTGCCTTTGGGAGGGCAGTCTGAAAGAGAAAATATTTCGAGTGTTTTCCAAGGGCCTTCAATAGCTTGGCTTTGTTCTCGCGCCGCGCCTTCACAAACCCAGGCAGCTTCTTCAGCTGTGCAAGCCCAATCGCAGCCTGCATGTCAGTAAGCTTGAGGTTGTAGCCAAGGTGCGAGTATACGTACTTGTGGTCGAAGCCGAAGGGCAGTTTGCCGTGCTGCTGGGAGAACCGCATGCCGCAGGTGTCGTCTTTTCCCGTCTTACACCAGCAGTCGCGGCCCCAGTCGCGCACAGAGCAGGCTATCCGGTAAAGAAGCGGGTTGTTGGTAACTACCGCGCCTCCCTCGCCCATGGTCATCTGGTGTGCCGGGTAGAAGCTGAACGTAGAAATGTCTGCGGAGCTTCCGACCTTGCGGCCGTCCCACTCCGCGCCAAGGCCATCGCAGGAGTCCTCAACCACCCACAGCTTGTGCTTCTTGGCGATGGACATTATCGAATCAAGGTCAAACGGGTTGCCGAGGGTATGCGCGACCATTATGGCCTTGGTCTTTGGGGTGATCGCTTTTTCTATAAGTTTGGGGTCGGCATTGAGAGTTTCCAAGTCAATGTCAACAAAGACCGGGATACAACCCATCTGGACTATCGGGTTTACCGTTGTCGGAAATCCGGCTGCAACCGCTATGACCTCGTCACCTGGTCTTATTGCGCGTTCTTTCAAAAGCGGTGAAGTAAGGCTTGCGAATGCGACCAGATTGGATGAAGAGCCTGAATTTGTGAGTGCGACGAATTTTACGCCAAGAAATGACGCCATCTCCTTTTCAAACTCAAGCGCAAATCGGCCTTCGGTCCACCAGCAGTCAAGCACCGCGCGAACGCCGTTCTTGAGTTCCTCGGCGTCAAAGACCTTGTTTGCCGCGTTGATTGTCTGCTCTCCCAGCTTGAACTTCTTTCCGGAAAACTTCGCGGCATGGTAGCGTTCCACGCCGGAAAGTATGGCCTTTTCAAGCTCTTCCAAAGAAGTTTCTTTCATTTGAACGTCCCCAAACCCAGTTGGGCGGTTTAGGCAATTACCTGCGCGCTTTCTTCTTCGCGTCGAAGAACTTTGCATACCATTCGACGGTCTCGGCAAGGCCCTGCTGGATTGTGTATTGCGACTTCCAGCCAAGCGCTTGGCGCGCCTTTCTTGCCGAAAGGTGCTGCTCGCGTATCTCGTTTGCAGCCTGGTTGAGTATCTCGACTTGCTCCGGCTTGCCCATTATCCTGCAGATTTCCCTGACCATCTCAAGAACTGTCATCTTCTGCTCGTTGGAGAAGTTGAATGCCTCGCCGCGGATTTTCTCCGAGTATTTCTCGGAAAGCGTCTCGTATGCCGAGACCGCGTCCTTGACGTAAATGTAATCTCGCACGAACTTGCCGTCGCTTCGGATGGTTGGTTTCTTGCCTTCGTAAAGGGCTTTTATGGTTCCAGGGACGATGCGGGAATAGTTCAAGTCTCCACCCCCGAAGAAGTTGCCGCAGCGCGATATCGCAATCGGAAGCTTGTAGGTGCTGGCGTAGCACTGGCTTATCAGGTCTGCGCAGCTTTTCGAGCAGTCGTACGGGTTGCGGCCCATAAGGGGCGCGTCCTCCTCATAGGGAAGCTTCTTCTGGTCGCCGTAGGCCTTGTCGCTTGACGCTATTATGGCCCGCTTCACGACGTCATCGCGAAGCCTGACTGCCTCAAGGACGTTCCAAGTCCCTTGGATGTTGGCCTCGAAAGTTCCAATCGGGTCGCGGTTTGCGGCACCGACTATAGCCTGCGCACCAAGGTGGATTACCGTGTCGGTTTCGTACTCGTTTATCGCACGGCCGATGTCTGAGACATCCGACAAGCTTCCCCGGACTATGGTTACTTTTTTATCAAGTCCTTCAAGAAAGAAGAGCGAATCAGGGACATAATCGCGGACTAGGCAGACTGGCTCTGCGTCTTTTGAAATGAGGTCCTTTACCAGCCAAGAACCTACAAGTCCAGATGCTCCTGTAAGCAATACGCGCCGTTGTGCCCAGAAGTTCGAAGCCATCTTATCGCCATACCTTCCAAGGCGCATTCTTTGCCCAAAGCTCGTTCAGGTCAAGCGCATCCCTGTACGTATCCATCGAGTGCCAGAGGCCCTCGTGCTTGTATATTGAAAGTTTTCTGTCCGTTGTTAGTTTTTCAAGCGGCTTCTTTTCAAAGATGCAGTCGTCAGAATTGTCAAGATAGTCAAAGATATCCTGTTCCAGAACGTAGAAGCCGCCATTGACCCATGCTTTGAGTTTTGGTTTCTCTACAAACGACATGACCGTGTCATTTTCAATCTGCATTTCACCAAAGCGCGAGGTGGGGTGAATGCCAGTAATCGTTGCAATCTTTCCCTGCTTTTGCTGTTTCTTGTGGAAGTCAAAAAGAGTCTTCATGTTCTCGTCGGTAATTGCGTCACCATACGTTGCCATGAACGTGCCGTTCCCGACGTATTTTTGCACCCGTTTCAGTCTCGCGCCGGTCATCGCTTCCTGGCCGGTGTCAACAAGAGTAATGTTCCAGTCGCGCTCGTCGTGGCCGCCAAGCGGGACCACCTGCTCTTTCGAGCCGAGCTTGAGCGTGACGTTGGAGTTCATCAAGTCGTAGTTGGCGAAGTATTCGCGAATCATGTTGCCCTTGTACCCGAGTGCAAGCACGAAGTTGTGGAAGCCATAATGCGAGTAAATCTTCATTATGTGCCAGAGTATTGGCTTTCCGCCGATTTCGACCATGGGCTTTGGTTTGTATTCCGTCTCCTCGCGCATGCGGGTTCCCTTTCCGCCGCACCATATCACTACTGGCACATCGTTCATATGTTCAACCTTAGTTCATATCCTGTTTCAACTAAACTTAAATGGCTGCGTATTAATTAATGGTTTTTGGCTTCGTAAACGAAGTCTTTCCGCAGTCATTCCTTTCTAGCGATAAAAATAATGCTCCTAGGCATGGCTTTCGATAAAGATGAGTCCAGTGCAGCGATTGTTCGCATACTGTAGCCTTGTCTGTCGCCGGTAAGTTTTGAGAACGCAAAATGCGGGAGGAACAGGAGTGGTCTTCTGCGTATTATCTTTAGGCCTGTGCTTCTGAGCTCCTTTGAGAACGACTTTTCTGTGACGAAGTTGGAAATAAGGAGATATTTCATCGAGTCCTTCTTGCTCAATCGTATTAGGATTGGTGACAGCTTCGAAGGCAGGAAATAGAATGGATTGTGCCTGTTAGGCATCTCAACTACGAAAAACCCGCCAAGGTTGAGCAAGCCACGGATGTTGTTTAGTGCCCTCTTATGATTCCTGACATACTTGAATGCACGGAAAGAAAAAATCAGGTCGAATTTTTCGCTAGTTTGACCTGAGCTGAATTTCGTGATGTCTGCGTTTATTATCTTGACTTTTGGAAACTCTTTTTTCAGGTTCTTGCACATCTTGCTGGAAATGTCCAAAGCGGTTACATCAAATCCCATGTTAAATAATTCCTTGGTCCATCTGCCGTTCCCTGCCCCGATATCAAGGACCTTTGCTCCCGGCTTCAATCCAAGAGATGTGATAGCGTCCACTACTGCTTTCCGTTCAGTTTCATCTATGTATTTGCAACCTGAGTTCTTCCTGTACATATTTTTCTCATAACTGTCAGCAACTGAGTCGAATTCATCTTGGATGCTTATCAAGAGTCTCATGATGTTGCGGTCAAAGTAGGCGTTCATCCGGCCCAAGTTGAATGTTAAATACATTGGGAGTTTCAAAGCGGCAAGCGCGAGTCCCTTTACCAGCGATTTCTTCATTGTTTGTGCCAGCAATGCGCCGCGGTATCCAATCGACGTCTGGTTTGAAATCCTCGGCTCGTCTTGGCGGTGCTTGTACTTGTAGTACGTGAAGTATTTCCCGTGCCTATACCTTTTTTTGAAGTTTATCGCCGGCTCGAACGTGATTATCTTTGGTTCAATACGGCATTCCTTCAGTCCCAGTTTTTTTGCAGAGAAGTAGAAGTCATATTCGTCCGGACCCTCGTTCTTTTCGTCAAACAGGACCTTTTCGAACACTTTCCTCGTGTAAAACCGGGGGGATTCTATCGTGGTGTTTCCACGGTAAGTCTCTTTTTCAAGCGTGCGGCAGTCGTTCCAGAACCCGGTGTTGCCGTATTTCTCATCAATGAACAAGGCGTCGCATTTTCCAGTCTGGAATTTTCGCACGGCTTCAGCGACAAGGTCCGGCTCCAGGCACATGTCCGCGTCAAGCATCAGGAGGTATTCCCCTTTGGATGCAAGTATCCCGATGTTTCTTGCCTCGGGTTTGTTGCAGTATTCCTGTAAAAACGTAACCGAGTGCTCTAGGCTGGTTTTTGGCGTGGCGTCTTTTGAGAAGTTGTCAACAACGATTGTCTCTATAGGGGAATACGTCTGTTTTTCTATAGATTCGAGGCATTTGCCTATTGTATCTGCTGAATTATAGGTCGGGATTATTATCGAAACAATCGGTTTTTTCCTCATGCAAGCACGTATTTTGTTTTATCCCGGCGGCTGTGCGAAAAACAAGGCAGCAGGCTATCTTTGGACTATTTGAGATTAGGGGGGTTAGTGCTTTAAACCTTCTATTGCATGTTGATGAATTCGCTACTACTCCGCTTGAGTCGATTTGCTCAAAAAGATGCGTGTTCGGCTGGTATCAGCGCTGGTTTGCGGCATTTTTCGCATTCCTGCTGCCTGAAAAGCCGAGCATCCACTTCCAAACCGGCGCGTACGTTACGGTCTTTCCAAGGGATTTCCTGGTTTCCTCGTGGTTTGCGGTCAGTATCATGCCTTCCTTAAGCCCGGTTTCCTCAAGCGTTGAAAAAAGCGCTTTTTCCTCGCGTTGGCGCGTCTCAAAGTCGCTTATGTCAGTTGAGACCTGCAAAGCCTGCGTTATGCGCTTTTTCAGCCCGTCCACCAGGACAAAGTCGGTTTCGGAGCCGTCCCGGTTCTGATAATAGTGTACTGTGGCGCCCCGCCTTTTGAGTTCAACCGCAACCAGGTTTTCAAGCAGCTGGCCTTGCTGGGATTGGGTCCCGGGCCGGTTGCGGGTAATCAGGCCGTTGTCTGCGCAATAGATTTTCTTGGGGTTCTTTTCGTACTGCTTTATCTTGGGGTCGTACTTGTTGACCGCGAACAGGAGGCCGGTCTCCTGGCAGTACTCGAAGTATTTCTGCACGGTGTTGGCGCTCTTTATCCGGAAGTTCGAGGCCATGGCCTTGAATGTCATCCTGTTTGCGGCATTCCACAAAAGGAAAGTGACGACGTTACGCAGTTCGAGCGGCTTGCGTATGCTATACCTGCGTATGACGTCCTTTTGGATTATGTCGTCAAGGACGGGGCCCAAAAGCGAGGGGTCGCCGCTTGTCGCCACTTCCGGAAAGCCCCCGGAATGCAGGTATTTGCCAAATGCCCCGGAAAGGGCCACTACGTCGTCGGTTGAAAGGGTTGTGGGAACGCGGATTTTTTTCAAGGAAAGCCACTCTGAAAACGAGAATGGGTAGAGTTCGAAGTCCGCGTGCCGTCCGGTCAGGTGCGTGCCAAGCTCGCGGCTCAAAAGGTTGGCATTGGAACCGGTTATGAACACGCGGAAGCCCTGGCGGAGCATCCTGTTGACGAACAGTTCCCAGCCGGCCACGTTCTGGATTTCGTCCAGCAGCAGGTTTTCGGATTTCCCGGAAACCGCGGCAAACGCCTCCATCAAGCCCTGGAAGTCAGCCGCCTCGAACCCCAGCAGCCGGTCGTCGTCAAAGTTCAGGTAGTAGAAGTCCTCCCCAAACTTTTTGCGGACTACCTGCCTTAGCAGCGTGCTCTTGCCGCACCGCCGCACGCCCTTGACTATGACTGCGCGGTTGACCCGTAAATCGGATATCGCGCCCGCCAACTGCCTTGGGACCTCGTCCCTTGCCAAGGCCAGCTCCTTGCGCTGGTCGTTGACGACCATTTCCAGGGTTTCCTTTTGGATCACGGGAGCCAAAACGCCTCAAATTTTAACTTTTTCTATTAATCTATTTAGTAGAAATAACGCATTATACTAATTTAATTCTTTTGTTTGCGGCTGGCCCGGATTCCCCGCCAGCGCGACAGAAAAAAGATGCCAAACCGCGTTTTTTTAGCATTGGCCGGCCGCGTTTCCGATGAATCGCAAAGTTTCGCGCCCATTCTTGTGCCACTCCTCAATCGTGTCGGAATCCGGCTGCCCAACCCGTCCTGCTTGGTAAATCCAAGTGCCGGACTGCCCAAAAAGATGCTGGGGCCAAATTGGGTGAGTGGGAATTGGATTGACGCTGTTCACCGGAAAACAGCCGCCAAAAAACATAAATACAAAAACGATTATATGAAAGTAAGGGTTTCACAAAATGGATTTTATAAAAGAAGCGGTTAGGCAGAACCCGCACTGGCAAACGGGCAAAATCAGTTTTCCAAGGGCGTCAGGCCCCCTGGTCAAGCGCAACGCCTTTAGCCAGTTGAAAGCCTCCGGCAAGAAGAAATTCATAACCGTGCTCCGGGGCCTGAGGCGCACGGGCAAGTCGGTCCTTGCAAGGCAGTTGGTGGAGGATAGCATACAATCCGGGGCAAAGGTACAGGAATTCGGCTTTTTCGAGTTCGAGCGCACGATGAACGCCAAGCCCGAAGACTTGGACGCTTTGCTGCGCTTCTTCATAAGCAGGGGCGTAAAGACGGTGATACTGGACGAGGTGCCGTTCGTGGCCGGCTGGCAGGACGTCTTAAAGCGCCATTACGACCTTTCCGACCAGAAGTTCATAGTGACCGGAAGCTCGGCCTTGGAACTCGACCGCAGGAGTTCCGAGAGCCTCGCCGGAAGGTTCGATACTATCCAAGTACGGCCATTCTCTTTTGACGAGTGGCTAAGGTTAGCAGGGCGGCCCTATGGAAACAGCGAGCTTGAGGACGCGCAAAAAGCGGAAGTGCTGGGGCTTGACTGCAACGAGTACCTGCATAGGGGCGGGCTGCCGGAAGTTTGCGGGGAACCGGATGAGGACACCAGGAACAAGTACGTGCGCGAATCGCTCATAAGCTCCCTTCTTTACAAGGACGTGCCAGCGGTTTTCCCCGGCGCCAACCCAGACCTGCTTGGCAAGACCCTCGAGCTGTTGGCAGCCACGGTTGGCTCAACGTACCAGCTGCAGACGCTTGGCCAGGTGCTTGGCTGCACCCACCCGACAGCAGGCACGCAGGTCGAGGTGCTTGAGCGCGCGCTGCTTGTACGCACTGCATTGAACAGGACGCCTTCGATAATCAAGCAGAGGCGGACCGCAAAAAGGATAGTGTTCACGGACAACGGGGTGCTCAAGACGCTGCGGCCGGAAACCCCTGTAGGATTCCTTGCGGAAAACGCGTGCGCAAGCGCTTTGGACGCAACGCTTTTCTGGAGGGACGCCCAAGGCCGTGAAATCGACGTCCTCCTGCCAGGCGAAAAGCTTGCAGTGGAGGTAAAGTACCAGGAGCACGTTTCAAGCGAAGACGAAAAGAACCTACGCTATTTCCTTGAACGGAACCCGGGTTGGCGCGGAGTGATTGCGACCAAGAACGACGAAGACTCGTCCGACATACTCCGGCTGCCGGTATGGAAGCTGCTGTTGAAAGGCAAGGGCGCGTTGTCAGGGAAGGGCACTCGATAGCGGGGAGTCCTGGAACACGTTGCAATTGTCTTTTCGCATTCCCTTCTTGCGCCGCTTTATGCTGCCGACTCGTGATTACTTTGGTGCCGGACTGCACAAAAGACGTCTGTTCCACTGGGTCCGGGCGTCGAGCCGGTTTTTGGATTTCGCCGCCTAAAATTCGGGAAGCTCGCCCAGGTTGTCCACCTTCTCCTCATTGTACTTTACCGCAGTTATCCCGCGTAATCCGCCCATTTCCCTTCAACTCCGACAAGGCCTGCCAAGAGTACGTACGCAAAAAGAGCCTTTATACCGGGAACGAAGCGAGTTTCCGGTGAATGTTGCGGGCTGCTTAGGTTTATCGGAAAGACGCTCAAAAAAGATTGATACGCCTTGGCAGAGACTTTTTTATCAAGTAAAACAACGAAAAAGCTTGAGGAAGCTGGGTAATATAAACATAGTTTTGGATATATATTATATCTGGATAATTGATATATACTATATCTTACCTATATTAAGTATATCGATTAATATATTATATATCTAGACGATTTGTCTTCAGGTTATTATCCCTTTGTTGGTTTTATGGATTTTCAGAGCAGTTCGCCCACACAAAAACCGTCCGACTTTGCGCAAGGCTTTTCGTTGAGCAAGGCCGAAAGCCGCATCTTCTTCCAGTTGGCGGAACGGGGTACCCGTTTCTTTACCGTGAAGGATGTCGAGTCGTTGGAAACGGGAATTTCAAGAAAAGAAGTCAACGGCCTTCTTTCAAAGCTGGAAAAGAAGGGGCGGGTCCGTCGAATAGAACGCGGAAAGTACCTGTTCTCCCCTCCCCAAAGCGGGTTGGACGGCAGCTGGGCCGAACACGAGTTCGCGGTGGCTGACTTCATAGCGCCAAAGCCGTACTACCTTTCATATTACTCCGCTTTATTCCACTGGAAGGCAACGGACCAGATACCTCGTACTGTATTTGTGGTCACCAACAGGCAAAAGAAGCCCGTGGTGTTCAACGGCGTGACTTACAAGTTCATATGCAAAAAGACAACTCCAATAAGAATGCCCATTACATCCAGTTGGACCACGGCCACTTTTAGTGGAAGGAACGTCAACATCGCCACAAAAGAGCAGGCGCTCCTGGACTGTTTGGAGCATCCCGAATACTGCGGGGGAGTCGTCGAGGCGGCAAGGCTGCTCCAACCAAGGATGGGTCTTGTCTGGCAAGTGATTGAACGGGAAATCACGAGAGCCAAATCAGCTGTGCAACGCCGTCTGGCATACCTTATGGACTTGACGGGTACGCGCAACGAGCTGTGGTGGAAGTTGGACAACCAGCGTTTTGTCGGTTACAGGCTCCTTGACCCGTCTAGGTCAAAGCAAGGAACTTACTCCAAGAAGTATGGCCTGCAGTTGAATGTGGACAAGCAGGAACTCGTCTTTGAGGCGTTGCAGTAATGAACCTGGATCAACTTAAGAAAGTCGCCGCAAACCTGCAGGTTCCCTATGAGACGGTAGTCCTTGACTATGCTTTGAGCGCAATCCTGTCGGACTTCTCGCGCCAGCCGTTCAAAAGCCAGCTTGTATTCAAGGGCGGGACGTCGCTAAGAAAATGCCATTTTCCCGGGTACCGGTTCTCAAAGGACTTGGACTTTTCCGACCCGTCCGGCAGCGCGCAAAAAAGCCTCGTTGCCTACCTCCAATCCCTCGAAGGAAAAACGGTTCACGAAATAACCCTGGGCAAAATCCATGGCGAAGTGCAGTGGGGAAACCATGTCCGGCACTTTCTTGACTATACCTTCGCCCAAGGCGCCCCCGAAGATAGTCAATCAATCATCATCGATTACGACTCGGGCGAGGTCTGTTGTGGCGTCAAAGAACTGGTTGTTTCCGACGACTATGGCTTGGGAACTGCGGCAGTCAACTGCATGGCCTTGAAGGAAATATACGCAGAAAAAGTCCGTGCGATAGTCGGAGGAAGGACGAAAGCACGCGACGTATATGACCTCTGGTTCCTCACAACCAAAGGCATTGCATTCGACCCGGGTCTTGTTGACAGGAAAATCGCGGAAGTATACCCATCAAGAGCAGCATTCGACTATGCTGACTTCAAAAAACGCGTCTCCCTTCACGAAAAATCGTGGCTTACCGACCTTTCGCCGCTCATGTCGCCAGATTCTATTCCGAAATTTTCAACAGCAGCAGAAGTCGTCCTGAAAGAGGCGAGAATCAGGACTAGGAACTGATTCCCAACCCGTTCTGATTCCGGTAATTTCCTGAGATTCTTTTTCATTGTCAAGACAGGAAATGGGGTGTGAAACCGCTTTTATAGGCAAAAAAGAATTTTTCTTAGGCGCGCGTGGGGTGAAAACGGCGGCAAAATCTCTTGGCGCCAATATTATGGTGTTAACAATGGGTTGGGTTCACTACGCGGTAATTGACAGCAAGAAACTGGCAAGAACAAGAGATACCGCTTCATTGAAAAAATCTAGCAGACTAGGCGGGCAACGCGAAAATCAACTATTTCCCGTGCTCCCATCCGATGAGCTTCTCCCGCCCCTTCTTCACCCACGACTCGATTTCGTCGAAAATCAGCTTGCTTGAGTTGCCCTCGCCGTAGGGGTTCTTTGCCTTGGACATTTTGGCGTGGTTCTTCTCCACGTAGTCAGCAGCCTTAGATATGGACTCGGCGGAGTCGGGGTGCGCAAGGATGTTCGCTCCGGCCTCCACGCTCTCAGGCCGGTCGGTCACATAGCGCACCGTGATGCAGGGAACGTGCAGCGCGGCAGCTTCCTCCTGCATCGAGCCGGAGTCTGTGCAGACAAAGCGGCACTTGCTCATCAAAAACATTATGTGCGGGTAGGAAGGAATCTCCTCAATCCTGTGGATGTTGGGCTCGGCCTTGATTAACGCTTCCAGGCCGTAGTCGCGGATTGCCGCCTTGGTGCCAGGCCTAATCGACCACACAACGCAATACCCCTTGCGGGCAAGGGCAACCGCGCCCTTCGCCGCAGCGGTGAACCGTTCCTTGGAAAGGGTGGTCTCGCGCCTGTGGATGGAATAGTAGATTGTGGGCTTGGAGAAGTCCACCCCGTGCGACAAAAAGAACCCTTTTCCGCTTTCCCCCCGCTTGGCGGCCCAAACGGCGGCGTCAACAACTGTGTTTCCCACAGTGTAAATGCGTTCCTTTGCAAACCCCTCGTTCAAAAGGTTCTTCTCGTTGGTCTTGGTTGCTGCAAAGAACAAATCCGAAGCCGCATCCGAGCACCGAGTGTCCAGCTGCTCCGGGAACGGCTCGCGGCTAAACGTGCGCAACCCTGCCTCGATGTGGCCAACAGGCACCAGGGATAGGTACGAAGCCAGGGCCCCGGCCATCGAAGTCATCGTGTCGCCGTGCACCAGCACCATGTCGAAGTCCTTCTCAGCAGTCAGGAGCTTGTCCAGCGAAAGCATCATCCGCGCCACGCTCTGGACTGGCGTCCTGCACTCGCCCAGTTCAAACCGGTGGGCGGGCACTGGCAAATCCATGCTCTCGTACACGCCTGCGAAGAGGTGGTCGGAATAGTGCTGGCCCGAGTGGATCAGAGTGGGGCTGTGGCCGCGTTTCCTAGCCTCCCAATAGAGGGGGGCCATCTTGATTATGTCCGGCCGGGTGCCGGTCAGGATGCCTATTTTCATGGTAATAATCAGCTTACCTTATTAGGGAAAAGGCGGGTTTTAATGCTTTCAGGAAAGTGGTTTTTAGCCAAAAAGCCCTTTCAGCGCCTTGTCCCGTGCTTTGCCAAAATCAGGCACGTTAATGAACAGCTTGCCTAAGTCCGAGTCCCAGCGTTCCCCAAGGAGTTCGGTCCGTTCGCGGAATGTATTGGCTTCAAGATTGATTTTCAGCGGCTTGAGTTTTTCAGCGATCAGCCCGTGGTTTACAGGTATGCCGTTGTCCATAAGGTATGACAGGTCGTACAAGTCGCGTGGTTTCCTTCGGTGGTATATCGCATGGGTCTTTTCTGCAAGTATTTCCTCAAGGCCCATGCACCTCAAAACGGTGTTCGGCAGGCCGTATTCCGGCAAGTCGAGTACGTTCCGTTCCTGCGCCTTTAGGATGACTGGCGTCTCAGCTGAAAACTCGGTCCGTATCGAGTCGACGTGCCCCGCTTCGCTTACCTGGCTGGAGTACTGCACTGCCAGGGCGGAGTTCCCTTTCTTTTCCCTTTCAATCGTCTTAACCTTCAAGAACGGTATCCCATGAATATTACGGTTTTCGAAGGCGTTCTGGATTTCACGTGCGCAGTCTTTCTTCCCGTCAACGGCAAAATCAAGGTCCGAGGAGAAGCGGAATCCCGGGTAGTATGCCTTCTTGATGCACGTGCCGCCCTTGAATACGGCGTCCAATGGCAACGCGGCGATTACGTTCAATGCCGCGGATAGTATGTAGTCTTTTTCGGCGTTGCCTAGGCTCATGTTCTGCTTGCGGGCAATGCGCGTGATTGTTTCCAAGTCGAGTTTTTCCATACCTAAACCTCAGTTCATTTCCTCTGCCAAGTCAATATTTATGCGCAGCCCGAACTTGGAGTCGTATTTCCCGCGTCCAGGAAGGGACGGGTCGAGCTTGCGGGATCCTACGAACTTCTTTTTAGGCAAGGGGTTCTTCTTCCTTAAAACCTTGAGGCAGAAGTGAAGTCTTCTTTCTATTGCACTGTTTCCCATCCTTTCAAGGAAATACGCGACGGACTTCCAGTCAAGCGTCCTATATGCTTCATTGATTGCCTTGCATACTTCGCCAATCCCGCCGCAATATTCGGGATGCAGGAGGCAGTCAAGGATTGCCTTTTCCTTCAGGGCCATTTTTACCTGTCCGCCTGAGACTGGTAATGTCTTGTAGCCGCAGTAGTACCGCGCTGACAGGCGGATGGGCTCGTACTTGGTGCCCAGAAAGACGTGCCTTCTTGCGGGCTTTGACACGACTACTTGTATCACAACCGGCAGTTGCGACGTCAGGTTATGGAATTTCAATGCCGACAGGAAAGAGACGTAGCCTTCAGGATAATAGCGGGGAACAAGAGCCAGTTCCTGCATCGCATAGTCCTCCTCTTTGAGAGGGACGAGGAAGTATTCGCCTTTCCTTATCCTGTGGAGGCGCCCCTTGGCAACAAGCTTGCTTAAGGTGTTACGCAAGACGGGCCTGCTGGTTTCGGGACTCGCTTGTACTGCTTGCTTGAAGCTGAATGTTTTCGTGCCGCTTCTTTCAAGCTTGGCAAGCAACGAGTATTCGAAAGGGCCTAGGGATACTCTTTTGGTCGCCCTCAAGCCCGCCTCAATTGATATATTTTGATTTGCCATAATAATCGCTTTGATTATTTGGTGCTTCCAAAGTATATATTTCTGCCTCTAGAGTCATTATCACTGTGAACCTACTTACCCTTTCAGGGTAAGTAGGCATTGGTGGTTTTTTTGAAAATAAGTTGTCGGTCCGGACGGACTTTCTGTAATCCGGCCCAATCTTGGGTTGGCCTTCCAGAACTTCCAGGGGCGTGTTGCCGGGTTGCGGGTCAAGCCATTGCCATAGGAAGAATAGAAAACTATATATAATAAACAATTTGTTTATTATGCTATGTTAACTAAAATTTCCGAGGAAGTGCTTAAGGCAGTCGAAGGCTCGCCTTTGGGTATCGCGTCGTTGGACGTCCTTTTCAGCCTCGGCCTGTCCGATGCGGACACCATCAAGACCACTCTCAGCCGGCTGAACAAGCGCGGCCGGATAATCCGGCTCAAGCGGGGCGTTTATTCGGCAAACCCGCCAAAGGACCAGTTTGCTGCGGCACAGGCCGTGTTCAACGGGTACCTCGGGTTTTCAACCGCGCTGTACTTGCACAAGCTTACCTCCGAGCTGCCTTTCAGCATCACCGTAGTCACCCGGAATACGTCCAAAGTAAAGCCGGTGGCGGGGTGGGAGTTCAAGGCCGTCGCGCTCAAGGAAAAGGCGGTCGGGTTTGAGGCAAAAGGCCCCTATACTGTGTCCACACGCGCAAAGACCCTGTTCGACTGCCTCTACCTGCCCCGTTACGGGGTCGAGCGCCAAAAGCTTTTGGAAGCTTATTCGCAGGACGGGCTGACCAAGCAGGAATGGCGCGAGTTCGATTCCTACTGCAAAAAATTCGCAGGCAAGGACATGATGGAGAAAGCTAAAGCCGCAAAGAAGGCAATCGGAGGCGGGTCGCGTGGAAATCAGCATTGACGTATGCAAGGCCGTGGCAGTCCGGCACGGGCTCCCGTTGCAGTTCGTGATAAAGGAATTCCACGTCTTCGACGTGCTAGGCCAGGTCACCGCGGCTACTGCGGCGTCCAATGATTTTGTATTCAAGGGCGGTACTGCCCTCAACAAGGTTTACCTGAAAAAGACCCAGCGCTTTTCAGAAGACCTGGACTTTGACTTGGACACGGAAAGCATGGCAAAAGTGCGGGCGCTTGCGGAGGGCCTTTCCAAAAAAATCGGGGGGTATGAGCTTGGCGGCTTCCGGCGCGTGGGCGACACCATCCAGTTCTCCTGCGCTTACGACAACCTCCTGGGCAACAAGGACTCCGTGCGAATAGACGTTGCGGCAAAGAGACTACTTACAGGCAAGCCGCCAGTCATGCTGCCTGCAACCTCGGACTTTTCCAGCCAGTCGGTCACCGGGTTTCGGGTATACTCCATCGAGGACCTTACGGCACGCAAGATGCACGCCCTTCGCACGCGGTCGGAAGGCAAGGACTTCTTCGACGTCCACGCGGCGCTGCCACTATGCGGCCCCATGCGCAAGGCCATTGAGCGCATGATAGATTCGGAAAAAAGCGGCGAGACTGCCGGGGAGTTCATGGCAAAAACCGTGGAACGGGTGAAAAAAGCCGACGCGTCCAAACTGAAGAACCTGACGAACCCATTCATTCCCGCCCCGCTGCGGCCAAAGGACTGGGCCGTACTCCGGGACGACCTGGCCATCAAGTTGGAATCAGTTTCACTGCAAGAGAACCTGTGATTAGGGAGGAAGCGATTCAAGGGACTAGTTGCCGTGTTCAAGCAACTGGTTTCTTTGCTGAATGCAAACGCGTGCAACTGCCTTTCAAATCTCGATGTTGACGCAGGTCATGATGCCGCGGATTACCATGAACATGCCGAAGTTGCCTGCAAGCCCGCCTATGGCAACCGCGTTGGACATCAGAAAGAAGCCCATCAACAGGTCGGAGCCGCCGTAGAACACCTTGGACTCTATGGTGTACGGCGTTATCGAGGCGCCCACCAGGGTCATCATCGCCCTGCCGAACATGAACATCGAGACCATGTCAAGCCAGGCTATCTGGGGGGCAAAGAACAGGAACACGGAGTACACTAGGTCGGTCCCGCCGTAAAAAATCCTGGAGATGAAAGACACGCCATACCCACTCTTCAGTCTATTATCATGCCCGCTGCGGTTGCGCCGGCCCGAAGCAGCAGGATGCCGCCGAACGTGCCAGCAGGGTCGCCGAGGGCGGTTGCGCTTGAAATCATGAACAGGCCAATCAGGATGTCGGTCCCGCCGTAGAACACCTTGGTCAGCAGCATTTCCGGAGGCAGCGTCGCCTTCATCAGGGTCATCACGCCGATTCCGATGAGCCAGAACGCCATTATGTCCGAGTCGCCCACACGCGGGGCGACAAAGAGCAGGAAACCGCCTATTACAAAGTCAAACCCCGAATAGACTATCTTGCTGATTATGGACACTGGCGTCTCCCCCCTTGCAAACGGATTATGGCGCGGTCGCTATTTATTGGTTGACCTGAAAGAAGGAGAAAAAGGAAAAAAGAAGAAAAAGGTTGGGGGCGGTCGCGCCCCTCTCCGGGCTTACTTCTTCATGACGAGGAAGTAGTATGCCGCACCGATGACTACTATTGCGCCGATTATGAGCAGGATGTTGCTCATAATCCAGTCAAAGATGCTTCCTGTATCGCCCTTGACTGCGTTTGTCGGAGTCGCCACAGTTGAGCCGCCAGTCGTTGATGGCTGCGGGGTTGCAGTCACATCTGACTCGGAAGTCGGGCTCGCGATTGGCGAGGGGCTCGGCATCGTCGTAGTCGGTGTCACCGTCTCGGTTGCAGGCGCGCTTGGCTGCGGGCTGGGAGTCGGAGTCACGGTAGTGTACGTGTATGTGTACGAAGTGCCGCTGCTGACTGTGTTTGCCGCCTGCGTGTACGCGATGAACTGCGTGAAGTGCTTGGTCCAGATTACCATGTCCGAGCCAACGTCCATCTTGCACTCAGCTCCTGCGCCAAGGCTGTCTCCAGTGGTCTGCGAGTCGCCGTAAGTGGTGCTGCAGTTGGATATCACGTAGCTGACGCCGTTGCGTATGTACGCCGCGTTCTTGCCTGCCATTCCGGGTATGAGCAGCCTCACTGCCTTGTCGAAAGTCAGAGTCTGGTTGCCCAGGCCCACCTCGACTACTGCAGTCGTGCTGGTCGTGAAGCCGGATATTGACATTGTTGCGCTTGAGTTCGACAGTATCGTCGGGAGGTCAATCGAGCCGTCCCATCCAAGCGGGCCTGAAATGGTCACTCCGGCCGGCATCTGCAATGAGACTGAGCCGGTCGAGGCGTTTATTGCCATCGTGGCGTTCACCGTGATTGCGGTGCTGGTGTTGGTCAATCCGAGCTGGGTCAGATTGAGTATGGCCGATGTCGCTGACGAGGGTACTGTCACCGTGAATGCCGGCGAAGTCGGAGTCACGATGATTTCACTGTTTGCTTCAGTGACTGTCACGTTGGTGTCTGTTGCGCCTATGACGTGTGGCGTGTTCATCTGGTACTTGGACAAGTGCGATGCCAGGAACGTGAGCGTTCCAGCGGCCCCGTTGTATGTCAAGCCGGAGATTTCAGACGCCGACGTGGATACCGTGCCGTTGTCGTAAGTCACGGTCAGTGTGGGCAGTACGTCGCCGTAGTTGGGCAGTCCCCAGAGCGTTATTGATGCGTTGATCCCTGACGCGTTGAACGTCGATGAGCCCGACGCATTCAACTGCACCATCCCGTGGGCCGAGTTCATCTTGTCCTCGAAGCTCTGCAGGAAAGTCACCGTGGCACTGTCTGTAAGGTCAAGCCCTCCGGTCTTTGTGAAGTTGATTTGTCCTCCGAACACGTTAGTGCCGTTGTTGATGGTCTTGTTGAAGTACAGGTTTTCGCATGCGTTTGCGGTAGTTGCGCAGCTTGCCATGTTTGTGGTGATGTTGGCGGTGTTGAGCGCAGTTACTATGTTGTTGAATATTGTGACGTAGTCCGTGATGACCGTGGCATCCATCGCCAGGGTGTTGACTGCTATGTCGTTTATGTATACGGTCACGTTGGTGTATGGCACGCCGTAGTCAAGGTTCTTGAACTCGAAGATGCAGAACAACGGCGCGTTTGCGTCGGCAGTGTATCCATAGCCGTAGCCGGTTCCGTAGAAGTATCCGTATCCTGATGGCTCATCGCCGGTGTATCCGAATCCGAGGTTTCCGCCTTCGGTGAATCCGTATCCGTTGGGGCTGTATCCGGTTGTCGAGTATCCGTCGGTTGTCGCGTAGTAGCCGGGGGTGCAGCTAGTGGCGTAGACGAAGTCCTTGCCTGGCGTTGAGCCCATCGTCGAGGCTTGCCAGAGCTTTGCCGAGACGTTGGTTATTGCCTCGTCCGTGACTTTGTATATCGTGGCATTATACGTTATTGTAGTGGTGCCGTTTATGTTCGCTCCAACGCCATTGGCGACCGTGAATGCGTATGCCGGCACCGAGTAGAACAATGCCGCTATGATTCCCACAGCAAACACTGCGGAGATGAGCAGCTTGTTCTTGGCGATTTTTCCTATTTCGGAACCTGACGATGTCATTGTTGGAAACCCCTCTACTTTTGATAAAAATGCCTAGGTAAGTATCTGAATTTTGGTATATAAGGTTAATCAATTTTTCACTAATCGTATGAAGAAGTATGATTGCCTATCTTCGGGCTTTCTTGCCGGCATGCCACAGCAGGCAAGTCACGCTGGCCAAAAGCAGGGCGCTTGAAGAGATTATGACTGCCGTCCCCGCCCCGGCCAGGCCCTGCAGGGGCACGAAGTAGGCAAGGAGGAGCACGTGCAAAATCAGGCCGACGGCGTTGATTGCAAGGACGTCCCTTTCCTTTCCCTTGGCAAGAAGCGCGTACTGCACGACGTTGAAGATTGAGTATATCAGGAATCCGGCTGCAAGCGCCTGGAAAGCAGGTATTGCAGGGGCGAACTTGTCGCCGTAGAATAGCAGCACAAGTTCGGACGGGAACCCTATCAGGACAAGCGCCGGAGGCAGGAGGAACGCCGCACCGCCCAGCAGGAGCACTGCAACCTCCTTCCGGTTTTGGGAAAAGTCCAGCTTGGCCATTTTTGGAAAAAGGACGAGTATTACCGCTCCCGAGAGAAAATAGGTTATCTTTGCGGTGGTCTCAGCCACGTTGTAAAGCCCGGTCTGGGTGTTTCCCAAAAAGTTCTGCACCGCAAACAGGTCGGCGTAAAGGAACAGCCCCTGTATCAGCAGGATTGCAGTTGTGAACGAGAGCGCCTTCTTCAGGCCCAGGCCGTACTCGGATTTCCTTGAAAGGAACTGCCGCAGCAAAAGGAACGTGGCTATGCAGATTATCAGCGCCGAGACCGGTATGGCCCCCGCAACCCCGAGCAGGCCCAGCCCAAGGGCGACGGCAATGAACCCGAGCCCCAGCTTGAGGGCGCTTCCTGCAAGGCCAAGGAGCGAGAGGGTGACTATGCGTTCGGATGACTGGAGCACGCTGCTGAGCGGGGTAAGCGCATAGCTTAGCGGTACCAGGAGCACTATGAGCGCCACCTCGGGCTTGGACGTCAGGAGCGCCCAGATTATGAATAGCAGCGTGACCATCCCGCTGTACAGCATGGCTTTCTTGGCGTATTCCGCGGTAAGGAAAGCTATCTCGCGCTCCTTTCCCGCTTTTTTGAGCCTTGAGAACTCGCGCGTCAGGATGGTGCCCAGGCTGCCTGCGGGGATGGAGAGTATGGTGTGGTACGCGATTGCAACGCCCAGGAGCCCGAACTCCGGGATGCTGAGGCTCCGGGCCATCAGTATGTTGAACAGGTAGGACAGCGCCATACCAAGCGCGGTGCAGGCGTTGGCTACCAGCCCCAAAAACAGGAAGCCGCCCTTCTGTTTTTCATAAAGCCGGGACATGCGGGAAATCATTTAGAAGCACTTTGGATGATTGGTTTTGCCTTCTGTTGCGTTGGCGACCGGGGCATCCGCCCACTCAGGCAAATTACTATATTACTTCTTGGGTTCATAATCTGTCTGCTGTGTTAAAAATGAGGTATCTTGTCACCGGCGCGGCCGGCTTTCTTGGCGCAAACCTTTGCAGGCGCCTTCTTTCGCAGGACCACGAAGTGGTGGGCCTGGACGACTTGAGCACCGGGTTTGGAAGAAACGTCGACATGCTCAAGGAGTCCGGCAACTTCGAGTTCGTCAAGCACGACGTTGTCAAGCCCTGGCCGGACATGGGCAAGTTCGACTTCGTATACAACCTTGCCTGCCCCGCATCCCCCCCAAGGTACCAGAAGGACCCGCTGCAGACCTTCCGCACTTCAGTCTGGGGTGTCTGGAACGGAATCGAGTACGCAACACCCAACAAGACTCCTCTTTTCCACTCGTCCACTTCCGAAGTCTACGGAGACCCGGCAGTGCACCCACAGTCGGAATCCTACTGGGGCAACGTGAACCCGATTGGGATACGCTCCTGTTATGACGAAGGGAAGCGCGGCGCGGAAACCCTCCTGATGGACTACTGGCGCAAGACCGGAAACCCAATCAAGATAGTGCGCATCTTCAACACCTACGGCCCGCTGATGGACCCAGAGGACGGCAGGGTGGTCAGCAACTTCCTTGTGCAGGCAATATCGGGCAAGGCCCTCACGATGTACGGCACAGGGAAGCAGACGCGCTCGTTCTGCTATGTTGACGACCTGATCAATGGCTTCGTGCGAATGGAAAACTCGCCTGCAAGCTTCACCGGGCCGGTCAACTTGGGAAACCCCAAGGAGTTCACGCTATTGGAGCTTGCGGAAAAAGTAAGCAATGTTCTTGGGAAGACGCTCGAAACCAAGTTCCTCCCGCTCCCCTCCGACGACCCCAAGCAGAGAAAGCCCGACATAAGGCTTGCAAAGTCAAAGCTTGGCTGGGAGCCAAAAATCAACTTGGAGCAGGGCCTGGAAAGGACTGCCGAGTACTTTGCCGAGATTGCGGGAAAGAAGAAGTAGTTTTTCGCTTGTTCTTGGAAAATAAAAAAAAGAAAAAAGGGAAAGGAAGCAAAAGCTTCCGTCTCAGCAGCTCTTACTCTTTCTAGCAAGTCACTGTCCTTATGGTGTACACGACTGTTGCCGAGCCGTCGGCCGCAACAGGCACGTTCCATGAAAGCTGGTATGCAGAGTCCTTGGTGTGCTTTGCGGTCTCGTCAGTCACTGTCCACTCGCCGTACGCGTGCTCGACAACCTTGACAGTCACGGCCTCGCTCTTGTGGTTGCGCAGCGTGATGTTGTACGTGTACCTGTTCGAGCAGGTCCCGCTGTACTCGGTGTCCATCGTGGTCTTCTCGCCGACGATGTCGAACGCGTTGCCTATGGAGAGCGTCACCGCCTCGTCCTTTGGCGTGTGGTCAATAGCGTCCTCTCCAAGGAACTGCAGCGACCCGGTCGAGTCTGCCTTGTACACGCGCACAGTCCCCTTGGGAAGCGCGATGCCCAGGCCGGCCTTCTCCGTGTTGTTGAATGACAAAGTCACGGCAACCTTCGAGCTTGACGAGGCGTCGAAGACGTACTGCTTCCTTGCGGCCACGTCGTTTGCGCTTGTCATCTCCACCTGCTTGACCTGGCCCGATGCGATTGTGGTCGGCCTCTCAAGGGTGTAGAGGTGGTACTCGAAGAACGACTGCTCGGACACTGAAACGCGCTTTGCGCTCCCTGCGTAGGAGTCCATCGCCTCGTAAGTCGGGTACGCGGTGGGCGTGACGATGTTCACGTCGCCTGCAACCAATTTGAGCTTTGCGTCCTTGAACGTGGTGCCCGCGTCGTTGCGCAGCGACACCCACCCCTGGATGGACAGCCTGGTGTCATCGGCGTTGGCGATTGCAACGTAGTTGGCGTTCCAGTTCAGCCCGCTTGTCAGGTAGCTCACCTCGACGTCGCGGCTGCCCGCAGACTGCGAGTCCAGAAGCCAGTTTATGGTGGGCGTGGTGATGAGGCCCTCAGGGAGCGACGGGAAGTCAATCTTGTCGTAGCCCGAAAGCACGGTCACGCCGCTTGCGGTCTTTATGACCGGGCCGTTTGAGGACAAAAGGATTCCGGTAGTGGTGTCGTTTCCGGACTTGACCGTGACGGTCTTGTCTATGTACTTTTGGAGGAGCTTGTATCCGTCCACCAGGTCGTAGTCGTAATTCTGCTCAATTATCGAAAGCGGCTTGCCGGAAAGGTCGGTAAGGTGCACGCTGGTCGGGTCGATGTATGCCGAAGTGCCCTTTATGGCGAGGCTCGCTATCCCCGAAGGGATGTTGACGTTGCGGGTCTCCTTGACAAGCGCGATTCCGTCGGACGGCGTATAGCTGAGCGCCTGTGTCGTCTGCCTGTAGCCGTTGTTCCAGTACGCCGGGCTGTAGCCTGTCTGCTGGGCCTGGTACACCGTTATCTCGACGGACTTGGCAGAATCCGAGTCGGGCGCCTTCTGCGCATCCGCAAGGCTGTTCCACTTAACGTCAATGGATGCCTTTTCCTGCGTGCCCTGGGGCAGCGCAACAAGCGCCACCAAAAACACCGCAATCACCGCAACGACCGCAAGGCCGGCCTTGAGCGGGAATCCCTTTGATGCCTTCTTTTTCATCGAATCACTCTCTACCCATTGAAAATCATGCGCGCAACGCGCACCGTATTTTAGACATACACCGCATTTTCGCTTTTTAATGTGCGCAAATCGTATGGCCGTTTCCAGCCATCCGAATGTTTTTATGGCAAGGTAGGGTGATTAGTTGGCTAAGGTAATGCCCCTGGTGAAATTATGTCCGACGCCCCGACTCCGCAGAAAAAGTACGACGACCTGAAGGCGGAGATACAGATGCTCGACTCCAAGATCAGCCTGATTGCGCAGAAAATCAGGATGATCGAGAAGAACGAGGACATCATAGGCAGGACCATAGTCGTGCACAACGACAAGCTCCACAAGCTGGAGTCAGCAGGGCCGTCCCCGGTGGCCGCAGGCCCGGTCCCTGCAAACGGTGAGTCGAATTCCAGCTTTGCTGCAGAGGTGGATGCACTCAAGAAGCAGGTCGCAGAGTTGCGCGAGCAGGCCGCAACCAAGTCCGAAGTTTCCGAGCTGCACTACACGCTGGACACCATAAACCCCCTTGACTTTGTCACCCTCAAGCAGGCGCGCAAGCTCATAGCAGAAGAGTTCGACAAGAGAACGGGCTGAATCCCGGACGGGTTTTGGCCCCCCAGCCGGATGATTGGTCTTCCCCTTATTATGCAAGCTCGCTGTCGTGCGAGTACGCAGGCCGGAGCCTTATTCTCCGCTGCTTTTCCCCTTCCTCGGAGAGTATCGCGTCGTCGCCCACGATTTCAATCCTCAGCGTTGCCGAGAACTCGGAGAGGTCGCTTTCGTGCTGGGCCGAAAGCACCAGGTGCGAGCCGCTTTCGCAGGCGTCGCGCAGCTTCGCCATTACCGCAACGGGGATTTCGGTCGCGTCCTGGGCGAATGCAAGGATTACCGGCCGTTCGGAGTCGCCCTGCGCCGCCGAGGTGTCAAGAAGCGAGCAGCTCGCAAGCGTTGCTATCTCGGCCTGCTGGCCCATCAGGTTTATGTGTATGACCTTGCCCAGGCCGGACGATGCGGTTGTCTCGAAAGTGCCGCCCTTTGCGAACACGTTGGGCGAGCTCTTCTGTATCACCGTGGCCGCCCGGATTGCCTTGCTTATGGTGTACCGCGTGATGTCCGCGCTCTCGCGCAGCTGGTCCATCGACGCCGAGAGGTCGCTTATTGCGTTGAAGCTGCCCGGCTTTTCGGAGTATGCCCGCTTTATGACCGTTGCCACGTCGCTTTTTTCCAGGCCGAACACCGAAAGGAACACCTCCGGGTCTATCCTTGAGAGGTCGATGAAAAGCCCCTTCTCAAGCTCGTAGGTCTTGAACGGGAAGCCCAGAGGTATGGACGAAAGCTTGAACTCCTCGTACTTGGACGAGTCCGCGTTAGGCTGCGCAAGGCCTGTGAATGCGTTGCCGCTGTCGAACACCATCGCCGATATGTTGTTCATCAGCGACGACTCAAGCACGATGTGCATCGCGTGCAGCCTCTGCGGCAGCCTGCCGCCGGTGATTGCGACCGTGTGCAGCGACGACAGCTTAACGAGCACCTGCTCGTTCTCCCGGTCGATGCCAAGGAGGCACTTGACGTTGCTCTGCACCGCCTGCGTCCCGGTGCCCTTGGAGACCGAAAGGTAAGCAAAGAGCGAGAACGGGTCTCCTAAAAGCAGCTGCAGCTCCTCGTCCTCCACGAGCCGGAACTCGGTGACCTTGCACTCGTATCCGCGCAGAATCTCCATCATGGCCTTGGACAGGTGCTCAAGTTCGGCGCCCTGCTGCGTGATGGTCCTGGTAAGCGAGTCCTTGTTGTACTCGATGAACGAGGGCGACGAGCTCAGCAGGAGGTACTTTCCGGCGTGCTCGCGCGAAATCTTGGAGACTATCATGACGTCCTGGCGCTGCGAGAGCGATATCTTGGACGTGTCGCCCTCGATTATGAAGCCCTTCTTGAGGAACGTCAGCGCGCCGGTCACCTTGCCGTCCTGCTTCTCAAAAAGCGTGAGGAGCATCATCTTGTCCGGGTTCTGGTAGACCATCAGCGGGTAGTCGCCCCACTGGGCGTTGAACATCCGGGTCCATGGTCCGAGTGGAAGGTCTAGCTGCATGTCAAAACCGCAGTTGCGAAATGCTGTCTGGATTACTGAGGTAATCCCTGCTTAAAATCTATCGCCCGCCCGGCCTGCGGATTGCGCACGTATTATATTATGGGATTTCCTAATCCAGTCCTTAGCAAGTCACGAGTGGGTTCTTATGGAAATCAAGCAGATTGTCAAGGAGATGATTTCAGCAGGCATGCCGGAGTCCGAAATCCTTGCAAACCTCACCGACCTTGGCATACCGGACGCGCCCAAGGTGCTTGCCGAGGCAAAGGCCGCGGCGGCGCCCAAGGCAGCGGCCCAGCCGGCGCCCAAGCCCGCTGCAAGGCCCGTTGAATCGGGGTTTGATGCGCCCAAGGCGCACTCGTCGCTCTTTGACGAGCCTTCGGAGCCAGCCGCCCCGGTTGGCAACCGGTCGTCCCTTTTCGACGAGAAGCCCGAAGACTCCGAACCGGCTATATCCGGAAGCATCCTCGGCTCATCGCCGATGGATTCGGACCAGAAGCTCGATGAGCTCATCGCGCTTTCCAAGTCCCTTCTGGACCTGAACAGGAAAATCCTTGAAAGCAACAGGGAAATACTCCTGAAGCTCTCAAAGTAAAAGGGTTTTGAAAACCCGGTTAAAAAATTAGAAAAAGATTTTTAGCGCAAGCGTCCTACGCGTGCGCCTGTGCGGCGGCCTCCTTCTGGGCCTCCTCCGCTTCCTGCTGCTTGACGATGCGGTCAAGCTTTGCGATTTCCTGCGCAATCTCGCCTGCAAGTTTGTTCTTTTCGGTCTTGCTCATCCCCAGCTCGAGGCCGTCGATGATTTTCTTGTCCTCGTCAAAGCTGGCCGAGAACATCGCGGCGTTGGTCTTGAGCATGTGCCTTGCGAGCACCTTTATCTGAGTTCCCTTTATTCTTCCCATCTGAAAAACACCTTTCTAAATATTATAGCCCCGAGCGGAATTGCGTCCCCAAAGTTTTGCGGCTGTACGCCGGCAGTGCTTTGGAGAATTCGAACCGCTGTCTTCGGCTCCAAAGGCCGACATACTTTTGCGGGCCTGAATTGTTACAGCAGGCTGACCGCTGTACTACGGGGCTGCGGATAAAATTATGCCCCTCAAGGGTTTAAATCCTGTGGGGTGTGGGTCTATTCTGCCTTTTCCTGGCTTCTTCGTAAAAATAGCGTTCGGCCTTTTTGTGCGTGCTTTCTTTTGCCATTTTAGGCCCTGTTTTCTTTGCCTGCGGCTGCTTTTATTTTTTTTTTCATTACGTGACCACAATCGAGCGGTTGTCGGTGTAGTCTATCAAGCCGTCGGAGCTTCTCACATAGCCGTAATAGTAGTACGTGCCAGCAGGCACAAACGTGCGGTTGTAGGAGAAGAGCCACGAGTCGGGAGCGAACTTTGTCAGCGAGCCGTAATACTGCTGCTGAATTTCAGCGTCCGTCAAGGCGCGGTTCCAGATGCGCACCTCGTCGATTGAGCCGTTGAGGTGGTATGCCGACGGCGCGGCCCACGGTTCAAACCCAATGCAGTTGCCGTTGCTGCTATCTAAGATGTTGGAAACGCTGGCGGTTGTCGTTTCAAGGTTGCCGTTAAGGTATATCCTGGCCGTATTATCATTGGCGCCAGCATAGTCGAATACTGCCGTGGCGTAATACCATTGCCCTAATGAAAGTTCCGTCGTCCCGTATGCCATCCTAGTTCCAGCGGATTGCATCGTGTCAAACGAGAGTTTCCTTTTGTACGTGGCATCCGATTCGCCGCGGACAAAAAACATGCTCCCGCCTGCACTTGAGTTCCTGCTGCTGACAATCGAGCCCACGTAACTGCTTGGGTACGACTGCAGCTTTATCCACGCGCCGATGGAAAAGTCAGTAGCCGTCCGGTCCAGCCTGGGCGAGTAAGGCGTACATGCGTAATCATCTATCCCGTCAAATTTGATGCCGCTTCCCCACTTGCCGTTTGCGTCCCAAGAGTCGCGCTTTGCCCTGCCTGCGGCATAGATGTCCTGGATTTCGGAAGCGGAGAGGGAGCGGTTGATTACCAGCACTTCGTCTATTGTGCCGTTGAAAAGCCATCCGGGCGTGCCGTTGCCCATCAAACCTCCAGTTATCAGTGGTGCTGAGGAGTCATACAGGTTGGTGATGGAAACGTCGTAGTTTTTGAATGGGTTGGTGTCGAGGATGCCGTCGACATAAATTGAGAGGACGTTGTTGTTGAACGTAAATCCCACGTGATGCCAAGAGCCGTCAAATGCGACCAGGGAGGATATGTAGTATTTTACCGTAGCCGGATAATCCGAGCCATTCTTTGAAAGGGTGATCCGTGGGCGCGTGCCAGCGTTCGTGCCTGCGTCGGATAAAATGGCCCAGGAGAACGTCGGAAGAATCTCATCCCCTTTGGAAGCAATAGTCTTGGACAGTTGCGCAGGGCCTTTGACCCAGGCGAAAACAGAAAGCGTGTTCGACGCTGGCACGTTTCCCATCTTGACGTAATCGTTCTGGCCGTCAAACCTCAGCGCGTTCCCGCTCTTTCCAGCGGTATTGCGCTCGGTAAACTTCGCCTTGCCCGCATTGTACAGGCTGGCGACCTCGGTTGCGTTGAGTGCGTAGGATGCCACTTGCACCTCGTCAATCGAGCCGTTGAATTGGTAGTTCAGCAGGTTGTTGGCCCGCGATGCGCCTATGAGCAGCGTGAGGTTGTTCTGCGGTATGCTGCCGGTGACTTGGCGCACCCCGCTCAGCACTCCGTTGACGTAGATGGATGCTGTGTTGTTGTCGTATGTCGCGGCGACGTGCGTCCACGCGCCCGCAGGGATGCTGTCGTTTGAGGAGAATCCTGCGTGTACCGAGTTGGTGTTAGGGTCAAAAGTGGCCTTTTCATTAAAAATCGAGAACTGCCAGCCGTTGACCCTGTTCTCGTTGTGCTTTGTCACGATTGCGCCATCGCCGCCCTCCCTTTTCACCCACGCGGAGACCGACATTGCGTACGTAAAGTTAACCGTCGAGGTGCTGACGTTGACATAATCCTGGGTTCCGCCAAATTGCAGCGCGCTCCCGCTCTTTCCTGCGGCCCATTCCGCAAATTTTGCCTTGCCCGCGTTGTAGTGCAAAAGGATTTCGGCGGGGGAGAGCGAGCGGTTGTAGATTGCGACCTCGTCGAGCGTGCCGTTGAAGTAATATATGCCGGACTGGCTTTTTCCCAGCACCAACCCTTCGTTTGTCTTGGGGATGCTGCCGGTTGCGGTCGTGTTGCCTATCTCCGCCCCGTTGACGAATATCCTTGCGTATCCTGCGTCGGAATCGTAGGCGTACGCAACGTGCGTAAGAGTTCCGGATATGTCGTAGCCTATGTTTTTTGACATGTCAAAGACGCCTGCCACGCTGAACCTTGCGGTAGTCTGATAGACCGCAGTCAAGAACGTGACGTATTTTTCCGCAACCACCTTCCACGTGCCGCCAGGGGTGATGTTGACCCACGCCTCGACAGTGATTGCGTTTCTAAGTGACAGGCTGGGCGGGTTCCCCATGCTGATATAGTCGTCCTTGCCGTCGAACTGCAGGCCCGTGCCGCTCTTTCCGCTAGTCCATTCTATGAACCTTGCCCTGCCTTCTGCGTAAAGTGCGGAGACTTCGGCTGCATTAAGCGAGCGGTTGTAGATTGCGACCTCGTCAATCGAGCCATTGAACGGCGCAACGGTCATGCGTTTCCCAATCATCAGCGTGTTCGTGTCGTCAAAAGCCCACGTCCCCGACGCGGTGGTCCACGGGTATGCGGTGTCGTTGACGTAAAGCGTAAATGTCGCGTTGTCGTAGGTGAACCCGACGTAGTACCATCTTCCAAGCTCAAGCATTGCGCTTGTGTTGCCGTAGAACCCGTACCTGTTGCCTGAAGGCGTCCCGCCAATACTGTACCTTCCAGTTGAGGGGTCGTACCCTCCAAGCGCGAGGACCCATTTGTTGCCCAGCACGTCGTGGTTGACTATCCTTGCATATACGTTCGAGTTGTTTTTCAGGTAAACCCACGCAAACGCCGAGAACGGCCTGTCCATCGCTGTTGCGTTCCTGCCAACCGAGACGTTGACGAACGTCTGGATGCCGTCGAAGTCGATTGCGGTGTTTGATTTTCCTGAGGCGTTCCACTCGGCGAACTTGGCCTTTCCCGCGTTGTAGTGGTCAAGCACCTCGGCAGAGGAAAGCGATTTGTTGTAGAGGGCGAACTCGTCTATTGAGCCGTTTACTGGATATGCTTTTGAGTTATAGACGTATGCCCCAAGGGCAACGTCGTCTGCCGTGTTTGTATTGGAAAACGCGCCCTTTGGCATGGTGTTCGTGCAGTTGATTGTGCCATCAATGTACAGCGCCAGCACGTCCGTGTCGGCGTTCATGGTCATGGCCAGATGGTGCCAAGTGCCCACTGAAATGGCCGGGGAGTAGCAAGAGAAATAGTCCCCTGCATTATTGTCTCGCATTAGTGCCATAAGGGAGCCGTTGACTAAGTACTGTATCCCGAACCGGGTATAGCCGGAGGTGTTGGTATACTCGTAGTAAACCCCACCAATCTCAATCGGAGATACCGCCGGCTTAAACCATATCTCTGCGCTCGCAGCGGACTGCCCCTTTACGCTTGCACTGCGGCTCAAGTTGATGTAGTCCTTCTGGCTGCCGTTGATGTATACTCCCGTCAGGCTCTTTCCAGCAGTCCACGTGCAGTTCTTGACTCCTGTTGAGTTCACGCACGTGCCGTTGAAAGCGTAAGCGCTTGCGTCATACGTGGTGTTTCCCGTGTTCTCATCCATGTGCAGAAGCAGGGCAGTGTTGCCGTATATGGTGCCGTTGTTTCCGTACGCGCTTGCATCGCGAACGGTCTTGTTGTCGCCTTCGTCGAAACGCCATATGCCTATGGTGTTGCCGTACAGCGCGCCGTTGTTTGCGAAGCCTGTCGAATCGCGCGCAGTGGCGTTGTCGCCTTCGTCGAGCCTCCACAGCCCCAAGGTCGGGCCGTAAAGCGTCCCGTTGTTTCCCCAGCTGGAAGCGTCGGAAAGGGCCGAGTTGTCGCCTTCGTCGAATCTCCACAGTCCCCGTGTCGGGCCGTAGATTGCGCCGTTGTTCCCAAAGCGAGAAGTGTCGGATGCTGTCGCGTTGTCAGCCTCGTCGAACCTCCACAGCCCGATGGTGTTGTCGTAGACCGTTCCGTTGTTTCCATATCCCGAAACGTCGGCTATGCGCGTGTCGTTGTCCCCTGCAAGCGAATAGTCCTCAAAGTTCATCGCAAGCACAAGCGAAGGGTCGCAGTAGGCTGTCGAGGTCCCGTTGAATGAGAAGTTCATCGCGTCGAGGCCAGGGCTTTGTATCAGGAGGTTTAGCGAGAAGTTCTGCGCGGCCGAGGCGCCGTTTGCAGGCGAGTCGCCTGACACGTTCACCAGGTTTGCCTGCTGGCCGCACCGCCCCACCAGGGGTTCGTCCCCGGTCTGGACGAAGCCGGATATGGACTGCTTGTCGTAGCCGAAGACGATTTGGTCGTATTCAAACAGCGCCCCCGATGCAAGGGCGTTGCACGGGTTTGCGGCGGAAAACCTCAGGTCGATGTTGGCAATCTCGAACTGTTCGCCGGAGCCAACGACCCGGTTCCCGGAGTATATCGTGTGGTTTGCACCCTTGTACGCCACTTGTATCGAAGTGAGCTTGATTTTTTCATTGAGGTTGTTGCCAAGCTTGATTGAGAGCGAGTTCTCGTTGAGCCTATAGGCTAGTATGGAAAAAGGCGTTGCTGCCTTCCAGTACGCGTTCGACTGCTGTTCCTTGAGCGTGGCCGTGCTCGTTGCCTGGCTTATGGTGGCGACTCCCACGACTGCTATCAGAAGCACTGCTCCAAGGACGACCAGGTATTCGGTGGCGCCCTGGCTTCGGGACTTGCGTCCGGACATATTGAAACTAAACCCCGCATTACTATCTGAAACATGGTTTTTTAGCGTTGTCCAGCTATGGCTGGCGTTGCTTTCTCCCGCGTTCAGTTCAACCAAAAGTTTTACCCGGTTTTACCTCACACATAAGGGCAAATCGGGGTACAAGCCGTAGGATTGGGAAATTGCAGGCAAAGGTTTTCGAGGCAGTTGAGCTACAGGACGGCTCCATCCGCATAGTCATGGAGGTTGGGGAAGTGGAGTCCGGGGTTGCGAAGGTCGCGGTGAGCAGGGACCTCGTGCACGTGGCCGTCCTGGAGCGCGGCCATGTCCGCTGGGAGGGCGTCTTCCACCTCCCGTTCAAGGCATCAAGCAAGACCGTGTCGTGCTCGCTGAGGAACTCGTTCATAGAGCTGGTGGCAAGGCCCGTCCGAATTTCCGCGTCTGAAGGGGCCTGATTTCACCGGAAACGGGGCCTGTTTTTCCTTATATACTGACGTCCGCACGATTTGTAAGCAACGAGGTGTTGTGCATGAAGATGGACGTTTCAGAACTTTCGTACAGCCAGATACAGGGGATAGCCAATTCGCTTCCCCTGGCAATAGAGCAGATTTCCGGCCGCGGCGGCAAGGTGTCGCTTTTCGTCGGAAACCAATTCTGCTGATTAGGTGAATTCGCTTATGTTCTACGCAGGAAAATTCGGAAGGCTTCCTCCATTGAGTGCCGTGCTTACGGGCGCTGCCCCCGGCAGGCCAGGGTACTCAGAGCCACGCTATTCCGAATACGATGCGGGGAAGGTGGGATTGTATATGATGGAACCAAAAGTAGAATCGCAGCCAGTATTCTCTGCGTCCGAGGCGCACGGCAACAAGCCGCAGTTTTCGGTCAAGGCCAAGGGCATGGAAGGCTACGTCGGAAGCGGGTGGATAAACGAGGGCAAGTACGGCAAGTACATTTCCGTCAAACTTCGTGAAAGCCTCACTCCTGGCACGACCATCTACCTGTCGCCGACCAAGGAGAACCCTGAAATACTCTGAACCCCTTTTCTTTTTGTGGACTTTCCAGAAATCATAGGCCTCCTTGCGGGCCTTCTTACTACTGTTTCAAGCCTGCCCCAGCTGTTCAAGATAATCCGCACCAAAAAGACCCGCGACATCTCGCTTGGGATGTTTCTCATATATTTTTGTGGCCTGGTTCTCTGGCTTGCCTATGGCCTCCTGATAAGCTCGCTGCCGATAATCGTCGCGAACATAGTATCCATCTTGATTGTCAGTGTGATTATAGCGCTCAAGCTCAAGTATGGTTGAGCGCAAGTCGCATTCCCGCCGGGACAACCATTGAAATACCTTGGTTTCCCTTTCCTTTCTTGATGACACAGGCAAATGACGCACCGGCGGACGCCAAGACCGAGCCGCCTCAGACTGGCTCCGGGAAGGGATCGCAGGACGCGTTGTTTGCATCGTCTGAGAAGGAACTCGGCCTGGAGCCGCCTGAATCTTGTAAAAAGTGCGAAAACGGCAAGTGCGACCCGAACAAGGTCTCGCACTGCTGCGACCACGAGCTGAAGATATTCGATGAGTTCCGCGTCTTCTTTTTGGGAGTGGTTTTCCACGAGCTTTCGCATTTTGTGGCGGCGAAGCTTGCGGGAATAAAGGTAATCGCCTACAAGCTCTGGCATCCCAAGGTCGCGTGGGTGCGCACCCAACCCCCGCAGAAGACCTTCAACGACGTGTTCGTGTCGTTTGCGCCGCTGCTTTTTGGCAGCATCGCCGCATCCCTGCTTCTGATTTCGCTCTTCACCACGCAGATGTGGGCTTCTGACCCGCTTGCGTTCTACGTCCTGCTTTTCCTCGCAGTCTCGATTGCGGTATGCGCGCCAATCAGCAAGGTTGATGCGTATGCTGCTGCGCTTGCGCTGGGCCTGTCTTACTTGCGCAGGAAAACGTCAAAAGACCTGTTAGTGAAGCTCACTTCGCTGTTGGTCTGGCCTTTCTATTTCCTCGTCGCTTCCTTATTCAAGCTTGGCCGGTTCTGGTTCCACCTGGTGCAGTACGTTTTCATCGTAGCCGTATTCGCGCTGCTGTCCGCCTTGTTGTTTGTCCACTGAGAATAAGCGCCGCTTTACTTTTGCACTTGCGGCGTGCTATCCGCGCTTGGAGTTTTTGCGCACGCGGTTCTGCATCTCGAAAAGCTCGACGATTTCGTTCACAGTTGTCGCGCTGTGCGGCGACTTGTCGCGGATTCCCGCCTCGGTCATGCGCGGGAACCTCAACGCAAGCCCGTACTCCTCTCCGTCTGAGCCAACAGTCCGCCCTGCCGAGTGCACCGGGCTCTTGGTAATCTCGTCCGCGTTGACCTCGACCACGTACTTCGGGGTCACCCACTCGTCCGGCTCCATCAGCGCGTCGACTTGCCGCGGCTTTTCCTTCACTATGATTTTTGTAAGCATATCTGAGAATTGCGTCATCTGCTCTTCGGAAAAACCGCTGCCTACGCGCGCAATCGACTTGAAGCGGTCGTCCTCTTCGTCGTAAACAGCCGTGAGCAGGCCGCCAAAGCCGAGCTTGGTCCGCTTGCCCTTGCCGTAGTAGAAGCCGATGATTACGACGTCAACGGTGTCCGAAAGCGCGCCCTGGTAGGACTTCTTGAGCTTTATCCAGGCGAACTTCCGGCCGCCGGCGGTGTACTGCGCGTTGAGGTCCTTTGCGATGACTCCCTCAAGCCCGCGTGAAAGCGCGTCCTCAAATATTTCCTGCAGTTTGTTTGCGTCATTGCAGAGCTTGTACTCCGCAACCCCAATTTTGTCGGACTTGGACACGATTTCCTCAATCTTGGCGTGCCTTTCCTTGTAAGGCAGGAGCGTCATGTCCTTGCCGTCAAGGTAGAGTATCTCGAAGCAGAACATCTTCAGAGGGATTTTCCGCGAAAGCTCGTCTATGCCGTGCTTTCTCCTGCGCTGGACCGTGACCTGGAACGGCAGTATCTTCCCGGTCTTGGGGTCGATGCCAACTGCCTCGCCTTCGATGATGAATTCCTTTCCTGCAATGTCGGTCCCAACCGCATTCACCAGTTCGGGGAACATCAAAGTCATCGGTTCCTGCTTTCGCGAGTAAATCTTGACTTTGCCGGTCTTGTCCTTGTGCACCTGTATGCGGAACCCGTCGTACTTCCCCTCGACTGCGCACTCGCCGAGCTTCTCGATGATTGCCTCCGGGCTTTCAAGCCTCTCGGCAAGCGCCGGCCGGATGGGGTTTCCGGGGATGGGCGTGAACGCGCGGATTTTTTCCATCCCCTGCGAAAGGAGCACTTCGGCCACCATCCCCAGGTCGGAGGAGAGGTTGAACGCGCGCTCTATGTCAGGCCGCAGGGACTTGTCGCCTGCAACTGCAAATGAAAGCGCGTCGATTATCGTCGGCTCGCCGATTCCTATGCGCATGTTGTCGGTGCAGAATCGCACGATTGTCTTTGCCTCGGCACCCGTTGACTTTGAGAGGAGTTCGCACAGTATCTTGATTTTCTTTTCCTGCGACCCGGTGCCGGTGGAAGTTGCCATCTTGCTGACGGAGTCAAAGACTTTCTCCGCAGTAAGCTCCTCGCTTGCAAGCCGCGTCTGGGCCTTTTTTTCAAGCAGCGCAGCAGCGGCCTGGCCCAAGTCGCCGGCCTTCCTGTATTCGGCCTGCACCTTTGCAGTGCTTGCTCCTGCAATGCGCGCAATCGCCTGCTCGGCAATCCTGTCGCCTATGCCTACCTCGATGTCCACAAACTCCGGTGCGACCCTGCCTTGGCAGAAGTATATTGCGCGCCGGATTTGCGATGCAGGCGTTTCCAGGAAGAGCTTTGAGAGAAAATCAGTTGAGCTCAGCCTTGACGGGGTTGCCTCTATCCTGTCGAACGTCTCGCAGACTTTGGAAAAGAGCATCTGGCCAAAAGCACCTTTTACGGTAGTTTAGTAAGGGTGCGGCGAATTAATTGGCTTTGCGCCAGACGGCCGCTGCAGGCGCCTTGGCCGAGGCCCCGTTCCCTTTACCTTCGCGGGATTACCACGAAAAAGATGAGCACGATGAGTGCGAATCCTGCGATTATGCCCACAAGCAGGTAGACGTCGGAGATGTTCTCCTCTATCAGGCTGGGCCCCACGTCAAGCGCAAGCAGCTCCTTTGCGGTGCAGTCCTTGGTGTTTTCCTTGGTGCAGACGTGCGTGGGCACGGGGGAGCTTGCGGTTTCCGAAATGCTTATTCCAATAGGCACGGTTGCAATTTCCGCGCCGGTGTCCTTGTCCATGAACCGGATGCTTATGGTCCCCGGAGCCGCCCCGGTTTGGGCGGTTGCGGTTATGGTCGGGTAGTACATTCCATAGGTCGTGTTGAAGCTTATCTCGGAAGGCGTCACGGACGCGGCGTATCCTGAAGCCTGGGCCAGTTCGGCGGCCATGGCGCAAGGCTGTGTCCCGTCTGATTTCTGTACGTATATCTGCATCGAAAGCTGGCCGGAAAGGCTGGCAGGGTCGACCGATATCTGGTATCCGCTCCCGCCTTTCTGCAGGTCGGGCAGCACGCACCCTGCGTGTGCGAAAGTGGCGAGGACTAGCATTGCAAGCAGCGGAAGGGCAATCGCGTGTCGGGCCAAACGAGCATTACCTCCATGTAGGCATGATTTTATGGGTGTTGTGCGGCTTTCTGGATCCCGAAGTAGCACAGCCCGATTCCAAGCAGGGCGTCAAGGATCATGGGGATTACGAGGGCGTTGGCCTGTATGTACATCGACTGCACGTTCTTGTCGATGTAGCTTGTAAGCTGGGGGCCGTAGGTATCAAGGTCCGCTGCCGTGATGCCGTATGCCGACAGCATGGCGGGGTCGTTCTTGAGCTCTGAGAGCGTGCTCTGTGACTGCACCTTCATTATGCCCGCAACGTTGGTGTAGGTGATGTAGCTGTTTGCCTGGAACACCAGCGCCGCAAGGCACGCAACCCCAAGCAGGAGCAGCGTGATCCCGAAAAGTTGGCCCTTGTTCGTCATACGTTTCACCTTCTTTCCTTCGAGCGTATCCCTGCTTTGTACCCGGCAATCCTGGATGCCTGCGCCGCAACCTCTGCGAATGCGCGCCTGATTGCCAGGTTCAGCTCGCGTGCCGATGCCTGCGCGTGCAGGTTCTTGCTCGTGTCGGCAAGCCGCGCGGTCACGCGCACATCAAAAAGCCGGCTCTTGCCGTGCTGGGAGTACTTCATGCGCAGCTCAAGGGAGCGCACGTCCGTCTCGCGCCTGAGCTTTGCAAGGAACGCGTTGCATTCCTCGCGCACCGACTCGGCAAAGACCTTCTCTTCCTTCTGGAAGCCCGAAATAATCACGTCTTCTGAATGGGGGGCTGTTTCGTTCATAGTAATGACCTCCAAAAAACCAGATATTAATTACTTGCTATGGGAATAAAAACCCGGTCAGCCCGCCAGCGCCCTCAGTACCGCAGGCAGCGCCAGGTTGACTGCGATGAGCAGGAGGGCCGTGACGCTTGCAAGGTACGAAAGCCTTGCCGCAACCGGCAGCCCCTTTCTCTTCCCAAGAATCTTCGAAAGGCCTGCGTTGAGCTCTTCGGACACTATCCTCGCGCCGTCCGTGATGAACAGCGGCACGAGGTTTATCGCTCCGATTGCCACGTTTATGTACGCAGTCGATGCAAGCACCGTCATTATGAAACCGAGTATTGCGAACACCAGCTCGTTTCCTGCAGTTGCTGAGGGCAGCACCGAGATGCCGAGCTTGTTCTTGTTCCCAACCGTGACTGTCTTGTCGCCGTTCTGTGTGGAAAGCACTAACGTGTCGCCCTGCTTCTTGTCCGAGATTGCGGATGCAAGCCCGGTTATGCCCACCACGCGCTCGCCGTCAACTGCGGTTATGAGGTCGCCTTCTGCAAGCTGGCTCGAGCCGGGGTATGCGGTCGTGTCCACCGAAAGCACCTTCACAGCCGACATTTCCGAGTATGCCGGGCCGGCAACAGCAGCAAAGCCCAGTGAAAGAATAGTAAAGCCGATGAATGCAAGCAGGTTGGCCGCTGGCCCCGCTGCAAGAATTCTCCTTTTTTTCTCAAGGGTGATGTACTTGAACTTCTCCTCGTCCGGCTCGACGAATGCGCCAACCGGCAGGAAACCCCACAGGATTGTTCCCGAACCTATCACGCGGAGCTTTTCGACCCTGCAGAGGATGCCGTGCGCAAACTCGTGGATGACTGCGGCTATAATCAGGCCGAACACCCATTCCCAGGGCACGGTCACGCCGACTATAAGCAGCTGCGCGCCTGCAGGGGCGTTGGGGATTGTGAATATGTTTATTGCGCTGATCAGGAGCAATGCAACAGACTGCAGTGCGAGCCCTCCCGCGATTCCGCTTGCAAGCAGTACGAGGAAGCGTGCGTCGGAAAGCAGGTTTGACTGGTCGGCAACCGAGCCTGCTGCAAGGAGGAGCGAGAACGCAACCGAAAGCACGAGCGCCGTTGCAAGCTTCTTGCGCTCGCCTTTCTTCCCGAACGTAATCATCGAATAAATCGCGCCATAGCCTACGCCCGCCCCCACGTCCGCAATAAAGCGCGCGAAGCCGGGGTGCTTGGATGCGAAATTGTCCATCGCCTTGAGCCCCCATTCCCCGCGGATGATGTTTATCCCGAAGTATGACTTCCAGCCGTGGACGTCTGCCATGAGCTTCCCGCCAATCGCAATCGTGGCCATGGCCAGCACGACCTTCCACGGGTCCGGCAGGTTTGAGAGCACTACCGCAAAGAACAGCGCGGCGTCTGCGACGTATATCGCGGCTGAAAGCATGGTCTTTTTGTTCATGAAAATCACTATCCGAATCAGTTACGCCCGCTGGCATTTTAGGCGTTTAGTTTTTGGCCGGCAACTGCCGTGTCCAAGCTTGCCTAAATCATTTCTTCTTTATCTCAACCATGTCCGCAAGCGTGAGCCCGCGGCCGGATGACTGGCCTGCGCTGGAAAACGACTTGGGCTGGCTGCGTTCCTCGTCCCCGTTCCTTGGCCCCAAAAGCGTGATGCCCAGCTCTTTTTCAAGCTTCTTGGCAACAGCCTCGGCCGGCTTGAGGTGCTCGTTCTCGATTCGCTCAAGAACGTTTTCAAGTATGAATAGTTTTCGCGCAAGCTCCTGCCTTGTAAGCCCTGAGCGTTCGCGCGCCTGCCGGACAGTCCTGCCGTAGCCTTCGATGACCTCAAGCTCCACCATGGGCCTGGCCGCGTTGGGCCTCCTTATTGTTGGCGCGGAAAGTTCGCGCCCGTAGGACACGCACCTTGCGCACACTGAAAGCGTGGCGCCTTCCACGATGGCCTTTGTAGTTGCCGGCCTTCCGCAAATGTCACAGTCTGCCATAAGCTTGTTTCCCCTGTATGGAGATATTTTAACCTTCAGTGATTAAATCCTCTTTGTTCCCAAGTCAGGACCGGTGTTGCCAATGGGCGTAAAGATAGATGGCATTCTAATCAAGCACGAGTGCCCACTGGAGGAAATCAAGGGCACCGTTGCAGTGGATGCCTTCAACGTCCTCTACCAGTTCCTCACTACGATAAGGCAGCGCGACGGCACTCCCCTGATGGATGCCGAAGGCCGCATAACATCCCACCTTTCCGGCCTGTTCTACCGCACCTGCAACCTTTTGGAACGCGGAATCAAGCCTATTTACGTCTTCGACGGCAAGCCGAGCCTGCTGAAGGAAAACACGATAATGGAACGGAGCGAGAAAAAGCAGGATGCGCTTGAGAAGTTCAGGAAAGCCGAAAAGGAAGGCGACGAGGAAGGGATGCGCACCTACTCCGCGCAGTCGGTGCGGCTTGAGGGGCACATGATTGCAGAGTCCAAGGAGCTGCTTGGCATGATGGGTGTGCCCTGGATTCAGGCAAACACCGAGGCGGAGGCGCAGTGCGCGCACATGTCCAGCAAGGGGATTACCGACGCCGCCGCCTCCCAGGACTTCGACTCGATGATTTTTGGCGCGAACATACTCATACGCAACCTCGCAATTTCCGGCCGCAGGAAGCTCCCGCGGAAGAACGAGACCGTGGAAGTGTTTCCGGAAAAGTATTTCCTGCAGGAGTGCCTGGACTCGCTCAAGATTACCCGCCAGCAGCTGGTCTGGGTCGCGCTCCTTTGCGGCACCGACTTTGACAAGGGAGTCTACGGCATCGGCGCAAAGAAGGGCCTCAAGCTGGTGCAGCAGCACGATTCGTTTGAGGACATCCTCAAGGCCACGGAAACCGACATTCCCCGCTGGAAGGAAATCGAGGACATATTCCTGCACCCCGACGTTTTCGACCCTCCCGCAGAGTCAATCCAATTCGGCTCCCCCCAAGTGGACGCGCTTATGGACTACATGTGCGAGCAGCGCGGCTTTTCGCAGGAGCGCGTGCAGTCTGCGCTAAGCAGGGGCTACAAGGTCCCGGAAGACTCGAACCAGAGTTCGCTTTCAAAGTGGATGTGATTGGCCTCGGCGAAAACGCCGAAAGCCAAGGCAACCTCATTTACATTCCAGCGAGCTTGCGCAATTCGTCCTTCTTGTCGGTCTTTTCCCAAGTGAAGTCCGGGTCCTCGCGTCCGAAGTGGCCGTATGCGGCGGTCTTTCTGTAAATCGGCCTCTTGAGCGCAAGGTGCTCGATTATCTTGGCTGGCCTAAAGTCAAACACTTTGAGCACTGCCTCGGTGATTTGCTTCTGCGAGGCCTTCTCCGTCCCGAAAGTCTCGACGTAAATCGAGACTGGCGCTGCAACCCCGATTGAGTATGCGACCTGGATTTCGCACTTACTTGCAAGCCCTGCTGCCACGATGTTCTTTGCGACGTAGCGCGCCATGTATGCTCCGGAGCGGTCCACCTTTGACGGGTCCTTTCCGGAGAACGCGCCTCCGCCGTGCCTTCCCATCGAGCCGTAAGTGTCTACGATAATCTTTCTTCCAGTCACTCCGGTGTCGGCCTCCGGGCCGCCCTTCACGAAGATTCCGGTCTCGTTGACAAAGAAGTTCGTCTTGTCGTCCAGGTACTTTCCGCAGACCGGCTTGACCACGTGCTCCCAGATGTCCTTCTTTATCCTTGCCTTGTCGACTGCCGGGCTGTGGTGGACTGCGATTACGACTGCATCAAGCCTCTTCGGGATGCCGTCCTGGTATTCTACCGTGACCTGCGACTTGCCGTCGGGCCGAACCCAGTCCAGTACGCCTTTCTTTCGCACCTCGGCAAGCTTTTGCGTGAGCTTGTGCGCAAGGCTAATCGGGAGCGGCATCAGTTCGGGGGTCTCGTCGCACGCAAAGCCAAGCATCATTCCCTGGTCCCCTGCGCCCTGCTCCTTGTTTTCGGAGGAGTCGACCCCTACTGCGATGTTCCTGCTCTGCTCGTGGATTGCGACAAGCACCGCGCAGTCGCTTGAGTCAAGCCCGTATTCGGGGTTGGTGTACCCTATGTCCGTAAGCGTCTTGCGCACCACTCCCTGCACGTCGCAGTACCCCTTGGTGGTCACTTCTCCCGCGACAAGCACCAGTCCTGTGGTTGTCAAGGTCTCGACTGCCACCCTGCTCTGCGGGTCCTGCCGCAGGAGGTCGTCAAGGATTGCGTCCGATACCTGGTCGCAAATCTTGTCGGGGTGGCCTTCCGTGACCGACTCCGAGGAAAAAAGCGCCCTGCCCTTCATCTGTTCCAAAAAAACCACCCAAAATGCCGTTGGTTGCACAAAGGTTACCTTCAGTTTAGAATAAATATCCATTAATATTATTCCTTATGGAATAATAGTTTCCCGTGGCGCGGCGTTGCGCCAGGCAGCCGGCGCAAAACGTCAAAGCTAAACCAATTTAATATTTGGGAGCACCAACTTTCTTTCCCGTATTTTAGCGTCGCATTGAACGCTTATGGTAAATGGGCTCGTAGCTTAGCCTGGTTGGAGCGCTTGACTGATAATCAAGTGGTCGTCGGTTCAAATCCGACCGGGCCCATTTTTTATTTTTATGTAATGTTTTTGTTGCTTTGCACGGGGGGAGCGCCCGGCGTGGGCACCTGCGGGAACTAACGTTCCCGAGGCGCCGATGACTTCAAGTCATCGAGCGAGGGGGGTGTCCCCCCGACGCACGCTTCTGAATCCGACCGGGCCCATTTTTTTCTTCTTCGTTTTTCAACCTATTATTCTTATTCAACGCCTTCCAAACTTTTTGGTGTTCCTTTATGATTGACGCGCACTGCCACGTTGACGCCCCGGATTTCGATGCCGACCGCGACGAAGTCATCGCCCGGGCCAAGGCGTCCGGAATCCGCGCCATAATCAATGCGGGCAACAACCACCCTGACAACGAGCGCGTGCTTGCTCTCTCGCAGAAGTACGGCCCGGACTACTACAAGGCGGTAATCTGCCTCAGCCCGCACCACGCCACCGAGCAGTCCGACGAGCAGCTGGAGGCTGAGTTGCGTTTCATAGAATCCAACAAGGCCAAGCTGGTCGGAATAGGCGAGACCGGCCTTGACCGGCACCATTACAAGAAGGAGGAGGAATGGGCAAAGCAGGAGCGGTTCTACCGCGCGTTCCTCCAGCTTTCGGAGTCCATTGACCTGCCTGTCGTGGTGCACTCGCGGGATGCGGAGGAGCACTGCATACGGGTGGCCCGGGAGTACAGCTGCCGCGTGATGCTGCACTGCTTCCTCAACCCCCAGGCGATGGACTTGGCGGTAGAGTCGGGCTTTGCAATCTCAATCCCCACCCTCAAGAGCAAGTCCCTTGACAAGGTCATAAAGAAAGCCCCCCTTGAGCGCATCTTCTGCGAGACCGACTCGCCCTGGCTGTGGCAAGGTGGACGGAATGAGCCTTCCAACGTAAGGGCCGCCTACGAGCGGGTGGCAAAGATTAAAAGCGTGGAACTGGAAAGAGTCATTGGGACAGTTGACGATAACGTCGCCTCTTTTTTCGGCTTCAAGCCAACGGTCTGAAGGTAGTCCAAATGGCAAGCCCCCTTGATTCATTCAACGCGTTCCTCAAGGCTTCCAAGAAGCCGCGAAGCATAGCGTGCTTCGTGGACGGCCCCAACATGCTCCGCAAGGAGCTGGGAGTTGACCTGGACAAGATTCGCAAGCTCCTTGCAAAGCAGGGCAACGTGAAGGTGGCCAAGGTCTTCCTTGACCAGTACGCCTCCGACAAGCTTATCGAGGCGGTCACCAACCAAGGGTTTGAGGTAGTCATCATCCCAAGCGACGTTGACGTCGCCCTCGTGACCGAGGCAATGGAGTCCGTATTTTCCGAGCACATCGACACGATTGCAATAGTATCCCGCGACTCGGACTACAAGCCACTTCTTTCCAAGGCAAAGGCCCACGGCAAGGAGACCATAGTGGTTGGCGCGGAGCCGGACTTCTCGACTGCATTGAAGAACTCGGCAGACCTCGTCCTTATGGCAAAGGACGCCTGAACGGGGCAGGGCTGCATCCCGCCATTTGGGCGGATAAAACAAAACTAATTAAGCCACGCCGCAGTAACTGAATCTTAGTTTTGTTGCAATCCATTCGGTGTCCATATTGATACTTCCACCCGGCCAGAGCGTCAAGACAGGCATCGACCTTGCGGGCCTGGACTTCCAGGGTCTCCTCAAGGAGCTTGCGCGCAAGGCCTTCACAGGCTACTTGGCCGTCATGGTAAAGGGCGCAGGCGGCCTGGAGGAGGGCACGCTCATCTACGACTCCGGAAAAATCATCGCCTGCACCTACGAGTACCTGCGCTACGACAAGCTGATGTTCGGTTCGGACGCATTCCCCCGCATCGCAAACGCGACCGCCGCGAAGAAGGGGGTTGTCGACCTGTTCCAGCTTTCGGCAGACCAAGTCAAGCTCATCACCGCGTTCAACGACAAGATGGCGTTCTCGCCAAAGGACAGCGACATGTCCGCGTTCCGCGCTACAGATTTTTCCCCGTTCTACGAGGAGCAGGTGAAGGAGCCGGCCGCCCCGGAGGCGCGCGAGCAGCTGCTCAAGCGGCTCAAGCTCTGGGAAGCCGAAGGCAAGCCCGAGGAGGCGCTTCCGCCTGCAACTGACGCGCAGGAAGACAACCAGGCAATAGACAACATGCTCAAGGGATGAATGAATTGAGGACCATAGCAATCTGTTCGGGAAAGGGCGGGGTAGGCAAGACCACCGTCGCGGTCAACCTTTCCATACTGCTTGCGCAGATGGGCAAGAAAGTGGTACTTGTCGATGCGGACGTTGCAATGGCAAACATCGGCATAGTGCTCGGAATCGAGCGCGCGCCAATCAGCCTGCACAACGTCCTTTCGGGCGAGAATGTAATCGCCGACGCGGTGTACGAGGGCCCGGCGAAGCTCAAGTACGTGCCGTCGGGGCTTTCGCTTGACGGAATAAAGAAACTGGACTTCTCGAAGTTCCCCGGCGCGATGGCAGCACTTGAGAAGGGCGCGGACTACCTCATACTCGACTGCCCGCCCGGCTTGGACGAGACCAACCAGCAGGCGATAAAGAGCGCAAAGGAGCTCGTGCTTGTAGTCACTCCCGACCCCGCGGCGCTTGCGGACGCGCTCAAGATGGGCCAGTTCGCAAACCGGTTCGGAATCAAGATTACCGGCGTAGTGGTCAACAAGTACCGCAGCTCAAAAGACGAGGTCAAGCCGGTTGAGGTGGAAAAGCTCCTCGGCGCGCCTGTGCTTGCGGTGATTCCGGAAGACCCGGAAGTGCGGCGCTCGACCGAGCGGCAGAGCCCTCTCATGATAGGCAACCAGGGCACCCCTGCAGGAATCGGGTTCAAGACCCTTGCCTGCGCCATAACCGGCGAGAAAGTGGACACCGGCCCGGTGCAGAAGAAGGGATTCTTTGACGGGTTGCTTGCCGCGCTCTTTGGCAGGAAGAACCAATGATTTTTTATTCCATTCAAGGCAGAACCTATTTGGTAGTTTTTTTAGAGGTGTAACTTAATTTGGCAGAAAAGCGCCCATTCGACATTCTTAACAACGCACTCAACAACAACGTCCTGGTGCGCCTCAAGGGCGACGTGGAAGTCCGCGGCACCCTCGCAAGCTTCGACGTCCACATGAACCTCGTCATAGAGAACGGCGAGGAACTCAAGAACGGCGAGCTCAAGCGCAAGCTGGGCACTGTGCTTTTGCGCGGCGACACCGTGGTGTTCGTCTCGCCAGTATAATTTCAGGCAAGTGGGTGGCTTTTGGTGCGAACGCACCAAGCTGCCGTCTTTCCCCAACTTTTCCCAAATCCTATTTTTTGGGCTCATAGATCAACGGTAGATCGCTTGCATGGCATGCAAGAGGCTGCGGGTTCGAATTTTCCGGAAAGCTCAGGCGTTCCGGGAAGGAAAGTCCCGCTGAGTCCACTTTTCCTTTTCAAATAAGCAAACTACAAAAGAGGTTGTTTATGTGGAGACCGAACTTCTTTGCTTGGATGATGCATACCTTCGCGAGTACGATGCAAAAGTAATTGCCGCCGAAGGCGATTTTGTAATCCTAGACTGCTCAATCTTCTTCCCAACAGGAGGAGGCGCGCCCTGCGACACGGGCAAGATTGCATGCGGCGAAAAGTCCGCTGACGTGGTCGAAGTCTCCAAGAAAGACGGCCGCATCTTCCACAAGCTGTCAAGCCCGATGTTTTCTGTCGGCGACTCCGTGCATTGCACCCTCGACTGGGAGAGCAGGCACAGGATAATGCGGATGCACACCTGCTCGCACGTTCTCGGCGCGATAATGTACGAGAAGGGCTGCCAGGTCACCGGCAACCAGTTAGGCACTACACAGACGCGCTTCGACTTCGACTGCCCCACCGGCAGCGAGAAGGCGATGTTCGAGGACGCCGTTGCCCAGCTGAACAAGGCGCTTTCGCAGACCGTCGAGGTCAAGACCTATCCGCTTCCTCGCGAGGAGGCATTTAAGATTCCCGGCGTGGTGAAGCTTGCTGACAAGCTCCCGCCCTCGGTTTCGGTACTTCGCATCGTCGAGGTGGTTGGCATGGACATCCAGGCCTGCGGCGGCATGCACGTGCGCAACCTCTCCGAAATCGGCCAGGCCAAGATAGAGAAAATCGAGAACAAGGGCGCCACGAAGAAGCGGCTCTACTTCTCGCTTTCGCCTTGACTTTTCCAGTCGCTTTTTCAGCACGGCACAAGGAGGATTGGGCAGACCTTGACCGTGCGCGTCTCCGAACTAGAGTCCTTCCTGTATCCCCCGTTGGCGTACAGCGTATAGTTGTACGTTGTCCCAGTGGCAAGGTTGTCGTTGCGGTTCTCAAAAAACCACGCGTTTGCAGTGTACTTGTTCAGGCTTGAACGGTACTGCATCGCAACCTCGTCGTCGGACAGCGCACGGTTCCAGATGCGCACCTCGTCAATCCCGCCTTGGTACGTGTACCCGTTCGGTATCTTTCCAATGTACACTGGCCTGTTGGTGTACTTGACCGTCTTGCCGGGGTAGCTGGCTGTTGATTTTTTGACTCCGTCCACATAGACGCTCAGCGTTGTCCCGTTGAAGTTGCCGGCCACGTAATGCCAGTTTGTAGATGAGGCGATCCCTCCAGGGACGCCCACCGCCATGTTCGTCCCATCGTTGCTCCGAAGCCGGAAGTAGAAGTCGTCCCCCCAGCCCCACGTCAGCGACACTGCCGTCGCGTCATCGGTGTACGTCGAGTCTCCCTTGATGACAACCGGTTGGTCGTGGCAGCCCGGGTACGTTATAGGCGGGCCGGGGTTGGTGGTGCAGGGCATCTGTTCCTTCCTGGTCCACGCCGCCACGGTTATTGCACTTGACGCGTTCAAGCTGGCTGAATCCGGTATTGTGACTTGGTTGTTGATGCCGTCAAATTTCATCGCGCCACCGAACTTCCCGTTCGGGTCCCAATTGGCGTGCTTTGCCTTTCCTGCGCCGTAGCGGCCGGCCACTTCGGCAGCGGAGATGGCGCGGTTGTATATCCCGACCTCGTCAATGACGCCGTTGAAACGCCAGCCCGATACGAGCGGGTTTACCCCAAAGACCACCGGCCGGGATGGCGCCGACCTTATCTTGGTCCCCGCGGTTTCAGAGCGGCTGCCGTCTAGGGCGCCGTTGCGGTAGAATTTCATCATTCCCGTTGTGGAGTCGTACGTCCCAACCAGGTGGTACCACGTGTTGGTTGAAACCGTCCCTGATGCGACCCACCTGCCGCAGTCCGTGCGCCCTTCAAAATGGATGAAGAACCCGAAGTAGTTCCCAGCATCCCAACCGCTGCTGAGGCCGTAGCCGTACCCGCAGCCGTCCACTATCGCATCCGACGTCTTTCCGACTATCCCCCGGTATTGGTTCGTCCCGAATGCGGCCACCTTCACCCACGCCTCGATGGTAATCGCGGTTGTGATGTCCAGGCTCGCGGCATTCCCTGCATTTATGTAGTCGTCAACCGCGTCGAAATATATCCCTGTCCCGCTTCGTCCGGAAGTCCAGTTGCAGCTTGTGCCCATGCCATAGCAAGTGCCGTTGTTCCTGTACGGGCCTTCGTCGTATGCCGTTGAGCCGGCGTTCTCGTCCATGTGCAAAAGCAGTGCGGTATTGCCGGCAATGGTGCCGTTGTTTCCGCTTGCAGATACGTCAACTGCCTTTGTCGCGGAGTCCCCTGCCATGTCCGAGCCGTCGAAGTTCAAGGCAAGTACGAGCGACTGGTCGTAAATCGAGTAGTTCGCGCCGTTCCAGTTGTACTTGAGCTCGTAAAGCTGGGCGTCCTTTACTGTTATGAGTGCCGAGATGTTTGGTTGGGCGGTCCCCCACGTGCCGTCAGGAGGGGAGTTCGGCATGAACTGCGGCTTTGCCCCTGGCAGGTAATACGACGGGTCGAGTGCGACCCCCGCGGCCTTCATCTGCGCGTCAAGGGTGGAGTCCGCCTGCGCCACCGAGCCCTGCATCATGTAGGTTATTGTGATGACTACCAGCAGCACGCCTGAAAGCATGAGTATGTACTCAAATGCGCCTTGCCCGCGATGCGGTGCCATGATTCAGTTTTAGGCACCGACGTTTTTAGCGTTGCGGTTGAAGCGAAAACGCGTGTTTTCAGCATGGCCAGGGCAGTTGGCAGTATTTCACTGTCCGCGTCTCCGAACTTGCGTCCTTCCTGTACCCGCCGCTGGTGTACACTGTGTAGTTGTACGTGCCGTAACCCAGCGAGTCGTTGCGGTACTCGAAAAGCCAGGCGTTGGGCGTGTACCTGTTGATGCTGGTCCTGTACTGCATCGCAATCTCGGCGGGTGTGAGCGCGCGGTTCCAGATGCGCACCTCGTCGATGGTGCCGTTGAAGTAGTTGTTCTGGCCCCCGCAGTGGGTTATCGCGCCTATGTGCGGCTGGTCGTTTGCGCTTGCGTAGTATATCGTCCCTGAAGGTATGCTTCTGCTTGCTGCCAGCGTGCCGTCCAAGTAAAGCGCCATGGTCTTTGTGGCGTTTGAAAACACCGCGGTCATGAAGTAGAACCGCCCCAGGCTTATCGGGGCGGGTGCAGTCACTCCGCTTGAAGTGCTGCTGCTGTGGTATGCGCTGAAGCCCAGGCTCCCTGTTTGGCTGACTGTGGCTTTCCACCCGTAGTCGTCGTTGGCGACTATGGGCGATTGCTTGCAGGTTGTGCCCGCGGAATAGTAGCCCGCGAGGCTGAACCACGCGGAAACCGTGAAGTCCTGGTTTGTAAAGTCCAAGTACCCGTCGTCCGGAAGGTCCACTACGTCATCTATCCCGTCGAAGCTCATCGCCGGACCCCATTTGCCGTTCGCGTTCCAGCCTGCGTGCTTGGCGCGTCCGGCGTTGTAATGGGCAAGGACTTCGGAAGCGGACAGCGAGCGGTTGTGGATCGCCACCTCGTCGAAAGTTCCCTCGGTATAGTCGTGCACCTTGTTGCTTGCAGGCGCAGTGGCCACCCAGTGGTATGCAGCGCCCATTGAAATGACCGGCGAGCCGTACGACCACGTCTGGTACGGCGCGAAAGAGGCAATCTCGCCGGCTTTCACCCCGTTCACGTAGAATGCAGCGTAACTGGTCATCCTGTTGAAGACGCTGGTTATGTGGTACCAGTTGCCCGGTACAAGCGTTGACGTGCCAAGCGTAACCGTGTTCGCATCCGGCCTCAGGTAATATGCGTACAGCGTGTTTCCCGACAGGGCAAACCAGCTTCCCGGCGCTCCGTCGCCATATATGTTGTATGAAAAGACCGTGCCGGACTGGCTCCTTGCGTGCTTGTACCAGAACTCGGTGGTCACGTGGGGCCAGGTGAATCCGCTTGAGCTTGCGGTTATTATGTCGTCGGTGCCGTCGGTGTATATTCCCGTCCCGCTCTTTCCATCGGACCAGTTCGTGCCGGCAAGCCCGCCGTTGTGGCCGAACCTGCTCTCGTCGTATGCGATGCTTCCGGCGTTCTCGTCCATGTGCAAAAGCATGACCGTGTTCCCGTAAATCGTCCCGTTTACTCCGTAGCTTGAGACGTCAACTGCCTTCGAGGCGGAGTCGCCTATCCGGTTCGCGTCGTCGAAGTTAAAGGCAAGTACAAGCGACTGGTCGTAAATCGAGTAGTTCGCGCCGTTCCAGTTGTACTTGAGCTCGTAAAGCTGGGCGTCCTTTACTGTGATGAGTGCCGAGATGTTAGGTCGGGCAGTGCTTCCCGCGCCATCTGCCGGCGAGTTCGGCATGAACTGCGGCTTTGCCCCTGGCAGGTAATACGACGGGTCGAGCGCGACCCCCGCGGCCTTCATCTGGGCGTCAAGGGTGGAGTCCGCCTGCGTAACCGAGCCCTGCATCATGTAGGTTATTGTGATGACTACCAGCAGGACTCCTGAAAGCATGAGTATGTATTCGAATGCGCCCTGTCCGCGATACGGTGCCATGATTCAGTTTTAGGCACCGACGTTTTTAGCGTTGCGCTTCTAGGAGATGCGGCTTTTCAGCATGGCCAGGGCAGTTGGCAATATTTTACTGTCCGCGTTGGGGTTGCGCCGTCCTTTTTGTAACCGCCGCTTGCATAAACCGTATAGTTGTACGTGCCTGGGGCAAGCGACTCGTTCCGGTAGTCAAAGAACCAAACGTTCGGCGTGTACTTGTACAAGTTTGAGTTGTAGTGCATCTCGACCTCTGCAGATGCAAGGGTCCGGTTCCAAACCCTGATTTCGTCTATTGAGCCGTTCCACCAGTAGTTCGAATTTTGCATTCCGATGACTGTCGGCCCGCTAATCTGGATGTTGCTTGATACCGTTGCTGTCGTAGTGTTCCTTCCGTCCAGATACAGTGTGAACAGGTTTCCTCCGCGCGACAGTGTAAGGTGGTGCCATTTGCCGTCATTGTACCTGTTCGTTGTCCGCACGCACGGACTTCCGCTGCCCATCCAGTATGCCCACACGCCGTATGTCCCATCGTCGAAGTCGAACATTATGTTGTTGTTTGAAGTTGAGCCGATTGAGAGTGCGTGCTGACGATTGGAGCCGTATTTTTTGAACCAGAAGCTTATCGAGAAGTTGTTGTATCCGAAATCCCATTCTGGCCTGTCAGGAACGCTTACATAATCGTTGACTCCGTCGAAGTTCAATGCGCTGCCCCATTTCGCGTTCGGATCCGTGTTGGTGTTGTTTGCGGTCCCCGCGTTGTAGAGCCTCTGGAGCTCGGCTGCAGAGAGGGCGCGGTTGTATACTGCAATCTCGTCAATTGTGCCGTTGAACCCGCCATAGTATGACTTGCCGATGTTCAGTCCCGTCCAGGCAAGGGGCGCCGCGGTAGCCCGGATGCTTGTCATGGATATGTTTTTCAGGTCTATGCTAAGCGTTGCGCTGTTAAGGTCCGCCATGGCCGCGCCATGGATGTAAAGGGCTAAGAAGTGCCACTTTCCGTCGAAATATGTGCTTGCGGTCGCATTGAAATATGCGTAATTGTATTTGGCAAGGTACAGTATCGGCTGGCCCGTGCCGTCGTAATTGAAATCAAAATGCCCGCGACTGTTTCCCGGCACGAAATAAATGAGGCCGTTGTGCTGCTTTGTGCTGTTGCTTTTGAACCATAGCGTGATTGTGGTCTTCCCCTGGGAAAGGGCGTTCCCGTAGTCCACGTAGTCGTTAATGCCGTCAAATTGGATTGCCGAACCAGACTTTCCCGCTACCCAGTTGCATTCGGACGCTCCGCTTGCGTCGTTCATGTTGTAGCACGTGCCATTATTTGACGTGGTGCCCCCTGTATTCGTGTCCAAGTGGGTTAGCAGTAGCGTATTGGCGTAAACTCTGCCGTTGATTCCGCGCTGGGATATGTCCATAACCTGCTGGGCCGAATCCCCTAGGGATGGGTTGTTCTCCATGTTAAGCCCAAGCAGAAGCGACTGGTCGTACATAGTGTGGTTGATTCCGTTCCAATTGTACTTGACTTCGTAAAGCTGGGCGTCCTTTACTGTGATGAGCGCCGAGATGTTAGGCCGGGCAGTGCTTCCCGCGCCATCTGCCGGCGAGTTCGGCATGAACTGCGGCTTTGCCCCTGGTAAGTAATAGGATATGTCAAGAGCCACTCCCGCGGCCTTCATCTGGGCGTCAAGCGTGGAGTCCGCCTGCGTCACCGAGCCCTGCATCATGTAGATTATTGTGATGACTACCAGCAGGACTCCTGAAAGCATGAGTATGTATTCGAATGCGCCCTGTCCGCGATACGGTGCCATGATTCAGTTTTAGGCACCGACGTTTTTAGCTTTGCGGTTGAAGCGAAAACACGTGTTTTCAGCATGGCCAGGGCAGTTGGCAATATTTTACTGTCCGCGTTGGGGTTGCGCCGTCCTTTTTGTAACCGCCGCTCGTGTAAAGCGTGTAGTTGTACGTCCCATACCCAAGCGAGTCGTTGCGGTACCCGAAGAACCACGCGTTAGCAGTGTACTTGTTCAGGCTGGAACGGTAGTGCATGTTGATTTCCGCGGCTGAAAGCGCGCGCTTCCATATGCGGACGTAGTCCACGCTGCCGTTGAAGAAGTATCCGTCATAGCTCCTGCCTATGAGTAAGTTTTGCGACGGGTTGCTAAGGTTTCCAATGGCCGTGTTTATCTCGTTTGCCTTTATTCCATTGACCCACACCTCTAGGTGGTTTGCTGTTTTTACCCCTACGATGTGCTTCCAGTCAAAAGTTGTTGAGAGCCCCAACGTCACTTCCTTGTGCCCTGTGCTGTCGCGCACTCCGAAATAGTATTGGTCTGCTGGCGAGTATGCCTCCGAGATGAAGAACCCCGTGCTGCCCCAGCCCCCTTTGGATATTATTCCCCTTCCGTAAGTCCCGCCAAGTGCCCGCGCCCAAAGTTCGACTGTGAAGTCGCCGGTTTCCATCTCAGTGCCTTCCGGCGTCCCGCAGCCCAGGTAATCGCCGAGTCCGTTGAACCTCACCGCGCCGTCTCCCCACGCGCTTGTAGCTGCCCACCTGCCGTTTGTTGCCTTGGCCTTGTTGTAAATGGCGCTGATTTCAGAGGCGTCAAGGGCGCGGTCGTACAGGGCGAACTCGTCTATGGTGCCGTTGAAGTGGTTGGACGGCCCGCCATAGCACCCTCCATTGTTGTACCTGCCGATTTGGGGACAGCCGTCTCCGCCCATTGTTCCAGACACGAGCGTTGTAGCGTCAAGCGCGCCGTTGACGTATAGCTTCTTGTGCGTTCCGTTGTATGTTGCGGCCACATGCGTCCACTCGTTTGCCTTGATTGGGCGGGTGCCGCTGAAGTGGTTGGAGCCGGTCACGCCAGTCAGCGTGCCCAATGTCAGTCTGTCCCCGTTCAAGTACCAGAATATCGGGCCGTTCTTCACGAAAATGTACTGCTGTCCGGTAGTTTTCCTGGGCCTTATCCAGGCCGACAGGGTAATGTGCGACCCTCCTGAAATCGCGAAGCTTCCGAGGTTCATGTGGTCATCAACGCCATCGAACTCAAGGGCATTGCCAGATATCCCGTCGGTCCACTCTGGTCCGGTGGTGTCCTCAAAATAAATCTGGTAGTTGGAGCCGCTTCCAAGCCCGGTAATTGGTGCTGAAAGCGACACGAACTTATTGTTCTGCTGGCTTGGCACAGTAAAGCTGGACACCGCAGCCGAACCGCCTGCGCCACCGCCGGAATTCACCCGGAGCGTCCATCCGTTGTATGTCCCTGCGCTGTAGCTGAGTGCATAGTCCGAAGTCTCGTGTACTGCGCTTGTTGTGGTGCCGCTGTCCGCGGTCCCGGTGTCGCCACCAAAAAGGTAGCCGTTAATTGCGTTTGTGCTGGTGTCGCGAGTAACTAAACCGCCGCCTTCGTCCATGCTCAGCATTACCGTAGTGTTCGCCTTGCCCATTGCGGCGCACGTGTTCTGCGACTGCGAAATGTCGGACGCAGACGACTCGTTTTCGCCAAGCAGTCCTGAGTTTTCAAAGTCCAGCGCATGCACCAGGTATCCATCATACACCGTATAGTTGATTCCGTTCCAGTTGTACTTGACTTCGTAAAGCTGGGTGTCCTTTACTGTTATGAGCGCCGAGATGTTAGGCCGGGCAGTGCTTCCCGCGCCATCTGCCGGCGAGTTCGGCATGAACTGCGGTTTTGCTCCGGGGACGTAATACGAGGGGTCCAACGCGATTCCTGCAGACTTCATCTGCGCGTCAAGCGTGGAGTCCGCCTGCGTCACCGAGCCCTGCATCATGTAGATGATGGTGATGACTACCAGCAGCACGCCTGAAAGCATGAGTATGTATTCGAATGCGCCCTGTCCGCGTCTGGTTTCCACTATGGGGTAACTGGTTCGTCATTAATACTTTTTGGCTCTTAGCCAAAAATCGAGCCAAAGCCCGCGGTTGCGTTCTCCTCTTCCTGCGCAATCTGGGCCTCGACTCTTGCCTTGGTCTCAGCGTCGGCTTTCTTTGCGCTTTCAATGCCGGCCTCAAGCTTTGAGCAAAGCGCGGAAAGGAGTGCGGGGTCCTCGGCCTTGAAGTATAGTATGTACGAGCCGCCCTTGAGGCCCATCGCCTTGGATTCCTTGAGCGTGTAGCCTACTGTCTTGAACGAGTCCTTTGCATAAGGGTCGGCCGCAAGCAGCTTGTCAAGCTTGCCATATTCCTTGCCGTCGATGATGTAAACTTCAATTGCCATAGCGTAATTGCACCAAGATATTTTCGTTTCCCAATGCTAATAAAACGGACTTTTTTTGTCCCGCAGCTTAACCTGCCAGCGTTTATCCCAAAAGGGTCTTCTGGCCTTTTTCGGGACGCATGTCGTCTATTGCGACTGCGTTTACGCCCTTCTTCTTGAGCTCCTTGGCGAACTCCTTGGAGTAGCCGTGGTTGACGTACACTTTCCTCGCGCCAGTCGAGGCCACGTATTCGACTAGGCCCGCAAAGTCGCAGTGGTCGGAAAGGCAGAACGCCCTGTCAACGTCGAACCCCCAGGTGGGGCTCTGCGCCCAGCCGGTCGCGACTGCGGTTGAGATTTTCTTGCCGTACTCTCGCTCCAGCGCCGAAGCCATCTTGGAGTTGACCTTGTTCTGCGACAGCACGGCCACGAAGTTCCTCGCAAGCGCCTTGGTGCCTTCCTCGGAGGAGGTTGTCACGTAGTCCAGTGCGATTCCGTGCTTTTTGTATACTGCGCACACGTCGCCAATCTCGTCGGAGACTATCGGCGTGATTCCCATGCGCTCGTTGAGTATCCTCACGAGCTCCTGTGCCTTTCCAAGCGCGTACCCGCCAAGCACCACGCAGTTTCCGGCAGCGACTTCCTTCTTTACCCACGAAGCGATGTCGGAGTACACCGCCTCGCGCTTTGGGAACGTGAACCTGGGGAGCCCGTAAGTCGATTCAATAAGCAGGGTGTCGCACTCGATAGGCTTTGCGCCCTTGAACAAAATCGAGTCCTCGGTGCGCAGGTCGCCGGTATAGACGAACTTGTCCGCATTGCCATTGATGATGATTTGCCGCGAGCCCAGCACGTGCCCCGAGTCAGCCAGGCTCAAGTCCACGTCGCCCAGCGCCATGTCCTGGCGGTGCCCGTTGTGGCGCACCCTGCAGCGGGTTGCAAGGAGCTCGGCAGTGGCGTCCGAGCACAGCAGGCCGTCCTTCTTGGAAGACGGTGCGTGGTCAAGGTGAGCGTGCGAGACGAAGTTAATGTCGCCTGCGCAGTCCAGGCCTATCTTGGTGTTCTCGGCTATGTACGAAAGCCTTCCACCTGCGTCAGCGTGCAACATCTTGTCCAACCTTCATTTTAGGAGTATAAAAAGCGAATCGGAATTAAATAGGTGCCCAAGTTTAAGAAGCTTGAGGCAATTTTTGAGGTGTTGATGCAATGGCTGAATCGAATCTTCCGCCCTTTGGGAAAATGAAGGGGCAACCGATGAGAATTGGGTTGCGTCCGCAAGAAGTTGCAAAGAACGCGCTGGGTTACGTCCCCGAATTCTTGAAGACTAAAAATCCGGCTGAGGCAAATGCGCCTAAAACTATAGCCGTATCAAACTCCATCGAGCTGGACGCTCTTGCACGCAAATTGCGCAAAAAGCCCGATTAATCAGAACAGGCTCTTGCTGCCGTCATCAGTTTCCGAGCCCGCACCCGGCATTGGCTGCTCGTCGCCTTCCTTGGGCACGTCGTCCTGCTGCACTGCCGCTGAGAACCCCGAAAGCTCGGCAAGCGCCTGCGTCATCTGCGTGTCGCCGATAATCTGCGACACCTGCCCGGGCGAAAGCTCAAGCTGCGATGCAAGCTTCAGCACCGTCCTCATCCTCGACTCGGCAACCTTTTCGAACTCACCGTCGCTTTCGTACTCCTCGTCGGAGATTATGCAGAAGAGGACGAACTTCTCGGTCAAGAGCTCGACATCGATGATTTTCTCGTGAACAAGCGACATTGCATCCAGGTCGTCTTCCGAAAGCATCAGGAACACCACCGCGATGTCGCACCCTCCGGAGAGCAGCTTCTTTGAAGTGAGCGGTATCTTGAGCAGGTCGTGCGCAGTCTGCCTCTCAAGCTGAGCGCCTGCGACTATCTCGTTTGTGATTGCGCTGAACGCCTCGAACGCGTCGGCCTTGTTTGACGCGCAGTCAACAAATCCAATCCTCATCAAAATCACTTCGTAGTCTTGGTATAGTTTAGCTTGCTATTCATCCCTTCTGGCCTGCAAGGCGGTTGGTTGCGTATATTGCAAGAGCCTCCCTGCCCGGCCTCAGCGCACGCACCTCGACGGTCGAGTTGGGAATCGCGAACGCGGGCGCGTAGTCAAGGACTGCATATGCCGCCTTCTGTCCATCCTGCAGTGCCACCGTCAGCTCCCCAGCCTTGGTGCCGTCAACAAAAAACTGCAGGGAGTAGTTGGTCTCGGCGTTTTCGAAGTTCTCAACAGTTGCCACGTAGCTGCCTGAAGCGTATTGCTGTGCATCAAAATACAGCAGGGAAAACCCGGCGGGCTTGGCCTTGAGGTAGATGGAGTATGTCATCAGCAGGGCAAGCACTATCGCAATCGCAATGGTCGCCTTGAGCGCAAAACCGCTGGTGAACTTCTTTTCCATCCTGTTGCCCTTGCCGCCTGCTTGCGGCGCATTCATAAGTTCTCGTGTGGTTAAAAACTGTTTTGAGCGTATAGATACTAACGCCTTTTCAGGCATTCTTTGGTGATTGTTTCCCAATGGCATTCCAAATCAGCAGTTCAGGTTCCAGGCTCATACTCTCTCTTGACGAGAAGGACTACGCAAAGGCGATGGCTGCCACGAAGGCGTGTGCGCAGTACATTGCCGCGGTCAAGGTACACCCTGAGATGCCCCTCTACTGGAAGAAAAGCCACGCCGAGGCAGTATCCGAAATCAGGAATGCATGCGCAAACGGCGGCAACAAGGGCAACGTGCAGGTCATACTTGACGCCAAGCTTGCTGACATCGACTCAAGCAACCAGATGAAGTCCTCCTATTACTACGACTCGGGCTTTGATGCAATCATATGCCACGGCTTTTCAGGCCAAGACGCAGTTGCCGCGGTTGTCAACGAGGCCAAAAAGCGCAACAAGGGAGTCTTTCTCCTGGTTTCAATGACTTCCAAGGGCAACCTCTTTGGACTGCGCGAGGCCGTGCGGCTGTGCAAGATGGCAAAGGACACGGGCGTGGACGGCATAGTTGCGCCCGGCAACGACTACGAGCGCCTGGCAGTTGCGCGTAATATTATCGGCCCGGATGCGCTCATCATCTCGCCCGGCATAGGCAAGCAAGGCGGTGACTCTGCAAAGGCGATTGCCGCAGGGTGCGACTTCTTCATCGTGGGCCGCAGCATCATCGAGTCAGCAGACCCCGCAAAGGCCGCAAAGGAATTGCACGACTCCGTCCCAAAGGATGCAACAAGAAGCGACGTAACCGCGTTTTCACACTCGTCATTGCTCTCGGTGCTTCTTCGCAAGCAGGTCCTGCGCTTCGGCGACTTCACACTCAAGTCCGGACGCAAGAGCGCGTACTTCTTCAACGCAGGAAACCTCGACGATGGCGAGGCGTTGCAGGCAATAGGCGACGCCTTTGCGCTGTGCATCTACGAAAACGGCCTGCTTGACAAGTTCGATGTGGTGTTCGGCCCTGCATACAAGGGGATTCCCATCGCCACAACTGTCGCAAGGTCCCTTTCCGAGCTTTTCGGAGTCAACAAGCGCGTGCTTTACGACCGCAAGGAATCCAAGGACTACGGCGACCTCAAAGACAAGCTCCTAGTTGGCAATCTCAAGCCCGGCGACCGCCTGCTTTTTGTCGACGACGTAATCACAACCGGCGGCACCAAGTTCGAGTCCATAGACAAGCTGCGCAAGCTCGGCACGGATTTCTCGCTTGCAGGCCTGGTGGTGCTTTTTGACCGCCAGGAAACGATGTTGGACGGCAAGAACCCGCTTGTTGAACTTGGCAATGCCGGCCTCAAGCCCTACTGCGTCCTGCGCTCGCGCGCGACTTTCGAGATTCTCAAGTCAATGAAGTCAGCAGACGGCAAGGACGTGCTTCCGGAAGGAATCTACGAAAAGTTCCAGGAGCACCAGAAGCTGTACGGCTCGAAATGATTTTTGGTTTTGTGGTTTTTTCATGGCGTTCAAACGCATCCGCGATTCAGTCTCCCGTGTACGCGAATCCGTCAATGCAGTTGAAAAGAGAGTCGATGACTATTTTGTCCGCTTGCAGGAGTTGCGGCGCGAAAAGTCCCTTTACAACCTTGAAATACCCGTTCCCAGCGTGAAGCCGTCGTCTTCGCATCCGCAGGCTGACCCTGACTTGGTGCGCCTGAACGGTCCGGAGCCGCTTTTCCACCGGATTGACTCCAACGGCAAACGGGTGCCGGTATTCTATGCCGACGTAGGAACGCAGCACAGCGGAAAGATGTTCTCATACATTGCAGCAGTCAACGAGCCGGAGTCCCTTTCGGTTGCGGAACTTTCGGCTTTGCTTGCGCATAAGCTCGTACAGGAGCACGCTCCCGAATTCCGCAAAGAACTGCTGAGAAAACTGCTTGAACGTAAGATGAAGGAAGAGTCTGCTAATTCTAAAAAATAGGGCAAGAAAATAAAAAAAAAGAAGAAAAAAGTAAGTTGGGCCTTGTCTAGGCCACTATTGCTACTGATGCCACGAGCACTCCTGCCACAATCAACGCGACAGTATTGAGCACCTTAATCAGCGAGTTCAACGCCGGTCCTGCGGTGTCCTTGAACGGGTCACCTACGGTGTCACCGACCACGGCAGCCTTGTGGGCGTCCGAGCCCTTGCCGCCGTAGTTGCCTCCCTCGATGTACTTCTTGGCGTTGTCCCAAGCACCGCCTCCGGTGCTCATGAACACCGCAAGCAAGAAGCCCGATGCAATCGCTCCTGCGAGAAGCCCGCCAAGGGCCTCGACTCCGAAGAGGAACCCGACCACGATTGGCGCGGTCACTCCGAGCACTCCGGGCACGATAAGCTCCTTGAGAGCTGCGGCGGCGCTTATGTCAACGCACTTGGCGTAGTCCGGTTTGCCGGTGCCTGCCATGATGCCCTTGATTTCGCGGAACTGCCTGCGCACCTCCTCGACGATGTCAAAGGCCGCGCGTCCGACTGCGCGCATCAGCATCGATGCGAACACGAACGGGAGCAGCGCTCCGAGGAACAATCCGATGACCACCATCGGGTTGAGCAGGTTTATCGTGGTAAGCTTTGCCTCGGTTGCGTATGCAGCAAAGAGCGCAAGCGCACCCAGTGCCGCTCCAGCGATTGCAAAGCCCTTGGTAGTTGCCTTGGTGGTGTTCCCAACAGCGTCCAGCTCGTCGGTGTTCTTCCTGACTTTCTCGGGAAGCCCGCTCATCTCCGCGATTCCTCCGGCGTTGTCCGTAATCGGGCCGTAGGCGTCGAGGGTGATGATTATTGCAGTCAGCGAAAGCATCGCAGTCACTGCGATTGCGATTCCATACATTCCACCTACAGCGTATGCGATGAACACCGCAGCCACTATGGTGAGCACGGGAAGCGCAGTTGCCTCCATCCCGATTGCAAGTCCCTGGATGATGTTTGTCGCCGCACCGGTCTGCGATGCCTTGGCGATGTCCTTAACAGGAGCGTACTCGCGTGCGGTGTAGTATTCGGTGACCAGGATGATTATCCCAGTAGCCACCACTCCCACAAGCGTCGCGTAGAACAGGTTCATGTCTCCCATAAGCACTGCGGTGATGTAGTAGAAGTACGCGGCAGAAAGCACCGCGGTTGCGATGACTCCCTTGTACAATGCGTTCATCACGTTGTGCTTCTTTCCAAGCTTGACAAAGTAGATGCCAAGGATGGATGCGATTGCCGCTCCTGCGACAAGCACAAGCGGGAGCATGGTCTTGGTCGGGTCAGCAGCTGCAAGGCCAAGAAGCATTGCGGCGATTATGGTGACCACGTAGGACTCGAAGAGGTCTGCTGCCATTCCGGCGCAGTCTCCCACGTTGTCTCCGACGTTGTCTGCGATGACTGCGGGGTTGCGCGGGTCGTCCTCGGGAATCCCCTTCTCGACCTTGCCCACCAAGTCCGCGCCCACGTCAGCTGCCTTGGTGTAGATGCCTCCACCTACACGTGCAAACAGCGACATCAACGAAGCTCCAAAGCCGAAGGCAACAAGCACGATTACGTACTGTGCGCTTGCCTGGTTGAAGTAGATGATTGCCGACATTCCGACAAGCCCAAGGCCCACGAGCGCAAGCCCGGTCACTGCGCCTCCCTTGACTGCAACGTCAAGCGCGTCAGCAAGGCCGTTCTCAGCAGCCTTTGCAGTTCGCACGTTGGCACGGACCGAAACATTCATGCCCACGTAGCCTGCAAGCGCGGAAAGGCCTACGCCCACCACGAATGCGACCGCAGGGGCCACGCCGACTATGAAGCCGATGACCACTGCGATTACAAGCACAAGAGGCACGAGCGTCTTGTACTGCCTTGAGAGGTACGCCATTGCGCCCTCCCTGATTGCTGCGGAAATGGACTTCATCTTGTCCGTTCCCTGCGGCAGCTTGAGCACCGAGTATGCCAGGTACGCTGCAAAAGCAAGCACCAGCACTCCGGCTCCCGCTGTCAGCGAAAGTACGTTCTCAAACATTGTTTATCCCACTCCTATATGCGGCTCCTGCGTGCGAAAAAGAAAGCGCGGCAGTTGGCCGTTAAACCTTAATGAAAAACCCTCAGTAATATAGAAAATCGGGGTTTAAATTAGTTGCAAGTAATTCAATCATGGCAAAAGACTCTTTAACCATTCACCGCCGCTCCCAAGGCGCGTTCGAGTACATACTCATGCTCAGCGGAGTCCTCCTGATAGTAATAACAATCATCTTCGTGCTCCAAGGCTCGCTGTCAGGCACCAACAACACGATATCTTCCCAGCAGGACGCTTACAACCGCACGGTCAGCATCGACGTGGTGCGGCACATCTCGCCGAACCTGCCTGTTGTGCGCCCTACCGGAGACCTGCCCGCAACCGAGGCCCTCCCCTGCTGCGTAAGCAACGGGGCAACCGAGCAGTGCACCCGGATTACCGACTATACTGCGGTGCTTCTCCACGCCGACCAATCCGCCGGCACGCAGGTGGTGGACAGCACCCTCGCAGGCCGCAACGGCTCGTGCGGCACCGGAAACGTCGCCTCCCCAACCTCCGCAAACTGCGTATGGGCGGCAGGGAAGTCCGGAAACAGCCTGAATACCGGCACGAACGTCTTTGTGCGCATCAACAACCTCGAAGTGGATCCCGCCGCAGGCGCGATAAACACCGTGGAGTTCTGGGTGTACACCTACGGCATGGGCGGGATGCCGTTCGGCTGGAACAATGCGTACGACCTGTATACTTCCGGAAACTGCTTCGGCTTCAACACCGGAAACAGCGACATAGTCGGAGTCAACGTCAATGCGTTGCCGCGTGGCACCATCGTTGGCCGGTGGGCGCACGTAGTCGCGGGGTTCTACAACGGCGTGCCTTCAAATGCAAACAGCTACCTTTACATCGACGGGGTGAGGCAGGCCCTAGGCTATTGCACCGGAAGCTCATCCTCGTCCAAGTCCGCCACTTCAAGCGCTTTCATCTCCGGGTGGGGTGCTGACAGCGGCTACAAGTTCAACGGCCTCATCGACGAGTTTGCAATATACAATCACGCGCTAACTGCGCAGCAGGTGGCGGACCACTATGCTTGGGGGGTCGCCCGATTCTACAACTCATGCAACGCTACAAGACTCACCTGCCCGTCCGGCTGGTTCGTGCAGAGCAGCGGCGTGTGCGCCTGAGCTTGTCACTTAAAGCGCCGCTTTTATTCCCAAAAGCGCACTTTTCCTAGATGGCCTTCACGCAAGTATCGCAGCGCATGTCCAAAGTCTCGTACGAGATACGCGACATAGTCGGACGCGCACGCAAAGTCGAGGCCGCCGGCAAGCGGATTCACTGGTTCAACATAGGGGACCCCAACCAGTTCGGCTTCAAGCCTCCCTTTTGGATTACTGACGCTGTTTCCGAGGCTCTTGCGGATTCAAAGTACTCCGGCTACTGCCCTTCCGAAGGCGACGCAGACTTGAGGCGGGCAATAGCCGAAATCGAGGGAGTCGCGCCTGACTTTGTCACCATACACTCCGGCCTTTCCGAAGGCATCGACTTCCTGATGCAGGCGCTGGTCGACCCCGGCGACAACGTCCTTCTTCCAAGCCCAAGCTACTCTTTGTACAATACAATGCTTGCGGTCTGCGGGGGCGCGGAAAATTATTACTTGCTTGACGGGCAGTTCAACCCCGATGTGGACGACCTGAGGAAAAAAATCAACTCCCGCACCAAGGCAATGGTCATAATCAACCCCAACAACCCGACCGGAGCAGTCTATCCTGAAAGCACGCTGCGCAAAATCTCCGACGTTGCCTGCGAGTACGGCATTCCCATAATCTCCGACGAGATTTACTCCATGACTGCCCTCAACGGAGAGAAGGCCGTCAGCATGCGCGACGTCTGCAAGGACGTCCCGCTAGTAGTAGGCAACGGCGTCTCCAAGAACTTCATCTACACCGGCGCGCGTGTAGGCTATCTTGCTTTCCACAACGAAGGCTCCGAGCTTTTGCGCGATGCCTGCGTCAAGCTCTGCAACGCCCGGCTTTCGGTGAACTGGGAGATGCAGCGCGGCGCGCTCGCCGCGTTCACGCACCCGCCGGACCACCTCCCGGCATATCTTTCAGAGCTTCGCAAGCGCCGTGACGTGATTTTCAAGGGCCTGAACTCAATCGATGGCATCAGCTGCGCCAAGCCCAAGGCCGCACTCTACTCCTTCCCGAAAGTGGAAACCGATAAATTCAAAACCGACAAGGAATTCGTCTACTCTCTCCTTGAAGAGACCGGCGTGCTGGTGGTTCCCGGCAGCGGCTTTTCGCCCGTGCTGAAAGACAAGCACTTCCGCCTCGTATTCCTCGCCCCGACTGAAGAATTGGAAGGGGCGATGGGGAAGATTGAGGACTTCGCAAGGAAGAGAATCTGACGTCTTGAGGATAGTGTGCCCTGCAACTATCCGTAACCAACAGTTATAAGTAAGATTTATCTTACTAATCTTGGTGAATTATCCCTATGGACGTCTCAGTCGGAGTGGTAAGCTCGCGCGGCCAGATAGCCATCCCAAGCGAAATCCGCAGGAAGATGGGCCTTTCTGACGGCGCGAAGATACTCTTTCTCCTTGATGGCGACTCCTTGTCCGTCCGGCGGCTCGAGTCCGTGCCGTGGGAAAAGCTCACCGCGCCCCTGAGGGCTGCAGGCAAGAAGCTCAGGGAAGCCGACGTGGCGGGACTGGTCCACAACCACCGCGCACGAAGGCCTAGTAAATGACGCGGGTAGTCCTTGACACCAATGTAGTGGTTTCCGGCACTTTCTGGAGCGGGGCATCCTTTCAGGTGATGCAGCTTGTCAACGAGGAAAAAGTCAGGCTTGTTTTGTCATCTGAGATTTTGCGCGAATACTCCGAAATCCTGTCAAGTGAAGAAATCCTTGCAAAGACCGCTTCAGACTGCAGGCTGATTGAAAAGGTAATTCGCAAAATCTCCAATGCGGCGATATTGGTAGCGCCTGCGTCGAAGCTGCGCGTAGTCAAAGACGACCCTGACGACGACAAATTCATCGAGGCCGCGATAGCTGGAGGCGCCAGCTTCATAGTCACAAAGGACAGGCACCTTTTGAAGCTCGTCAGGTATGGAAAAATCGAGATAATTATGCCTGAGACGTTTCTGGATGCAATGCAGAGCAGGTCCGTCTGAAGGTTATCCTTTGAACTTGAGCAGCAAAAACTCGTGGTCCTTCTCGAACTGGTCGATGTCGAGGTTTTCCTCAATCTCAAAGTCGTCGGCGAGCTCCTTCTCGACTTGCGCAAAAATCTTCTTCGGGTCAGCAGCGGAGTCGATGCAGCGCGCCTTAACCGCAAGCATCCCGTAGCCGCCCTTCTTGAGGCAGGCGCGGGCGTTGCGAATCATTACATTAGCCTGCTCCTTGTCTGCGACGTCCTCGAAGACTACGTCAACCTTACTTTCGACCATCTCGGAGTATTTTTCAGGAGCGCGTGCGTCCGAAAGTATTGGCAGCATGTTCTCGCGCTTCTGGCAGACGAAGATGAAGTCCTCCATAGCTGAAGCCGAAATCTCGACCCCGTAGAGTACGCCCTTCTTCCCGATGACGTCGGAGACGAAGCTTGAGGTAATCCCGTTCGCAGCACCTAAGTAAAGCACTGACGAGCCGGGGCTGATCGGGAGGTTCCGGAGGCCCTTGACTATCGCTGCAGCAAGCTTGCTGCGGCTCGGCTCCCAGAACCGGTACTCCTCGCCTGAAACTGTAATCACGCGCTCGTCCGAGACGCGGAATCCCTTGACCAGGTTCTTGGTCGCAAGGAAGCGTTTCCCGGAAGGGTCGAACGCCCAGTAGATGCCGCCGAATTTCTTGTCCTGCTCGATGTGGAAGTTTGCCAAAATCAAAACCTCGGAATGTTTCCAGTTCTAAAGAAGCGTAACCTTGAAATCCGGAATAGATAGCAAGAGCGCCTTCCTGTGCATCAGCGTCCCGGCCTTTGCAATAATCGTGCCGCCGAGCTTCTCGGTGAGGTGAGTCTCGTGCACGTGGCCGCAAATCACGGCCGACGGCTTCTTTGCAAGCACGAACTCGCGCAGCGACCGGCTTCCCACGTGGTTGCCGTGCGCAGTCATGTCCGCTGCTGTGTCGCGGGGAGGGGTGTGGCTCACCAGGACGAATTTTTCATCCTCCGGCACCTTAAGCTCTGCAAGCTTGTGCCCGATGGTCTCCTCAGTATATTCGCAGACGGTGTTGAACGGGGTCGGGCTGCTCCCGCCAAGCCCGTAGAATGGGATTCCGCCAATAACCGTCTTCTTTCCCGCAAGGTCGCGCCCGGTCTCCTCGAAGAAGTCCTGCACCGTCTCGGGGTCGTTGTTGCCGTGCACCGCGTAATAGGGAATCCTTGTCTTGTCAAGCTCGTCGAAAAGGTCCTCGGCGTAGGATACGCTGCCGCAGGTGACGTCGCCTGCGAGTATGATTGCGTCCGGCTTGGAGCTTTTGATGAACTCGAACAGGAACTGCTTGGCCTGTAGTTCGCCATGCAGGTCCGCAACGCACAAAATGTCCATTCTTCCAAACGCCTTCGGCACTTGCCGCAAAATTCGCCTAAGCTATTATGCAGACCAAGGTTTTTTAGCGAGATGCGGATAGAACGAGGGTTTCGTGCGATTATGCGAACTGCGGTCTAGGAAGGTTTATATATTCTAATAGAATCATGATTGTATCGTGATTGATTCTCATGATTCGCGACACAATCGCAGACAAGTATCAATCAAACCGGAAATAAAAAGGTGCCGAACATGGCTTTGGATGCAGGAATCGTAGGAGATTACCAGTCATTCAAGGAATCCATCAAGGACCCCGCCCTCACAACGGCGTATTACCTTTCAAAGATTTCGGATGAGAAGTCGTCCTTCAACCTTGTGTTGAGGGAAATCAACGCCAAGCTGGACCGCCTCGAGTTCCTCGAAAGGCGCGTGGCACAGCTTGAAGAGATGCTTGAGAAATCGGTGGAAAAGGTCGCTGTTGCGACGTCTTTGCCCAACAAGGAAGTCGTCGCGGACATCGACCAGGAAATCATTGCATTCGTCAAGGAAACGGGCAAGGTAATCGCCCAGGACGTGGCCGACAAGTTCGGCTACAAGGGAAAGAACGCCGCGTGCGCGCGCCTGAACAGGCTCGCAACAGCGGGACTTCTTTCAAAGAAGCAGGCAGGACGGAAGGTTTACTACCTTCCAATCGGGTAGCAAACCCGAACAAGTCGCGAACCAATCGCGGCAAAATCAGGAAACAAATCACAACGGAATCACGGGAAAAAACCGCAACAAACGGAATCGCAAAGAAATCACCGCAAATCACAGAATCGCGCGTAATTGTGCTTAGGCACAGTTCAACCCACCCCCAATAAACATTCTGGGAGGGGCCTGCCAGCCCCTCCCCTCTAATTCTTCCCAATTTCCCTTCCCTAGGTAAGTTTGCGCGTTAAGTGTATGAATTAAAAGCCCGGAACAGACTATGAGTTTGTCTTTGGTGATTTCGATGGCATTGAGGGGCAAAAACAAGACCGTACTGGCGTCCTTGCGAGTGCAGGAACTGCGTGCAGACAAGTTCCATGCGCGTTCACTTTTTGACGGCGTTTACGGGCCAAAGGACCCCACTGCCGCAGTAAAACGCCTGTCCCTTCCCGAACTCGACAAGCTGACTGAGCGGACTGCCCATGATGTTCTTCGCCATGCGAATTACGAGTGCAGCAGGCACCTGTTTTCGCCCCTGCTCAAGTTATACGAAAGCCGGAGCAAGGCAGGCAAGCTGACGCCGAAGCACGCGGCAATGATTATCAAGCACGCAAACCTTGCATTGAAGTACAACAACCCCGAGACTGCGTTCCAAATTCTGAAACACGGAATCCGGGCCGGTGCGATAACTAATGCGCACTCAAGCGCCCTCTTGAAAATAGCCGAGGAAGTGGCGCTTCCGCCGAAGGGCGAGTTGCGCAATAACAAAGCGTATGTAAACACTATTGGTGGCGATTTGCTTGACCTTGCGGTCAGCCGTGGTGTCCTTGGCAAAGCGCACGTCAAGCCGCTGTTAAAAATTGCAGGCGGTTATGCGGACGGGCGCCCTGATACTGCTGCGCCGTTCTATGCTGCCGCAATAAAGGCAGGCAATCTGGATCCTGCCCAGTATGGGAACGTTTTCTACAGGATGTCTACCAAGAAGTCTCTTTCTACTGGCGTTGGGGTTTCTGATAATCCCCTTCGTAGTGCGGTAGTGCTCAAGCACGGGGTGGCTTCCGGGGCCCTAAGCGTTTCAGCCGTCAAACCCCTTTTTTCCGAACTGAAAAAAGATGCCGATCGCCAATTTTTAGTCTGGGGGACAAAACCCGGCGAAGAAATAGTTGCCATAGCAAAGAAGTACGGCGTAACCGTCTGATTCATTTATCATGCCCTTCACCCTCTTCCACGGGATGCTTTCCGCAACAGCGGCCGCATTGTTCACCCGCGACTGGCGCCTGATTGCCATCGCGTTCCTAGGCGGTTGCATCCCGGACTTGGACGGGGTGCCAATCCTTTTCGACCTCAACCTTTACCGCCAGCTTCACCACGTTCTTCTCCACCCGCCGATTTACGGCATGGTTTTCGGCGCAATAGTCGCGTTTGCACTCTGGAAACTGTACTTGATGGACTGGAAATTAGTTCTTGCGGCCTTCTTTGCAGGCTACGCCCTGCATTCAATTACTGACCTGTTCTTTACCGACTGGCCGATTCGGATGCTTTGGCCCCTTTCGGAGCAGCAGTTCAGCTATCCTGTCCTGATGCAGTACAATATTCCATTCGCGCTTGCAGTCGGACTTGCGTTCGGGATAATGGCGCTGTCGTTTTATCCCAAGAAGAAAAAGATGCCTATTTTGCATTAGCCTTGGCTGCCAGCCACTCTTCCACTACTGGAATGATTTTTCCAACGTCCTTGCCGTCGACTACCTTGGTTGCGGCCTTCTTGGCGATTTCCTTTGCATTGAATGCGATTGAAAGGCCGGACTCGGCGAACATGGCCAGGTCGTTGCTGCCGTCACCCACAGTCATCGTGTGGGACTTGGGGATTCCAAGCTCCTGCTGGAGCTTGAACACAACCTGTCCCTTGTCGGCAACGCGGACGTCAACGTCGCCGGTGAGCTTGCCGTTTGCCACCCGCAGGTGGTTGAAGATGAACTGGTCAACTGCCGAGAAGTCGCGCCTGCTTGCCGCGCGCGCTGCAACTGGGTTGAGGGAGGCGCTTGCTATTGCGATGTAGAACCCGTGCGACTTGAGGAATTCAAGTGTTGATGCGGCGTTTGCCATCGGCTTGATGCGGTCTCCCAAGAGCATGCAGTCCTGCACGGTCACGCCCTCAAGCAACTCGCAGCGCTGGTGTAGCGCCTCGTCAAATGGAATCTCGCCGCTTACTGTCTGCCTGGTCATTTTGGACACGATTGCGCCTACGCCGGCGATGTTGGCGAGCTCGTCGATGATTTCGGCGTCAATCAGGGTGGAGTCGAAGTCAAAGACTGCGAGGTATTTGTAGTGCGGTTTGGTCGTCGCCAAGGTTTTTCAGCCCCCTGCCTACTGTCTCTTTGAAAACTTTGCCATCAAAAGCTCGCCGCGCGCGTGGTCAATGCTGGAGCGCACCATGTCCTGCTTCTGCTTGAGCGGGCCGATGATGGACGTCGAGTATTTCAAAATCATCAAGTTGTCGTAGATGTCGTTGAGCCTTCCGAAGTAGTAGTTTGCCTCGTCTTCCTTGTCCTCTTTGAGGCAGATTTGGATGGCGCGCCTCAGCTCTCCTGCGCAGTCCGCAACCCCCGAAAGGTACGAAGTCGCGGGCATGTTAAGGTCCTCAGGCGAAGGCAAATCCTGGTGGTAGGAAACAGCGAGGAACGTCTTGATTTCGACGTATTCCTGGTAGCAGTGCTCGGTGATGTGGGAGAAGTCGTCGTCAAACTGGCGGATTTCAAGGACCATCTTCTCAAGCTCAGCAAGGGTTGCCGAAAGCTCGACTTTCTCTCCGGTGTGGATGTCGCGGATTGCGCGAGCGGAAAGCCTGACGATTTCGCGGCTTTGTATCAGCACCTTGTCCTGGCGCTTCTCCTTCTCGTCAAAAGTCGGCTTGAGTCCGCGGATGATTGCTGAAAAGTCTGCCATTTTGCCCACCTTCTTCTATAGCAATATTTATTGGTGCTAATGGTTAATGAATTAATAGGGGCTTTTGATACTTCAGCCTTATCCTAAACCGGTGATGCATTTTTGGACAAGAAGGAATTTACCGTAATCTCCCTTGGCGGCTCGCTCCTATTCAAGGAAAACGGCGACATTGATGCCGAATACGTCAAGTCCGCTGCTGCGCTTTTCAAAAAGCTCCACGCCGAGGGCTTCAAGATTGCAATCTCGGTTGGCGGAGGAAAATTCTCAGCCCAGTACCAGGACGTAGTGCGCAAGAACGGTACGCAGGTGATGGCCGACAAGATTGGCCAGATGATCAACCACGTCAACGCAACACTCCTGATTTCGCTTTTGGGCGAGGACGTAGCTTACCCCAAGTCAATCACTGACTTGGCCGAGACCCAGCTTGCGTCCAAGCTTGGGCTGATTCCCGTTGGTGCAGGGTTTGTTGAGGGCGCAACCAGCGACCACGCCGGAGTAATCATAGCAGAGCGGCTCAAGGCCAAGCGGCTCATCAACCTGTCCAAAGTAGATGGGATTTACGATTCCGACCCTGCAAAGAACCCCAAGGCCAAGCTCATCAAGAAGATGTCCTACGACCAGCTCATCGAGCTTGCGACTCGTCTGGACACGCGCGAGCCAAAGGCGCCGTTTGTCTTTGACATCATCGCCTGCAAGCTTGCGGCAAGAAGCGGCATAGAGATAGTCTTTGCAAATGGCAAGAAGCTCGACGACCTCAAGAAGCTTGTAGAGGGAAGCAGGGACTGCGGGACCATAGTCGGTTAGGTTGCAAACTTCTTTGCATCAGAGTTGCTTGTACCAGTTCTCATATTCCTTGTGGGTGGCAAAGCAGCGGACAACATAAACCGTTTCGTTCTCTATTCGGTACGCAAACCTCGCACTTTTCGTCACTTTTTCGACGAAGTGAGGGTTCCCGAAACGAAGGTGCCGTCTTGGAGGCATGTTGGAGACTTTTTCGATGTGCCTTACGAACATCAACATCAGGGTTGAATCCATTGATTCGAGTTCGCATTCGGCGTCCTTTGAAAGGCGATGGTTCATCCGAGAGACCGAAGGCGTTTATTGACCTCCGGCCTTTTCTTTGGATGATGCAAAAATTAGTTTATGTTGTGCTTTTTCTTGAATTCTTCAAGTGAGATGGTTTTCACTTCTCCAGAGCGTATGCGCGCCATATCCCGTTCTATTGCTCGTGCAACCAGCGTCTCCTCGTCCTCGAAATACCTCTGGTAAAGCTTCAGCGCCTGCCTGATAACTTCGGCCTTTGTCCCAGCCTGGCCCTTCTTGAGCGCGTTGTCGATTATTTTTTCGTACGGCGCGCCAAGTATGATGTTCATCGTCCCTACCTCTAACCATAGTCAATAGCTGTACATCTATTGCGCAATAATTAGTTATATTGTTTTGGTTTACTTGCTGCATAGGTGCCAAAGGCATGGCCGGCTATCCGCGCCGGGCATTGTGGAACGGTATCAGGACGTCTTTGGTAAGGAAGTCGCCGTGCTTTGGCATCATCCCCTTGACTTTCTCCCCAAAGGCGTCAAGGTAGCTGCAGTCAACCCTCTTGAGTGGGAACCGGTTCTTTTCGGTCTTGCCGGATACGTACGTCAGATGGGTTTCAATGGGGATGCCCAGCCTTGCGTTAGCAATGACCCTCAGCTTTCCATCCGGACTTGTGAGCTTGTGCCCTGAACTGCAGGGCGCCTGGTCAATGACTTCCGTCACGATTGGCTTGCCCAGTTTGTTGTAATGGTAAATCTTGCCGTAGTGCCCCTGGCTTGAGGCAAGCTCCTGGGTGGCAACTACTATTTGCCGTCCCTGGTGGTCGTTTCCTGTCAGGATTTCTATCGGTCTGGTTTCAAGGAAAGTCCTTTTTACAGTCATACGGGTTTTGTCACCGAATATCCTTTTTTTGGCCGCGTTTTAAATAATTCGTTTTCGTGCCACAATTCAATTAGCCTTCTCGTGGTACTTGTTTGCAATCGTCCGAACTTCGCGCTCAAGCTCGGCCCGGCTTTCATCGTTGACTATCTCAAAATCAGCAAGCGCCATGGTTGCGGCAAGGTTGGGCTCGCCCTTTTGCTTGGACTGCTCCTTTTCCTCGGATGCCTTGAACTGCTCAAAGGTAAGCTTGCTTTCGCCCGCGCGGTTGCGTGTTTTTATTCGCCCATAGCGCATGTCTATCGGCGCGTCAACTGAAACCAGCACGAACTTGTCGCCGAACTCTTCAACAAGCGCCTCAACCTCGGCAGGCAGGCGGATGGAATCGATCGTAGTGGCCCTTTTTTGCCAGCCCGGCATTGCCTTGACCCTGGCCGCGGCCCTTGTTGCCCAGTAGCCGTCGCCTTCTTTCTTTCGCATCTCGTTGCCCACGGTTATCAGGTTGGACCGCTCCAGCCCAAGGTCGCGTTTCTTGCACTCGTGCCTGATTTCGTCAGAAAGGCTGAAGTTTGCCGCGCCGAACTCCTTCTGCAACAGCTCGATTGCAGTGCCCTTCCCGGAACCGATGGTGCCGCAAAAGCCGAATATCATCTTCGACTACCTCCTTTGTGCAGTTGGTGTTGTTGCGCTTGCCTACTGGCCGCGGGCCTTCTTCATCAGGAGCCGCTGCTCTGCGCTTGCAACAGTCTTGCGGGTCGCCTCTATTACGTCCGGGTTGACGCTGATTGAGTCGATGCCGTACTCGACAATCGCCTCGGCAAACTCCGGGTACACTGAAGGCGCCTGGCCGCAGATTCCCACGGGAACGCCGTGCTTGTGGCAGCGCTCGATAACCAGCCTTATGGATTCAAGCACTGACGGGTCGCGCTCGTCGAAGTCCTCGGCAACGATGGGGTTGTCCCTGTCGAGGCCCAAAGTAAGTTGGGTCAGGTCGTTGCTCCCGATTGAGAAGAACTGCGCTCCAGCCTTGCAGAACTCCTCCGCAAGGATGATGGTTGACGGGATTTCGCACATGATTCCCAGCTTGAAGTCGTAGCCCCCGCCGTTTGTAAGCCCGGACGCGTCAACGAGCTTCTTGCAGACCTTGAACTCGTTGAGTGTACGCACGAAGGGTATCATCAGCCAGAGGTTCTTCATGCCGTACGTCTCGCGCACGCGCTTGATGGCCTCAAGCTCCATGTTGAACACTTCTGGGTCCTTGATGTAGCGGAAGCAGCCGCGGAACCCAATCATGGGGTTCTCCTCCTTGGGCTCGAACTCCTCACCGCCTTCCAGGTTCTTGTACTCGTTGGTCTTGAAGTCGGTTGCGCGGTAGATTACCGGCCGCGGGTAGAACGCCGCGCACATCTTGCGCATGCCGTCCGAGAGCGCGTCGATGAACTCCTCGCGCTTTCCCTGCTTGAGCATGGCCTTGGGGTGCTTGCCAAAGCCCGCTATGATGAACTCTGCCCTGAAGAGGCCAACCCCGTCAACGTGCTTGGATGCGACCTTCTCCGCGTTGTCCGCCTCTGCAAGGTTGACGTAAAGCTTGGTGCCGGTGACTATGTTGTCGCTTTGCGGCCCGGTAAGGTACTTGGTTGCGCGCACCACTTCCTGCATGAACGCATCCGAAGCGACCTCCTTCTCCATCGCCTTGCTGGTTGGGTTGGAGCCGACTGCTGTTGCGGTTGCGAGCTTTCCTTCAAACACCACGCCCTGTGTTGCGTTTACCGTGATTATCTGGTCCTCCTTCAGGTCAATGGTTGCAGTGCGCGTGCCGACGATGCAGGGGATTCCAAGCTCGCGGCTGACTATTGCCGCGTGGCATGTCTGGCCGCCTGAGTTGGTGACAATCGCAGCAGCGCGCTTCATTGCAGGCACGAAATCAGGCGAGGTCATCTCGGTGACAAGAACGTCGCCCTGCTTGACTTTGTGGATTTCCTTGGGCGAGTAGATGAGCCTGACCGGTCCCCACGCGGTTCCGGGCGACGCGCCGAGCCCCTTGAGTATTGGCTTTGACTTTGAGGAGGCCGTTGCGGCAGTGGCGTCTATGACCTGCGGTTTTGGGATGTCGCCGGGTTGTGCGGGTGCGGTTGGCGCCTGCAGCTTGCTTGCGTCCTGGACTTTCGGTTCTGCGATTTCCATTGCATCCTTCACCTCCTGCGTTTGCGCTGGCTTCTTGTCCTTCAGGGTTGTTATGTTCCTGCTCTGTACTATGAATATCTTCCCCTTCTCAACCGCCCACTCGATGTCCTGGGGCGCGCCGTAGTGGTCCTCGATTTTCTTCCCAAACCCCGCGAGCGTGACTATCTGCTCGTCAGTGAGCTTCTGCATCGATGCGATGTTGTCCGGCAGGTCGGCCTTCTCCGAGCCGGTGCCAGACTTTCCGCGCAGTATCGCGAACTCCTGCTTGCTTACTGTCTTGCTTGCGACCTTCATCGCATCCTTGGAGACGATGTAGTTGTCCGGCGTGACCGAGCCTGAAACAACGGCCTCCCCAAGGCCGACTGCGGCCTCAATCATGATTTCGTTGGTGTTGCGGTTGATTGGGTTTACCGTGAACATTACCCCGCTCTTTTCGCTGTCCACCATCTTCTGCACCACTGCGCACAGCCCGACTTTGTTGTGGTCGAAGTGCTGTGTTATGCGGTAGTAGATTGCGCGTGCCTCGAACAGGCTGGCCCAGCACGAGCGCACGGCGTCAACGAGCATGTCCGCACCCTTGACGTTGAGGAACGTGGCCTGCTGTCCTGCAAACGATGCTTCGGGAAGGTCCTCTGCTGTTGCGCTGCTCCTTACCGCAACCAGTATCTCCTGGGTTGCAAGCGGGAAGATGCTGACCCCGCAGAGCTTGTTGTAGGCGCGCACCAGGTCAGTGCGGATGTCGTTGGGCATGGGCTCGGCAAGGATGGCGTTCTTTATGGTCTCGCTTGCCAGGTCAAGCTTGTCCGAGTCCTGCTCGTCCAGTCCTGCGAGGGTTGAGGCTATAAGCTGGTCAATCTTGGTTGCCCGCACGAAGTTGAAGTACGCCTCGCTTGAGATGACAAAGCCGTCCGGCACGGGCAGTCCGAGCTGGAACATCTCGCCAAGGTTGGCGCCCTTGCCTCCTGCGGTTGCGATTGATGCTTTGTTTATCTCTGAGAACCAATAGACGTTGTTGGCCATAGCAAGTGCACTCTCCGGGTAAAGCGTTTGGCAGCCTGAATGCTGACCGGACTCATTAGGGTTTTCCCGTATAAAAATCAACCCTAGGAACTGCCTCCCAATCGGGCGCAAACACGCTCAGGCAAGCCCGGGGCCATTCAAAATTCTTTTATTTGCCCGCGGTTTAATGAAAGGCGGGTTTTTTCAACAAGGGGGATTTGGTATCTATGAATCAGTTTTCATCTCTGGCGCTATTTGCGGTGCTTTTCTTTTCGTTCGCATCGTTTTCAGCTGCGGAAACGAGCCAGTTGGGAATGCAGTACGCCACGTCCACGGTGATGCACGACTGCGCCCAAAAGCCGCTTTCCATCACCAACCGCACCGAGTTCCTGCCGTTCTACTCCAAGCCCGCGGACGAGTCCAACATAGCCAAGATACTCGTGATTGCTGCCGACCTTTCGTCAAAGGACCCGGAAGCGGCTGCGGCGCAGCAGACCTACCTCCAGTGCGGGGACTACGTCCTCTCTGGCCAGAACGGCACCCTCTATTGGAGGGGAATAGAGCTTACCCCGCCGGGGTACGTGCGCGAGCTTGAGGCGAGGGTAATCGGGCTTGAGGCCCAGGCTTCGCAGTCCGCCTTTGCCCAGCAGGCCCTGCAGCAGAGGGCGTCGTTTTTGGAGGAGGACATGCTCAAGGTGCGCTCGGACTATGCAGGCTTCCAGTTCGCCTGCTTTGCGCTTTTGGTGATTCTGCTTGCATTGCTTGTGTGGCAGGTGTTCTTCCACTCAAAGAAGGAAAACAGCCATCCTGCAGAGCGCCAGGGGCTGCGCCACCACGTGGCGAAGCTTTTGCACAGGAAGCGCGACTAAGCAGTCGCCTTTCCCCTTTTTTTTTATAACTCAGTAGTACTTTGGGCTGCCCGGCAGTATCCCGAACTTCTTCTCCCTGCGGCGGTATACGCTTGCAACCACCACCAATATCGCAATAAGGATAATCATCTTGCTGAAATCGGGGTTTGAGTTGAATATTACCAGCACGAACAGCAGGGCGACCGCAAGCCAGATGAGTGCCGAAGTGGTTACGGTGCGGCCGAGCTTGCGGTACATGGACAGGAGGCCTGCTCCGTGCGCGGTGTAGGTGTCTTGCCTTTTCATGGCGCGTATGGCCCTGAACATTATCGCTGTTGTTGCGACCAGGGCGACTCCAAGCCCGAGGCCCCGCAGAGTTATCGTTGTGTTGTCAAAAATCAGTATCTGGGTGGACTGGGTGGAGTACAGTATGACCCCGAAGATGATTACCATCAGGAGGATGTTCTCGCGCAGGAACGCGACGCTTGAGCCGACCTTGTTGTTGACCGCGTAGTTGTACTGCACCGCGTGGAACGCCTGCTGGTTCTGGCTGGCTATCTGCCTGCCGGTGTCCACTATGCGCGCCGGCAGCATGCGCCGCAGCTTCCTCCAGATGTAGTCCGAGTCGTCGATGAGCAGCGAGGTTGCAAGCGAGGTGACCAGCACCAGCGCGGAAGTGATGCCGACCAGGTCGATTTCGGTGACTATGCCGTGCGAAAGCTGGGCTATGAGTATGGAGAACTCCCCTATTGAGAGCATCGCAAGCCCGGCGAACGTGGCCGAGCGCGAGTCCGCCTCGACGAAGTAATACGATATGTGCGTTGCCACGAACTTGATTACAATCGCAAAAACAGCTATACCGATGACCAGCCAGATGTTGGATACTATCGACGAGATGTCCACAACCATTCCCACCGAGAGGAAGAACAGGGCGGAGAAGACGAATATCAGCGGGTAGATGGCCTGCTTGAACTCCTCGGCCTTCTTCAGCGACGAGATGAGGTTTCCTGCAAGGAATGCGCCTATTGACGCCGGCAGGCCCGCAAACTGCGCAAGGAAGCTCAGGCCCACCCCCATGCTCAGGGCGGAGAACGCAAGCGTCTCCTCGGCCCGGTTTTCGGAGAGCCAGTCAAGCACTATCTTGAGCACCTTCGAGAGGAACAGGTAGAACACCCCGAAGATGACCAGCGAGTTTGCGACCGAGAGGATGAAGCTCAAGGACACCTCCTCGCCCGCCCCGCCGAGCCCGGAAAGCACCGCGAGTATGAATATCGAGATGATGTCCTCCACGATGAGCGAGGCTATGAGGAGCGGCACTTCGGGCCGGTTGGAAAAGTTCTTCTCTGTGAGTATCTTGGAGACTATTGCCGTGCTTGTGATTGAGAATATCGCTCCAAGGTACATTCCGGTTATTGGCTTGAGGCCGAAGAGCGTTGCCGCAAGGTAGCCTAAGAGCATGATGATGCCCATCTTGGTTGCCGCAAGTATGGCGGCCTTGGCGCCCAGGCTCTTGAGGCTGTCCATGGAAAACTCAAGGCCGATTGCGAATAGGAGGAGGATTGCCCCAACGTCCGCAAAGCTTGCGATGGACTCCACGTTTCCGACCAGGCCGAGCTGGTGCGGGCCAACTATCATCCCTGCGACAAGAAGGCCGATTACCGACGGCTGGCGGAGCATGATTGCGATTGCTCCGGCGATGGTTGCGACTATGACGATGACTCCGAAGTCGCTCATTGCTATCATTCAAAAACGCCTAAGTTTGAGGCCGGCGGTTGTACGCCTTGGTGGTTCAATTCACTAGTGTGTCTGTGCTAAAAAAGATATGTAAAAGGGGAAAAGGGAAGGCGGGGGCCGGCGTGCGGCCTTTCCTGCTTATTTCTTCTTTCCAAGCGCGGCCTTTGCCTTGGGCGCAAGGAATGCCGCAAGCGCAACCAAGACGATTGCCCAGACGAACCAGTAGTCAGCAACAACTGACGTGTAGAGGTCCTTTGCCTTGACCGTTATGCCGGTCTCCACGCTCTCGCGGTACTTCGTTCCGTCCGAGTCCTCGTAGGATGCCTGTATCTGGATTGCGTAGTTGCCCGCAGCGGCCTCCTTGTCGGCATTGACGTTGAATGCGACCTGCGTGGTTGCGCCTGCTGCGAAGTCTCCCACCAGCCTTTCGCTTCCGTCAGTTGAAATCGGGAACTGGGGGATTATCTTCACGCGAAGGTCCTTTGCCGCATCCTGGCCGTTGTTTGTGATTGTGAACGTCGCCTGGGCGTTGTTGGTTCCGATGTACACGACGTCAATGCTGGGCTGCGCCGAAAGGTCCGCCTTCGCTGCAACCGTGATGCTTACCGGAATCGGCTTGGATACGAGCTTCCCGCTGTCGTCAATGTATGAAAGTTCCACGTTTGCCGCATACACTCCAGCCTTCTGGCTCTTGGGCACGAAAATCGTGTATGTGGCCTTTGTTGACTTCTTGGCTCCAAGCTCCGCAATAATCGCGGTCTTGGTTGCGGCCTTGACCTCGATTGGCGAAGGCACGTTCAAGGTGGCCTCGATGGCAGATGCCTTGTACGAGCCGGTGTTGTCAATGGTTACCTCCACCGTTGCGGTGTCGCCGGGGTGGATGTCGATGGGCGTGCTTGAAGTCACTTGCGCGCGCAACTCGGGCGTTCCAAAGACCGGGATGTTGAGGTACTGGCTGGTCGAGTACGGCGCGGCGTTCTCGCTTTCGTAGGTTATCGAGACCGTGACCGGGTTGTTTCCCGCATTGGCGTTAGGGTCGGCGTTGAACACGAATGAGACGTTCCTGGCGCCATCTGCCTTGCAAAGGTCTCCGACGATTATCGCGTCAGGGCCGTGCAGGCTGATTGGGTACGAAGGCGATGCCTGCGCGATTACGCGGTAGGCGCAGTCAAGCTTTCCCACGCTTTCAAGCGTGAGCGTCACTTCGGACTGCCCGGCTGCAAGCAGCTGGGTTGGCATCGAGTAGTCCGTTATGCGCACGTCCGGCCTGTTGAGCGCGGACACATTGAGCGCAAGCGCGAAGAAAACCAATGCGAACAATATTTCGTTTTTCATACAAAACCACCTGATAAACGTTTTTTTACATTACTTCCCTCTTGAACACCATTGTCGAGATTACAAGCATCGCAATCGCAAAAAGCGACAGGAAGAGCATGTCCGGCAGCACCTGCATCAGCGAGAACCCCTTGACCATCACTCCCCGCAGCGCGTCGCCGGCATAGTAAATCGGCAGCGCCTTCGCAAGGCCCTGCAAAAACGCGGGCATGGTCTGGATTGGGAAGAACGCGCCAGCAAGGAACATCGAGGGCAGGCTTACAAGCATCGACATTGGCATGAACTGCTCCTCGGTCTTTGCCATCGACGACAGGACCAACCCGACACCGGTTGCGCCCATGGTGAAAAGGATGAGTATGATGACTACGTCAAGGGGGTTGCCAGTTATGGTCAGCCCGAAGACCAGCATCGCAACAAGCACGATGGCCACCGCGCGCAGCGTTTCGAATATCATGTAGAAGAGCTGGGTTCCCAGAAGTATCGTGATGTTTGACGTCGGTGTCAGGAAAACGCGCGTAAGCGAGCCATCGTGGCGCTCGCCTGCAATCGCCCGTCCCATGCCCATAAGGGAGCTTTGGAACGCAATGAGCGCGATGAGCGCTGGCAGTGCGAAGTCTATGCCCTGCCGCTGGCCGTACACTTCCACGGTTTCGACAGCAATCGGGTTGACAAGCGCGGCAGTGTCGGTTGATGCGAAGTCCTCCAGCGTCACCTGCACGCTGTTTGCGACAGGCGCTGCGGTTTCAAGCTGTGAGGACAGCGCAAGCGAGCCTGCCTTTGCCTGTGCTGCCAGCGATTGCGCCGATATCACGTTGTGCAGCACCGCCACGTTCCCTGCAGCAAGGCCGTTGTAGGTGCCCATCTGCGCCACGTACTGCTGTTCGGTGTTGATTGCGCTTACGACCGACGACTTTCCGGAAGGGTTGTCGTATGCAAAAGTGAGCTCGTTGAGGTAGTCTGCGTTTGTAGGCGAATAGACGTTTGCCGCAACTGCCTGCGAGAGCTTGGTCAGGGTGTCCGTGCTTTGCATTATCCTGTAGCGCGCAAGCGTGGACTGCTCGGAAGCCAGGTCGAAAGCGTCGGTAGTCCCGGTCGCCTGCGCTCCCGAATAAAGAAGCGCCTCAAGCGCTGCAACCTTCCTTGCTGCGATTGCTGCGCTTGCCTGGTCCTGCATTATCATCTGTGCGCTTGCCTGCCTTGAAAGCCCGTTTATGAATCCCCTTATGGTGGCTTCCACAATCTGGGCGACGCTGGAATCCGTCTGGTCCACCATCAGCCGTATTGTAGCCTGCTGGCCGCTGTTGATGGAATCCTCAAACCCCTTTGGGATTATCACAACTGCCTTTGCCTTGCCCTCGTCCAGAAGCGTCTTTGCCTCGGACTCGCTGCCCACGCTGTACTTGATGCTGAGCGTCTCAAGCGTCTGCAGCTGGGAAACAACCTGGCTTGAGGCGAGGCTCTGGTCGTTGTCGACTATTGCCGTTGCAAGGTGCTTCGGTGTGACGCCCGTGGTCGCCCCGAAAATGGATATCATGACTATCGGAAATACCATCAGGGCTATCATGCGCGTCTTGTCGCGGCGCAGCACCATGTAGTTCTTGATGATGATTGCGATTATCTTGTCGAAGTCAATTAGCTTCTCGTCAGCGTCACGCTTGTTGGTGGTCTTTTCCCTGCTCATTCTCTCAAATCCTTCTTTGTAAGCTTGATGAACACGTCCTCAAGGGACAGCTTGCGGATGCGTATCTCGCTGACGGGCTGCTTCCTCTTCTTGAAGAATTCAGTCAGCTTTCCGAACATCTCGTCGCCGTCCGACACTTCGCAGACCAGCCGCGGGCCGTCCTTCTCAACTGAATGCACGAACGAAAGCTTCTTCAGCGCCTCGACAGTTTCCTTGGACGCGTCGGGCGCGCTAATCTCCGCAATCTCGTACTTGGAGACCTTGCGCTTGAGCTCGTCAGCGGTGCCTATTGCTATGATGTTGCCGTGGTCCATGATTGCGATGCGGTCGCACAGCTTCTCGGCCTCGTCCATGTCGTGGGTGGTGTATATGACCGTGACCCCTTTCTTGTTCAGGTCGCGGGTTATTTCTCGCATCGCAATCCTGCTCTGCGGGTCCAGGCCGGTAGTCGGCTCGTCCATGAAAAGGATGTCCGGCTCGTGCAAAAGGCTTGCCGCAAGGGAGAGCCGCTGCTTCATCCCTCCTGAGAACCCGCCGGATGGCACGTCGCGCTTGTCGTAAAGGGTGACCGCCTTCAAAAGCTCGATGCTCTTTTCCTGTATTTCCTTGTCGGGAATCTCGTTGAGCTTTCCTATGTACCACAGGTTTTCCATCGGCGAGAGCTCCTCAAAGAGCGAGAACGACTGCGGCACCACGCCGATTCGCGAGCGCACCTTCGCAGGCGCCTTGGCGACGTCGAACCCCGCGATGATTGCGGTCCCGCTCGTTGGCGCGGCTAATGTGGTGAGCATCTTTATCGTTGTGGTCTTTCCGGCGCCGTTTGGGCCAAGGAAGCCGAAGATTTCGCCCTTCTTGACCTGCAGGTCAAGGCCGTTGACTGCGGTGAAGCTGCCGAACCTCTTGACGAGGTTGTGGGTCTCGATTTCAAACATTGTAAAAACACTGGTTGCGTGATAGTTGCCTGTGCGGCACTGCCTTTTTGCCGGACGGTTCACTTAATCTTGCTCAAAAGCTGGGTCGCCATCTCGCGTATCCCGTCGGCCTTGAGTATTACCATCGCGCCGGGCATCTTGGACATCATCACTATCTGGTCGCCGGGGTTGATGTTGAGCCACTTTCGGGCTTCCTTGGGTATGACTATCTGGCCCCGCGGCCCGATGATTGCAGTAGTGATGACGTCGTGGCGGCACCGCATGGGAATGAGGTTCTTCTTGTCTGATTTGTTAGCCATATCACACTATTCATACTTTTCAGATTAATATGCTTTTGCCTTCCCCCATTCCCGTCACCCGGCAAACGCCTTTAAGCGTGCCCGGCCAAACTTATTCCGATGGACTTTACCGAAATCCTCATCCTCTCCATAGGCCTTGCAATGGACGCGACCGCAGTCTCCATCACGCTGGGCGGCCAGGAGGACTACAAGAAGCAGCACCGGCTCTTCACAACCGCCCTGATGTGCGGCCTGTTCTTTGGCGCCTTCCAGGCGCTGATGCCCGCGCTCGGATGGCTGCTCGGCTCGGGCGCGCGCCAGCTTGTTTCCGGGGTCGACCACTGGATAGCGTTCATCCTCCTTTCCGCAATCGGGCTGAAGATGCTCTACGACTCGCTCTTTGGCAAGGAGGACGAAAATGAGCGCAGCCTTCCCACCTCGGTCAAGACCTTCGTCGTCCTTGCGGTCGCAACAAGCATCGACGCGTTCGCTGCCGGTGTGAGCCTTGCGTTCCTTGAAGTCCCGCTTTTCCTTGCAATCGCCACAATCGGCGTAGTGACCTTCGTGCTCTCGTTTCTCGGCGCCTACGCAGGCGACCGCTTCGGCGTGATGCTTGGCAGCAAGTTCAACATAGTCGGCGGAATCGCGCTTCTTGCAATCGGCCTCAAGATACTCCTTTCGCACCTCGGCATCGCCTAGACCACTCTTTTTATTTTCGGAATCCGTAATGAACGCCGGGTATTTTCCATGTTGGACCTAGACCTCATCCTCAAGATTTTCTTCCTCCTAAGCCCGTTGTCGTCAATCCCCCTGCTTTTCCTTGCATACCAGCAGAAGATGAACGTGCGAAGAATCGCGGTGCACTCCGCAATACTTGCGCTTCTAATCTCCTTCGGCTTCGTGGTCTTCGGGCCGCTGCTTTTCCAGGTCTTTGGCATCAGCCTGGACTCGTTCCGCGTTGCGGGCGGGGTGCTGGTGTTCCTCATGGGCCTGAGCATAGCCCGCGACACCGAGCACAACTATTCAAAGATGAAGGCGGACAACCTCATCAACATGATTGCGACCCCGCTTCTTGCAGGGCCGGCCATACTGTCTTTTTTGATAATCAAGACCGCGGAACTGGGCTCAATCCCGGTCATTGCGAACCTGCTTTGCGCGTTCGCGCTGGTCGCATCGCTGTTCCTGCTCCTTGCCTACCTGATCAAGCACATCAACCTGTCCTACGTGATGTTCGTGAACCGGCTGTTCGGCCTCTTCCTCGGCGCAATGGGTATAGAGCTGATGGCTGCAGGCCTCAAGGTTTTGTTCTTCGGCTAAGGGTGTTTTCCACATGGGTCTTTCGGGTTTCTCGCAGAACAGGCGCAACTTTTCACGCGCGGCAAAGATTGCGCGCACGCTTGCAAAGTACGGCTACGGCGACTTCGTGGCAGCTGCGAAGCTCCGCACCGGCATCGCCCTCCCGCTGTTCCGCGACGCGTCGTCAGAGAAGCTGACGGCGCTCCCGTTCCCCGTGCGCATGCGCAAGATGCTTGAGGAGCTGGGGCCCACTTATGTGAAGCTCGGCCAGATTCTCAGCACGCGCGAGGACCTGGTGGGCCACGATGTCGCAGTCGAGCTGTCCACCCTCCTGGACCACGTCGCTCCGATGCCCTACCACGAAGTAGAGGCGGTAATCAAGCGCGAGCTTGGCCACGCGCCCAGCACCGTCTTTGCATCTTTCGAGCACGCCCCCCTCGCGTCCGCCTCAATCGGCCAGGTGCACCGCGCAATGCTCAAGAGCGGCGACTTCGTCGTAGTCAAAGTCCAGCGGCCAAACGTGGAGCAGGCGATAAAGGACGACATTTCTGTGATGAAATACCTGGCCGGCCTTTACGAGAAGTACGGCTCAAATGACGAGGAGCAGGCCGACGTCAAGGGCATCCTTATGGAGTTCGAGCGCGCGATAATGCAGGAAGTCGACTACGGCCACGAGGCACGCAACGCCATCCGCTTTGCCAAGAACTTCCGCGACGACGAGTCAATCTATGCGCCCAAAGTCTTCACCGAATACTCCACCAGGCGCGTTCTTACGATGGAGTTTGTCGAAGGCACCAAGGTCTCCGACGTCGTGCACTCAAAGAAGGGCTTCGACCGCAGGCTTCTTGCCGAGAACGGCGCCAAGGCTTTCTTCAAGCAAATCCTCGAGGACGGCTTCTTCCACGCAGACCCGCATCCGGGCAACCTGCTGGTGCTCAAGGACAACGTGCTTTGCTTCCTTGACTTTGGCAACTGCGGCCGCATGGACAAGGAGTTCATGGAAAACATCACCGACGTCTTCGTGTGCGTGATGCAGTACGACCTCAACGGCTTTGTCACCAAGCTTTCCGACATGGGCATGATTGACGAGAACGTGGACGTGTCCGCATTCAAGTCCGAGCTGGCCGACGTGATGGACATGTGCTACGGCGAGGACCTCGAAGACATCCGGATGGGCGAGGTGCTTTCGGCGCTCCTTTCGCTGATGACCCGCTACAAGATACGCACGCCCCGCGAGTTCGTTATGCTCTCCCGCTCGCTCGTTCTCATGGAAGGCACCGGCAGGATGCTCTACTCCGGCTTCAACGCCCTTGAGGTGTTCGCGCCATACGCGCGCAACGTCGCAAAGCGCAAGTACAGCCCCCAGAACCTGATGGAGATATTCAAGCAGAACTCCCTGCAGATAGCGCACTTCGTCAAGACCTTCCCGGTCAGCATGCGGCGCATAATGTCAAAGCTTGAGTCGGGCAGGATGAGCATCGAGTTCGAGCACAAGAACCTCGACGTGTTCTCCGAAGACCTTGAGCGCATCGGCAACAAGCTCGTGATTGCACTTGTAATCTCCGCGCTCATCGTGGGCTCGTCGCTTGTGATGCTTACCGACAAGGGCCCAAAGCTGTTCGACTTCCCGGTGCTTGGCCTCATAGGCTTCTGCATAAGCGGGTTCCTCGGGCTCGTGCTCGTGTTTTCGATGCTTAATCACGACCGCGGCTAGCGGTTCGTTCGACTTAAAGGTGAATCTATAATGGCAAGCAAGTTTGTGCGCAATTCGCTCCTTTTGGGAGCCGGGCTATCCTCTATGGCAAGGAAGGCGGTTGAGAAGAAGATACACGAGCTTGAACAGGACGGGGTCATAGATCCCGAAGAAGCCGAGAAGCTTGTTGATGACCTGCTGGGGCAGGTCGAGGAGAAGCGCGAAAGCCTCGTGCAGACCGTTCGCGCAGAAGTTGACCGCGCGCTCAAGGCGTCCCCCATAGCAACCAAGAAGGAGCTTGCCGCTTTGGAGGAGAAGTTTGCCCAGTACAAGCGCAACATGGCCTCCTACCAGGTCGACCACGGCTCGCTTGCGCTGCTGAAGCGGCGCTACGCAAAAGGCGAAATCAGCAAGAAGCAGTACGAGCAGATGAGGCGCGAACTGGCCAATTGAATGTTTGGCGATTCGCCCAACTTTACTTTATTCCTTCGACGGAATCATTGCCCACGCAAGCAGGTAGAAGAACACGCCGCCCACTATTGCGGTCATCAGCGCAAACATTATGAACAGCAGTCTGATTACCGTCGGGTCGACTTCTGCATACTCGGCGATTCCGCCGCACACGCCGGCGACCTTGCGCTCGTGACGGGATAAGTACAGCCTCTTCGAGTTCTTTGCCTTCTTGGTAGCCATCGCAATTCGCCTCAGTATGCTCGAGCGGCTTTCTTTTTCGACCACTCGGAAAATAGTTCAAGGCACTCCTTTCTCAGGAAGTCCTTTTTCAGCTCAACTCGGGTCTTTCCCAGCTGCACCATCTTGGCGTCCGGGATTGGCCACTCGTCGAAGCCGTATTTTGCGGAGTCCGCTATGCGCGCGCCGTAGAATATCTTTGGAATCCTTGCCCAGTGGCAGGCGCTGATGCACATCGGGCACGGCTCGGTCGTGGAGTATATCGTGCAGTCCGAAAGGTCGATTTTTCCGAGCTTCTTGCATGCAACCCCGATGGCGTTGATTTCGGCGTGCCTTGTTATGTCCGTGTTTTTGAGCACGGTGTTGTGCATGCACACAACTACCTTGCCCTTGCGCACTATGCACGCGCCAAAGGGCGCCTGGCCCTGCCTGATGCCCTCCCGCGTCTTCTTTATCGCAAGATGCATGAATTTCTCGTCGTTCATGGAGTGCTTTCTCATTCCGGGCATTTAACCGTTTTGTTGGCCAAGTGGAGCGAAAGCACATCTTTTGCGATTTGGGCGACGCTTTTTTTCTCAGTGTCCACTTGTGCGTCAGCAGCCTTGGCGTAAAGTGTCGTTCGGCTTTCCAAAAGAGTCCGGACGCGGTCGATTCCGCCGTCTTTGAGCAGAGGCCTGCTTTCCGCGTTGGCAGACACGCGCTCCCAGATGCTTTCCGAAGTTGCCTTTAGCCAATATAGTTTTCCATTCTTCTTCAGCGCGGACACGTTTCTTTCGTCAAGCACAACTCCGCCTCCGCACGAGATTATGCAACCGCGCATAGCAGCGGCTTTTGTGCATTCCTCTGACTCGCGCTTGCGAAAACCCGCTTCGCCCTCAACTTGAAATATCTGCGGAATCTTCATCCCTGCGGCCTTCTCAATCTCGGAGTCAATGTCGACGAGCTGCATTCCCGTGGCAGTTGAAATCGCCTTGGCAACCTCGCTCTTTCCGGTTCCCATGAAGCCGATGAGCACGATGTTCTTTCCGTCTCCGGGGCCGCCGCTTCTTGCGTCGTCCTTGTTCTCATTCCTTTCAATCTTTGCGCCGATTGCCTGCAGCCGCTCAAAGAAGTCCGGGAAGCTCTTGGAGACGCACTCCGCGCCTTGGATGCAGGTATTTCCAACTGCCATCCCCAGGACCGCAAGGCTCATCGCAAGCCTGTGGTCGTTGTGGGTGGCAACGGTCGCCCCGTGAAGCGTTTCAATTCCTTTCCCCTCTATCGAAATCCAGTCCGGTCCTTCTTTTGCATCGCAGCCGAACTTTTTCAGCTCTGCAACAAGGTCGGTAATCCTGTCCGATTCCTTTGCCCGCAGGTGGCTAACATTCACTATCTTTGTAGTGCCGTGCGCGCAGGCAGCAACCGCACAAATGGTTGGCACCACATCCGGGCAGTCGGAGCAGTCGATTTCCCCTGCTCCGGCCAATGTTGCGGGGCCGGTAACTGTTATTTTGCCGTCACTTTCCTTTATTCCCGCGCCCATCTTCTGGATTATCGGAAGGAACTTCGCGTCGCCCTGCACCGAGTCCGGTTTAAGGCCATCAACAGCGACCTGTCCGCCGGTCAATGCGGCTGCTGCAAAGAAGTACGATGCCGAGGAGTAGTCTGCCTCCACCTTGTAGTCGCGGCTAGAGTATTGCCCAACCGGCTCCACTTCGAACCTTTTGAACCCCCCGTTTGTCGCGGTTGCACCAAAGAGCCTCATCATCTCAAGGGTAATCGCAATGTACGGCTTGGACTTGGCCTCGCCTTCAATTTCTATTGTCGTCTTTTTTTGCGAAAGCGGCGCCACAAGAAGGAGCGACGAGACGAACTGCGAGCTTGCGGAGGCCCGGACTTTAATCCGGCCGCCCGTGTCTTCGCCTGTTGACCACACCTTTATCGGCGGGCAGCCGTTGCCATATTTTGCCTGTGCGGAAAAGCCGGCCAAGTTAAGCGCATCAACCAAGTCGCCGACCGGCCTGTTCCTCATCCGCTCGTTCCCGTCAAGTTCAATCGGCGTTTTTGAAAGCGCGGCAACGGACGCAAGAAGCCTCATCGAAGTGCCTGAGTTTCCCAGGTAAATTACTTCTCCCGGCTTTGCGGTTGGCTTTCCTGCAAACCCGTCGATTATTGCCTCGTTTCCTGCGAGGCTGATTTTCGCTCCAAGCTTCCTGCACGCGTCAATTGTAAGCAGGGTGTCGTCAGAAATCAGGACGTTTGATATCGTTGACCTTCCTTTTGCAAGGCTTGCGAGTATGATTGCGCGGTGAGTGAAGCTCTTCGAAGCCGGAGCTTCGGCAACGCCGCCTGCCTTCGACTTTTCCACAAGAACCTGCATCTTCACTTTTCGCCTTTATTATTTTTCGAACTCCTTTTCCATCCGCTCAAGCTCCTGCAATAGCTTTTTGCGCTCCTGTTTTGCAAACGGGTTCAGAGTCTCGATGTCGGCAAAGAGCTGTTCGGAGTCGTGGCGCACCATCGCTGCTGCTGCCATCATCTTCTCGTGGCTCTTCAGCTTGGTGGGCACGTCTTTTGGGCTGATTTTTGCAAGTGCTCTTCCCACGAAGTGTGTGATTGCCTGAGTTGAAGCCATCAGCTTGTCGTGCTCCTGCGGCGAAAGCCTGACGACTTCCAACCCAAGTTCCGAAAGAAGCGCACACACCTTCTCCGTCTGTTTTGACCTCACCGGACAAACCACAATCTGCTGTCCCAAGATGCCGTTTCCTGCGCTCTGAGGCCCGAAAAGCGGGTGCGTGCCAATGACTTCAACATCAGCAGGCAGCATATTTTCCATCAATCTGCACGGAAGGACTTTTACCGAGCAAGTGTCAAGCACCAGCGTACCTGGTTTTATGTTCGGCGCGATTTCTTTCAGCGCATCCTGCATTTGCGAAATCGGCACGCAAAGCACGACAAAGTCTGCCTTGGCTGCGTCCTCAATTGACACTTGGCGCACGCCCAGTTTTTTTGCGTCCTCGGGCTTTTGCTTGGAATCTGCCACGACTACTTCGAACTTTCCAAGAAGGTTCACAGCCACTAGCTTTCCAAACGCGCCAAACCCTATGATTGCAACTTTTTTCATCTTGTATTCACACCAGCCTGTTTATTTTCTCAAGCGCTATTCCAAGCTCGTCCTTTGGCAAGGTAAGCGAGATTCGCAGGAACTCCGGGAACCCAAACGCGCTGCCGGGGGCAACCCCGATTCCCTTGTCCAGAAGCTCCATGCAAGTCTTGTCTCCGTCAAGCCCTTTCTTGGTCACGAAAATGTAGATTCCCGCCTGCGGCTTTGCGAACTCGAACTTCTTGGACAGGATGTCGCAGGCGATTTTTGCGCGCTCCTCGTACTCCCTTGCCATCTGCGCCTCGATTTGCGGGTTCTTCATCGCACAAATCGCCGCATCCTGCACGAACTGCGGCACGCACGAAAAAGTTGACTGGGCAAGCGAGACCATCCGTTGAGTAACTTCAGTACTTGCGGCAAGATAGCCCATCCTCCAGCCGGTCATTGCGAATCCTTTGGAGAAGCTTCCGGCAACGATGACGTTCTCGGATGGCTTGACTTGGTTATCCATATTGGAAAATGCCAAGCCTCGGTACGCCTGGTCAACAAGAACCGGCACGCCGTGTTCGGACGCCACTTTCACAAGTTCGTTGACCTTGTTGCTTGAAAGAATCGTGCTGGTAGGATTGTTCGGGTTGCAGATTACAACCAGCTTGGTCTCCGCGTCAATCGCAGCATCCAAGTCTGCGGCTTCCCAAGCCCAGTTTGACTCAAGCGTGCTAGGAACGTGCACTGGCTTGGTGTTGTTTGCTGCGCAAATCGCGTCGAACCCCGGCCAGTGCGGCGAGAGTATGCAGGCTTTCTTTCCCTGTGCAAGCAGCTTCACTGCGCCAAAGATTGCAAATTTCGAGCCGGGTGTGAGAACAATTTGCTCCGAAGCCGCCCCGTGCTTTTGCGCAATCATCTTGCGAAGCGTCGGAAGCCCCTGCGCGCTTACATACGTGGCGTTGGTCTTTGCCATTGACTCCATTCCCGCGTCCACTATTGCCTGCGGGGTCTTCATGTCTGGCTCGCCGATGTAGAGCTTGGCAATATTCTCGCCCGCAGACTGGCGTGCAAGCGCCTGCTCGACGAACTCGTAGAACTTCATTGCCTCGCATCCTCCTTCTGGCCGGCCTTCTTGTAGCAGCCGATTACGTTGAGCTTGTGCGCGTTCTTTGAAAGGCAGTCAAGAACCTTTTTTCCCTTCGCACTTTGCGCGTTCTCCTCAAAGTCAAGGAAGAAAACGTACTCCCAGGGCGTGTGCTTGATTGGCCGCGACTCTATGCGCGAGATGTTCACGCCCTCGTCCGCAAAACCCTTCAGGGCGTTGAACAAAGAGCCGGGCTTGTGCGCAAGGGTAAACACCGCCGAGGTCTTGTCGCCGCCGGGCTTTTCATCTACTGGCTGTGAGAACACCAAAAAGCGCGTGGTGTTGGTCTCCTGGTCCTGGATGTCATTTGCAAGCACTTCCAGCCCGTAAGCCTGTCCTGCGCGTTGGCTTGCAATCGCAGCCGCTTCCTGCAGACCGTGCTCGAAAATCATCTTCGCAGCTCCAGCAGTATCATAGAACGGCACCACCTTGGCGTGCGGCAGCAGTTTGGCAATGGTCTTTTCACACTGGCCTAATGCCTGCGGGTGCGAATAGACTTCGCGGATGTCCTCGGCCTTTTGTCCTGCAAGGCAAAGCAAACAGTGCCTGACAGGAAGCAGGATTTCCGCAGTTGCCTTGAGCTTTGCCTCAAGAAGCAGGTCGTGCACTCCGACAACCGAGCCTTCCACTGAATTTTCTATTGGCAGTATTGCGTGCCTTGCAGTGCCATTCTCAACAGCCGCGATGGTGTCCGCAAAAGTCCTGCAGGCAAGCGGGATGCAATCTTGGAACGCGATGTTTGCAGCTTCCTCGCTGTACGCGCCCCGTTCCCCTTGGAACGCGACAACAGTGCCGGGCTTTTCCTGCGCTTGCGCGCTGCAGTTGATTATTCCTTCGAATACGTCAAGAAGTTCCTGTTTTGGCACCGTGCTTCCGGATGCCGCAACCGCGTTCTGCTTGACTTTTTCCTCGCGTGCCTTGTCGCGTATTGGCAGGCCGTTCTTTTTCTTTGAAGCGCCGATTACCCTTGCCGCATCCACCCTCTGCGCAATAAGCGCAACCAGCCTGCGGTCAATCTGGTCTATGGCCAACCTTTGGGCCTCGATTTCGTCAGCCATTCTGTTCCCCTCTTTCCTGCAATAAAATGTCCGCAATGCAAATCGCGGCCACGTTCTCAACAACCGGCACCGCCCGCACTGCAACGCACGGGTCGTGCCGCCCCGTTATCTCAATCTTAGTCTCCTTCATCGTCGCAAGGTTTACCGTGTCCTGCGGCTTGGCTATGCTTGGAGTGGGCTTGAACGCGACGCGTAGAACCACGGGCATTCCGGTTGCAAGCCCGCCGAGTATCCCGCCGCAGTTGTTGGTCTTTGTGACCACCAACCCGTCCTTGATTGCAAACGCGTCGTTATTCTCCGAGCCGTGCATCTTAGCTCCAGCAAATCCGGAGCCGAATTCCACTCCCTTCACAGCAGGGATTGCAAACATCGCCGCGCTGAGCCTGCTTTCAAGAGAACCGAACATCGGGTCTCCTGTCCCAACAGGCAGTCCGGTTATGCGCGCTTCCACTACTCCGCCGATGGAATCTCCTGCGCTCCTTGCAGATTCGATTTCTGCAGTCATTTTTTCAACAGCTTCTGGTGCTGCGGTGTGGACTGAATTTGAGTATGTATTCTTGAGGATTTCAGTTTCCGGCACTGCCCGTCCAATCTCCGCTTTTCCTGCGGCTTGCAAGAACGCCATTGTTTCAATGCCTTCCTTTTGCAGAACCTTCTTTGCAACTGCTCCAGCCATTACCATGCACGCAGTCATGCGTCCTGAGAAGAACGCGCCGCCTGAAAGGTCCAAGTCCGGGTACTTCACCCTCGCAGGATAGTCCGCATGCCCCGGCCTCGGCGTGTCCCTGAGGTTGCCGTATGCCTTCGACATCGCGTCCTTGTTTTTGATAATCAGGTGTATTGGCTCGTCAGTTGTGTAGCCGTCAACTATGCCGCTTTCAATCTCTACTAGGTCCGGCTCCTTTCTCTGTGTGGTGAGTGCGGACTGACCAGGCTTTCTCCTGTCAAGCTGCTCCTGAATCTCTTCCCGACTCACCTTCACTCCCGCAGGGCAGCCCTTGATTTCAACCCCGATGTGCGGGCCGTGGCTGGAGCCGAATACCTTGACGCGGAACGCGTTCCCGAATTCAAAAGGGTCCATAATCCTACTCCTCAATCGCCCGCCTCATCACTTCAATAGGCGCGGGCCTTCCCGTAAACAGTTCGAATGCCTTTACTCCCTGGTAAAGCAGCAGCTCCTTGCCATCAGCTGCCTTTGCGCCAACCTTTCTTGCCGCTTCTACTAGCGCAGTTGGTTTCTTTCTTTCGTAAGTGAGGTCAAACACCGTCAAGTCCTTTCTCAAAAGTCCCTCAGGAACCGGGTTCTCGCCGTGCAATCCAAGCGGGGTCGCGTTCACTACCAAGTCCGCGCCTTTGAGGCTTTCCCGGATATTTTGGTCGTTCAATGCAAGTGCAGTTGCCTTTGAAGTCCTTGCAAGCCCAGCGATTTTCTGCGCGTTTGCAACCGACCTGTTCAGCACCACCAATTCATTGCTTCCGTCAAACGCCTGCACTACTGCCCGGCTTCCGCCTCCGGCACCAAGCAGGACGACTTTCATTCCTTTCGTGCTCCCGACCAGGTTTTGCACTGCAAGCCTGAACCCGTAAACATCGGTATTGTATCCGACTAGTTTTCCGTCCTTGTTGATTATTGTGTTCACCGCGCCCACGCTTCTTGCGCTCTCGTCCAACCCGTCCACCAGCGGGATTACCGAAAGCTTGTGCGGGATGGTCACGTTGAGTCCCGCTATTTCTGTTGCCTTGAAGCCTGCGATTGCCGCTGACAGGTTTGCTGGAAGAACGTGCAACGCAACGTAAACTGCATTTATTCCAATATTCGAAAATGCCGCGTTGTGCATAGCCGGGCTGAGCGAGTGCTCAACCGGGTCGCCGATTACTGCGAATACCTTTGCTTTTGCGTCAATTGCCATACTATACATTACCCTTTGATGCTTTCGGAAAGTTCCTTGAATGTTGGAACTCCTTTGATGCCTTCCGAACCGTCAACTGTGCAGTATGCGAATTCCGAACCCATCGCCAGCGCGTAGGCGCGATTTTTCGCGGCGTCCGCACCCATTGGTGATATGACTGCAGGTATGCCTGCAAGTTTCGCAGCCTTTGCAAGTTCGGCAATAATATTCCTGCCTTCTTTTTCATCTGAAACCACGAATGCTACTTTAGCAATGTCTGCGGACAAGTTCTTGGACGTCCTGATTGCCTCGACCATCTTGGAAATCTCCGGCTTTGACCCGAAGTCGTGCCACGAGCCGATGATTCTGCACCCTGCTGCCCTTGCTTTTGGGGCAATGGCTTTGATTATGTCTGAATGGCTGGTTTCAATGTCCACAAAGTCCGCTCCGGATTCAATTGCGCGCACAACCAGCTCTTTCTTACCCTCGCCTTGGAACGCGCCGCCCTCTTTTTTATCCCGAAACGTGACGATGCACTTGAGCCAGTTCTCGTGGGCTTTCTTGATTAGCCCGAAATCGGGTATGCAGTTCCCAAAAATGAGGTCCATTCGAAGCTCTACAAGCGCAATGCCGGCGTTTCTGGCCGTCCCAACCTGCCCGATGGCCTGCGCTGTGCCTTTTGCGGCTATGATTGCGCATGCCCTGGTTTCCTGTGCCTTGTTGTCGTTGTCCATTGAACTTTACCTGCAGCCTGCCTGTTGCCGGCTAGCTGAAAATTCCCAGCCGCGCCCAAAGCCCGCTTCGCCCGGGGCGCAGAGAACCAAGTTTTCCTTGGTCCGCTCAATAGAAGAAATAGCCAAAGCGGAAGCTGGAGAAGGTGCGAACCGCATCCGTCGCCATTTCCGCGTTGTTCATGAAAGTAACTTGTCCAAGTCTTGAAATAAAAGGATTTGCAGGGGTGCGGCTGGGCCGCGTTTTGGGCACTACACCGGCACAACAAGGTACGCAAAAGCGGCAACAGCTGCGGATGCGGGGATTGTGAGCAGCCAAGTCCAGATGATTTTTCGCGCAACAAGCCAGCGCACCGCGTGCAGCCGCTCAACCGCGCCAACTCCCATTATCGAAGAGGACACCACGTGAGTGGTGCTCAGGGGCAATCCCGAAAAGCTTCCCGCAAGTATGACCATTGCCGAGGAGAATTCGGCACAGAATCCGTGTATGGGCCTCAGGCTGACTATGCGAGTTCCAACGGTCTTGATTATCCTCCAGCCTCCGGCGATGGTGCCTATTGAGATTGCGCCAGCGCTGAGTGCAATGACCCACCAGGGGACGTAGAATTGGTCGATGTATCCCATCGCAAGCATTCCCGCTGCGATTATTCCCATTGTCTTTTGCGCGTCGTTGGTTCCGTGCGACAAGGAGACGAAGGAAGACGAAAGTATTTGGAGGTTCTTGAAAATCAGGTTTACCGTGTGCGGGTTCTTTCCCCGGAAAAGCCACACCATCGCCACCATCATGGCAAACCCTATAACGATGCCAACGATTGGCGAGATTATGAGTGCAAGCACGATGTTTGTCAGGCCTGAAAGGTTGACTCCGCCAAAGCCGTAGGCTGCGATTGCGCTTCCCGCTATGCCGCCGACCAGCGCATGCGACGAGCTGCTTGGAAGCCCCAGCGCCCAAGTGGCAAGGCCCCAGGCAATCGCGCCTGAAAGGGCGGCAATGAGGAGCCTCACAGTTATGTGCGACGGGTCCACTATCCCCGTGCCTATGGTGTGCGCAACAGCGGTTCCGAAAAGGAACGGGCCTATGAAGTTCAGGGTGGCCGAAAGGAACAGCGCCTGCTTGATTGACAGCGCCTTGGTGTTGATTACCGTGGCTATCGCGTTGCTTGAGTCGTGGAAGCCGTTGACGAAGTCGAAAAAGAGAGAGATTGCAATGAGGAGAATCAAAAGCTCAATCAAGGCCGGCCACCCACAGTATCCATCTCCAACCGCTTTTCCAACTTATGGCCTTTCGGGGTTATTATACTGTTACGCGGGCCTCCCGCCCAAGGTGAAGGCATTTAATCCGCTTGTGCCATAATGAGTCCAAAGGGGTAGAAGACAAGATGGTGCAGCGAATACTCCGTTGGATTGTGCCAACTGAGAAGATTTTCTACGACATGCTCAAGGTGCAGTCCGCCAAGATGGTGACCGGAGCGGAGAAGCTCCACGAACTCATGCTCAATTATACTGACGACAACCTTGCAGACTCCATTATCGCCCAGATCCGCGAAATCGAGAAGGCCGGCGACTGCAAGCGCCGCGAGGTGGACTGCGAACTGAACAGCTCGCTCATCACCCCCTTTGACCGCGAGGACATCTACGAACTCTCCCAGGACCTTGACGACGTCCTTGACCACATCGAAAAGATTGCCCTCAACATGAAGATGTTCGGAATCAAGGAGCCCTCGGCAGGACTTGTCAAGATGTCCTTTCTCCTCCTTACCGCTACCCGCCACGTGGACGCGGCAGTAAAGGAGCTTCACAATGGCCGCGTTGGAGTTGAGAAGCAGTGCGAGAAGCTCCATGACATCGAGTCCCAGTCAGACGACCTTACGCGCAAGTACATCGCCGGGCTTTTCCAGACCAACAATTCCCTTCGCATCCTAAAGTACAAGGAAATCGCCGAGTCCTTCGAGGAGGCGGTTGACAAGTGCGAAGACATAGGCGACCTCATCGAGGGAATTCTAATCAAGCAGGGTTGATGAAAATGGCGTCAAAAGCTAGGCACAAGAGGCGTTCCTACGAAGGCCGCGTCAAGGCCGGCAGGTTTGCCGAGCACATGAGGGCATGGGGCGAGGAGTTCAGCGAGAGCATGGAAAACCTCGGCGAGCGCATCGAGGCACGCTTTGACGAGGGCTTTGCGTTCGAGCAAGGCCGCGCCCCCAAGGCTGAAAGGGCATCCGTTCGTTCATTTTCCTGCAACTGCGGCGAGGATTGCCACTGCCGCCGCTCTTTCGGCTACCTGAGCGCGCTTTCGCCGCTTTTCAAGAGCCTCTTTGGAACCGCAATGCTTGCAATCTTTGCCTGGCTTCTTTCATTTTTGGACGTTGGCGTAAAGGGAGGCTTCTTCCCCTCGGTCTCCGAGTTCTTCCTCTCCAACATCGCCCTGTTCTTTGCAGTCTCTCTATTCTTTGAGTACGCAAAGTACGCCGTCCGTTGCATGCCTCGCTTTTTGCGCCTGGCGCGTCCCTTCATCAGCGCAGCTGGCGCAGTCTGGGCCGCCTGGATAGTAATGAACCTGCTCATGATAGTCAACACGTACTGGCCGCACGGCGTGTTCATCCAGGTTGCCGCATTCATCCAGTCAAGCTATGTCGAGATATTCTTTGTGTTCCTCCTGCTTGGCTTCATCTCGCTTCCATTTCGCCGCAGCTGCCTGTGCGGTGACGACTGCGGGTGCGGCTGCTGCAACAAACGGTGATTTTGATGGCTAAGAAAAAAAGCAAAGTATCAGAAGGCAAGGTGAAGCGCCTGTACCGCTCATCCAAGGACCGCATCCTCGGAGGCGTGTGCGGCGGGATTGCCGAGTACCAGCACCTAGACCCGACAGTAGTCCGGCTCGTGTGGATTGCGCTTGCGATGATACCGCCTTTCTACGGCGCGTTCATCCTGCTTTACTTCATAATGTGGATAATCGTCCCCCGCAAGTAGGCCGGACGCATCCCTCCCTTTTTTCCTTTTCTTCAGCCCTCCTGTCACGTTTAGCTTGGCTTTTTTACCTGCCTGAACGCAAATCCTTTTGCTAAGAAAACAATCGGCAACCCGCCTAGTTTCAACCATAAGGTGAGAAAATGGCAAACGACGGCGAGTACAAAGTAAGCGTGCTGCACGACAGCGACATATCCAGTTCCCCACTTTCAGGAAAGAAAGTCTGCGTCATAGGCTACGGCATACAAGGCCGTGCGCAGGCCTGCAACTTCAAGGACTCCGGGCTTGATGTGGTCATCGGCCTGCGTCAAGGCTCCAAAAGCGAAGCCCTCGCAAAGGCGGACGGCTTTACGGTCATGCCGATGTCCGATGCGGCAAAGTCAGCTGACATCATCTGCATCCTAGTCCCGGACATGATGCACAAGAAAGTCTACGAGGAAAACGTGCGTCCAAACCTGCGTCCCGGAAAGACTCTCTACTTTTCCCACGGCTTTTCCATAGTCTTCGGACAGGTTGTTGCGCCAAAGGACGTCGACGTGGTCATGGTCGCGCCCAAGTCGCCCGGAAGACGGGTGCGCGAGACGTACGAGGAAGGCTTCGGAACTCCCGCGCTGGCCGCAGTCTATCAGGATTCCACTGGCAAGGCCAGGGAAACAGCGCTTGCGCTTTCAAAGGCCCTCGGCTGCTCGCGCGCCGGGGTCTTCGAGTGCACCTTCAAGCAGGAGACCCTCTCCGATTTGTTCGGCGAGCAGGCAGTTCTGTGCGGCGGCGTGTCCGAACTCATCAAGGCCGGGTTCAACACCCTTGTTGGGCGCGGCTATCCCCCTGAAATCGCGTACTTCGAGTGCCTGCACGAGCTCAAGCTCATAGTTGACCTGATTCAGTCGGGCGGCATCAGCTTCATGTACAGCCAAGTCAGCGAGACCGCGCGCTACGGCGGATGGACCCGCGGGACACGCGTAGTCACCGACGGCACGCGCAAGGAAATGTCTTCCATACTTGACGAGATTGAGGACGGCCGCTTTGCAAAGGAATGGGTTGCCGAGAACCAAGCGGGCAAGCACAAGTTCGAGGAGCTTGACGCGAAGGAAAAAGCCGAGCTCATCGAAAAAGTCGGCTCGCAAATCCGCACGCTGTTCGTCAAAGTGGAGGCTCGGTGAGTGTGATGGCTGCGATGCGTTCCGACGAAGTAAAGAAAGGGGTTTCCCGCGCCCCCCACCGCGCGCTGTTCCGAGCCTGCGGCCTTTCCGAGGCTGACTTCGGCAAGCCGTTCATAGGCATAGTCAACTCCTATTGCGACATCGTGCCCGGCCACATCCACCTGCAGAAGGTCGCTCAGGTTGCAAAGCAGGCAATCCGCGAAGCTGGCGGCGTGCCGTTCGAGTTCAACACCATCGCAGTTGACGACGGCATCGCGATGGGCCACTCCGGGATGCACTACTCGCTTCCTTCCCGCGAGCTAATAGCTGACTCCGTTGAGACGATGGTCGAGGCGCACAGGCTTGACGGGCTGCTATGCATCGCAAACTGCGACAAGATAGTTCCGGGGATGCTGATGGCTGCATTGCGCACCAACGTGCCTACCATCTACCTTTCAGGTGGACCGATGCTTGCAGGGATTGCTAGTGGCCAAAAAACACTTGACCTATCCTCGGTATTCCAGGGAGTCGGCGCATACAAGTCAGGTAAAATCCCTCTCACCCAGCTATCCAAAATCGAGCAGTCTGCTTGCCCTGGTTGCGGTTCGTGCGCCGGGATGTTCACCGCCAATTCGATGAACTGCCTTGCCGAAGCAATTGGCATGGCGCTTCCGGGAACCGGCACGATTCCAGCTGTTGACCCGCGAAGGGTTGGGCTTGCCAAGGAAGCCGGAAGGCGCATAGTGCAGATGGCAAAAGCAGGCGGCCCCAAGCCCCGCGACATAGTCACTCCCGCGTCCTTGGACAACGCGTTCATCCTTGACATGGCAATGGGCGGCTCCACAAACACCGTCCTCCACGGGCTTGCGCTTGCGCACGAGGCAGGGTTTGAATATTCGCTGAAAAGAATCAACTCGATTGCCGAAAAGACGCCCTACATCTGCAAGGTCTCGCCCGCATCCGCTGAAGTGCATTTGCAGGATGTTGATGCCGCAGGCGGGGTAAGTGCAATACTTTCAGAAATTTCCAAGGCCGGCGGCCTGGACAAAAATTGCATCACCGTAAGCGGAAAGACCATTGGCCAGGTCATTGCGAAAGCCAATGTTTTGGGCCCAAAGGTTATACGCACCGTCAAAAACCCCTTCCTAAGCAGGGGCGGACTGCGCGTACTCTTTGGAAACCTGGCGCCTGATGGCGCGGTCATCAAGGCGGCTGCGGTGGATGCATCCTGCATGCGCTTTGAGGGCAAGGCAAGGTGCTTTGACTCCGAAGTCTCCGCGAACGATGCCATCCTTTCTCGAAAAATCAAGCCCGGCGACGTCGTAGTCATCCGCTTCCAAGGGCCAAAAGGCGCGCCCGGTATGCCTGAGATGCTTGCGCCGACTTCAAACATCGTTGGCATGGGCCTGGAAAAATCAGTTGCATTGGTCACTGACGGCCGCTTCTCAGGGGCGACTTCCGGAACCTGCGTGGGCCACATCTCGCCCGAAGCAGCCGCAGGAGGCGCGCTTGCGGTTGTGCGCGAAGGCGAGCGTATCCTCATCGACATTGCAAACGAGTCCATCGAATTGGTGGGCGTAAGTGATGCCGAGATTGCCCGCAGGCAGAAGGAGTTGCCTGCGTTCAAGCCCCGCGTCCAAAGCGGCTGGCTTGCCCGCTATGCCTGCCTAGTCACAAGCGCAAACACCGGCGCGGTCCTTAGCCTGCCAAAGCAATAGGCAAAACTGCTTTGGCATTTCCCAATAATCCGCCCGGGTTTGCCATCGCAATCCTTTTATCCTGCCATACGCTCGTTGTATTTTATGGACTTTCCGAAGTATTTTCAGGCCGCAGCAATCGTCTCGCTTTGCTGCCTTTTGTTCAGCGTGTGGATTGCGCCAAGCCTTCCGGGCAAGGTCGCGACCCACTGGGGAATCGACGGCAAGGCCAACGGCTTTTCCGACAGCGGCTCGATAGTCTGGCTAGGCGCGCTGCCCCTTCTGATGGTCGTCCTTTTCTACGTCTTCCCCCGGTTCGACCCGCTCTGGGGCAAGTACGGCGCAAAGGCGCGCGAAAAATACTGGGTCATGACGTTTGCGTTCGCACTGTTCTTCTTCGCGGTAGTCCTTTTGTCAATCGCGGCCAACCTAGGTTACGCCTTTGACATGGGCGCTGCGATATCCGCCCTCATCGGCCTTTTGTTCATCTGCCTCGGATACTACTTTACCGACTGCAAGCCCAGCTGGTTCGTCGGAATCCGCACGCCATGGGCGCTGTCAAGCGAGGAAAACTGGGCCCGCACGCACAGGCTTGGCTCAAAGATTTTCTACGCAATCGGCACCGCCCTGGTGGTGTGCGCGGTTGTCCTTCCCAAAGCGCTCCTGCTCGGAATCTTCCTCATAATCATCGCGTGCCTGGGGCTCTACGTGTACTCCTATCTTCTTTGGAAAAGGGATGGAACGAACGGCAAGGCAAACAAGGGTGTTGCCGCGCCTGCTGCAAAGACTGAAAAGAAGGGAAAGAAAAAGTAAAGCCTACTGGAACATCCTTTCCTGGTCGTATTTTTTCTTAAGCTCCAGCGCGGGCCGGTGCTCGTCTTCTATTGATTTTGTCAGCTGCCTGAACTTTTCGTGCCTTGTCTGTTCAAGCAGCTCGCCGAGCTTTTTTGCCTCTCCTTTTGCAAAAACCTTGGTTATGAGATGAACGCCCTTCTTTTCGGAAGGGAATACTTTAAGGCCGTCCTTAGTCTTGAACGACTTGAGCTCTTCGGACGTCAGGTCGTGCTCAGGGACCGTGTCAATATGGTGGCCGACAAGGATTTCAGCAGCCCGCAGGCCGTTTTCCGGGTCGGACAATGCCTGCAGGACGATACGCTTCTTAGGGTCATCCGGAAACTGCGGGTTCTGTTCGGTATAGAAGATGGCTTTGAGCGTGGGCTTCTTTTCCTCTGTCATCGGCGGGCACCTTGTGTTAGTGTTAATCCTAAGCTGCGCTCGCAATAAAAATGGGTTAGAAAAAGTAAGCGCCGAGGTTGGGTTCGGTCAATGTTACAACGCTTAGTTCCAATATCCTATATATTGATTTTTAGTGATAAAAAGCTGTCAAGTGTCTTACCTCTGTGGCATTCACATAGTCACGATGCAGGAAAGATCTCATGAAACAAAGATATACTACCATATTCCAAAAAGACTTTGGGCGGATTACATGCCGAAGAATAATGGATTGGCTGCATTGGCTGAGATACCTAAAGAAGTACTTGGCGGTTTAGTATTTGTTTTTACCGTGGTTGTTCTTATTTTGTGGGCTGAGCAAGCGTGTCCGGTTCTTCCTGGTGTATGTTTTCTTCCGGGTTTTTTGTTGTGGTTTGTTAATCTTGTGAATGCTATCCCTGATTTTACGCCAATTTTAGTCATACTTGGACTTTTTGCTGCGATTGTAATTGGTCTAAATGGTAACTCCTATGATGGTCGAGGATAGTCGCTGGTGCCTAATCGTGCGTTCTATAAAGAAAAGCAGTTCGTATATTATTTGGTTGATTTTATGCCTGGAGAGCCGATGGCGATTGAAGAAATTGTAGCTCATTATTGGGAGTTACGCGGATATCTCACTCGAGTCAGAGTGAATTATAAGGTTAATACTGGTAATGGAGACATTGATGTTATTGCCTTTGATTTGAAAAGGAAGAACTATCCGATAATAATTTCTGTTAAGGCCTGGGGTGGTCCTGAAGATTATTACTTCTTTTCTGTTACGCATAAGCATGACTTTAATGACCTGTATTATTATCTTGAGAAATCTTTCTCTCCAGAAGCATTAGCGCGAGTGAAAGAACTATCTGGTTGTTTTCCGAGAGAAGGAATATTATACGTTCCCGGTTCAATCGAATCCGCGTTAGTCAAAAAGTTGAGTAAAAAGTTTTATCAGAAGTATCGTTTGCGTGTTAATATTGTTGGCCTTCACGAAGTAATCGCGGGTTTATTAGATGAAATGATTGAGCATGCAACAATTCACCGAACTCGATACGCTTCAACTGATTTAGAGTTTATTCGCTGGTTAATTCGTTGTGTGAATAAACAAGCGATTAATCTATTGAAATATCAGAACCGGATTCTTATCCAAAGAAAATTGTTTTCAAAAAAAGATCAAATCAAGTTTTTGAAGGACTGTTTTTTCAAAACTATCCAAGAGACTATTGGTTTTAAGCAAGACCAACACGATCCTGTTTATTACACGTTAGTTGCTCTTGATTCTGCTCAAGGAAATGGAAACAAGTTCGTTACTCAAAGCGAATTGTTAGCTGCCGCATGTAAAACATACAAATATGCCGATTGGCAAAATATGCGGAACGCGCTTCGTCGGTTAACTAAATATGGGCTTGTTACTTCTGTTACGGAAAATCGTTATATTGAATACAAATTAACTGATGGTTTCAGAGAGACTGTTCAAAACTATATTGATTTCTAAATAACCTGAACATTGGTCGGTTTTTAGTCTTTTAGTGATATCTGCCCTTCTTTTTCTGCTATATCTTTGTTGCCTGCCTTCGGATATATGTGGAACAGTCGAGCTACGTAACATTGAACAAGAGCGCCGAGGTTGGGATTTGAACCCAAAAGCCCGCAAGGGCACCAGTTTTCCCGCCTACCGCAAAGGGCAGGGAAAGCCGAAATCCCGTAAGAAGGGCATTAGGCTATTTCGAGACTGGCGCAATACCGGATTCTGCCACCTCGGCAAATGGAAAGGGATTGGCAGGAATACTTTTTTGCTTGCAAAGAATTTAAATCAGGGGGAAAAGCAGCGCGGCGATGGCTCCGCCGGCTATTGACGACACCAAGTTGACCGTGTCGTTGTCAACAACCCGGATGCCGGTCTTGAGCACGGTGCGCGTGCCGCAGTGGTGCACGCGCTGCTCGGTGTTCTTCTTGCACTGCCCGCAATAATATTGGGCTTGTATGGTGGCGCCGAGGTAGCTGTCTATGAGCGAGCCGAGGAATCCTGAGAGGCCGGCGAGGATGACTGTTTTTTGCCAGCCGATGGCTTTCAAGAGCGCAGGGTCGAACGCGCCTGCAAGAACGACCGCGCACCCGCCTATGAAGAGGGCGCCTGAAAGGGATGCGGCGCTGCCAAGGATAGTGACTCCGCCCGACCTGCCCTTCTCAACCGGCTTGAGGGTGGTCACAAGCCTAGGGATGCGCTTGCTCAGCACGCCTATCTCGGTGGCCCAGGTGTCCGCATTCACTGTTGCGAGCACACCAAGGAACACCGCAAGCATTATCGGTTCCGGGTAGATGAAGTATGCCGCTGCAAGCACGGATGCAAGCCCGCCGTTGGCAATAACTTGCCAGGGGTCGCGCGGCCCGCCCTTCTCGAACTGCTCGCGGTTGACCTTCTCCTTTTCCTTCTCAAACAGGTTGGTCAGTGCGCTTGATGATATGAAGAACGCAAACAGGATGCCCATCCACACCGGGCCTCCCAGGCCGTATACTATGGTGCCGAGGGCTATTGCCATGAGCATGCCCCCGAAAGTGAGCACGTCCTTGCGCTCTATGAACATGGCCATGGCTCCGGACAGCACGAATCCCGTGAGGAAGTTCATCAGTTCGAGTTTCATAAAAAGAGCACCTTAGTAATGTGGCGTTCTTTGCGTAAAACCATTAAGGTAAAATGGGAATTTAAACAGGTTTCCTGAGGTTCTCTCTCCATAACCTGATTGGGTGCGGCTTGGCCGTGTCGGTGCCCCTCCTTTCAAGCTGGTCGATGCGCCGCTGGTTGGTAGTCAGGCTGTTCAGCAGCCTCCCGGCCTTCTTTTTCAAGCCGGGTTCCCCTTCCGCCAGGTTGTCCAGGTAGCGGGCTGTTGCCACGTGGGTTACTTTGGCTTCCTTTTCCAGGTGCTCCAGGCACCAGTCCTCGAACACCGCGCCAAGCCCGTTGCCCGCCTTTTCTTTCGGGAGGTCATCCTTTGGGAAATAGTCATTGAACGCCGCGAGCTTGCAACGGTCCGAAAGCCTCACGCAGACTGCGTTCATGTAGCCGCAGCGGGCGTGGCCGCGCCAGGTGGAGTGAGCGTTCCTGTGGAAGTCCGTAAGGAACCTCCTCTGGCTTGGAGTGAGCTCGGAAAAGTCGTGGACTCCCCTGAGGGTGAACCCCTCCTTTCCGTAGCCCGTGCGCAGCCCCTCCTCGGTGCCAACGACTATCTCGAACTTGTGGGTCTCGCTGTGCTCATTCTCCTTTTCGGGGCAGTGTAGTATGCCTACCTTGAGCGGTTCCATTACAGGTTGATAGGAACGCGCAGGATTTAAACATTGAACGCCCCTTTAATTTCCTGCAACTTTAGATGCCACCGTAGCTTCAGACTGGTAGAGCGATTGCCTCGTAAGCAATAGGTCGAGGGTTCAAATCCCTTCGGTGGCTTGCCCTCTTTTTCCAGCGCGCTTTTTTTTTCTATGCGGGGCACACTGCCGTAATCTCTTCGAACAGCTCGCGCGCAGTGAACGTCCTTCCGGTCTCCTCTGCATAGACGTAAACCGACCCGCCGAGGCAGGGCAGTGACGCCTTGAAGTCGGCGTCCGAGCCGGACACCGAGACTTTCCTGCCGTTGATGTCAAGCACCGAGCTTGCTGAGACCGTGTGCTGGTTGGCTTCTCCCTTGAGAACGTCATACACCGTGATTGCAAGGTTTACCGCCACAACGCTGCTGCCGTTCTGGAATATCGTGACCGCTTCGCCCTGGTAGTACGTGCGCGACGGGTTGGTAAGCGGCCCCACGTTGTATGTCAGGCGGTTGAGCGTGATTGCCTTGCTTGAGTTCCTTGCGGAAAGCACCTTGTTTGCAGCTGCCTCAACTGCAGGCCCCAGGTCGTCTATGCCGGGAGCTGCCGCCTCAACCGTTGGCTGTGGCGCAGCCACGCTGGCTTGCGGGGATGGTTCGGGTGAGGGCGATGCTGCCGCAACGGACGGTGACGGAATGGGCGTAGGTGTGGGAATCACATTGCTGGTTGGGGTGGCCGCTTGTTGGCCGAACCCGCCTGCCAAAAAGAAGCCTATTGCTATGCAGGCTATGCCTATTGCCGCGTAAGTGACGATTTGTGGGTTTGGTTTCTCCTGCTTTGATGCTGGGCCTTCTTTCATTGAACTCCCTCCCTTTCCGGCTGAATTACTCGAAGATGCAACGAACTGAAACCCCGCGTCATCCGCCCGGCAAGTCCCTGGGGATGATGCGTATCGACGCGGCCTTGGTGGAAGAGTCGGTTGACGGCGCGGCCTCGACGTAGCCCTTCCCGGCCCCGAAGTTCTTGTGCACCGCCTCGCGCACGCTGCTTGTGGTGTTGTAGAGGACGTAGACGAAGGCGACGATGATGAGCATTATGCCGCCTAGCATTATGACGTACTCCCACTGGATGTCAAAACCCATCTCGTTCTGTATCATGCAAGCAACCTGAGGTTTTCACAGCTTAAATTTGGTTATGTCGAACTGGCCGCGCATCGCAAGGCCCTTCTGGTGGCGGTAGATGTACCTGATGGACTTGGTCACCGCGTTGAGCGGGTACGCCGCGCACACCAGGAACGCGATTGCAAAGAACAGCTCGCGGCCGAAGTTGAACGGGATTGCCGACTGGGGCACCGCGTCGTAGAGGAACAGCGCCAGGCCCGCGATGCACAGTATCGTGAACGTGTTGGTCATTATGCGCTTGAGCCTGTCGAACGTCTCGTCCGTGTGCCTGGCAGGCACGCGCCTTTTTTCCGGCAGCGGGTTCTGGGGGAATATCTCCATCGCCCTGCGGTGGTGGTGCCTGTTGTCGTAGAGCGGCTGGAACGCGCTTACCGTGATGAGTATGAGTATGAATGCAAGGGGCGAGATTATCGCGGCCTCGCGCGCGGAAAGCACCGGCATCGCGGTCGTGGCTATGATGACCAGGAACTCGCCTAGCGGCAGGAGCAGCGTCGCTGCAAGGCTGGCCTCGTCCGAAGTCAGCCCCAGCCTCTTGCCTATGAGGCCGAAGACGAAGAAGTTCATGATGATCAGGAGGGCCGTGAGGCAGACTGCGACTGCAACCAGCGTGGTCAGGTCCGAAAGCGGGGGCAGCAGGGGGACGCCGAGCGTGGAGTCGAAGAACAGCGTTGACCCGAAGCTTACGAAGAAGAACAGCAAGAAGAAGTCGCGAAGGAAGTTGAGGTCCTTCTTTATCTTCTGGCCCGCCTGGGTGTCCGACATCGCGAATCCTGCGAAGTGCGCGCCGATTACAACCGATATGTTCAGCGTAGTGGCTATGGCGCAAACAGCGAGCCCGATGCCAAGCGCAAACAGCGACGTCTCCTGGTGGCCGTAGCCGTGGGACAGAAGGTACGCCTCCACCCTCTTTGAGAGCCTGCGCACTATCGAGTACATTGCGACCGTGAACACCACCGCCGTCAGCGAGATGCTGAACGCGTTTCCGCTTGCCGAGAAGCTTGAGAGGAAGACCACCAGCAGCACCGCAATCAGGTCCTCGAGCACGAGTATTGCGTGGGCGATGTTGGCCACCTTGGTGTCCGTGAGCTTGAAGTCGTCTATCACCTTGGCGACGACCGGGGTGAAGTGGCAGAATATCATCACGCCCACTATGAGCGCAAAGAACGGCGAGAAGCCGAAGAGCACGACCAGGAACCCGCCTCCGACCGTGAGCGAGACCATCTCGGCGAATGCGAGTATGAACGCGCTTGGGCCCGCCTCGACGAACTTCTTGAACGAAAGCTCGATTCCCAGGTAGAACATCAGCACGAAAAGCCCCAGCTCTCCGAAAAGCGCCGCAAGGCCCTCGTTCGGCTGCAGGTAGCCCAGCCCGAGCGGACCGAGTATCATTCCCGCGAGGATGTACCCCAGGACCTCGTTCTGCTTGAGCGAGCGCATGATTATGCTGCCCATGATTGCCACAAGCAGCACGATTCCAATCTCAGCAAGCGGGTATGTCTCTACGACCATCTTTCATCCCAGGTTCATGAACATGCCGACCGCAAACGACACCGCGACGTACAGGAACGCCGCCACCGGCAGCGAGTACGCAATCGACATGTACGTGTGCAGCTCGTTGTTGGTGTCCTCGATTTGCGAGTTGAAGTACGTAAGCAGTATGACTATTTCTATGCAGTATATCCCCATTATGATCACGAACGTGGCGGGGTCCGCCGATATCTCGGAGATGCTCTTGCCTTCGGGGCAGAACGACACCGACGACATGCCCCCCAGGCTGGCGGTGCTTGCAGTGCTCGTAGACGCGCTCTGCGTGGTGCACGAGTCGGTTATTGCGCCGGTGACCATGCGCTGCAATGCGCTGACCACCGCAAGCACTATGGGCGCGATGAACATCGACATCGTGCCAAGCATCATCGTAACGTCGGAGAGGAGCTTGCGGAGCATCTCGTCAATCTTTTGCTGGTTGCGGATTTGCAGGGAAAGCGAAAGCAGGGATTTTGCGGCCACGTTCACGCCAAGCTCGACCGAGTCCACCATTATCTGCATCCCGCCGCGGATGATTTCGGACGGGTAGTTCTTCACGGCCCCGAAGGTCGGGTCGAATATTGCGGACTCGATTGTCATGCCCATCTCGGAGATGTTCTGCAGGATCTTGCGGAATACGTCGGAGGCAATCTTGCTTTTTGGCAGGAACTCGACGGCCTGCCGCAGCGCCTCCTCCATTGGCCGGTTCTCCCCAAGCCTCGACGCCAGCACGTACAGTGCGTCCTTGAACTCGGTCTCCATGCGGCGCACCTCGTCCTGGACTTTTTTTCGCGCGGAATACTTCCCGACGAGGTATATCGAGATGGATGCAGCAAAGCCCAGCAAGAGGCCAGATATTGAGAATTGGCCGAACAGGATCCCGTAGCTGTCGTACAGCCACGTAACGTGGAGCATGTTGTCAACCGGGTTGTTCACAAGCTCGTAGGCGGGTATGGAGTTCAGCACTACCCAGTCCGCAAGGAAGCCACCCCCTACAAGGAGGATTAGCGCGGCAATTGCCGCGGGCTTGTACGGTATCTTGAACGAGCCGACTTCCCAGATGCCCTTCCTTGGGAGGGAAAAGAAGTCCTCGGGGATGTCCGGCGGCACGTACGTGGGCGGCCGCGTCCCGAGGATGTTGGAGCCGAACAGGTACACGCCGATTGGGATGAATATGTTGTACACAACGAAGATGTATTCCGCCTTTGCGATGTCAAGGCCGGTCATCGCCCCGCCGATTGGCAGCACTATTGCAAGGAGCAGGGGCAAGAGGATTCCGAAGTAGTATAGGTATACCGTGGGCTGGGAAAGCTGGCGCGCGTAGATGTCCATCTTCTCCTTGCTTCCCTCAAGCACGTCGGATGCCGCGCGCTCGAGCATCTCGCTGCGCCTGTTGCTGTCTGCCTCCATCACCGAGGAGCGTATGAGCATGAGCGCGTGCTTGAACTCGTCGCTGTAAGGCCCCCAGCGGTAGGCGAGCTCGTCCAACCCCTCCTCCACGCTGTAGTACGTGCCAAGCTGGGTGCGCCACAGCACGGTCTTCAAGTCCTCCGCAATCTTCCCGCGGCCGTGCGACGCCGCAAAGTCAACTGCCTTCTCCAGGTTGGGCGTGAGCCGCATGCTCATCACCAGGTAGTTGACTATTTCGGGCGTGTATGCCAGGGCCAGCTTCTTTTCGTTCTCGGCAAGCGTGAATGGGAGCTTGAGGTAAAGGTAGCTGAGTATGATTGGCAGGAGCGCGATTATGCCTGCGAACACGAACAGTATGTTCATGTCCACGCTGCCGCGCAGGAAGAACACGAGCCCAGCGGCGATGGCCGCGCCCAGCGCGAGGCCGTACATCATCAGCCCGGTGTAGGTGCTCCTGTACTCGTCGGAGGTTACGCCGAACCCCATGAACTCGAAGACTTCGGCCTCCTCAAGCGAAAGCGTGGTGTTCTTCGCAAGCCCCGCAAACTGCTTCCCGCCCCAGTGCGTCAGAGTTACGAAAAACGGGGTTTTGGCCGCCTTGTTTGACGGGGTGATGGCCGCGGCTTGCTTTTCCTGCCTGTCCCCGTAAAGCGACTGCTGGAACTTGGCGACCTGCTTTGGGGCTGGTTTTTGCGGCAAACAAAATCACTGAACTATGCTCTTTGCCTTCACTGTCCCTGTTGGGGCCCGTTCGGCATCAGGGGCTTGAGGAGGTTCTGCACCACCCACTCCTCGTAATCGGAAAGAAGCTTGTCATAATCGACGCCGCCCGTGTCCTCGCGCTGCTTCTCCTCAAGCAGGAGGTACTTGATGTGCGCCTTCACCGAGTTCTGCGCTTCCAGAAGGTCGGGCACGCCGTACTTGTTCTTCATGTCGACAAGCAGCTGCTTGGCCTTGCCGCGGGCGTGGATTTCATTCCAGATGTCGTCATCAGTAAGCCCGCGCACCCTGCGCACCTTCGCAATCCACGGCGAGTCCTTCATCTTGTCGCGGAAGAACTCCATCTCGTCCTTGTTTGCGTCGAAGGTGGCCCACTGCAGGAAGCCGTCCTCCCTGAGGGGGTCCTCGTTCCACTCCTTCTTGACTTCGGTAATCTCTATGAGCCTGCGCGAGCGCTTCAGCGAGCCTTGGAACCTGATTGGGGCCGAGACAATCGCAAAGTCAGTTGCCTTGAACGAGGTGGTGGGCACGCCCAGGTCGTTCACCACACGGTCCCATATGGAGTACGCGCTTTCTCCGTGAATAGTGCCCATGACCACGTTGCCGACCGCGCCTACGCGCATTGCCTCGTAAAGCGCGCGCGCCTCCGTTGAGCGCACTTCGCCCACTATGAGCACCGAGTCTCCGAGACGCAGAGCCACGCGCAGTGCGTCCTCCGCGCTCACCTCGGCCTCGCTCTGCGAGCCAAGGGGCGGCCGCGTCTTCATGCGCTGGACGTTGAAGTTGAGCTTCTTGAGAGCGGGGACCGGAAGCTCCTGGGTGTCCTCCTGAACGATAATTCTCAGGTTCTGCGGGATCTCAAGCATCATTGCCTGGAGCATCGAAGTCTTTCCTGCGCCGCGGCTTCCGACTATGAGCATCGAGGCCTGCGCGTCCACGAAGAACGACAGCATCCCAGCATAGAACGAGCTGAACATCTTCTGGTCCACGAACTGGGCGAGCGTCCACGGCGTGGTCTTGTGCAGCCGGAACGCAAATGCCGTGCCGTCAAGCGCAAGCGGCTTGCCGATTACCGCGATGCGCGTCTCCAAGTCAGCAAGGTCGAAGTCAAGGATGGGGTGGGCCTCGTCGAATGGGCGGCCTGAGAGGGCGCGGAAGCGCGACACAAGCGCCTTGGCCTCCTCTTCCGAGTACACCACGTTGGTCTGGCACTGGCCGTACTTGGAGTGCACAAGGTAAATTGGTTTGCTGCCAAGCGGCGAGTCCACATAGATGTCGGTAATCTGCCTGTCCGAAAGCAGGATTTCAAGTATGCCGTAGCCTATGGTGTAGCGCGAGACTATGACCGCGAGGTCCTCGCGCTCCTCGGCAGAGAGCTCGATGCCGTTCTTGTTGGCGATGTCCGCAATCGTCGCGCTGTAAATCTTCTTGAAGTACCTCCTCGCCTGGCCGATGTCCATGAAGGACACGCTTCCGGGCCTGTGGCTTGCCACGACCTCCTTGGTCTTCTCAAGCAGGAAGTATTTCTCCGGTGCAAGGTCGTACTCCGGCGGCTGGAGGTAGTACAGGTACTCGACCTTTTCGGGGTGCCTGTAGATGAACACCTTGCTCGACGTCACTTCGTACTGGTTGATGAGCTCAAGTGACTCGGTGCCTGAGAAGAATATGCGCGAGCCGATGAACGACGGCTTGATTGCGACTTCGAAAAGCGAGTGGTAGATGCTCCTGTCTGCGGGTATCTCGCCAAGCTCGGCGATGTATCGCTTGGTCTTCTGGATGAGCTCGGTGGCGTCCATTGCGTCCTTGATGAACTTGAGCGTGGAAAGGTAGGTTTCCTCGTCGGCAGCAGAGTCGCCCGCAAGCTCGTGCGACTTCGCCAGCTCGGCCTTTATCGTGCCGATGAGCTCCATGTACGCGCGGAACGGGTCCTCGTAAAGGAGGTTGATTATTATCAGGACCTTGTTGTGGCGCTCGGAAAGTATCTTGCTCTCGGTGGTCTTCCCCAGCTTGCTTGGGCTCCACACCGCCTCGGCCTCAAGCCTGCTTGCAAGGTCGGCGATGCCCTTGAGCATCCGCGTCTGGTCCTCGTTGTAGATGCGCTCGTAGTACTCCGAGAGCACCACTTCGTCGGCCTCGGCCTCCTCCAGCCGCTCGATGACGTTGCGCATCGCAAGCGGGTAGGCGACGATGTCAGCGCCGTAGGGCTTGTTGCGGTAGTCGATGACAAGGACGCGCTTTCCGCCCTCGTGCTTAAGTATAAAGTCAGGCTTTTCCGCCTTCTCTTCCCCAGCCATAAAAAACCTGATTCAGTAGGCCGGGTGCCAATATAATCGTTGTTGAACAGTTACGCTAGGCCCGCGGCCTTGAGAAATAGCTCATTACGAAAATCACAAGCAGGACCGCTATTATGAAGTAGAGGTACTCGTAGGTGCGCATCGCGTCGGTCTTTCCGTGCTTTTTGTGGAACCGCCTGATTGCGCCTGCAAGCGCCCAGTCATACCACATGTCGCCCTGGCCCCAGCCTTGCTTTCCCACTATGGCCTCTATCTCTTCGATGCTCTTTCCCTTCTCAAGGAGCTTGAATATGGCGTCCTCCAGGTCTTTTCTTGGCATGAATAAACATTCGCCATTGGCGGTTAAAATGATGGCGATTGGCAGGCGGGCCCGGTTGTTCAGCAGATGCCGGCGATGCATGGGCTGATTGTGCGGTTCTCGGTTGACATCAGCGGCTTGAGCAGCCCCCTTGAATAGACGCTGTACTGGGTGGATGCGCCAAGCGACGAGTTCTGGTACTCCAGCACCCACGCGCGGCCGGACATTTTTGCAAGGTTTGACTTGAACTGCTTGCTTATCTCGTCGTCCGACAGCGCGCGGTCGTAAACCCGCACCTCGTCTATCGCTCCGTTCCAGTATCCCCCGTAGGCCGCCGAGCGGCCGAGTTCGAGCGGCAGCACCGTGTTTATGTCGCCCAATAGGTACTGCCCGCCAGCGGGCCTGTCGTAGAGCCCGCCCTGGGCCACCGTGCCGTTCTTTATCAGGTAGAACTTGCCGTCGGCGTTCCTGCGGATTCCAAGCTGCGTCCAGCCGAATGTGCCCAGGCCCGTGTCAAGCTCGAAGTGGTGCGTGCCGTTGCCGACGAGCCCGTAGAGCCTCTGCGGGTTTCCCGCATAGACGAATCCGAACCCCTTCTTGTGGTTTGAGTCAAAGCCGTTCAGTCCCTTCTGGATGAGCCCCTTGCCGGCCGCATAGGTGCCTTTGGCCCAAAGCAGGACCGTGAACTCCGGCCCGGTAAAGTTGAGGCTTTCGGATGCGGGAATGCTTGTGTAGTCGTCTGCCCCGTCGAAGTTCATCCCGCCTTGCCACGCCCCGATGGTCGCGTCCGCGTGCTTGGCCCGCCCTGCCTGGTAGTGCTGGCGGATTTCGTCCGCACCCAGCGTTCGGTTGTACAGCCCTATCTCGTCAAGGGAGCCGTTCAGCCAGTAGTAGCCGGTGTTCAATGCGCCAATCGTGATGGAGTTGCTGCTTGCCAGGTACTGCACGGTGGTAGCCGCCTGGGCGTAGTACGTGCCGTCGTAATATATCGTTATCCTGTTGGCCGGCCGGTCCCACACTCCGACGATGTGGTGCCACGCGTTCAAAGGCAATGCAGGAGAGTTGACGCCTTCCTGTGTCCAGGCCCTTGGCTGCTGGACGCTGAACGTCACGGCCTGTGAGCCGCCCCAGAACACCAGGTGGTATTTGCCTCCGCCCGGGCCGTCGGTTGACCCGCCGGTGATTGCGAAGATGGTCCCCGGCTGGGTGGATTTCAATTTTATCCACGTCTCAAGGGTGAAGCTGCCGTTGATGTTGAGGTTGGGCCCCGACACGTAGGTGGCGCGGTTGGTCCCGGGGCCGTTGAAGTCAAGCGCGTTGCCTGAAACGCCTGTTGTGCGAAGGCATTCCGCCTGGACGCCCCCGCTATAGCAAGTCCCGTTGACTGCGAACCTGCTCTCGTCAAGGACCGTGCTACCGCCGCTTTCGTCCGCGTGCAAAAGCAGGAGCGTGTTCCCGTAAATCGTCCCGTTGTTCCCGTAATTCGAGGCGTCGGCTGCGGTTGAGGCTGAGTCCCCGGTTGCGCTGGCATCGTCAAGGTTGAACGAGAGCCTGAGCGAATTGTCGTATAGCGGGTACTGCGTCCCGGCCCAGTTGAGCCCTGCGTCTGAAAGCCGGCAGTCGGTTGTCATTATCAGCGCGGTTATCCTTGGCGAATCGGACTTTGCGCCGTCGGCGGGGTTCTGCGGCATGAACACGGGCTTTGCGCCTGGCACGAAAAATGACGGGTCGAGCGCGGCCTGCACCGTCTTGGCCTGCGATGCGAGCGTGTTGTTTGCGGAGGACACCGAGCCCTGCATCAAAAAGACTATCATGACCACGATAAGCAGGGTCCCGGATAGCATGAGGACATATTCGAAGGCGCCCTGGCCCCTGTGCTGTGGCATGAAAACCCATCGAAGCCATCGGTTTTAAACGATTGGACTGTTATTTTTCTGGTAATCACGATGGAGAACCGCGAGCTATTTTCCGAGAAGGTAAGGCAGCTGCGCGAGTTCATCCACAAGAAGGCCGGCAACTCGCTGAAGTTGTACGCGGACGAGGTTGCCGAGATTGCGCTTTACGAGCGCGACGAGCGATTCATAGTGCTTGCAAGCCTGGCCTACTCCTTTTCCAAGTTCCACGAGAAGACGTATATTGACGCTTCCAAGGAGCTTGGCGAGCTCACCGAGAACGTCCAGTTCGAGCTTGCCAAGGCGTCAGAGGCGCTTGAGAACAACGACGAGAAGGAGTTCACGCGCCTGGTCTTTTCCTCCGAGTCCATGGTGCGCGACCTTTCGGCGTCGCTGGGCCGCTACATAATCAACCTCACGTTCAAGTCCCGGCTCAAGGCCGCCGCGCGGATGTACTCGCAGGGCGCCTCGCTTGGCGTCGTGTGCTCCCTTGCAAAAGTTGACAAGGACGAGCTTTCAAACTACATAGGCCACACCACCATCTCCGACAAGTACGAGACCATGTCGGTACGCGAGAGGATGGGAAAGGTGTTCGCAATGCTGGGAAGGTGAGATGGCAGTGCCCCAAAAGAACATCGTGTGCGACTCCTCCGCCTTGATTTCGCTTGCCGACACTTCCAACCTTGCGGTTTTGAAGTTCCTCTCGGCGCAGGGCATAAGCTTCTTCATCACCCCTGCAGTCAAGTCGGAGATAACCACCCGGCCGATGACCATACGCAAGTACGCGCTGTCCGCAATCCGGCTCCAGAAGTGCATCGACGACGGCTACCTCAAGATCCTTTCAAGCGTGACTTTGCACGAGCAGACGCAGCGCATACTCGGGTCCGCAAACTCCATGATTTTTGCGGGCAAGAAGCCCCTTGAGCTCATCCAGCTAGGCGAGGCCGAGTGCCTTGCCATATTCGCCTCCGCATCCGCGCACATGCTTTTGGTCGACGAGAAGACCACGCGGCTCCTGATCGAGAACCCGCACAAGCTGCGCGAGACCATACAGGCGCGCAACTCCGACGTCCGGCTCGACCAGGGCAGGCGCGACGAGTTCGGCGCGCTGACAAAGGACGTCTCCTGCCTGCGCTCTTCCGAGCTTCTGGCATTCGCCTACACGAAAGGGTATTTTGACGATTTCCGCAACCTAAAGGAGGACGCGTTCAAGGCGTCGATATACGCGCTGCGCGACTCCGGCTGCGGCCTTGCGGCGTCCGAGATAGTGGAATACGAAAACATGGGGTTCTAGCCCACCGGTGGTTTATCATGAACAGCAAGCTTGAGTTCTTCGTCGCCCTCATAATCTTTTTCGCAGTCATCGTCGGGAGCATCTTCGCGACAATCGAGCTTTCAAAGATAAATTCGGACGTCACCAACGGGATGCAGGGCTTCATAGGCTCGCTCATTGGCGCCGCAATCTCGATCTTCGGGGTCTGGTACCTCACCCGCATGCAGATTTACGAGGAGAAGAAGATAGACCTGGCGCGCCGCAGGCTGGAGAAGCTCTACGGCCCGCTCATGCTCCTGATAAAGAGCAGTTCGCTTGCGCTCAAGGCAAAGAACATCGACCGCGCGGGAATACTCTGCGACTCCAAGTACAAGAACCGCCTCGACCGCATCATAGAGGAGGCGTACTACCTTGCGGACAAGGACTTCCTTGAGGACTTGGTGGAGCTTTACGACTTCCACATGTACCAGCACCGCAACGACGACGAGTTCGTGGCGCGTTTCATCGACAAGGTCGAAAAGAAGTACAAGTCCTGCCTGAAGGAAGCGGGGATGTAGTTTGGCTGTTGGCAATCGGGCCCATGGCGTTTAGCAGTAATTTGGTGATTTGAATGGCAGCAAGGAAATCAGGAAAGTCAACTGGAAAAACCGCAAAGGCGGCGGCAGGTTGCGCCGAGTGCAAGTGCCAGCAGGCGGAAAGCGGCTTCGCAATCGCAGCAGCCCTCCTCGTAATATTTTCCGCAATGATTAAGCCGGAATACTCCGTCGGGCTTTCGGTGCTGATGCTTGTCCTGTTCGCAGCCTACAAGAAGATGATGGCGGACGGCACGTGGCCGTGCAAGGCTTGCAAGTAGATTCTGGTTTTGTTCTTTTTTTTTAGAAAAAGGATGAATGGACCCGGCGGGATTTGAACCCGCGGCCTCCACGTTGCGAACGTGGCGATCTACCGCTGATCTACAGGCCCATCGTAGGATTGATGGTTTAGGGAAAGTATTCTAGCACGGCAACTAATAAATTAGGTGGGACGGAGGCTTGTGGCCGTTGCCGCAGCCTTTCCGTCTTTTCCTTTCAAAGACTAATTTATTGTTTCCCCATTCCAGCAGGCTCGTTGTAGCGCGCGAGTATGAGCATCACCGCAACAACCGCAAGCACAAGCAAAGTCGCGTTCATCCAGAACGGCAGCGGCCTCCCAAGCACCGCAAGCCCGGTCATCGAGGGGATTACCACGTTCTTGGTGGATTCGGTCCCGCTTGAGGTGATCTTGATTGGCACGTTCTGCCCCCGAACCTGGTCGCTTGACGGCCAGAACGTGATTGAGAACACGCCCGTCTCGCCCGGTGTCAGGTTGAGGTGCGCCGGGGTGAACGAGTAGTTCAGGCCGGTGTCAAGCGGGATTGCGGGGGTGACGAAGCTCTCCGCCATGTTGCCTTTGTTGAGCACGTTCATGCGCACCTCGATTGCCGAGATGACGTCGCCGCTCTGCACCGTGGGCTCGACTGTGTATGAGAATTCAAGCGAGTGCGACTGGGGCATCACTTCGAGCGAGTAGTTCGCGCTCCCGATGGTGTAGCCGTTTGAGATTACCATCGCGCGTGCGGCGCGGTAGCTCGACTGGTCCGAGTATGTCCGGCCGTTCATGGTAAGCTCGTACTCCTTGGTGGAGTACGGCGCAATCGTGGCCTTCTCGCCTGAGAACGCGTACCAGTTGTAGGGCACGCCCTCAAGGTAAAGCGAGAGGTTGTAGTATGCCGAAGCGGTGGGGTTGGTCACGCGCAGCTGGTACTTTACAGGCACGTTGTCTACCACGCTTATCTCCGGCATCTCAACTATCACAAGCGAGGTGTTTGCGGTCTTTGGCACGGTCTCGTTCTTTGGCCGCACCGAGATGCAGTAGTTGCGGTTGAGCACGTTGAACTGTCCGGATGCGACCGAGAACGTGTATGAATACGTCTTCCCCGTCTCAAGCCCGAAAGTCGAGGTGTAGAGGTTGAAGTACCCGGTCTCGCCGGTCTTTAGGTCGATGGCGGTCTGGCTGAGGTAGACGTTCCCGTAAAGCGGCGACTTCTCCGAAACCGCGAGCTTGTACGAGCCCGCCTCGTCGCCGTCGTTGCGCACGCCCAGGCGCAGGGTGGATATCTCCGGGCCGGCGTAGACTTTCTGGCATTCAGGCGCGGGCTCCCCGATGAGGCTCAGCGAAACGCGCGGGCCGTAGACTGAGAACGATACCGGGATCGGGAAGTCGCGTATGCAGCAGGCGTTGGTGTACTTGACCACGACCGGGATGGTGAACGAAGTCCCCGGCGTGCCGTAAGGGACCTTGAACTTCACGGTCACCGAGTCGGACGCGCCGCCTGTAAGCTCGAACTCGTTCTTGGAGAACGTGTACTCGAACGGCGCGTAGGGCACCGAGAGCTTGACAATCACCTTGGCGGTCCCCTCGTTGATTATGTACGCCGTGAACTCGACCGTTTCGCCTTGCCGCACCAGCCGGTCCTTTGTGTTGTCAATCGACGCGCTCAGGCTCTGGGCTGTCGAGCAGCACGTGCCATAAGTGCCGTTTGAGTAGATTGTGAGGTTGATCGGGAAGCTCTTCTGGCAGTTCGCGGCCTGCGCTGTCACGTTGAGCAGGTAGTCGCCAGGAGTGGCCGAGCCGGTGTGCAGCGTCAGTTCCGAGTAGGTGGTGTTTCCTGCAGGAAGCGAGACGTATGACTTTGAGAACTCGCCGTAAAGCCCCGCAACCATGGACGTCGAGAGGCTGATTTGCTGGGCTGACGGGGACGGGTTCGAAAGGAGGATTGAGTATTTCGCGTCAGTCCCCACGGTCACGTTGCGGTAGTAGTCGATGGCGTACGCCGAAAAGAGGGCGCACGAGCCGGGCGCAAGGCAGGCGTTTCCAGATGCGGTCGTTCCCAGCGGGCAGCCGCACATCGAGGAGCGCTCCTCAAGCACCGCGTTGGAGTTGCAGTAAAGGGGCTTCTGCAGCGCGCAGGTGTTCTTGGCCGAGCCGTCCGAGCAGGTCTTCTCGACGCAGTAATCCTCCTTTGCCTTGTAGCCGTCGCCGCATCCGCAAAGCGTTGACTTGTTCACAAGGAGCCCGTTGTCGCAGTAGTATGGCCTTGTTGCCGAGCAGGTGGAGAAGCGCGTGCCGTCCGAGCAGGTTGTCGGAGACGCCCCGCAGTCAGCAGGGCAGGTGGCAGTGCTCTCGCCGTAGTCGCAGATTCCGTCCCCGCAATAGTTGAGTGTCCCGCAGTCCCTCGGGCAGGACACGGGGCTTTCGCCGATTCCGGCGTCGCAGATGTTGTCCCCGCAGTCGGCGGCCGGCTTGTTCACAGTCACCGGCGCGGTTGTGCATGATGCCGATTCAATCTTTGCAGTGACCAAGTAGTCGCCTTCCTGGGGGTAGTAGCAGTTCGCGTTGCAGTAGCCGGTCGGCTGGCTGCAGCCGAAGGCCGCGACCGAGTGGCCGTTGCCGCAGTTGATGATCACGCCGTTCGAGGATTCGGTGCTTCCCGAATAGGTGATTGTCACAAGCGAGGTCTTGCCGGCATCAAGGGTCTCGGGGAAAGCTGAAAGCGCGCATTGCGCGGCGAACGCGAAAGGCAGTATTGCCAGAAGAAGGATTAGACCGAGCGACCGATTCATCTGTAACTATCCCCAAACAAGGCCAACCGTATACATCCGGCAGAACCAGGATGCGGCCTTCAAAACCTGTTATTGATTTTAGGCAAAAGCCGCCTTATATAAGAAATTGTTTTGGGTGTTGGGTGGTTGTTTTTGTTTATTCCGCATCCATCCCTTTCCTTTGCCGTTTTTTCCCCCTTTTTGGCCCCGAAAGCATCCTTGCACCGGAATGCAAAAATCAAAAACCTTTTTAAATCTCAATAGGCATTGTAATGATACTCATCAGAGGGCAAATAGCAGACAGGCTAACAATGGCTATTTTTGAAAGAATGCCCCTATGCAACCTTGATGGGTATTGGGTTTCAATTCATCCTGAACTGACCATGTTTATTGGCCGTCTTGGCTAGATATTACAATCATTGTTTTTGGAGGTAGAATTTTGTTATGGCAGCCAAACCACACCTGAATTTGATCTTCGTCGGTCACGTAGACCACGGCAAGTCAACTACAGTAGGACGCATCCTTTACGACACCGGGGCGCTCTCAGAGAACGACCTTCGCAAGCTCAAGGAAGAGGCGGCGAAGCTCGGAAAGGCCACCTTCGAGTTCGCGTTCGCAATGGACCAGCTCAAGGAGGAGCGTGAACGCGGAGTCACAATCGACATCGCACACAAGGACTTCAACACCCAGAAGTACTACTTCACAATCATCGACGCCCCTGGCCACAAGGACTTCGTGAAGAACATGATCACCGGCGCATCCCAGGCGGACGCGGCAGTGCTCGTGTGCTCTGCAAAGGAAGGAATCCAGGCGCAGACCATCGAGCACGCATTCCTTCTCAAGGTGCTCGGAGTAGGGCAGTTCATCGTAGGAATCAACAAGATGGACGCGGTCAACTACGACCACCAGGCTTACGAGAAGACCAAGACCGAGCTCGTGGCGAAGATGAAGCCCATGGGATACAAGACTGACACAATCCCCTTCATCCCCTATTCGGCATACGGCGGCGACAACATCGCAAAGAAGAGCGACAAGATGGCTTGGTATTCAGGCCCCACTATGATTGAGGCATTCAACAACCTCATCGAGCCCAAGAAGCCAACAGACAAGCCGCTCCGCATCCCCATCCAGGAAATCTTCACGATTACCGGACAGGGAACCGTGCCAGTCGGCCGTGTCGAGGCAGGAATCCTCAAGCCCAACACTTCAGTCATAGTCATGCCCGAGGGGCTCACTGGAGAAGTGAAGAGCATCGAGATGCACCACCAGTCGCTGACTGAGGCCATCCCGGGCGACAACATCGGCTTCACCCTCAAGGGAATCGACAAGAAGGCCATCAAGCGCGGCGACGTAGTCGGACACCCGGCAAACCCGCCCCTCGTGGTCGAGGCATTCAAGGCACAGGTAGTGATTTTGAACCACCCGACTGCCATTGGCAAGAACTACACTCCGGTGTTCCACTTGCACACTGCGCAGCTTGCGTGCACCATCACTGAAATCCTTGAGAAGAAGGACCCCAAGACTGGCCAGCCAGTCAAGGAGGGACTTGACTTCCTCAAGACCGGTGACGTCGCAGTAGTCATGATCAAGCCCACAAGGCCGGTATGCGCAGAGAAGTACTCTGACTACCCGGCACTTGGACGCTTTGCCATGCGCGACATGGGACAGACCGTAGCCGCAGGAGTGATCCTCGACGTGGTGCCCAAGAAGGGATAAATTGAAATAAGGGGTTTAACCCCCCATTTTCATTTTTTATTCTCAATGAGGTTTTTTTTACTATGGGCAAAGCAAGAATCAAGCTTCAGTCACAGAGTTTTTCGGACCTTGACCAGGTGTGCAAGGACATAAAGGAAATCGCTGGAAAGTCAGGCGTAGCAATGCGCGGACCCATCCCGCTTCCGACTAAGGTCCTTGCAATCTCGACTCGCAAGACTCCCTGTGGTGACGGTTCGGACACTTACGAGAAGTGGCAGATGCGCATACACAAGCGCCTCATCGAAGTCACCGCGGACGACCGCGTGTTGCGCGACATCATGCGCATCAAGATACCGGATTCAGTGCACGTAGAAATGACTCTTGGATAACTCCAAGGTCCCTACCCTCTTTTTTATTTATTCAACAGCCTAGCCTGTAGCATGGACACTGCAAAAGGAAAGACAAAAGACCGGGTTTGCCCAAGCTGCGGCTCCAACGACATCTATCCCGACCAGGTTGCAGGCTCGCTGATTTCCTGGACTTGCCGGAAGTGCAACTCCACATTCCCGTCGGCAATTGAAATCTACGAAAAGGCCTGAAAATAGCCTTCAAAAACGATTAGTGCTACCGCGGTCTGCATAGCCTTTTATAGGCTCAAGTCCTCCCTGTTTTTATGGTAAAAAAACTCAAAAAAATGGCTGCAGCCAAGACGGCAAAAGTCGCAAAGCCGAAGGCCCAGCCCAAGCTTGAGGCAAAGCCAAAAGCCCAGCCTGCGCTGGAAGCAAAGCCCAAGGCAAGGCAGCCCGCTTCCAAGCTTGGAAGCGAGGAAGCGTTCCGGCCGCCCGCCTACCAGCGCGGAAACTTCGGGATGCTCAAGAAGATGTGCCCATTCTGCAACTCAACCGACGTGTCGCCCGACTCGATGGGCGGCGACGTGATGTCCTGGACGTGCCGCTCGTGCGGCAACAGCTTCCCTGCGCCCCTTGAGGCCAAGGGCGGCAAGGCGGACGCCCCTGAAGAGGAGTCCGAGTACGAAGAGATGCCTGACTAGGCTCGATTAAGCGAACAATCTTCTTTTGCCCAGTCAGTTTAAATTTCTTTGACTGCCCTATTATCTTCCTTAATGCTGAGGTGGCAGAGCGGTCCAATGCGCCGGTCTTGAAAACCGGTCCTCGAAAGGGGGCACGAGTTCGAATCTCGTCCTCAGCGTGGTTTTTACTGCAACGCAGCAGTCCGTTGCAGCGCCTAAAAGCGGCTTTTTATTTCGGATACGGTTATAAACCAGCAAAGCAGGTATATTGTTGGTACTGGTAAAAACACCAAACAACCCTCGCATTGAGGTCGACGAATATCGGTTCACCGCTCCTTCGGAGTAGCGCCGGTATTTGCATGAGACCTCGTTAGCACCTTTTTCTACAGCACTGGCTTGAGAAGTTCCATTTCCCGGCCTATTGACGGGTTGTGCAGGCTCGATTTCAGTTTCCCGCGCCTTGCGGCAGAGCATAGCCGGTCGGCGTCATGGACTGGCAGGTCGTGGTCGTCGCCTGCCTCAACAAGGCACGGGTGCGGCAATTTGAAGTATTCCTTTATCAGGTGCCTAACGTAAGTAGTAACCCTTTCCAGCCCGACTTCGTCGAAATCCCTGTCGATTAGCACGGTATCCAGCGGGTTTTTCCGGAACAGGGGCCGGATTGCGTAGAATGCATAGCAAGCGTATGCGATTTGTTTCCAGTGCCTATACCTAGTCTTGATTTCCCTTGGGATATGCGTAACTTCTATGACCCTGCATTCGGTTCCCCTTGATGCCACCAGTTTCATCGGAAGGGAGTCCGGTTTTCCCGTAGAGTCAACGCCGATTGTCGCCATAGGGAAACGGTACTGGAAGACGGTTATTAATTACGAGTTGACCCCGTTTCCAGTTTTTGTTTATCGCCCTTGGCGTTTTGCAATGCCCCTGTTGATTAACCGTGGGCGCCTTCAGGTTCTTGGGTGTTTTGAAATGGCAGGAATCCTGACTGACTTGGCGACTTACTCTATCCTTGGAAAGCCCCTTGTATTATACGGCGGCGCAATCACGCTTATTGCATTTCTGGTAGTTGCCTACCTGGGCTACCAGATGACTCAGGGAAAGGCAAAGCTTGAGACGCACAAGACCGCGGCAATAATTGCGGTTGTGCTTGGAGTGGCTCACGCAATCCTTGCAATGTCGATGTTCTTCTGAACATCAATATTGCGTCGGGTCCTTCAGGATGTTTCCCGTGAGGATGCCGACCACTTTTTCGTTCTTCTTGATTACTCCCGCCGCGACGAGTTTCTTCGCGCCTGCGACAGAAGCAGCTGATGCGGGCTCGCAGCCGATTCCGCAGCCGTCGACAACGTGCTTTGCCGCAATGATTTCCTCGTCCGTGACCTCTTCGACAACGCCATTGAGTTTCTTCAGGTAGGCGAGGCCGCGAGTCAGGCTCTTGGGGTTTCCGATGCGGATTGCCGAGGCAATCGTTTCGGGATGCTCAACGATGATTTCCTTCCCGGCCTTCCAAGACTGGTAGAACGGGTTCGCGCCAGCTGCCTGGATTGCGGCGATTCGCGGGAGCTTGGAAATCCAGCCAAGCTCCTTGAGTTCAAGAAGGGCTTTGCAGAATGCAGTGGTGTTACCCAAGTTTCCGGCAGGCAAGACTATCCAGTCAACGGCCCAGTTGTTCTGCTCCATAAGCTCGATTGCGATTGTCTTCTGGCCTTGGATGCGCCAGGGGTTGATTGAGTTGAGCAAGTAGACTCCGCTTTTTTCGCAGTGCTTCTCAACGTCATCCATTGCCTTGTCGAAAGAGCCTTCGACTTCGATGATTTTCGCGCCGTAGGCCTTGGTCTGCGCGAGTTTGCCAGCGGCAACTTTGCCCTTTGGAAGAAATACTTGGCACTCCATTCCCGCAAACGCGGCGTAGGATGCAAGCGACGAGGAGGTGTTTCCGGTAGAGGCGCAAGCTACTGCCTTTGCTCCGCTCCGTTTGGCCTCGCTTACTCCCACAGTCATGCCGCGGTCCTTGAACGAGCCTGTTGGGTTCTCGCCTTCGTGCTTCAAGCGGATTTGCGAGATTCCAGTGAAGTCGCAAATCCGGGCGTGGTGGTAAAGGAAAGTTACTCCTTCGCCTCTGCTTACGATGAATTTTTCCTCGATTCCGGGGTGGATGAATGCCTTGTACCTCCAGACTCCGCTTGATGCTTTGGAGTCAAGGACTTCCTCCTTTTTCTTGCCCGAAAGCTTGGACAAGTCAAGCTGGACTTCAGCCAGGCCGCCGCACTCGCAGCGGGAAAATTCCGTTTGGGTTTTCTTTTTGCATTTTGCGCACTCAAACCAGTAATCCATCAGTAAAACCTTGCTAGACCCGTTGCGTCAAGTCAAATTTTATGGCAGCCCTTTGCGCTTACCTTTGTCCAGGAAAGCACGGGCTCAAGCCCGTCGTAGAGTGAATATATCTCGGCCTCAAGTTCCTTAATCCTTGCGTAGCCATTGTCGCCCGCAATCATCAGAGTCGGCCCGGAGCCGCTTGCTGTTGCGCCAAAGCCGTGCGCCTTGCAGACTTTCTTGAGCGCGGCAAGCCTCGGCAGTATCCCTGCCTTCTCCCTTGCAGGCTCCACTATGCAGTCGTCGAGGCTTTCGGCAAACATTTTTGCGTCCGACCTTGCAAGCGAGGAGAAAAGAAGCGAAAGCTTTGCTGCGTTGTATTTGTGCTGTTCAAGCGTAACCGTGGCCGGGAGCACGCTTCGGGCGAACTTGGTGGACTCCTTCTTGACGTTGGTGCGCAGTATGCCTATTGCTAGGCCAATTGGCGCGTCAAACCTCTGCAGCCTTGTCGGGTTCTCGCCTACGAACGCGCACACGCCGCCGGTTATTGCCGGCGCGACGTTGTCCTTGTGCGCGACCCCGCCGGCAACAGCCTCGCCCAACGAAGCGTATTCAACAAGCTGTCCTTTGGAAAGCCCGAGTTTGAACAGTTCGTTCAGCCCAACAGCAGTGCCAGCAGCTGGTGCGGCGCTTGAGCCCAGACCGCTTTTTGGCGGTATTGCCTTCTCTATTGTGATTGAGACTTTCTGGCTGATTTTGAAATCTGCCCGGATTTTTTCAAGTACTGGAAAGCAGGAGTTCATTGATGGTTCGGCTTCGCAAAAGCCATCTGAAAAGGTAATCCCGTCCTTTGGTGCTTCCTCTACTGAAACGATGTCAAACGGCGACTCAACTGCAAGCCCTGCAACGTCGAAGCCCGAACCTAAGTTTGCGCAGGTTGCGGGGCACCAGATTTTTACCATACTATGTCCTTTCCACGAAAGCGGATAAAAGCCTGCGTCACTTAAGGCTAAGTTTATGAAGTTCGTCCATAACCGCAAATAAACTGCATCGTGAACCAAATCTTTTCGATAAATTATTAACCGCCTGTACGTCATCTACTTGTTATGTTGTTTTTTGGGGCGCGTGCAATATGGAAAACAAGTGGCAAGTCGTTGTTGCGGTCGTCGTTGTAGCTGCTATTGCATTACTACTCCTCTTCACGTTCGTGAACTTTATGACCATTGGCCCCGGTTCGCCCCCTGCAGTAGTTCTGGTGGTAATCGACTCGGTTCGCGGGCAGTTTTTGGCTGATCATTCGGGGAAACCTCTTTATTTCTATTCGGGGGATTCTGCTTCCGTGACTGATTGCGGTAGCCAATGCATGAGCCGGGAACCCTATACCGTATGTGGTACCTTGATGTTGGGCGAGGTGCCGACAACCGTTGCACTCAGTAATATTTCAAGCAACTATGACAAGATACGTTTCTATGTATCCGCAGATTTGGGTACCTTGAATCTTGCAAGCAAACCGGATTCGCGATGCAAACAGGCAACGTATAGGGGCAGGCCGCTATATCATGACAAGAGCGATTCAGTTGACTGGATTCTTGCAACACCATCGGCTTCCGCTTTGAAAGCCGGCTAAATGATTGACGTGGCCTCATTGACTTTTTCAATCACGCGTGCCGTTTTGGAAAGCTGCCTTTTCGGAGCACGGGAGTCCCATCCCAACGAGTTTTTGGGGATGCTTGCAGGCTCAAAGGGAAAGGAAATCATCCTCGCAGACCGGCTCTACCTTGCGCCCCTGACAATGTCGGACGAAGGCAGCGTGTCGTTCGACGAGTACAACCTCCCGATTGCAATGGGCATCGTAGGCACCTTTCACTCACACCCATCAGGCCCCGCTCTTCCCTCCCGCGCTGACCTGAAGCTTTTCTCGCAGAAGGGCGCGTGCCACCTGATTGCATCTTATCCTTACAAAAGGGCGGACGTCCGGTGCTTTGACTCGAAAGGAAAGGAAATGCCCTTTCTTGTAGTCTGAACCTGGCGCAACCGAATCTTTGCCAAGTGCCGTCACGTTTTGACGCACAACTATTATAAACTCCGGCAAGCTCTCTTGTATTTCAGTAATAATTACAGGTCGATTGATGTGGAGGATGCTGGTGTTGTCTGCCAATGGCAAGTGCGCCAGCCTCCAGCCTAGCTAATTTTGAGGGTTTGGCGCGACAAACGTTTTTTGGAACTCTTAGCGCGGGCCAGCGCAAGGCGGTCTCGCTGGTAGTTTATGCGGCCAAGAACGATTATGCGACAATGACTTCAGTCTGCCACTATGCGCAGTATGCGGGCATAATCAGCGAGCCTTCCTGCCGCCGCCTCATCCAGAGGCTTCGAAGCCTCAAGTTGATTGATTGCGGTTCCAGCGACAGCAAGGGCCGCATCCTTACACTTACGCCAATGGGCGAAAAAATCCTGCTTGGCGAGAGTATGCTTTGTAAAATGGAGTGATGAAAGATGAGCTGCAAGTGCGACACATATGGTAAGGATTCAAAGGGCTGCAAGATTACCCTGTGCGAGGACGAGATGCCCCGCAAGTACTACAACATCCTGCCTGACCTGCCGACTCCTCTTGACCCGCCGATGAACCCGGCAACAGGAAAGCCCGCACAACCTGCGGAACTTGAGGCAATATTCACCAAGGAGGCTGTGCGGCAGGAGATGTCCTCCCAGCGGTATATCGACATCCCTGACGAAATCATCTCCGGCCTGTTCGCAGTAGGCCGACCGACTCCGATGTTCCGTGCGCACAGGCTTGAGGCCTTCCTCAAGACCCCTGCAAAGATTTACTTCAAGCACGAAGGGTTGAACCCCTGTGGTAGTCACAAGCCCAACACCGCAATAGCACAAGCCTACTACGCGATGAAGGAAGGCGTGCAGGAATTGGTTACTGAAACCGGCGCAGGACAATGGGGCACCTCGCTTTCGTACGCGTGCGCGCTCTACAAGATGAAGTGCAGGGTGTTCATGGTGTCAAGCAGCTTCTACCAGAAGCCCTACCGCCGCATCCAGATGGAGACCTACGGCTCAACAGTTTATCCTTCGCCCAGCCGCGAGACCGAGTACGGGAGAAAACTTTCGGACGCAAATCCCGAGCACTCCGGTAGCTTGGGCATCGCAATCAGCGAAGCCATTGAGACCGTAGTCAAGACTCCGAACTCGAAGTATTCCCTTGGCAGCGTGCTCAACCACGTGATGCTCCACCAGACCATAATCGGAGAGGAAGCCAAGATACAGCTTGCAAAGGAAGACATCAAGCCAGATGTGCTGATTGCGTGCGTTGGTGGAGGAAGCAACTTCGCCGGTTTTGCATTCCCGTTCGTGCGGGACAAGATTGCAAAGAAGGCCAACCCGGACATAATCGCAGTCGAGCCCGTCTCGGCACCATCGATTACCAAGGGCAAGTACGACTTCGACCACGGCGACTCCGCAGGCATGACTCCCCTGCTCAAGATGTACACCCTTGGCAAGGACTTCATTCCCGCAAAGTCCCACGCAGGAGGCCTGCGCTACCACGGCATGGCTCCGACTGTGTCCAGCCTTGCGCACGACAAGCTGATTCGCGCAGTTGCCTACGACCAGAAGCAAGTTTTCGAGGCAGGCATGACCTTTGCGCGAACAGAGGGCATCATCGCCGCGCCGGAATCCTGCCACGCAATCAAGGGTGCAATCGACGAGGCGCTCAAGGCAAAGAAATCCAACGAGGAAAAGACGATAGTCTTCAACCTCAGTGGCCAGGGCCAGCTTGACTTGATGGGGTACGCGGACTACCTTGCTGGGAAAATCTGATGCGCAGATATGAATTAAAACCTCGTCGCCGGAAGTAGCTTTGCAGGACGTTACTGATGACGGCACGAAAAATAGTGGAGTTGGGCCCGGGAGAATACCCGATGCGCACGCGGTTCACCTCCAAGGATTACGAGCGGGACCGCGTTCCCATTCGCTTGAGGAAAGGGGAGGTCTACTACCCAGTTGACGCTCAAGTGCAGTTGCTGAAACAGATAGCCAAGCAAGTCAAAGCCGGCGTCGAGGTGCACCCGATTGACGCCAAACTCAAGAGCCTTCCCTTGAAGGCCAATTCAGTGGACGAGGTGCACGCAAGCATCATCGGTGGCATGCTCCAGGTGATTTACCAGAACACCAGCAGGGAAGAACGTGGCGATGACTATTATTTGCCCGAAGGGTCGAGGATGCTTTCGGAGGCCCATCGCGTCCTAAAGCCCAAAAAAAGCCTGTTTTTGCACGCGGCATTGCCGGGCGACGAGACGGCCCGCGCCAAGGACATAGTCCAAATACGAAAGAACATCGCGGCATTTGGTTTCGTGCCGCACGAGAAAGTGCGGATAATCCATTCTGATGATGGCCTGTCCGTACCAAAGTCTTTGCCTGGTTACGGCAAGGCTTTCACGAGCATGGTCCTACGGTTCAGGAAGAAGTGACCTTTTGCAGCCATTATCTTGCAAGAACCCACTCCGAGTTCCTTGCAAGCCTCTCCCTCTTCACTTCGTCTTTTTTCACCCACTTGATGCCGCAGTATTGCGAATTGGGGTGGGCGGTCTTGTCCTTTGCGTTGCACGCAAGGCCCATCGCGGGCACCATGACGCGGTTCTTCCTTGAGCCGGCGTTGTACCTTCCCTGAATCTCAACCTGCCCTACTTCGCAGTCGATTCCAGCTTTCTGGGAAAATGCCGACTTGACAATTCCAACAGGGCTTTCGCCTTCCATCACGATGCTGCCCGGAAGCTCAAGCTCGATTTTTCCATCCAGGGTCCTTCTTTGCAGGAAGAACGCGCGCTCGCCGTCAAAAAGCAAGCCGCTTGCGTAGGCTATGGGCTTCTTGGTCGCCTTGAGTTCGCGGATTTGCCTTTTCATTTTAATGCATTCACTCCACGTTCTTTACTTTGTTCGGGTGTGCCATCGACAGCGAAAGCAGCCTTCGGAACGCCGGGCTTGATTTCGTGTTTCTTTTAGACCAGACGAGGGGCGCGGAGCGGTATTCGAGTTCCAGATCCGGCTCGTGCACGAGCTTGAATTTTTGCCTTGACGGGAACTTGGTGTACGTCTCGATTGCGGTGAGCGGGTTGATGCCAAGCTCCGCCTTCTCAACCTGGTATTCCGTGGGCGTGATGCATATCCTGCGGATTCCGTTTTGGTCTGCGTACAGCCCCTTCAAAAGGTATAGTGCCGCCTCCTTCCACCCGCGGTACTTGTCAACGAACTCCTTGGGCGTGTCCGGCCGAAAGCCGCTTTGCAGCTGCGTTATGTATAATGTGCTGCCCTTCTTGTGGAACCTCACCGAGGCAACCGCGTCTTCTTCCTTGCCCGACATGAGGGTAATTCCCTGCTTTGCAAGCTTCCCAATCTCCTCAGACGGCGGATAAATCACCATCGTCCGCGAGTTCCTATCCTCCTTTTCGCGCGAGTGTGGGTATATTGCGACATTGCACGCAAAAAGCGACACCCCCTCCCTTTTCCTTATCCTGTCCGCGGCCAGGGACATCTTGGCCCGGCTTCGGACTTCCTCAAGGCCCTCCGCGGTGTACTCCTGCGCGTTTCCGAACGCCTTGAATGCGGAGTAGGTTATGCCGTTGCTGCGGGCAATCCTCAGGAGTTTTTCGCGGTTGATTGCCTTCTTGCCTGATGCTTGTATCTGCTCGCCTGCCTTCTTCAGCGTGTCAACGATGATATTCCAGTCTTTTTTCGGGTTTGCGAAGTGGACGAAGTCAATCGGAAGCCCGACGTACTCGTGGTCGCGCGCGTCCCTGTAACCCATCTGGTATACCGCTTCGGATAATTTTTCAGGAGGAAGCCTCCTCATTATCGCGCGCCCCAGTTCCTTTTTGTTGTTGAGCATGTGCCTTGCCACCGGCACTATGTTGTGGTCGTTGACATTCATCTGTTTGGCTTGCATTATGAAGCCTTCCCTTTTGTAAGTGAACAGGTCCTCTGCGTTCTGGACTTGGTCTGGCGGTATCCCGTATTCATACATCCTCAAAAGCAAGCTTTCGCCGTCCTTGTCCCTGCGCATTAACAGGCGTGCGGGGTAGTGGACTGCGTGGTACGGTGTCCCGAGTGCCAGCGCCCTTTCAACTGGATTGCTTCCGCTTCCGTGGATTGCAATTGTCATGTGTTTCAGCGCGTCGAAGGGTGTTTTCATCCTGATTGCCTCAGAGACCGGCGTTGCGCCGAACTTGTCAATCAGTTCAAGGACTTTTTCCATCTTGCCTTTGTCCTTGTAGGTTTTCGACGCCTGTGCTATCGCCGCTTTTGCCTTATTATCGTCGCGAATAATGGAGACCCACCGTTCAAGATAGTTCGGGGGCACGCCCAGTTTCAGGGCCTCCTTGATTTCCTTCATGTTTTCGTCGTAACGGCTGGTGCGGTCGATCGCCGCAGCCGCCTCGTAACGCTCGTCGCCTTTCAGCCCGATGGACTCCGCCTTGTCCAGCGTGCTTAGCAGGCCTTCCTTCGCCTTGCTCAGGACGAGTTCGGTCCGCTGTTTTTTTCCCAAATGCGCCCCCTGGTCGTGCAGTTCCGCAAACGCGCCCCAGCCGTGGTTGCTCATGACCTTGAACGCGCCCGGCAATGCGTGGTATGGGACTCCGAGCGTTCTTGCAAGCGGGACCATTTCCGTCCCGTTTTTGCTAATTACTTTTGCCACTGTGTCGATGTGCTCAAGCGGCACGCCCATCTTGGCCGCCCGAATCTTTTTTTCGTCAAAGCCCGTGACGCTTAACGCCTCGGATGGGTTTTCCACCCCTGCCCTTTTCAGCCGCGAGCGTGTGATTTCAAGCTGGCCTGCGTCAGGTTTTGTCGCTTGCTCGAGCCGGTTCATATTCACTCTTTATCAGAATATGGTTTATATTAAGTTCAGTGGCCCCAAAGTCCGCTGAGGCATTGCACAACCCTCATAAACAATCCCCTGCCCAACTATTACGATGTCAATGAAGGCGGATTTCGAGCTTGAGTTTTCCTCGGAGCAGGAGGCAAAAAAGGCCTTTGCAGTGCTTTCCAAGGACATGAAGACCATCAAGGGAACGCTCAAGTCAAGGCAATCGGGCAAGAAGATTTTTGCAACCGCTCAGTCCGGCTCGTTTGCCGGCCTGCGGGCGATGTCGAACAGTTTCCTGCGCAGCGCGCGGATAACCTATGACATAATCGACGCTGTTGCGGGACGAAAGCAGAACAAGGCAATGGAAGAAGAGGACAACAATTCTTTTTGAGTGAAAAGGCGTAAAGACAAAAGAAAGGTGTTTTGAAATTATGGCAACCATACCCGAAGACTTGCAGAAGGACTACGAGAACTACCAGAGGATGCAGCAGCAGCTCCAGATGGTCATGATGCAGCGCCAGCAGATGGAGATTACCTCCGCAGAGATTGAGCGCGGCCAGGACGCGCTTGCAAAGGCCGACAAGTCCGGGAAAGTCTACAGGCTTGCAGGAAGCATCATGGTCCCCCGCACCAAGGACGAGCTTTCCAAGGAGCTTGCCGAGGAGATGGAGACTTTGAAGATGCGCAAGGACATCCTTGCAATGCAGGAGGAGAAGCTCAAGGCCACGCTTACCGAGCTTGTGAAGCGGCTTGAGGCCGCGACCAAGCAGACTGGCGCAGTTTAAGCGGCTGTTTGCTTTCTTTTTTCATGCCGGTTCAAACCGGCTTCTTTTTCTATCATCCTTTCTTTCCTATTCCTATGCAAAAAAAGTACGCCCGTGCAGCGGCATTCCTTTCAAAGCTAAAGGGCAGGACGCTCATCACCTTTCAGGAAGTCGCTGACCCGGACGCGGTCGCAAGCGCGATTGCACTAAGCCTGATTGTGCGCAACTGCGAAGTGCGCGCAACCGGCCAAGTCAACTCCCAGTCAAGGGCAGTCCTCAAGAGCCTTGGCCTTGCAGTCCCTCCCCTTGAATCGCTTGATGGGTACTCCAACATCGTAATCACCGACGCCTGCACGCTGGACTCGTTTGGAAAATGGGCGGAGCAAGTCGGAGGATTCAAGGGCACAGTCGCCTTCTTTGACCACCACATACACTCGGACAGGATGAAGGCTGACTTCTCAATCGAACTGCCTAAGGTGTCAAGTACCAGCGAAATCGCGCTCGGAATCCTCGATGCGGCCAAAAAGAAAGTCGACAGGAAGACCGCCATGCTGCTTGCAGCCGGAGTTGCCTCGGATTCCGGCCACTGGAAGAGCGCAAACGACGGCTCGTTCGAGGCGATGGCCCGCCTGCTCAAGCTTGCGGGAAGAAGCCAGCAGGATTACCAGAGGATACTCTCGCTTATCGAGCGCCCCGCAAACCCGGAGATGTCCAAGAAGAAAATCGCCTGCGCTGCGAAGGCCAAGGTCATCGAAAAGGGCGGGGTCGTGGTCGCCTGTTCGGTCTCTGACGCGTTCCACCTCCAATGTGCAGTCGGCCTTGTGGGCCTTGGCGCGGATTATGCTTTTGTCGCCGATTCAAGGAAGGGAATAATCCTTGCCGCGCGTTCGGACTCCGCAAGAAAGAGCGTCGGCAAGCTGATGATGCTTGTTGCAAGGAAAGTCGGCGGTTCGGGCGGCGGGCACGAGAAAGTCGGCGGCGCAAGGGGAAAGATTGCGGACGTTGATTCCGTGCTGGATTATTGCGTCCGGGTCGCTTTTGGCTGAAGCGCGTTAACCCGCTATTGTGTTTACGAAACCCTCAGCACGCGCTCGTCCGTATAATCCGAGGAGCCGTCCGAGCCATTGGCATACAAGTAGTACGTGTGAGTGCCTGTCGGGAGCCCGGTCTGGTTGGAAGTAAATATCCACTTGTCTGGGGCGAACTTGTTCAGGGAGGAGTAGTAATGCTGTCTTACTTCCGCAGCGGAGATGGTGCGTTTCCAGACGCGGACTTCATCGATTGAGCCGTTGAGGTAGTTGCAGCCTCCAATATAGTCAAACATTCCAATTTTCAGGGGCGTGGTGGGATTGGGCACGCTGCCGCTTACTGCACTGGACAATACCTGAATCCCGTTAAGGTAGATGTAAAATGCGGCTGAGCGCCTGACGAACGCCAAGTGGTTCCACTGGTTCAAAGTCATGTTGCTTGGCCGCACATATACGTCAAAAAGGGGCGCGTATGCGTTGAATCCAAGCCTATCGTCGGAGTTATAGTAGACCTGCCAATAAAGCGAGTTTGAGGTGAGTTGACTGAGATATACTTGGTCCGTGGGAGCCGACCGTTGGTTGACCCACAACTCTATCGCAAAGTCGTTTGAGCCGAAATTCCAGCTTTCGCTGTCGCTTACGCTGACGTAATCATTTACCCCGTCAAACTTCATCGCGCCTGAACCCCATTTTGAATCGTTCGTCCAGTCGGTGTGCTTTGCCCTTCCGGCAGCGTATAACGCAGAGATTTCGGATGCTGCGAGAGAGCGGTTGGCGATTATGACTTCGTCAATGGTTCCGTTGAAATATCCCGTGTACCCATTTTTTATTTTAACTCCTATTCCCAGTTGGCCCTGGCTTGCTGCCGCGTTTCTTGTCAAGTATGGCGTAGAACTTATGTACCCTCCATCAACATACAACGCGGTTGTGGTATCATTACTGGTTCCCGCTACAAAATGCCAGTTCCCGTCATTATATGTGGCGGCGCTTCCAGCACTGCGATAGTCACCACTTATGTATCCTGCATGCATGTAGACGCGCCCGCTGCCGTCTACGCCCAACCCGCCATTTTCTGGATACCAATAGTTGTATGCTGCACCGCCCGGAGCTACAATTACGTCGTACGTATCGGATTGGGTGAACTTTATCCATGCGGAATAGGTTACGACTGCGGGATTGACGAGCGCGGCAATACTTCCAGCATGAACATAATCGTCCGCCCCGTCAAAACTGATTCCACTCCCGCTCTTTCCACTCGTCCAATTGCAATTTGTGACTCCCATCCCCCCTAATCCCATGTTGTAGCAGGTGCCGTTGTTCCTGTAGACCGACTCGTCGTATGCGGTTGTGCCGGCGTTCTCATCCATGTGCATGAGCAAGACTGTGTTTCCGTAAATCGTACCGTCGTTTTTGTATCGGGATATGTCTGTTACTTTTCTTGCAGAGTCAAAAGTCGAGTTGGTGGCAGGGAAACTGCGGGCGCAGCGGAAGCCGACAGCCGATGCAGAGTATGCCGGCGCGGCGCTCAAGGTCAGCGAAAACGCGCCAACGCTTGCGCCTTGGCCCCGCTTCCCTCCGCGGAGGAACGCATGAACAACGCCTCCATCCGAGGCGGTATCAGGATCCAAATAAATTTGTCCAACACCACGATTCGAATTCCAACTCGCATCAGGCAGACGCGAATAGTTCATGGCGTTGAAATTAGTGATTTCAGGATACTCAAAATACACGCCACGCAACAACGTGCCGTTTGTTGGCATCTGCCCGCCAGTAATCCCTGCCGAGTCGTCACCATCTGGTCCGGTTCCGGTCTTATTCTCGAAAACCGAACCATCAGTCCATTCCCATAGGTTACCACTAAAGTGCCATATGGACTGCCCGTTGCTCAAAACAAGCTGGGCAGTAGAGTTGCTGATGCCAGCATCCGGGTCATTATCCGAATACCAATAAGAAACACTCGAAGCGAAACCCGTATTCCCTTGCTTAATCGAGCCGACTCCAACAATGCTTGAATTCCAATTCGCAGCCACCCCTGCGACATTATTTGCGATAGTAACCCACTCTGGGTCGCTGATCAGGTGATAACCCGTGCCAAGGGCGCCACAAGCAGATGCCGCTGCAGTCTGCGTAACCGACACCCACGGCGCAGTGCCGTTCGCAGTCGAAACCGGGACGCCACCGATGTTCCTGGCTTCGTAAGTCATCACGCAGAAATCGTTTGTTCCAACCGAAGTGCCGCCAAGGTTCGCTTGACCCGGAACCAGCGTCCAATTCGTCGGGCAGTCAGGGGCGTTGCTGGTTGTTGCTGAGTACGCGTCGTCAAAATTCAACGCAAGCACCAGCGAGGAGTCGTAGAACGGGGTGTTCGTGTTGTTCCACATCAGGCCGAATTCCTTGAGTGTGGTTGCGGTTGTGCCGTCGATGGTCGCATTGAGGGTGATGTTCGCCCCGTAGGAAGCAGTGCTTGCGCTTGCGCCGTCCGCTGGGCTTGGGGGGTTGAAGTACAGTCCGGTCGTCTGTGCGCATTTTCCGTTCAGCGGCTTGATTCCGGCTTGGGAGAAGCTTTGCAGGCCGTTCGACTTGTCGTATACAAACGTCACCTGGGCGGCTTCAAAAGGCGTGCCTGCGTCGGAGTTCTTGCAGCCGTTGTTGGGGCCGTAGCGCATGTAAAGCGCGGATTCCTCGCCTGAACCGAACACTTTCGAACCGGCCCACACGGTCATTGCGGTGCCGTTGTCGTTGATTCGGACCGCAGTCAGTTTCAGCGGCTCGTTCTGCTGGTTCTTGATGGTTGCAACGAGGGTTCCAGCCTCAAGCGAGTAGGTCGTGATGGAAAATGGAGTTGCGGTCTTCCAGTATGAGGAAGACTGCTGTTCCTTGAGGGCGATTCCAGACGAAGTGGAGGAAGAGACCGCCTGCACGATTACTAATGAGACGAGCAGGACTGCGCCCAAAACCACCAAGTATTCGGTCGCGCCCTGGCCTTTGGAATAAGACATTTTGACCTAGATTGTCAGGCAATCCTGGGTTTTAATCGTTATTCCGGCGCGCCTGCCCTTGGCAGCCGGTGCTTGGTTTGGGTAACCAGGGTTCAGTTTGCCGCTGACAGGAGTATTACGCTCACCATCGCAAGGCATATCCCGATTATTTGCAGGTTCGAAGGGGTCTCGGAAAAGAGGAAGTACGCGCAAACCGCGACCAGCGCGATGTTCAAGGCCATTATCGCCGCAACAACGGCGGTCTTTGCGCCGGGCTCGCGCAATGCAAGAAGGAAGAAAAGTGCGCCCAGAATTGAAAATCCCGCATAGGCGATGATTACCGGAAGGGACTTCAGGTCAAACAGCGTCGACAGGCTCACCTGGAACCCGGACATCATCTTTGCGGCAAGCATGGAGATGCCAAGGGATGCCATCGCGGCAAGGGAATACAATAGCCAGCTCATGCGGGTTTCACTTCAAGGGTAGGCGGGTTTTCGTCCCGATTGTTTACTACTGCTTTATTAGTAGGCTTTTCTTTAGGCTTTTGTTTAAACCTTTCGAAATGGATGATGTGTTAATTTGGTCCTTGAGTGCATCCTTTCCCCAAGGTGTGCAAGAAAGCAGCCCCACAAGCTTCTTGCGGTGTCTTTCATATTCTTCTCAGCAGGCGTGCTGGTCTACCTTGCCATCCCTGGCCTGAACGGCACCCCGCTGATATTCGCCCTGCTCCCGTTCCTTCCGCTCATGTTCCGGCTCCTCATCTGGGAGGAAAAGGAGGAGGAGGCGTCTCTGCGGCGCCACGAGTCCGGCTTCTTCGACTACCACCGCATCCTCCTGGAGTCCTACGCCTACATATTCCTCGGCGCAATCATCGCAAGCGCGTTCTGGTACTCGATACTGCCTTCCGAAATCGCGCACACTGCTTTCGACAATGAGATTGACGAGATTTCGGCAATAGCATATACCGTCAACCAGACTGCCGCGGTGACCGGCAACGTCATCCGGCCGGACTTCTTTTCCCTTCTCTTCGGCCACAACATGCAGGTCCTCGCGCTGATGCTGCTGTTCAGCCTGCTTTACGGGGTGGGCAGCCTATACCTCCTCTTGTGGAACGCGTCGGTGATAGGCGTGTTCGTAGCCCAGCGCATGGCCGAGCAGGGCCTTGTAGCGGGGCTGTTCGGCTCCTTCCTCGGCCTGATCCCGCACGGCATGTTCGAGCTTTCGGCCTACTTTGTGGCAAGCGTTGCAGGCGGTATCTTCTCGGTCGCCCTGATGCGCAGGCACCTGGAGCGGCCCGAGCTCAAGTCCGTGCTGTTCGACTCGTTCGTGCTCGTGCTGGTTGCGGTAGTCCTTCTTGCCATCGGCGCGCTTGTCGAGAGCTCCTACTGAGCCTTGCGGTACAGCCGCTTCTTCCTGCTGTTCACCGGCGGGAGCGCGATTGCCTTCTTGCTGTTGAAGCGCACCGGCGGGGCCGAGATTTCCTCGCTCCAGCGCGGCGTCGTGTCCTGTTTCTTTGGGAAGTACTTCGCGCTCAGCGTGTCGTACCTTTTCCGGTTCAGCTTTCCTGTAGAGTACAGCGCGTCAAGCTCGGCCTGCGTGTGGACCGCCTTCCTCCGTCCGACGACGTACGCCGCAAGGATGCCTGCAAGAAGCAGCGCGAGGAGGAACGCGCCAAAGAGCATCATCGATGACGGGTTGCCGTCCGGCCTTACCGAGATGGTGGTGCTGATGGACGTGTCGTTTGACGTGGAATTGTCAGTCTCGCCGTCCTGGCCGATGACTATTATCGTCTGTGTGGAAGTGCCCGGAAGAGTAGGCGCAGCTGGCTGTTCGGTAAGCGGGCCGAGCGAGACTGCGGAAACGTTGGACGGGAGCACGAACGCCTCGCCGTACGCATAGTCGCGCACGCGCTGGAACGCGTCGGCAAGCGCCGCAAGCTTGAGTGCGTTGACGTTGGAGCCGTACTCGGAGTTCTGCTTCCCGCGCTGGTAGTTGTAGTACGCGTGCGCGTAGAACAGGTCCGCCCAGCCCGACCGCGTGGCCCTGTCTGCAAAGCTTGGGTAGGCGTTCACCGCGTTCATGACCCCTGATGCGTACAGGCTGGACTCCGCAAGGGCGTCGTCTGCTGTGTAGATTTTTGCAACCAGCGCGCGCTCGGATGCGAGGTATGCGTACGAGTACGACGCGTCGAGCATCGATGCGTAATACCAGCCCTGGTTGTAGAGCTCCTTGGACGAGTTCAGGTGCGTGGCAATCTCGGTGTCAAGGGGTGCGGTCTCGTTCATTGCGTCCTCGATGAGCTTGATGTATTTCTCGGCCTCGAACTTTGCCTTCTCCTGCGGCATGAGGTTCTGCACGTTCTCGCGCGGGGCCGAGCCAAAGTTGAGCATCTTCGCGGCCTCGAACCAGCCCATCGCGGCAGACAGGTCGTTTGCCATGTCCGCAAGGGTCGAGTTGTCAATGGACTCGTTGGAGTTGAGCGTGGCAATGACGCTTTCGGTGCGGAGCTTCGCCCAGGTGTACCTCATCTGGGAAGTCGCCACCCACTCCCAGTTCGTGGAGTTGGGCTGCATGAAGGCCATTGCCGAAAGCTCGTCGCGGAAGTTCTCGGCAACCTTGCGGAACTGCGGTATGGTCATGTTGCGGAACTCCTCTGTCGAGACCGCGTTCTTCACAAGGAAAGCGGTGTTCGCTGCGGAGTAGTAGTATCCAAGCGAAAGCTGGAGCTTGGACTCGGCTATGAGCCGCTCGAAGGCCTTCTTCTGCAGGTCGGAAAGCGCAGACGCGCGTCCGCGGGCCTCGGAGTCGTCAATCGTGCCCTGCGCGGTTGCGTAGAACGGCCAGGACGAGTTCGAGGCAAGGTACTCGCGCGGTATGAAGTCTGTCGTGTTGGCCTGTGCAGGCGGCTCGATTTGGCCGGTTGCAATCAGTATCGCATAGGAGACGTTCGAAACCGGCACAACGGTCAGGTTGTACTTCTGCATCGCGTAATCCGCGTAGTAAAGCGCGTCAAGTATGCTCTCTCCCGACTCCGCAGTCTGGCCGGCTGGGACTAGCATGACTTTGTAGCTTCCGTTTGCGCCAACCGCGTCAATCTTTGCCTTGACGCCCCCGACTGCGCCTATCGCCCCGCCCTTTGTGATTGTGCCCGTGATTATGAAGTCCTTCCGGACTGGCTTTTGCGTGAATTCGGAGTACGCCATTATCGTGAGCGCCGCGCCCGCGCTCGGGCCGTTGACCTTGCCCAGCGCGCTGTCAAAGCGCACGGTGTAATCGTAGGAGTCGTAGTTCCGCTCGGCAAGCTTTGCGGCCTCGGTGAACGCGGTCTGCATCGAGTCCTGCGTGTCCGAGTTGACCGTAGTTGAGCGCAGCCGCAGCACCAGCTCCCCGCTTCCGGGCGCCACATCGACCTCGATTGCAGTGAGTATGCCGTGCTCCTTGTCGTCAACAGCAGGCGCCATCATGATTGCCGCGCTTGCGAACGCTGAAAAGAGCAGTATTAGCGCAAGGACGCGCCTGACGTGGGTTTCCATAGAGTTGCACCGAAAAATGTTGACGGAAAAAGGAGGGATTGGCCGGTTTTAATGGTGTCGGGTAGGGTGCCTCGCAATCCGGCAATATTCGGCCCGTCAGGCTTACTTTTTCAGGTCGATCTTGAGCGCCCTGAACTGGTCCTCGTGCATAAGGAACTCGACTGCGTTCTTGCTCCCGAACATGTCGTAGTAGTCCAGCCTGACAGACACCTTGTTGAGTGCCTTGTCAGCGACCTTGGTGAGCGCGACTATGTAGCTGTTCTGCACCATGATTTTCCTCGGCGCGTCCATCTCCAGGCCGTCCTCGTAGGTGCTGATCGTTCCCTTGCTTTCGTTAAAGTACGTCGAGTAGGAGTGCTTCAGTTCTCCTAGGGTCTTAGCGCACATTATGAACCATCATCCGGGGACGTTTTGGAAGTGCTCAGCTTATTGGGCTTATCGTCCCCAAATAAAAGAAAGCGCATGCAAAATTAATAATGCTGGTTTTTCGGAGAATCCAGCGGGTTTTTTCAGGATTTAGTGGTTTTCATGGATTTTTTGGAAGTCGGCCCCTGCACGAGGCAGGCAAAAGCGGAAGGAAAGATGTCCGTCCCTGTCAGGGCGTACGGGAACGACGCAATTTTTGCGAAGATGCAGTCCGACCGAACCCTGCAGCAGGCCGCGAACGTGGCAACGCTTCCCGGAGTGCTTGACGCAGTCATGGTGATGCCGGACGGCCACGAAGGCTATGGCTTTCCGATTGGCGGGGTTGCGGCTTTTGACCTTGAAGAAGGAGTCGTGTCTCCCGGCGGTGTTGGTTATGATATTAATTGCGGAATCCGCCTGATTCGCACCAACCTCACTGAAAAGGACGTCAAGCCCAAGATTAACGCGCTCATTCAGGCGCTTTTTGCAAACATCCCAAGCGGAGTAGGCAGCAAGAGCAAGACCCGTCTGGACACTGCCGAACTAGGCAAGGCAGTCACCGAAGGCGTTGACTGGTGCATCGGCAAAGGTTACGCGGTTGAGGCTGACAAGGAGCACTGCGAAGAGAACGGCAGGTTTGACGGAGCGGACTTTTCCAAGGTCTCGGACATGGCCAAGAAGCGCGGCGCGCCCCAGTTCGGCACCCTCGGAAGCGGCAACCACTTCCTTGAAGTGCAGAAAGTCGAGAAAGTCTACGATGCCGAGAAGGCAAAGGCCTTCGGCATAACCGGCGAGGGCCAGATTACTGTTATGATCCACTCCGGCTCGCGCGGCCTCGGCCACCAGGTCTGCGATGATTACTTGCGCACCATGCTTCCCGCTGCGAAGGCCAAGTACGGTCTTGACCTTGCAGACCGCGAGCTTTGCTGTGCGCCAATACAAAGCCAGGAAGCGCAGGACTACTTGGGCGCGATGAAGTGCGCCGTGAACTTTGCATTCAACAACCGCCAGGTGATGACCCACCAGGCGCGCCAGACCTTCGCACAGGTATTCGGCGGCAAATGGGAAGACTATGACATGGGCCTGGTCTATGACGTTTGCCACAACATCGCAAAGTTCGAGGAGTATGAAGTCGGGGGCCAGAGGCGCAAGGTATGCGTGCACAGGAAGGGCGCGACTCGCGCGCTCTGGGCAGGAAACCCGCTAATTCCTCAGGCCTACCGCTCAGTCGGCCAGCCCGTCATTATTCCGGGGTCAATGAACTCTGCATCTTTCTTGCTTTGCGGTGCCGAGGGAAGCAAGAAGACCTTCGGAAGCTCCTGCCACGGCGCAGGACGCATAATGAGCAGGTCGCAGGCAAAGCGCGACTTCAGCTCTGCCAAAATCCTTGCAGAGATGGAAAAGGCAGGGGTCAGCATCAAGGTCGCCGAGTCCGAACTCGTATCCGAGGAATACGGCGGGGCGTACAAGGACATTGACGCAGTCGTAGGCTCAGTAGAGCAGGCCGGCATCAGCACCATTGTCGCGAAGATGGTGCCGCTTGGCGTAATCAAGGGATGATTTTTCCATGACGTTCAACCGCGAACAGCTACTCAGGCGGCTCGAAGACCTCAACCTGCCAAAAGGCAAGTACGTAGTCATAGCCGGCGGGGCGATGCTTCTGCACGGCCTGCGCAAGGAGACCAACGACCTTGACATCTCGGTTGACTATGACGTTTTCCAGAAGATACTGAAGAACAAGCACAAGTTCGGCGCAATCGAGCTCAAGCCGCCGGTGCACAACCCCGCGGGTTTCAAGCACAACGAGATAATCCGCATATCAAACGACGTGGAGGTATCGTCTGGCGGCAGGAGCCTCATCTGCGGCGCGCCTGTTGAAATCAACGGGCACCTGGTCCAGTCGATACGTGACATCCACGCGTTCAAAACCAAGCTCAACCGGCCGAAGGACCAGCCGGACCTTAAGGTTCTCCAGGCGGCCATCAGGAAGGAAGACGCCCTGCACCCAAAGCCCGATTTTAAAAAGAAAGACTTCGAGTTCGTTAAAAGAAAGACTCCCCGTGGAGTCACTCCGAGGATAGGGAAGTTCTAATGGCCCAAAACCCGTTTGCCGAACGAATAAAGGGACTGGGGTTCGACCCCGCGCACTACTTCGTGTCTTCGGACGCGGCCGCCCGGCTTCACAAGGTGGAGCTGAGCAAGGACTCCGGCAAAATCCACCTGATTGCAAGTCCTGAATTGTTCAAGAAATTGGCGGAAAAGCACAAGCTGGTGCATGGCAAGGATAATATGCCTGCCACGGTGATTGTCGCACCGGATGTGGCGGTGTCCACGAAGTTCTGGGACAGCTACCGCGGTGCTGTTGACACAATTGATGGCGTTCCCGTCCTGCGCCTGGGCAAGCTTAATGATTATTGGCATACCGTAGAAGGCCAGGCCAACATATCCGATTCGGAGGCGATCAAGGCCAAGGTCGCAAGCGTGATGGAAGACTGCAAGAAAAAAGGCAAGACCGACCGCCAGATAGGCGACCACCTGGGCTTGTCCGAGCAGTCGGTTCCCATTGTTGCAACCAGGCTCCTTGGAATCAAAAGGGCAGACTGGCACGCAATCGGGCGGCCAGAGCCCAAAGACATCATCAAGCGGCTTGAGGAAACCAACTACGATTGGAATGCGGTCGAGGCGGAGTTCTTCCCGGGAAAGCGAGGTCCAAAGTCTACGATAAAGAGGATACTCAACGGATCCCCCGAGTGGGAGGCCGCAAAGAGAAAGGGCAAGTAAGCTAGTAGCATAAGCCCGTTTTCAATCAGCAGTTCTCCAGCTTCTTCTTCAGTTCCGCGATTTCCTCGTGGAGCTTGCGGTTCTTCTTGAGCGGGTCGTTGAATGCCTCCTTCTCAAGCTCGTCAAGCCTTTGCTTGATGCTGTTCTTCTTCCTAGTCAGGTCTGATTTTGACATTCCCATGTAAGTCTCACCTTTGTTGAAAAATGCAACTCTAGTATCTAGCCCGGTTGGCTGTATATTTGTTTCTGGCAGCAGGGCAAAAGAAGATGAACCCTGCAGGAGTATAATTTCTCATGGCAAAGCAGGCGGAAAAAGTGCCGACCAGTGCGATGGGGAAGGCGATTCAATCCCAGCGTGATTATTTTGCAACCGGAGCAACAAAGTCGGTCGATTTTCGCCTCTCCTCGCTGCGCAAGCTCAAGGCCGCCTTGGAAAAGTTCCAGCCCGAAATCGAGAAGGCGCTCTTTGCAGACCTGCACAAGTCACCATCCGAGGCGTTCCTCACCGAACTCTACCCCTGCTTTGAGGAGCTGAAGTTCTTTGAGAAAAATTTGAAAGCCCTTGCAAAACCAAGGGAAGTTCCTTCGCCAGTCCTGTTCCCGCTCTCGTCATCCGCAATCCATTTCGAGCCTCGTGGCGTCGCGCTCATCCTTTCCCCTTGGAACTACCCTGTTAACCTTACGATAATGCCCCTGATTGGCGCGATTGCTGCGGGAAACTGCGCGATAATCAAGCCGTCCTCATCTTCTTCCAACACTTCCAAGGTTTTGGCAAAGATGCTTGCAAGCTGCTTTGACGAAAAATTCGTTTCAGTTTTCGCCGGTGACTCAAAAGTTGCCGAAGCCCTCTTGGAAGAGGAGTTCGATTACATCTTCTTTACAGGAAGCCCGTCAGTCGGAAAGTCCGTGATGGCAGCTGCTTCAAGGCACCTCACTCCACTTACCTTGGAGCTTGGCGGGAAAAGCCCGTGCATAGTTGACAAGGACGCGGATTTGGAGAAAGCCGCCTCACGGATTGCGTGGGGAAAGTTCACCAATGCCGGCCAGACCTGCATCGCGCCAGATTACGTGCTGGTGCACAAGGCTGTTGAGACGGAGTTTGTTTCTGCGCTTGCACGCAAAATCACCGACTTCTTCGGCCCCGACCCGCAGGACGCAACCGACTACTGCCGTATAATCAACGACAAGCACTTCAACAGGCTCTGCGGCTATCTGCAAGAAGGGGAAGTGGTGTTCGGTGGGGAAACCGACCCAAAAGGAAAGTTCATCGCACCGACCATCATCACCAACATTTCTCCCAAGGCGAAAGTTATGCAGGACGAAATCTTTGGCCCAATCCTCCCAATCATTCCGGTTTCCTCGTTTTCGGAAGCAATAGCCTTTGTCAATGTGCGTCCCAAGCCGCTTGCACTCTATATTTTTTCCAGCAATCCAAAGACCGTCGAAAAAGTCCTCGGTTCCACAAGCTCCGGCGGCGCGTGCGTAAACGACACCATAATGCACGTGAGCACCTCCGAGCTTCCCTTCGGCGGAGTCGGAAACAGCGGGTTCGGAAAGTACCACGGCAAGGCGTCCTTCGAGGCGTTCTCGAATGCGCGCAGCGTGTTCTCGCAGACCAACCTCTTTGACTTGAAGCAGAGGTATCCGCCTTATGACAAGAGGTTCATAGGGTTTGTAAAACGGTTCGGTTAGACTATGGCAATCCAATTCAAGTTAGTCAAGCGCAGGCCGTTCTCCAGGCTAGCAAAGCCGTGCGTAAAAACCTACAAGACGCTGTATGACCTTACGGCCAGGGGAGTCAACTACAAGCCCGGACCAAACAACCGCGGTTATGAGTATTTTCGCGGCGAGCTATTGGGGCCTGTTGCACGCGAGCTTTTGCGGCGCTCAAGGCAGGGTGCGCCCGTGCATTTTCTTGACGCAGGTGCAGGAGACGGGCACGGCTTGGTTGCTGCGGAGTCATTGTCTTCAAACATCCGCGGCCACGGGCTTGCCATGCACGATTCCAATCCGGTTTTAGGCGTCCCTGCGCACAAGTGGACTACTGGCCGCTTCGAGGAAAACGTGTTCCAAGATTCGGATGCAACTGAAGGAGTATTTGATGTCATCCAGAGCCGCTACGGCCTGCAGCACGCGGCCAACCAGGCGATGGCGTTGGAAAATCTCCTTAATTCGCTGAAGGTTGGCGGCAAGCTCTTCAACTTCCACGACAGCGACCGGAACACCATCCAGCTTGCAGACACCGGCATGGCCGAGGCGCTTGAAAAGCAGGGGTTCGTTCTTGAAAAGGGCAGGGCGCCTCAATTACTGAAAAAAATCTACGACCGCATCTTCGTCAACAGCCCCAAGCTCTATGTAATCACTAGGACAAGCGACCGGAAGGCGGACTTGAGCGCATTCTACGGCTCGGCGAGGATAAACAAGGTGCCGCTGAAAAAGTAATTCCCTGCGGAATACTGCGGGGCGTCTTTCCCATTCGGAAGGGTTAAATGCCCCTACGGGATACTTGGCTCTTATGTGCTTTTCTGCAAACCACGAAAAGAACAACGCGTTCGTGTGGCTGCTGATTGCAGTCTCGGCACTCGTCCTTGCGTTCCTCCCGTTCGCCTTTGGCATCAACGTTGTCAAGGGCTTCGGCTGGTTCATGTTCTCGCTGCTGCTTGCGTGCGTCTTCCTGCTCGGCCTGCTTTTCTTCGTCGCCCTGTTCTGGAGCTCGCTGCGGCTCGACCGCATGCTTTCAGGCGAAGACCTGCTTGCCCACTGGACCTATTCGCAGGAGGAGATTGCGCCGTACGCAACCGGCGAGGACGCCCGGCTTTCAAGGAACAAGCTGATCTACCTGTTCTTTACCCTCCTGACGGTCTTGGTGTGCGAAGGGCTTGCATACCTACTCGACCCTGCGACTGCGCTCGTGCCTGGCGCAATACTTGTAATCGGCTGTTTTGTCATAATCTATGGCTTGCCTGCGGCTCTTGCCTCCTATGAAAAGCGCTTTGCAACCGACGCCTACATCGGCAGGGCCGGCGCGCTCTTCTGCAACCGGTTCCACCTGTGGAGGATATTCAACGCCCGTCTTGGGCGCGTGTCTTTTTTGGAAGGAAAACCCGCTTTCCTTGAGATAAGCTACTCGTTTTTGTCCACCGACGGCAACGGCCCCACATCAGTTGCGGTCAACCTCAAGATTCCTGTGCCGAAGGGAAAGGAAAAAGAGGCAAAGCACGTCATGTCGGAACTTACTGGCAAGCAACCAAATAGGCCGGATTCAAGGAAAGAGCTTTTTGAGCGGGAAGAAAAAATGAGGAAATTGCAGGGTCTGAGGAAGTGAAATCATGTCAATAGACGCAGCAGTCAAGACCGCCCTTTCAGTCATCGAGCGGAGCGGCAAGGCAATCATCGGCTCCATTGATTCGGATGGTTATCCGAACATCAAAGCCATGCTCAAACCCCGCGAGCACGACGGCGTGAAAACTTTCTACTTTACTACCAACACCTCCTCAATGCGAGTCGCGCAGTACCGTAAGAACCCGAAGGCGTCAATCTATTTTTACGACGAGCGATTTTTCAAGGGCGTGATGCTGAAAGGGAAGATGTCGGTGCTTACTGACGCAGCTACCAAGAAGCGCATCTGGCAGGATGGAGACGAGATGTACTACCCCAAGGGCGTGACCGACCCGGACTATTGCGTGCTCAAGTTCAGCGCGCAGTCCGGCAGGCTCTACCAGAACTTCGGGTCGCAAGACTTCAAAGTCTAATGCTTGAAAAAAGGAATTGGGGGGTTTGATTTTGAACCCCCTTCTTGTTGCCTGGCCTTACGCGGTTACGCTGGGTCTCTTCCGCAGTGCCGCGTGCGAGACCTCCGAGCGCGGAATCAACGGCAGTTCCTTGACTATGTGGATGTCGCCGTTCTGCGATACGATTACGTGCCTGTAGTCCCTGGCCAGTTTTTTCCAAGTGACTTTCGGGTCGTAAAACAGGCCGTACTTTTCAACGTGTTCCTTCGCCACCGGGCCGTGCGCGTTGATTGCGCGTATGATGCTTGCATTGAGCGGCCCCTGCGCGTTCTTTTGCCTCTCGTTACCCTCGCTTATCAGTTCTGCACTGAACGGGATGGTCAACGCACTCCCCATCGCCGGGAAGTTTTCAGTAAGCGCTCCGCCGATGATGCCAGCAGTTGCCAATGCAACAAAACCCGCGCCTGCGGTCTTGTGTGATTTTCCTATCTTGAGTTCGGACAAGTGCTCGGCGATGGTCTTCTGCACCTCCGGGTGCAGGTGCTTGTACTGGATGGTTATGTCCGCCGGGGCTGTCCTTGCGGGCTTTGGATGCGCTATCTGCTTTTCCATGGCTGGAATGCGTGCTTGCATTTTGGTCACCGAAATTGAACGTCTTTTTTCTTTCTTTTAAGTTTATTTGGGTGGCTGGCGCATTGCGAAAGGCACATAAAGGAAGGAAAACTCGGTTTATAGCGAACCGAGAAAGTAAGCCGAAAGAATTCTCGGTTGCGCTAGAAGCAAAACAAGGAGAATTCATCGGGTTACTTCCGCGTTTTGCTGTAAGCGCGATTGGAAAAAGTCCGGCTGCTTGGAAGGGTTTGCTATTAATCCCAGCCGCGCATACACCTACCATGACAAAAAAGATTGGCTCTCGGAAAAATACTTCCTTGTTGTGGGTTGCAGGGCTTGTTGCCTGCGCAATAATTATCTGTTCAATTTTCATAGCCTTTGGAAACTCCGGCCAGCAGGCAAGCTATCCGATTGACTCCGCTGTCTTTACCACACTTGACCGCACGATTCAAGTCATTCCCGTGCCCTCGGCATCGCCCAAGCTTTCGCCGGATGACGTTGCCAACTTCTCAAAGTACGGCTATGGTGCCTGGCAGTACGGCAGCGGGCTTGCATACGAAAAAAGGCTGGACTTGATGCCCGCTTCGTATGCCAACGCTTCGGTTGCTCCGGTTACAAAAGCCGCAAGCCTTTTGCGCTTCTTTACCTTGACCGACATACACATAACCGACAAGGAGTCGCCGGCCCAAGGCATCTATTACGGCTACAAGTGGAACATCATTTCAGGATACTCGCCGGCAATGTTGTATTCCACCCAGACGCTTGACGCTGCTGTGCAGACAATCAACGCACTTCACAGGAAAACGCCGTTCGATTTTGGAATCTCGCTCGGCGACCCCATCAACAGCAACCAGTACAACGAACTAAGGTGGTACATCGACGTGTTGGATGGCAAGAACATAAACCCGGATTCCGGCGCCAAGGACGACCCGGTTTTTGGCCCGCTTAACGATTACCAGGACGAGTACAAGGCAGCGGGACTAGATAGGACGATAAGGTGGTACCAGGCCCTTGGAAACCACGACCTGTTCTGGATGGGCATCTTCCCTGTTGACGATTACATCAGCGCCGGGCTTGTTGGCAACAAGGTGCTCGACATGGGCAACATTTTCACCGACAAGCTCCGCACCAAGAGCCGCGGCTACTACATGGGCGCAATCAACGGCAGCACCGCCCTTGGCGATGTCGTAGGTGCCGGGCCGGTGGACAACTTCTCAACGCAACCAACAGTGCCTTCTGATTCTTCCCGGCACTCGCTTTCAAGGCAGGAATTGCTGTCCCAGTTCTTCAACACCACCTCAAGCCCGGTTGGCCACGGGTTCAACCAATCCGACGTGGAAAACGGGTTTGCCTGCTATTCCTTCGAGCCGAAGTCCGGCGTCCCAATCAAGGTAATCGTGCTTGACGACATCGGCGCGCTAGGCCAGGGCTCGCTTGACCAGCAACGGTACGAATGGTTGGTGAAGGAACTTGACGCAGGCCAGGCTGACGGCCAGCTGATGATAATCGCAGCGCATATCCCGATTGGGTTTGAACGGGACTCTTCCGGCCTAGGCGCATTGATGAGCTGGAGCGCCAAGGCCTATCTGACCGAGGAAGCCCTGATTGCCAAGCTCCACACTTATCCCAACTTTGTGCTGTGGGTGTCCGGGCACCGCCACCAGAATGCAGTAATCGCGTTCAAGTCCCCTGACCCGGCCAAGCCCGAACTGGGCTTCTGGGAAGTGGAGACGTCTTCGCTGCGCGAGTTCCCCCAGCAGTTCCGCACATTCGACGTAGTGCGCAACAGCGACAACACAATCTCAATCTTCGCAACTGACGTGGACCCGGCTGTGAAGGACGGCTCTCTTGCCGCAACCGCGCGCACCTACGCGATTGCCGCACAGGAAACCTTCAATCTTTCGACGCAAAACCGCTCCTACAACGTCGAGCTAGTCAAGCAATTGAGCCCGCAGATGCAGGAAAAGATTTCGAACTACGGGATGCCGATACCTAAATAGGTACTGGCGTTCTTGTAAGGGATCCAGAAAAAGCTCGGAAGCCACCGAAGGGATTTGAACCCTCGACCTATTGCTTACAAGGCAATCGCACTACCAGGCTGTGCTACGGTGGCAAATGAGAATATAGCCAATTTATTTGGATGCCTAATTATTTTAACCGCAAGGCGCAGTCCAAAATGGCCGGGACAAGCCGCCGGCAACGGACTTATGTAAAGCATTATATACATCTTGTCAAATATACTTTACATATGATTTTGGCCGGGAGCAGGATGCGGCAACGCCCGGAACGCCCCTTTGCCAAAGCCCAACCCACAGGTGATTGAAATGATAGGAAATCCCGATTGGTTCTGCCCCCGCAAGTTCGGCTGGGGACTTGGAGTGAACAGCGCAGGCGGAATAGTCTACATTGGTGCGATAATAGTCCTCATTGGCGCCGTGTGGAACCTGCCAATCGAGGTAAACCAGCGGGCAATACTCTCTACGATCATAATCGGCTTGGTTGTCGTAGACACGCTGGACATAATGCGCAAGGTCTACTCGAAGCTTGATGAGCGCGAGAAGCGCCACCAACTCGAGGCCGAGCGCAACGCCTCCTTCGTGGCAGTGGCGGGAATGGTCGCCTACGGCCTCTACCTGGGCTTCACTCTTGCGCCCGAGCAGGTAACGTCACAGCTCATGCCGCTTGTCGGGATTGCCGTTGCAATGGCCGCTGCAAAGGGCGCCACCCTGCTGTACCTTGAAAAGGAAAGCTAACTGGGACCGGAAGGCTTTGGAATATGAAGAACCGCATACGCGAATTCCGCGCGCGCACCAAGATGACGCAGGACGAGCTTGCGGAAAAGGCCAAGGTGTCAAGGCAGACCATCAACGCGATTGAGAACGACAAGTATAACCCTTCCCTGCCCCTTGCGTTCAGCCTGGCAAAGGCCTTCAGGTGCAGGATTGAGGAGCTGTTCCTGCCCTGAAAATTTCCTTTTTTCTTTTCCTTTTTACCCTCTCTAAACCTTTAAATCGCTGCGAGTTCAATATTATTCATGGACTTGGACGACAAACAACCAGACCAATCTACTTCTTTTGTTTCGGTATTAGGCAGCAGATACGGCTCTCCAGCGATGCAGCAGACGTTTTCCGACCGCCAGACCCGGCTTTCGATGAGAAAAGTCTGGTGCGCACTTGCTTTTGCACAGAAACAGGCCGGAATCCTCTCAAAGGACGAACTGGAAGACATCCTGCTTCACTGCCAGAAAATTGACGTCAAGCGCAGCTTGGAAATCGAAAAGGACACCGGGCACGACGTTGTTGCCGAGATTCGTTGCTATTCCGAGCAGTGCAAGAAGGGCGGAAAGAAAATCCACTTGGGAGCCACCAGCGAGGACATCCTTGGCAACGCCCAGGTTCTGCAGCAAAAGCAGGCCCTTGCAATAATCAAGGCCAGAATCATCGACGTTCTTGCCGCACTTGGCAAAATCATTGAGGAAAACGCAGGAAAGCCCTGCATGGCCTATACTCACATCCAGCCTGCTGAGCCCACAACCATCGGTTACCGGTTCTCAGTCTATGCGCAGGACTTGCTTGCTGACTTGGAGACCATTGAAATCCTTGAGCGCAACCTGAAAGGCAAGGGGTTCAAGGGCGCAGTAGGAACCTCTGCCTCTTATGCTGAAGTCCTGCGCGGCTCAAAATTGTCACCTTCCCAGATGGAAGACGCTGCGATGAAGCAGCTTGGCTTGAATGCTTTTGACATTTCCACCCAGACTTACCCACGCAAGCAGGATTACATCCTCCTTTGCGCCTTGGCGCAGACTTCCCAGTCGCTTGCCAAGATGGCCCTTGATTTCCGCATCCTCCAGTCGCCCCTGTTCGGCGAGCTTTCCGAGCCGTTTGGCAAGAAGCAGGTGGGCTCCAGCGCGATGCCATTCAAGAGAAACCCCATAGCAAGCGAAAAGATTTGCTCGCTTTCCCGCTTCGTGCAGGCACTTCCGCAGACTGCGATTGAGAACGCCTCGAACGCAATCTTGGAGCGCACTTTGGACGACTCGGCCAATCGCCGCATCGCAATCCCGGAGGCGTTCCTTGCGCTTGACGAGATGCTCCTCACAGCAAACAAAATCCTTTCAGGAATCGTAATCAACTACGACAAGGTCGGAAAGAACTTCTCCGACTACTCGCAATTCTCAGGCACCGAAATCCTGCTTGCAGAGCTTGCCCGCAGGGGAGCAAACCGGCAGGACATGCACGAAGTCATCCGAGAGGCCTGCATGCGCGCCTGGGACGCGGTAAAACAAGGCAAGCCCAACCCGCTTGCAGACATATTACGCTACGACGCACGGATTACTAAGTACGTCAAGCCGGCTGATATTCCGGGGATGCTGGACGCTTCAGGCCACACGGGTTTGGCAAAGGAAAAATCAGTTGCGATGGCCAAAAAAATCAACGCAATAGTGGCAGCGCAGGCAAAGGAAGCCTCGGCAAAGCCAGCGGCCAAAAAATAATTCAATTATTGCATTTGTGATGTGAAAATTATCTTATGACCAAGAAAGAATATCGCATAGGGACAATCGGCAGCCATACTGCGCTTCAAATCTTCAAGGGAGCCCACGACGAGGGCTTCAAGACTACTGCTTTGTGCCGCAAGGGAAAGGACCGGCTCTATACCGAGTTCTACAAGCACCTCACCGACAAGGCCATAGTTGTTGACAACCTTTCCGATTACCCCAAAATCGAGCCCCAGCTCATCAAGGACAACACGATCCTCATCCCGCACGGCTCGTTCGTCGCGCACCTTGGGATGGAGCAGAACCGCAGCATCAAGGCGATGTACTACGGAAACAAGAAAGTCCTTGACTGGGAGTCCGACAGGCTCAAGCAGCTCGAATGGATGAAAAACGCCGGGCTCAATGTCCCCAAGCAATTCTCCTCAGCAAGCCACATCGACCGGCCGGTCATCATCAAGCTCTTCGGAGCCGCTGGCGGCCGCGGGTACTTCCTTTGCAAAAACGAGCAGGATTTCAACGAGCAGAAAAGCCGCGTCAAGGGAAGCGACTTCGTAATCCAGGAGTACATAGTCGGAAACACCGTCTACATCCACTACTTCTACTCGCCGCTTACAGGCAAGCTCGAAGTAACCAGCATCGACCGCCGCTACGAGACCAACGTCGATTCGCTTGGACGCATCCCGCTCCGGAACCAGCGAAACATCGATATCGAGCCCTCTTTCGTGGTCATCGGCAACTATTCACTTGTACTCCGTGAGTCGATGCTCCAGGAAGCCTACGAGATGGGCGAGCGCGTGGTTGCTTACTCCAAGAAAATCGCAGGACCTAAAGGATTGTTCGGGCCGTTCTGCCTCGAAACAGTGGTCACACCTGACCTGAAGTTCTACGTAATCGAGATTTCCGCTCGCATAGTCGCAGGTACCAACCTGTTCATCTCAGGTTCGCCATACTCGGACTTGATGTATGGCCAGCCCATGAGCACCGGAAGGCGCATTGCCAAGGAAATCAAGGACGCAATCAACCAAGAGCGGTTGGACGAAGTCCTCGGGTAACAAGAAAAGAAAATTTGTGGTAATTGAAATGAAGAACGCCTCCTCGCTAATAGACCCAAAAAAACCCATTACTGTCGCAGTACTGGGTTCGCACTCCGCACTTGAAGTTTGTGCCGGAGCAAAGGCGATGGGCTTCAAGACGCTCGTAGTCTGCGAGAAGGGACGCGATTCGGTGTATTCCCAGACCTACAAGTCCAGAAAGGAGGGCGGCCGCGAATTGGGTGTCGTCGATGACGTCCTATTGCTTGACAAATTCTCAGACATACTCAAAAAAGACGCCGTTTCCGCCCTGCAGAAACGCAATTCCGTCTTTGTCCCGCACCGCTCGTTCCAAGTCTACACCAACTTCAACTACGATGCCATTGAGAACGACTTTGCTGTGCCGATTCTTGGCTCGCGCGACCTTCTTCGTGCAGAAGAGCGCACCCAGCCGCGCAACCAGTACTACCTGATGCAAAAGGCCGGAGTGCGCTTCCCAAGGCAGTTCAAGTCCGCGTCAGAAATCGACAGGCTTTGCATAGTCAAAGTCAGCGAGGCGCAACGGACATTTGAGCGCTCGTTTTTCTTCGCCTCGAACGCAAAGGACTTCGAGGCTACAGCCAAGGAAAAAATCAAGCGCGGCGAAATCACCAAGGCTGCTCTCGACCAAGCCGTTATCGAGGAATTCATAATCGGAGTCCCGGTCAACTTCAATTACTTTTACTCGCCCCTGTCGGGGCGGACTGAAATCTTGGGTACTGACGCCCGCAGGCAAACCAGCATCGACGGCTTCCTCCGCCTGCCTGCTGATTTGCAGCAGAAAGTCTCGCAATTCATGTCTCCATCTTTCGAGGAATCCGGCCACTACGCAGTCACCATCCTAGAGTCGATGGTCGGACAGTGTCAGGAGATGGGCGAAAAGTTCGCAGCTGCCTGCCAGAAGGAGTACGCGCCCGGCATAATCGGCCCATTCGCGCTCCAGTGCGCGGTCCTGCCCGGGCCGCCGAAAAAGGTCGCGGTAGTATTCGACGTTTCGATGAGGATGCCCGGCTCGCCCGGAATCCAGTTCACTCCCTACACGGGCTACCTTTATGGCGAGCAAATGAGCGCAGGAAAACGCCTGGCTTACGAGCTGCAGCGTGCAGTGAAGGAAAAGAGACTGGATGAAATCCTGACTTGAGTCTAAAATTAGTTCGTTACTGGTATCTCAAGCGTCGTTATCAGTTTTGTGCCTTGGCGGCCTCGAATTTCTTTCAGTTCATTCGGAGTCATGCATTCCAGATGTAGTTCAAGAGCTTCTCTAAGATTTGCAATTGCCTCGTCTAGACTATCTCCTTGAGAAGCAACGTCCAAATCGGGGCACCAAGCGGAAAAAGAACCCGCTTCGGGGAACACTACTACCGAAAATCCCAGTAATTTCATAATACTATTCACAACCTACGGTATTATATTCCTTTTGAGGTTTAACAGTAACTTAAACGTAAGTTTGTAAGGCGATGGTATGGATCCCCTAGACACATTGTTTGTAAAAGGTGACGAGGTCAATCGAGAGCTGCTGCGCGACGTTTTAACGCCCTACGTTCGTCTTGACGAAAAGGGTCGTGTCTTCCCACTGACCGCATTTTATTCCCAGACCAATAAGAACAAGGTGATTATTCTTCTGCTGTCTCGCAAGGCAGTCGCACTTAAAACTGGTATTTCGGAAGAGGTTTCGCCTGTTGAGCTATCAAAACTAAGTGACATACCTGAAGGGTCGCTTAGACCAACGTTGCGATTATTAGTCGATGAACATCTTGTTGACGATGAAGATAGCAAATACGCTATTTTTTCTCATGCGGTTAGGCGTTGTGCGGAACTGCTGGTTCAAAAGGCAGACAATGCCGGAAACGACGCGCCACAGGCTTCAAAAACAAACGGGACTAGGATAAGCATGAGGGGAGTTATTGAAGACCTCATCCGACAAGGTGGGCTAGATAGTGGTAAGACTGCCAATGAGATTCAGCAAATGGTTCTTCAACGTAGGCCAGGAACTGCACGCAATCCTCTTTACAAAGTTATTTTAGACCTTGTTCATGAGCAAAAGCTGACTCGCGGAATAAAAGATGGGATTTGGATGTACCGGAGAGCGGACTAATGAGACCCCCTGTTGTTTCTGGAAAGGAAGTTGTCAAGGCCCTTCAAAAGGTTGGCTTTACGATAAAAAGTCAAAAAGGTAGCCACGTCCATCTTGTAAAACCCCGAGGACTGCAGACTCTCCACGTCACCGTTCCAGTCCACAGCAACAAGGACCTCAACCCATTCGTACTCCGGTCCATTGCCCGACAAGCGGGATATTCAGCCGACGACTTCAGTCAATTGTTTTAGTCAACCCATTATATTTTCGGTTCCAAGGCAATCAAATTTTAACTCCAGCTTTCCATATTTTTATCAGAGATGCCTCATTTTATGAACCAAAAACCCTTCCCAAAACCCCACTCAACAGTAATCGTAGGAGCCCAGTGGGGCGACGAGGGCAAGGGCAAGATTGTGGACGTGCTGGCTGAGAAGAGCGATCTAGTTGTGCGCTACCAGGGCGGACCAAACGCAGGACACACCGTCATAGTCGGCGACAAGAAATTCAAATTGCATTTATTGCCCTCAGGAGTAATCCGCGGCAAGCGCTCGCTCATCGGAGCCGGAGTGGTCCTAGACCTTCTTTCTCTGCAAGAAGAGATGGCCGAGGTAAAGAAAGCAGGAATCAAGGTCACGCCCAAGGAACTTGGAATCGCCTACCGCACCCCGCTCATCCTCCCCACTCACCGCCTCTTGGATGGCATCCAGGAAGAGTCCAAGAAAGGAAAAGCAGTCGGCACCACCAAGCGCGGCATCGGGCCGGCTTACTCCGACCTTGCGCTTCGCACTGCGCTTATGTTCACTGATGTTTTTGCAAAGGACTGGCCAAAGAAGCTGGACGCAGCGGTTTATGCCCACGAGGAAATCCTTGGCAAGCAATACAACGCAAAAATCGACGACGCAACCCGCAAGTCAATAACAGAGCTCAAGGAAATCCCGAAGTTCTTCGACGGTTTCCAGGCTAACGTGAACCTTGAGGTCAATCAGGCTTTGGATGCAGGAAAGAACGTGCTTTTCGAGGGCGCACAGGGCGCGCTCCTGGACAACTTGTTTGGCACTTACCCGTTCGTGACTTCCTCGCACCCGATTGCAGGAGGAGCATGCGTCGGAGTCGGAGTCCCGCCACGCGCAATCGACAAAGTCGAAGGCGTAGTCAAGGCTTATTGCACCAGAGTAGGCTCCGGGCCATTCACCACCGAGCTATCCGGAAAGGTTGCAGACGAGTTGCGCAACAAAGGCGGCGAGTTCGGAACAACAACCGGAAGGCCGCGCCGAACCGGCTGGATGGACTTGGTCGCGCTTCGCTTCTCAAACCGGCTGAACGGCTTTACCGGAATGCACATCACCAAGCTTGACGTCCTAGGCGGCCAGCCCGAGATTATGTATTGCGATTCTTACGAAATCGATGGCAAGAAAGTCGCCGAATACCCCGCTGACCCCGTTTTCGCCGAGAAAGCAAAGCCCGTTTACCAGAAGATGGCTGGCTTTGAGGACTTGGACGAGGCAGGCTGGGCGAAGGTGGCTAAGGAAGGAAAGGCCAAGGGCCTTGACGCGCTTCCAAAGAACGCGCTTGCCTACGTCAAAAAAGTCAGCGAACTATCAGGAATACCGATTATCTCGGTATCTGTAGGGCCTGAACGCGATTTCATCATCTTTGCAAAATAGGATTTTTGTGTGTAAAGGGATTTTTTATGGGCAAGCTTAAGGAACTCAACCCAATCGAGTCAGTCTACCAGACGGACATCAAAGAAGCAAAGCTCCTGGCGCGCGGTAAGGTCCGCGACGTGTACGACGCAGGCGACAAGGTAGTTTTGGTTGCAACCGACCGGCTTTCCGCATTCGATGTTGTCTTTGAAGACCCGATTCCACAGAAGGGCGCGGTGCTCAACCAGATTGCAGCATTCTGGTTTGAAAAAACCAAGGGCATCGTCGAGAACCACTTCATCTCAACTGACGTATCCACTTACCCCAAGCCGTTCTCGGATTACCCCGACTTGCTCAAGTCACGCTCAAGCCTGGTCAAAAAGACCGCTCCAATCCGCTTGGAGTGCGTGGTGCGCGGCTACCTTTCAGGTTCAGGCTGGTCAAGCTACCGCGACTCCGGCGAAGTCTGCGGAATCAAGCTGAGGCCGGGGTTGAAGGAGTCCGAACGCTTGGACGAACCCATATTCACTCCGACTACCAAGGCCGAGGTTGGCCACGATGAGCCTGTCAACGAGTCAAATGCAAAGGAAATAGTTGGCAGCACCGAGACTTTCGAAACGCTCAAGGACTACTCAATCAAGCTGTATAAGTTCGCCTCGGACTATGCGGCAAAGAAGGGAATAATCATTGCCGACACCAAGTTCGAGTTCGGTTATTTGGGCGGCGACAGCATCGAGGCCGGTGGCAAAATCATCCTCATCGACGAGGCCCTCACGCCGGACTCCTCAAGGTTCTGGCCTGCTGAGCTTTACGCTCCAGGCTCAAACCCGCCGTCGTACGACAAGCAGTTCGTGCGCGATTACGTTTCTTCGATTGGCTGGAACAAAAAACCGCCCGCTCCGAGGCTTCCGCAGAATGTCATTGACAGGACGACCCAGAAGTACTTGGAAGCGTACGAGAAGCTGACTGGACAGAAGCTAGACTGATTGGTTGCGATGAACACGATTTCCTTTGAGGATTTCTCAAAAGTCGACCTTCGCACAGGAAAAATCATCCAAGTCGAGGACTTCCCGCAGGCAAGAAAGCCAGCATACAAGGTCAAGGTTGACTTTGGCCCGGAAATCGGCATCAAGCAGTCCAGCGTGCAGGCAACAAACTACTCAAAGGACGAGCTTGTTGGAAAAACCGTCATCGGAGTAGTGAATTTTACCCCAAAAAACATCGCAGGATTCCAGTCCGAGGTTCTTCTTTTGGGCGTTTCTGGCGAGGATGGAAAGCTTTCGCTTCTGGTGCCCAGCAAGGCCGCAAAAGCGGGGCAAAAAGTATACTGACATTATTATTTCCAAGCCTTCGGTGCAGGGCTTTTAAACGTCCATTTGCACAATTGTATTACAAGCCGCTTGGCTTCTGCAAGGCGGTTTTGGCACATTCTCAAGCTTAGGGTCGAGGGGTTTTCGTATGGCTTTGTCAAGCGCGCCTTTGGCAGTAATAATGATGGGCTCAAAAGCCGATGTTGAGACTGCAAAGAAGGTCGCCGAGACGCTCAAGGAATTCGACATCGCCTCGGTGATGCGCGTTGCCTCAGCACACAAGACCCCCGAAAACGCCATCTCCATTGCAAAGGAGTACGAAAAGCAGTCCAAGGAAGGACGCAAAATCGTAATCATCGCAGTAGTCGGCATGTCCAACGCCCTTTCAGGCATGCTTGCAGGAACAACCAGCCTCCCAATCGTGACCATTCCCAACTCGGACAACGAGCACGACATCTTTTCCTGTTTGCGCATGCCTTCGGGCATCTCGCACATGACCATTCTTGGACCGCAGAACGCGGGCCTTGCTGCTGCAAAAATCCTTGCAACCGGAGACTCCAAGCTTGGCGCAAAAATTTCAGAGTACCAGAAGAAGATCTCGGACAAGGTATTCGCAGCTGACGACGAGCTTCGTGGCTGAATCGGTAGATAATAATTGGCACAGACAAGCAAGATTCACAGGATAGAAGTCACCACTAAAGCAGGGTGCCGCGACCCGGTAGCCGAAGGCGTACTTTCAGGAGCAAAGTCCGACCTTGGAATCTCAGGCCTGAAACAAGTTCGCATGGCCGAAGTCTATTACCTTTCATCCGACTCCGTTGATTTGTCAAAGGAAAAGCTGGTCACTCTTGCAGAACAGCTCTTCTGCGACCCGGTAATCCAGGAATACTCGATTGATTCCTCAATCCTCAAGGTCAGCTGGCCAAAATCCGAAGTCCGGTTCCTTGATGGAGTCACCGACAACACCGGCGCAGCAGCATCAGAAGGCGCAGCTGATGTTCTTGGAGTTGCAAATGACTCGATTCACGTGCGGAGTTCAAGGATATTTGCTTTTGATGGAATTACCGAGGAAAAAGTAAAGGAGATTTCAAAAGGGCTCCTTGCAAACGCGATGATTCAAAGGTTCGAGATATTGAAATAGGCAGATGAAACGAAAGCAACCAAGATGACTATTCAAATGGAAAACGAAAAAGCAGTGCAGTTCAACGAACTCGACTCCGAGGGGCTAGCCGCGCTTTCGCAATCGATGCTCCTCTCCCTCGATGCTGTTGAGATGAAGAAGGTCCAGGACCACTTCGTCAAGCTTGGCAGGAATCCCACTCAGGCAGAGCTTGAGACCATCGCCCAGACTTGGAGCGAGCACTGCAAGCACAAGACATTTACCGCAGAAATCGAGTACGACAACGGCTCAGGCAAGACCGAAAAAATCGACGGCCTGTTCAGCTCGCTGATTCGCAAGGCAACCCTTGACATCAAGGCCAAGATGGGCAAACGCGGCGAGGAGTGGCTTGTCTCGATGTTCAAAGACAACGCAGGTATCATCAAGTTCAACGAGAAATACGATTTCGCATTCAAAGCAGAGACGCACAACCACCCCTCGGCACTAGACCCGTTCGGCGGTGCAAATACCGGAGTCGGAGGCGTAATCCGCGACGTTTTGGGTGCTGGATTGGGTGCCAAGCCTTACTTCAACACCGACGTGTTCTGCCTCGCGCCACCGGACTTTGATAATTCTAAAGTGCCCGAAGGCATCCTTGCGCCCAAGCGCATCTTGCGCGGAGTGGTTGCCGGAGTGCGCGACTATGGCAACCCGATGGGGATACCCACAATCAACGGCGGGTACTACTTCCACGAAAATTATTTGGGCGCGCCCTTGGTGTTCTGCGGAACCGGAGGCTTCATGCCCCGCGGTATGCACGAAAAAGCAGCTAAGGTTGGTGACGCCATCGTAGTTGTTGGCGCAGAAACCGGGCGCGACGGAATCCACGGCGCGACTTTCTCCTCAATCGAGCTTGACGCAAACGCCTGCACCGGCGCAGTGCAAATCGGAAACCCGATTGAGGAGCGCAAGGTAATGGACGGCTTGCTTTTGGCACGCGACAAGCACATTTACAATTTTGTCACAGACTGCGGCGCAGGAGGGTTCTCCTCGGCAGTAGGGGAGATGGCAGAGAGCCTTGGCTGTGAAGTGTGGCTCGAAAAAGCTCCTCTCAAGTACAAGGGACTCAAGCCGTGGGAAATCTGGGTCTCCGAGTCGCAGGAAAGGATGATTCTTTCAGTATCGCAGGACAAAGTCGCAGAGCTAATCGAGCTTTTCAGGCGCGAGAACGTGCAGGCAGTAGTAATCGGCAAGATTACCGGCTCCAAGCGGTTGGTGGTCAAGCACGGCGCGGACGTAATCTGCGACCTGGACTGTGACTTCGTACACCGTGCGGTTCCAAGAAAGAAGATGGTTGCAAAGAAAAGGAAAGCATCGGGTTCTGCGGCTGCAGCCGGAAGTGCAAAGGATGCAAAGATTGCGGTTCCAAAGGACCTTTCCGTTCCCCTCATTTCCATACTTTCGGGCTGGAACACCTGTTCCAAGGAGTGGACCGTGCGGCAGTACGACCACGAAATCCAGGCGCATAACGTAATCAAGTCAATGAACGGCAAGCTGATGGACGGCCACGGCGATGCCTCGGTGCTGCAGCCGTTCGTGGAATCCTACGAAGGAATCGCTGTTGCAAACGGCTTGAACCCTCTTTACGGCACTATTGACGCTTATGCAATGGCTGCAAGCGCAATCAACGAGGCAATGCGCAACGTAGTATGCGTTGGAGGAAACCCCGCCGAGACCGTTCTTCTTGACAACTTCTGCGCTCCAAGCCCAAAGAACCCCGAAAACCTCGGGGACATAGTTGAGGAGTGCAAGGCCTGTTACGATTATTCAGTCGAGTACATGACTCCGTTTGTTAGCGGCAAAGACAGCCTGCACAACGAGTTCAAGCTTGCTGACCGCACCATCCCCATCCCGCCGACGCTGCTCATCAGCGCAGCAGCCAAGGTGCCGGACGTGCGCAAGTGCGTGACTGCTGACTTCAAGAACGCAGGAAACGCCATTTACCTAGTCGGAAAGACCTTCGAGGAACTCGGAGGCTCGCAGTACCATTATCTCAACAACGTCGAAGGCGGAAACGCGCCCAAGGTTGATGCCAAGGAGTCCAAGAAGATTTTCGAATCGATGCACTTGGCAATCAACTCCGGCCTAGTCCGGGCCTGCCACGACTGCTCCGAAGGCGGAATCGGCGTTGCAGTTGCTGAGATGTGCTTCGGCTCCGAGCTTGGAGCGGAGATTTCGCTTGGCAAGGTCCTTTACGAGGGCAGCGACAAGCGCGACGATTTCATCCTTCTTTCCGAGTCCAACTCACGTTTCGTAGTCGAAGTCGAGCCTGCGAACGCGGCAAAGTTCGAGGAGAAGCTCAAAGGGTTGCCGGTTGCAAGGATTGGCTCGGTCACTGCTGACAAGAAATTTACCGTTGCAGGCATTGCAGGGACAAAAGTCATTTCTGCTGACGTTTCAACTCTCAAGGCGGCTTGGAAGAAGCCAATGGATTGGTAATTTTAATGGTCGTTGAAAAAGTTGCATCTTCAGACGCCCTTCGCGCGCTCATACTCCGAGCGCCAGGCATCAATGCCGATGAGGAAACCGCGCTTGCGTTCCAGCTTGCAGGAGCCGCACCGGAACGCGTGCACATACTCGAACTTTTGGAGAAGCGCAAGAAGCTTTCCGACTACGACATCGCAGTAATCCCGGGTGGGTTCTCCTACGGCGACTACATTTCATCAGGAAAAATACTTGGAAACAAAATCAAGTTCAACCTGCGAGATGATTTCGACTCGTTCATCCGCGCTGGCAAGCCTGTTCTTGGAATCTGCAACGGCTTCCAGGTCCTGGTCAAGTCGGGGATGCTTCCCGGTGGTGACGACGGGAGTTTTTCCAAGAAGCCTACTTGCACGCTATTCCAAAACGACATCGGAAGGTTCCAGGACCGCTGGGTGCACTTTGCAAACGTCTCCAAAAACCGCGAGATTATGGCAGGAGTGCAAAAGATTTTCTGCCCCATAAACCACGGCGAGGGCAAGTTCATCCCTGAATCCAAGGAGCTTTTGGAGCAGCTTTACGCAAACGACCAAATCATCTTCAAGTTCACAACTGCGGACGGAAAAATCGCGGACAAGTTCCCGGACGTGCCCAACGGCTCTACGGACGCAATCACAGGCGTGTGCAACCGCAACGGAAACGTAATCGGCCTGATGCCGCACCCCGAGAAATACCTTTATCCACAGAACAGCCCATATTGGTGTGCAGAAGGCCTCCAGAACCAGGGCTCGGACAGCAGGGCATTCTTTGACTCGATAGTCAATTTCGGCCGCAAGGCAAAGGAAAAGAACGGGTAATCAAATGACACCAAAAATCCAGGAACTTACATATTCAAAGTCCGGCGTTGACCGCAAGGCGCGTGCCAAGGCCAAAGACTTCTCCGCTTTCGGCCGCACGATGACCGTCGGCACTTTCCACACGCCCTTCATGAACCTGGTAAAAAGCGGGGACACACAGTTCTCAGCTCTTCTTGCAGACGGAGTCGGCACCAAAGTGCTTCTTGCTCAGCTTGCTGACAAGCACGACACAGTCGGAATCGACGGCGTAGCGATGGTTGCAAACGACGCAGCTCGCTGCGGCCTTGACTGCAGGCTGCTAGTTGACATCATAGACATCCACCACTCTGACAAGGCGCTCATCTCCCAGCTTATCACGGGCATCGAAACAGGCGCAAAGCAGGCCGGGTGCGCCGTAGTCGGCGGCGAGACTGCTGACGTTCCGACTTTGGTTGCTGGAGTGGGCAAGAACCCCTACAACCTCAATTTCTCGCTTTATGCCGAAGCTGAGAAGGACGACCTCATACTCGGAACCGGCTTGCAGCCGGGTGACGCAATCATCGGCCTGGAAAGCGCCGGAATCCACAGCAACGGCTTCTCGCTGGTTCGCAACGTGCTTTTCTCAGAGTGGGGCGGCTATTACAAGGACCCGTTCGCAAAAGTCGACGGCCTGGACTTGCCGCTTGTCGAGGAGTGCCTTACTCCAACACGCATTTATGCAAAAGCCGTTCGCGCGTTCCAGAAGGCAACCGGACTGGCAAAGGCAGGAGTCCACATTACAGGAGACGCTTACCCCAAGTTCGACAAGCTCTTTGCATTCAACAAGGGAATCGGCCTTGAATTCGACAACTTCGAGCCGCAGCCAATCTTTGACGTGCTTCAGGCTACTGCCAAGAAGCTGGGCAAGACCATCACCGACGAGGAGATGCTCCGCACGTTCAACATGGGCTGGGGGTTTGCGCTTGTAGTCTCTGCGGAGAGCGCGGAAGGCGCGATGGACTTCTTCACCAACAACGGCATCGCGTGCGAGCGCATCGGCACGGTCAACAACAAGGCAGGCCGCATCAGCGCAAAGTACAAAGACCGCGTGTTCAACCTGGTTTGAGTTGCAGGCAAAGCTCAGTCATTCTTCTAAATTTTCATTGAAAGGTGCATTTTATGTTTCCAGTAACCCTGTACAAAAAACTCAAGCGCGGCCCCCAGGTCATCACGCTCAAGGACGCTTCCACCATCTCGGCATACACCGGGGTCGCCCCCGGAGACCGCGTGCTTGACGCTGGCGCAGGAAGCGGCTTCCTCACCATCTACCTTGCCTCGCTTGTCGGCAAGGACGGCAAGGTCTATTCCTACGACATCCGCGAGGACTTCGCCGAGCTCGTGCGTAAGAACGTGGAAAAGGCAGGGTTTACCGACAGGGTTGAACTCAAGGTAGGCGACGTGTTTGAAAAAATCGAGGAGACCGAGCTTGACCTTGTCAACTTGGACATGGCCTGCTCGGAAAAGGCGCTTCCCAATGCCTTTGCCGCGCTTCGAGCCGGAGGGTACTGCACTGGTTATCACCCAAACGTGGAGCAGGTGAAGGCCTTCGTCACAGTAGGCACCGAGCTCGGGTTTGCGCACGTAATCTCGCTTGAGACAATAGAGCGCGAACTCTTGGTAAGGCCGCACGGCTGCAGGCCCGCAACAACCGGCCTGACGCACACCGGCTACATAACCATTTTGAGGAAGCCGAAGGACGACGCCAAGTTGCAGAAAGCAACTCCGAAGGCCTGACGGAAAAGGTCAAAAACCCGTTTGCAGCAGTCTTTTCATGGAAAAAGCACCGCGAACCATTGCGGCAGGCGAGTTCAAACTGCTCGAACGCTCTATTTTTGCCTTCGAGCATTCGCGCTCAAGCGGGTCGTCACAGGAGGCGTTGGACTCGCTTAAGCGGGTGCATGATATCGTTGCCACCAGCAAGCCCGAGGTGGCTGCGCTTGGGATTGATTTGCTTGAACGTGCAGCCCAGCATCGCCACAAGTCGGTGCAAAGCGCCGTTGCAGGCTACCTTTCCAGCCTTTCCAAAAACGAGCGTGAAGAAGTGGCGCAGATGGCCAAGGAAGCCATCAGCCGCCAGATAGGCAACTATTCCGGCATGCCTTACGCGGATACTTTCCTGAAGTCCTTGAAAAAATAAGGAATGTGCGTTTTTTCAGCGCGTCCTTTCGATGACTGTTTTGTGGAGCGCGTTAACGTGCTTACCCAGTTGCTCGAGCGCAAGGTTGTACTCTTTTTGGGATGCGATAAGCGCAGCCTTCTTTCCTTGGAGCTCCCTCGCTTTTTCTTGTATTCTTGTAAGGTCTATGTTAGTGCCCTCGCGCCTTCCGTTAGTCATATCCGGGGCTTTACTTGCGATTCTCTGAAGCTTGTCCGTCATAGTCCCGATTAATTCCGTATTCTGCGTCAATTCCGAGACGTGCGGGCTTTCCGGGTGGACTATTTCAAGATGCTGGCCCAGCTGCCTGTTGATGGCGCCTACTTTCTCCGTCAGCCGGTTTATTTCGCGAAGTTCCTTATTTCCGGAAATCATGGTTTTTCTCATGGCAAGCTCCTCCAAGTTGTTTGGGGTCAATAAGACATTACAATGAGATTGCGGCTTCTTTTTATACCAAACGGCGAATCAGGCCCTTTTCAGAAGGTAAGCCATCAAAAACAGCGCAAAGCTTGAGAGTGCAATCGCAGCTCCCGTTGCCACGCCTATGTAGTAGGACGCGATTATTCCCATCCACACCGAAAGGATTCCAAAAGCAGCGGAGAGTGCGAGCGTGGTTGTGAAGTCCTTTTTGAGCTGGAGCGCGGCAAGCGGCGGGATTATCATAAGAGCAGAGACAAGCATTATCCCTGCGACCCGGAGCGCAAGCACAACCGTGATGCCAACAAGGCCAAAGAAAATATAGTTGATTGCCGAGACCGGCATCCCGCTTGCCTTGGCGCTGTCCTCGTCAAAGCTGATATAGAACAGCTGCCTGCGCAGGATTGCGATGGTTGCAATTACTATTGCGCCAAACACCGCGATGAACTGCACGTCCGAGCTGGTGATTGCAAGGATGCTTCCAAAGAGGTAGGACATCAAGTCGACGCTGGTGACGTGCGCAAGCGAAAGCAGGACAATGCCCGTTGCAAGGCCAACTGGAAGAAGCAGGCCGATTGCCGCATCCCCTGAAATCTTCATCTTCTCGCGAATGCGGTTGATTCCGAGGCCGGAAAGCAATGCCACGAAGCCTGCCACTATGAGCACGTCTATGTTAAGCGCGATCGCAGCGGCAATCCCGGCAAGGCTTGCGTGCGCGATGCCGTCGGTCATGAAGGAAAGCTTGCGCAAAACGATGAACAGGCCGAGCACGGCGCAGATTACCGCGACTATGGTGCCTGCGACAAAGGCGTTCTGGATGAATTGGTAGCCTAGGAACTCGAACATAAATTATGCACCATGCTCGTGGTCGTGCGCGATTGCGTGCACCCCGTGGCCGTAGGCCTTCGGGAGCGCGCCGCTCTTTGCGATGTCTTTGGGGTGGCCGCAATAGAACACCCTGCGGTTGAGGCAGATTACCTTGTTGACCAGGTAGGACATGAACGAAAGGTCGTGCGAGATTATGATTATGGTCATCCCCGCATCGTTGAGCCTCTCAAGCAAACAGCAGAACTTCTCCTGCTGCTCCGAGTCTATTCCGGTTGTTGGCTCGTCAAGTAAGAGCAAGTCAGGCTTTGAGACAAGGGCGCGGGCAAGGAAGACGCGCTGCATCTGTCCTCCGGAAAGCTCGCCGATGCGCTTGCTTGCCTGGCTTTCCAGTCCGACTTCGTGCAATGCGTTGGCAACCGCTTTCTTCTGCTCTCCTGAAAGCGGCATAAGATTGTTTTTTTGGGTCAGACCCATCGCGGCGACTTCAAAGACGCTTGCGGGAAAGTTCGGGTCGAACTGCACCTTCTGGGGGACAAACCCAACGCGGCTCCAGTCGGAAAAGTCGGCTTGCTTCTTTCCAAAAAGCTTGACGCTGCCTGAAGTCGGTTCCTCAAGTCCGAGGGCAATCTTGAATAGTGTGCTCTTGCCTGCCCCGTTGGGGCCGATTATTCCCAAAAAGTCGCCTTTTTGAACTGCAAACGACACCGAGTCGAGCGTTGGCTCGCCTGCGTATGAGAATGAGATGTCCGAGAACTCAAGGACAGCCACCTTTGCGCTTGCTTTGCGGGCAACGGGTTTTTTCATCCAAGCACCTTCGCAAGCGTGTCGGCGTTCTCCTTCATCACTGAAATGTAGTCCTTTCCAGCAGCGCGGTCTTTTGCGGTGAGAGTGTGCAGGGGGTTGAGCGTCAAGACCGTGCCGTTGATTTCCTTGGCAATTGCCTGTGCAGCGCGCGGGTCAAGGAACGGCTCTGCAAAGATGGTGGTGATGTTTGTGGCACGAGCCGTGTCAACGATTGTTGCCATCTCCTGCGCGCTTGGCTCGTCGCCTGCGAACTCCTCGATTACAGCTGCGTAAGTCAGGTTGTACCTTGCGTTGAAGTACGTGAATGCCGGGTGAAAACCCACGTATTTGCGACTTGTCAGGTTGGCAGTCCTGTTTTCGATGTAGATGTCCAACAAGTCAAGCTTTTCGTAGTACGCTGACGTTTGTGCCTGGTAGTATTCCGAGTTTGCCGGGTCAACCGAGATGAGTGCGTTCTTTATCCACAGGATTTCCATCTTGGCCATCATCGGGTTGAGCCACACGTGCGGGTCGTAGAAGCCGTGGTCCTTGTCCTCTGCCTCCACAAGCTTAAGCCCTGCGGATGCCTCGACTATCCGGACGGACTGCGGAAGGGTCTTTGCAACCCGCTCGGCGTATGGTTCAAGCCCGGCGCCGTTGAAAACAAAGATGTCAGCAGAGTTGATGAGTTCCAGGTCCTTGGGGCTGGGCTCGTAAGTGTGCGGGTTGGTGCCATCAGGAAGCAGGTTCACCACAGCCGCGCCGTCGCCTGCCACTTTTTTTGCGAAGTCCTCGAGGAAGTACGTGGTTACCACGATTACCGGCTTATGATAGGTTTCCGGGGTTGGTGATGCGGAAACAGTGGCGTTTTGGGTGGGGGTTGCAGTCGGGACAGGGACCTGCTGCTGTACGCAGCCTGCAAGGAGCAGGCAGGAAAACAGGAGGCAGATGCTGAGCAGTTTGGAGTCCATAAGAAACACGTACACTATTCAACGCAGACAAGGTTATTAATAATTGACAAAATAGTTAATAATATTCCGGGCTTGGTTCTTATTGGTGTTATTAACAAATGGCCATAATCAGCATCTCGGTTGACGACAATACCCTCAAGGAGGCTGACGAGGCCGTTGAAAGGATGGGAATGCGCAACCGCTCCGAGCTTTTCCGCAGGGGCGTAGAGAGCATCCTCTCCGAGGCGAGGCAGAACCAGGCGCTTCCCGCAAATTCGGATGCCGTGCTCATCGCAGTGCACGACGAGGAAGCCGAAGGCGAGGTCACGCACATCAAGCACGGCTACGAAAAGATTACCGTGATGCAGACCCACACCCATATCGGCGCTGACAAGTGCCTTGAAATCTTCGTGCTCAAAGGCGACGGCAAGAAGATGTCCGAGTTTTCGCAGGAGCTTCTTTCGAACCGAAAAATCAGGTATTCGCGGCTGGTAAGGACCTGAAATTGAAAACAAGAACTAGTTTTAGCCCAGCGTAACTTGCTCGTCGCACGCAGTGCCGTTCCAGCCCTGGCTGCACGTGCAGGTCAGGTTCTCGTTGCACTTCCCGTTCAGGCAGGACGGGTCGCATACCGGCACGTTGCAAGTCAGGCCATCCCATCCGGCTTCGCACTGGCACTGGTGGCTTTCCGAGCAGGTGCCGTGTTCGCAAGAAGGCAAGCATACGGGGATGTCGCAGGTCGTGCCGTTCCATCCAGCAGGGCAGGTGCACGTGCGGTTTTCGTTGCACGTACCGCGCAGGCACTCCGGCTCGCAGGCTATTGACGAGCAGTCAGCGCCCGAAAAGCCGGGCTTGCATTCGCATTGGTGCTGTTCGTTGCATTTTGAGCCGTTCTTGCACTCCGGCTTGCACATTGTGATGTTGCAGAACTCCCCGCCCCACAGGTCGTCGCACATGCAGGAGCGGTCGTTCTGGCAACTGCCGTGGATGCAGGGCTTGGTGCAGATTGGCACGTTGCAGGACAATCCCTGCCAGTTCTTGCTGCACATGCAGGTGTGGTTCTCGGCGCAGATGCCGTTGACGCAGTCAGGTGAGCAAACGGGAATAGTGCATTGTGCACCAGCCCATCCGGGCTCGCAGCCGCAGGTATTTGGCGCGACGCACGAGCCGTGGTTGCAGGACAGGTTGCAGATTGGCACGTCACAGGCAGTCCCGTTCCAGCCGGCCTGACAGTTGCAGGTTACGTTGTCAGCTGCAAGCTTGCCGTGGGTGCATAATGGGTTAGGGGTTGCGATGCCAAATGCGGAAGTGACCGACGCCTTGACCTGGTCGTTTGAATATGCCGCATACGCGACCACTGCAAGCGCGATGAGCGCTCCAAGCACTAGGTATGAAACGTGGCCTTTGCTCTTGTCATCCATCATGGTTACCTGCCGTGTTAACCATTAATCATCGGGGGAATTATAAAACGTAAGCTGCCGCGCCCTAGAACCGGCGCGGGCAGGAATGAAAAAAGAAAAGGGGAGACGAACCGCCTAGGCCGCCATTGACGAGATGCCCGCTACTGTGAAGAACATCACGGCCAGCACCGCAAGAACAGCAAATATTGCCGCCGGAAGGAGGAACGTCGCAACTGCGCGCATCGTGCTGTAATTGTGGATGTTGCGGAATGCAATCACCATCGCGTAGCACACATACAGCATTAACGCAAAGCTTGCGAACCCGTAAACCGCCCCGACGATTCCGGTGCGTACGGGCACGCCGTAGGCATATGCGGCCGGCGCGTAAAGGATGTCAAACACGAATGCGACCAGCGCCATCACAATCGACATCGGAGACTGTATCAGGGCCATCGCATAAGTCTGGGCATCATAGCTTCCCTTTCCGCCCAAAAGCTTGGCGAACATGAGCAGGACCCCTGAAAACACCAGCAGAAGGAGCGGAACAAGTATTGCGCCGCTTACTATCGTGCCAACCAGCGCGCTTGCAACGTCTGTCTTTGCGTGGGCAAGGAGCGCAAGCTGGCTTATGAATACGCTGACCACGCCCCCGATGGCGGCCCACTGCACCGCAGTAGAAAGGTCCGGCTTTGCCTTGAATTTTGAGAAGAACCTGTTCGGATCGGAAACCGCCTGACGCCACGTGTCGTAAGTCTTGTTCAAGTCCATACCACTCTGCCCCCTTTGGGCGTTACGCCCGCATACAAATAACCCGTTGCAGGGTATAAATGGCTAACCTTTGGGCGTTTCGTCCCATACCACGGGTGGCCTGCGCCTTTTTTATTCCCCGAAAGGAAAGATTCCTTACGCGCAGACCAAACGGGTTTTTGGGCATGGACTACGGTTTCCTGAAAGGAAAGCAAGCATGGATGCTTGCAGCAAGCATCGCAGTTGCCCTGGCGGCAGGATTTGTAGGCTCGCTTTTCACGATCCCGTCGATTCCCACCTGGTATGCCCAGCTTGCAAAGCCCGCTTTCACCCCGCCCAGCTGGCTGTTCGGCCCGGTCTGGACCGTCCTTTATGTGCTGATGGGCATTGCGTTCTTTCTTGCGTGGCGAAAGGACTTCAAGGGTGCTGGGAAGGACGTTGCAATTGGCACATACTGCCTCCAGCTTGCGCTCAACATCCTCTGGTCTGCGGTATTCTTCGGGATGCACTCGACAATCGGGGGCCTGGCCGTCATCGCGCTCTTGTGGGTTTCGATTGCCGGCACGATAATGGTTTTCTTCCGCATCTCCAAGCCCGCGGCATGGCTCTTGCTCCCATACCTGCTGTGGGTAAGCTTCGCGTCGTTTTTGACCTACGCAGTCTGGACGCTCAACGGCTGAATAAATATTTGAATGCATCCACAATACTATCCTGGTTTTTTCAATGCGCATAGTCTTCCTTGGCACCAACGGGTGGTTCTCGACAAACACCGGCAACACCAACTGCACGCTCATTGAAACATCCAGGCGATATATAGTCCTTGACGCAGGCGACGGCATCCAAAGGCTCCTGGAATACGCCCCGGATTGCTCCAAGCCGCTCGACATTTTCATCTCGCACTTCCACCTGGACCACATCATCGGCCTGCACCAGCTCTGCAGGTTCCACTACAAGAGGATACGCATCTTCGTCCAGCCGAAGGGAAAGAGGGTCGCGGAGTCGGTAATCAGCAAGCCGTTCACCGACGCGCTGGAGAACCTCCAAAACGTCGAGGTAAGGGAGCTTGCAATCGGCCGCAACAGCATTTCCGACGGGTCGGGCGACTACTCCGTCGAAGTGGCGTGGCTTTTGCACGCCGACCCCTGCATAGGGTTTCGACTGGAGCTTTCGGACAAGGGCAAGAAGAAAATTGTTTCGCACTGCCTTGACAGCGGGCCGTGCGATGCGATAAAGGCGCTTTCCTCCGGCGCCGACCTTCTGATTGCCGAGTGCGGCAACACCCCCGGCGAGGAGAACGACCCGGCGTGGCCGCACATGAACCCCGAGATTGCCGCAGCGCTTGCCAAGGAATCGAAAGCGAAGGCACTTGCCTTGACCCACTTTGCAGCACACAAGTACCCTGCGCTTTCGGACCGCAAGGCAGCCGAAAAGGCAGCCAAGGCAGTATTTGCAAAAACAGTCTGCGCAAGCGACGGCCTGGTTTTGGACGCCTGAGCTGGGGAAAAAACAAACATCGGAAAAAGAGCTTGGAAAAAATTGGAAAAGAAAAAGGGGGATGCGGGCAAGCCGCCCGCCTGATCGTCTTTACCACTTGTTGTGGAAGTACGCCTTGAACTTGTTGGGCACGTACAGGAATATCGCGGTTGCAAGCGACAGCGATACGAGCTTGTCAACGACGTTCACAAGGAGCGTCTCACCAAACGACGCCACTGCCGCGTTGGGCAGGATGTTGTAGAGCGCCTCCTGGATGTATATCGTCGAGCCGTACGTCGGGAACTTGCCGAACGCCATTATGCTTATCGAGAACACGATGAACGTGTTGGTGAGGGCAAGCAGGAGCCCCGCGACAATCAGCTTGGCCGGGTCCTTGAGGCTCAGCCAGCCGTCCTTGTAGAGCATCCAGGTCGCGAACGCCACCCAAATGCTTGAGAACGCCCACACCCACTGCGTCGAGCCCCATGCGAAGTATGCCATCGCGACGTTGTACAGCACTCCGCCCGCGACTCCGGCCCACAGGCCGGCGACCATCACCGCAAGCGACGTAGCCCACGTGTCGATGTATACCGGCAGCCTCACGGTGTAGGTGAGTATTGCGGTAACGTAATTGAGTATTGCGACGAGGATCACGAACACGAATGCCGCAAGCATGGATACGTGCATTGTCTTCGGCTTCTTCGGCGCAGCTTCCTGCGCGGCCTTGCGCACAGCAACGCCCTTTGCGCGGACCGTTTTCACTGCGCGCGCTACCTTCCTTGCCTTTCCGGCCTTCGGTTTTCTAGCCATGTTCCCAATTCCCTCGTCAAACCCCTGATGGGCTTTATTCCTAACGGGTTAATTTTGCTTCCTTTATATCAGTTGCCAATCGGGCCTTGCGCACTCCGGCCCGCGGAGAAGCCGGCGGACCGCCGAAAGTGGGAAAATAGTGGGATTTATATTGCTTTGCGGCCAAGACTAATAATCAACTCTTACGGGGTGCAATGAATGGACGAATCGAAGCAGACTTTTTCAGGCAAGGGCGGTCCAGTTCATCTCTGCACCCGCACAGCCACGTAGGCTTAAGCTTGCGGTGCCCAAAGGAAAGCTCTTTGACAAGGTAAGCGGCCTCTTGTCCGAAGCCGGGCTATGCCTTTCGCAGAACGGCCGCAACTACCGGCCCAAGTGCGCCGACTTTGAGATTGAAGTCAAGGTCTTAAAGCCCCAGAACATACCCAAGCTGGTTGAGCTTGGCTCCCAGGACTTGGCGTTCACGGGATATGACTGGATAGTGGAGGAGGGCGCGCAAGTCCGCGAGCTTTTGGACACCGGATTTGACGCAGTTAAAGTGGTTGCTGCAGTGCCTGCTTCGACCAACCTTGAATCTCTGGAAGGCAGACGCATCCGCGTGGCTTCAGAGTACGAGAACCTGACCAAGAACTTCCTTTCGGGCCGCAACCTGGATTTTGTGTTCATCCGCTCCTTTGGCGCAACCGAGTCCTTCGTGCCTGAGGATGCCGACATGATAGTGGACAACTCCTCCTCAGGGACCACTCTCAAGGAGAACGGGCTTCTGGTGTACTCCGAGATACTCTTATCCTCCACGCGCCTGGTTGCAAACAAGGAGTCGCTTTCCGACCCGTGGAAGGCGCAGAAGATTGCCGACGTCCTTCTTTTGCTGCAAAGCGTCATCGAGGCCCGCAAGCGCCTTCTCATTGAGATGAACGTGCCGCAGGACCGGCTTGAGGCCATCCTGCCTGCGCTTCCCTGCATGAAGGCGCCGACAGTAGCCAAGCTGTATGGCGACAAGCAGGAGGGCTATGCGGTCAAGACCGCGGTGCTGAAAGACGAAGTGCCCTCGCTGATCCCCAAGCTCAAGGCCCTTGGGGCAACGGACATACTGGTCTACTCATTGCGGCAGGTGACACTATGAACGGGCTACAAGATGCTAGCGTGGGCAACAGGGTCGCGGAAGTCTGCCGCAAGACAAAAGAGACTTCGATTAGCGTCCGCCTGAACATTGATGGCTCGGGCAAATACGGCGTAAGCACGCCCATCGGCTTCCTTAACCACATGCTTGAGGCGTTTTCAAAGCACGGACTCTTCGACTTGGAGCTTGACGCTACCGGCGATTTGGAGGTCGACCAGCACCACCTTGTTGAGGACTGCGGAATCGTGCTTGGCCAGGCGTTCAGGGAAGCACTCGGCGACAAGCGTGGAATCAACCGCGCAGGATACTTCGTGTTCCCGATGGACGAGTCACTTGCAATAGTCGCAGTTGACATCAGTGGAAGGCCCTTCCTGCAGTTTGACGCCAAGTTCAGGCGACGCGAGTGCGGGGCTTTGGACACCGACGTTCTTGAGGACTTCTTCCAGGGATTCGCAAGCAGCCTTGGAGCGAACATAGCCATCAGCATACCTGCAGGCAGGAGCGACCACCACAAGATTGAGGCACTGTTCAAGGCGTTTGCCAAGGCGATGAAGATGGCGTGCTCAAAGGAAGCGCGTGCAATGGGCAGCCTGCCCAGCACCAAGGGAATGGTTTGAGAAAAAAGGATTTGATTGAAATGATTGCAATAGTTGATTACGGCGCAGGAAACCTGTCCAGCGTGCGCAATGCCCTGCAAAAGCTCGGTTTGGAAAGCAGGGCAACCGGCAATTCGGAGGAAATACTCACAGCAGACCGAGTCATCCTCCCCGGAGTCGGCTCGTTCGGCTTTCTGATGCAGAGCCTGCGGCAAAAGGGATTGGATGCGGCAATAAGGCAGTCCATCAACAAAGGCACTCCGTTTCTTGGAATCTGCCTTGGTATGCAGGCTCTTTTTGAGTCCAGTGAAGAGAGTCCGGGTGTAGCGGGGCTTGGTGTATTCAAGGGCAAAGTCGTGCGCTTCCAGAAAGGAAAGGTGCCGCAGATTGGGTGGAATGAAGTCGTCCCAAACGGCAATGACATCGGTGGCGACCGCCTGTTCAACAAAGGTTTTGCATATTTTGTCAATTCGTTTTACTGCGCACCCGAAGACGCCTCAATCGTGGCAGCCACAACCGACTATTGCGGCGATTTCGCCTGCGCGGTGCAGAAAGGCAACATCACTGCAGTGCAGTTCCACCCCGAAAAGAGCGGCGACTGGGGGCTGGCATTCCTGAGGAGGTGGGCTGGATGCTGACAAAGCGAATCATCCCCTGCCTTGACGTAAAAGACGGCAGCGTGGTAAAGGGCACCAACTTTGTCAACCTGCAGTATGCAGGCGACCCAGTTGGGCTTGCAAAACGCTACAATGAGGAGGGTGCGGACGAGCTGGTCTTTCTTGACATCACCGCCTCGGTTGAGAAGCGCAGGACCATAATTGAATTAGTGCGAAGGGTTGCAGCTGAAGTGTTCATTCCGTTCACGGTTGGCGGCGGCATCAATTCCGTTGAGGAAATCCAGGAAATCCTTGCAGCAGGAGCTGACAAAGTCTCGCTCAACACCGCGGCTGTGAAGAACCCGGCACTGATAGCCGAGGCTTCAAAGCGCTTTGGTAGCCAGGCGATAGTTGTTGCCATAGATGCTAAGGGAAAAGCAGGCACGGAAGCAGCGAAAGGAAAAACCGGAACGCAACCCGGCCTTTTGTGGGAAGTCTTTGTCAACGGCGGCCGCACCCCAACAGGGCTTGACGCGGTCGGGTGGGCAAGGAAGGCCGAAGGCCTGGGCGCAGGAGAAATCCTGCTCACCTCGATGGACTGCGACGGCACCAAGAACGGATTCGACCTTTCGTTGTGCAAGGCCGTGTCCGACGCAGTGAACATCCCAATCATCGCATCCGGAGGGGCAGGCAAGGCCGAAGACTTTGCCGAAGCGTTTGCAAAAGGTGGTGCGGACGCGGCTCTTGCGGCATCGCTTTTCCACTACAACGAGCTTGCGATTTCAACGGTTAAGGAATGCTGCGCAAAGCGGGGCATTCCAATGAGGTGCGTGCAATAATGGCAGATTACATCGTCCCTACTGTACGCACGCTCAAGGCCTACTCGTGGGAGGACAGCAGCGAAAAGATAGCGAAAGCCCACGGCCTGGAAGCGCAGGCGGTGGTGCGCTTTGACATGAACACCAACCCGTATTTTATTGCGCAAGGCCAGGTGGTCTCGTGCGCAAAAGATTGTGCAAGCGCAATCGCGGAATACCCCGATGCGTCTTACTCATCGCTTGCAGGCACGCTTTCAGAATACGCCGGCTGCCAGGAAGACGAACTGGTAATCTGCGCAGGTTGCGACGAGGTGCTTGACGTTACGGTCAAGGCGTTCCTTGGAAGCGGCCGCAAGCTGGTGACAAGCGAGCCCACCTACCCGATGGCGGAGATTTGCGCTAGCGCGCTTGGCAACGTGGCCGTACGAGTGCAGCGAAGCAAGGCGGCCGGATTCGCAATTGACGAGAACGAGTTTATCGAGGAGTGCAAGGACGCGTCGCTTGCGTACATTTGCAACCCCAACAGCCCGACTGGAAATTTTGAGCCGATTAATAAAATCATCAGAATCGCAAAGTCAATCCCCTGCGCGCTCTTTGTGGACGAGGCGTATTTCGAGTTTGCCGGCCAGTCAGTTGCGCCGTTTGTGCGGGAGTGCCCAAACCTTGTGGTGGGACGCACGTTCTCCAAGGCATTCGGCCTTGCAGGCGCGCGGGTAGGCTATGCAATCGCAAGCCGAGGCCTCGTGGAAGGAATGGAAAAAGTCAGACCGCCAAACAGCGTGAGTGCAATCTCGCTTGCGCTTGCGCAAAAGGCACTTGAAGAGAAGGCTTCGATGCAAAGGAACGCGCTGGCGCTGGCCGCATCAAGGAAAAAACTGTACTCGCAGCTGCAATCGCTGGGTTTGAAGGTTTTTCCATCGCAGGCCAACTTCCTGCTCGTTGATTTCGGTTCGGTAAAACGTTCGGAAAACGCCTACCAGTTGCTCCTCCAAAAGGGCCTTGTGGTGCGCGACGTTTCAAGAAAGCCCGGAGTGGAGGGGTGCCTGCGCATTACCATTCGCACGGACGGCGACAACGAGCGGCTTGCTGTGGAGCTTGAAAAGATTTTGCAGGAACAGGATGCAACAAAAGCAATGATTGAAAGGGTGTGAATTGAGCAGATGATTATTCCAAGCATAGATTTGATGGCAGGAAAAGCGGTGCAGCTTCGCCAAGGAAAAGAAAAAGTGCTTGAGCGCGACAACCCGCTTGAGCTTGCAGCCGAGTTTTCAAAGTACGGCGAGGTCGCAGTCATTGACTTGGATGCAGCATTGGGCAAGGGCGACAACTTGGAATTAGTGAAAGCCATCTGCAAGGTTGCCGACTGCCGAGTTGGCGGTGGAATACGCACAATCGAGCGTGCAAACGAGCTTTTAGCAGCCGGGGCCAAGAAGATAATCATCGGCACAGCAGCAACCCCCGAATTCCTGTCTCAGCTTCCAAAGGACCGGCTTATCGTCGCGCTTGACTCGAAGGCAGGAAAGGTGGTTGACAAAGGCTGGGTCAACGACACCGGCAAGGCCACTGAGGAACTTGCAAAATCACTTGAACAATATTGCTCGGAGTTCCTCTACACCAATGTCGACCGCGAGGGCCTGATGCAGGGAGTTGATTTTGATGCGATTGCAAAGGTCAAGTCAGCGACAAGAAACCGGCTCACCATCGCAGGCGGCATCACAACTATTGAGGAAATCAAGAAAATCCAGCAAGAAGGGATGAACTCCCAGCTTGGGATGTCGATTTACACCGGCGCAATCAAGCTTGCTGATGCGTTCCTGTCCGTTCTCAGGTTCGACGGCCAAACCGGCTTGATTCCAACAATAGTGCAGGACGAATCCGGCCAGGTGCTGATGCTTGCCTATTCCTCCAGGGAGTCCATCACAAGAACTTTCGAGCTCAACCTCGCAACTTACTACAGCCGCTCGCGCAAGGAAATGTGGACCAAGGGCGAGACTTCGGGCAACTTCCAGGCGTTCCTCAAGGCGAGGTTTGACTGCGACTGCGACACGCTCCTGTTCACGGTCAGGCAGAAAAATGTGGCCTGCCACTTGGGCTCGTACAGCTGCTTTGGCGACAAGAATTTTGGGCTGGACGGACTCTATTCGGTGGTGAAAGCGAAGGTGGACTGCCCTGTAGCCGGCTCGTACACCGCGGCAATCAGCGCAAGCGAGACTTCGATACTGGACAAGATTGCCGAGGAATCAGCCGAGGTCATCGACTACAAGGACAGGCAGAACCTAGTCTGGGAAATCGCCGACCTGTCCTACTTCCTTTTGGTGCTGATGGCCAAGAAAGGAATTTCGCCGCAGGAGGTTAGGGACGAGCTTTCAAGGCGAAGAAAATGAGCATGCTTGCCAAATCAAGCTATTCTACGTCGCAAGGGGCAACGCCGAATTTCATCTTGCTTGGGGCATCGGTTTTCTTGCCATGATTGAACGCTGACTTGCAGTCAGCAGCTTCTTGATTTCGAATGCGGATTCCCTCGCCTTTTTGTCCTCAAACAAGCTTTCGGTCTTAATCATCTTCTCTATCTTTTTCAGGTCTGACTGGTCGACCATGAACGCGTATTCGGGTATTTTTGAGAACACCTGCCCAGGCTTTACGCCCTCCTGGCCGACCAGGTGGAATACGTGGGTGCCCTCGTCCTTCAATATCTCGTTTATCCGTTTGGAGTGGTATGCATGGCTTTTGACCAGTTCGTTGAATTCGTTGACCGTCCGCGAAATTGCCCTTTTCGGGTCGGCGTTCTTTCCCAGCCTGGCCCGGGCAATGCCCTTTTTCCATGATTGGACGTCCTTGATCCGGTTGTTTATGCGTTCAATCTCGCGGAAGTGCGGGGACACCTCGAGATAATTATTCCAGCTTGCGCACTTTCCAAGCAAGTACGTGCCGACATCGCTTGGAAGCGGGTGGATGGTTACAAAATGCGTGCCGTTGCGGAACTCCCCGCGCCGGGCAACCTCTGGTTCGGACTTTCTTGTTTCCATACTCGATTCACGCCGATTCCTTTCTGCTCCAAACGATTTAATACCCTCTTGCATTCAAAGGGATTAAGGTGGTTTTGTGGCAAGAAACGACAGGGAAAAGGGGGGCATTCGCGGCGAGTGCTGCCATGGTTCAGGATACGGCAAGCTCTTCGTCGGGATATTCATACTCGCAATAGGATTCTCCTGGCTTGGCAACGACATGGGCTGGTGGAAGATGAACCTCCCGTGGCTGCCGCTTGCACTGACAATAGTCGGCATCGCGATGATATTCGGCTGGTCCAAAAGAAACAGCGAATGACTTTTTCTTTTTTAGGAGGGCGCTTGCATTGCGAAGGCTAACCTACCCCATTCTTTTCTGGCTGCTGCTTGGCGTGATTGCCATAGCCAACGGCACCTTCCGCGTCGTGTTCCTCCTCCCGTCGCTTGGCGACCTTGCAGCGCACCAGCTAAGCACTGCCATAGGCGTTTCGCTATTCCTTGCCGCGATGTACCTGTTCTTCCAGAAAACAAGGCTCGAATATTCTTCCCGCGAGCTTCTGATTATGGGAATATGCTGGACGGCAATGACCATAATCTTCGAGTTTGGCTTCGGGCACTACATCATGGGGAACCCGTGGGAAAAGCTCCTTGCGGACTACAACTTGCTGGCCGGACGGGTGTGGGTGCTTGTGCTTCTTGCAGTGCTTGCGGGGCCTTCGGTAACGTACCCGCTTGCGCGGAAATAGCTTCTAAAAAAGAGGATGCAGGGAGAGGGATTTGAACCCTCGCAGCCCTAAGGCACAGGATTTCCCAGATAATCACCGGAAGCGTTTCGATTTTTCCGCTTCCTTATTCCGGGGATTTTCGTCTAAGTCCTGCGCATTTGACCAAGCTCTGCCACCCCTGCATAGATAGCGGATTATCTTTTTGTGCATCTGAGGGATAAAAAGGGAGGTGGAGTACAAGAGGGGAACCGCCAGGTTCACCTTTTGGCGGCATTACGACCAAGCTCTGCCACCCCTGCATAAGACGGCGGTCGCCGCCCTCGCGCCATGGCAGTATTAGTTATTCTCGCCGGATGATTTATTATCGGGTTGCATCCAATAGAGTCTAATATCAAATACCCCGAACGGCAGGGCGGATGGTTTTTCAAATGCAGGAACGTAAACCGGAAAAACAGTCGGAAAAGGGCAAGGACAACGGCCTTGCGCTAAGCTTCAAGCACGAAAAGCAGATTTTGCCGCTTCTTGCCGACGTTGCGCGCGCGCAAAAGACCGGCAAGCTGAGTTTTTTGAAGTACCGGCCCGACAAACGGGTCCCTGACCCGAAGAACCCCAAGAGCACGATACTGGTGCCCCTTTCCGGTTCAAACTGCGACGAGATGATTCCGCGGGCAGTAAGCGACCTTGACGAGATGATTGCCCACCACAAGAAACTTTGCAGGGAAAAGGCCGGATTGCGCGACCGCGCACAGCAGGCGGCGCTTCCCCTCGGGATAAAGGGCTTGCAGAGGGTTTTCGGGAACCTGAAAAAAGACGACCTGAACGCAGAGGCCCGGAGGCACCACGACAGCTCCGAGTACTACGCCGGCAGCGTCAAAAAAATGGCTGAAGCGAAGGGTTACCTGTTAAGCTACTACGAAAAGAAGCGCAGAATCCGCTGAGTTTTCGGAATGCCTGGCCGGGCTCCCGTCATGGAAGGCGTCAGCGCGTCTCCACCTTGAACACGTCCCCATCCTTTAGCACGTGGTCCGCGCCGATCTTCTGGCCGGGGTGCTTTGCCGACGGGCCCCAGACCTTGGCGAACTTGAAGTTCTCCTTGAGGTCCTTGTGGATTTGGGCGCAAGCGGCAATCACGGTCGTGCCTTCCTTCACGATGAGCGGCTCGTCGTCGGCCGCCTCGAAGCGCGACTTGGTGTAGACGCGTATCATCTTCAGCGCGGAGTATATCTCGTCCTTGAGCTTCTCGATGTTCTGCTCCTTGTCAGCGGATATCGGCACGAACGGGTACTTGATTTGCTTGAGGTAGTCCTTCTGCACCAGGTCAATCTTGTTGATGATGGTGAGCGAGGGGATGTACTTGCGGTTGCCGGTGAGCTTGTCGATGAGCTGGTCAACGGTCGCGTCGTCGCGGATTATGACGCTGCCGTTGAATATGTTGTACTCCTTGAGTATGCCGGTGACGATTTTCGCGTCAAGGCCGTGCGTCTGCTTCTTTGAGAACACTATGTTGAGGCCGCCGCGCGTGACCGGCTCGATTGCGATGTCCGAAGGCTCCTGGTCAAGCCGTATGCCCATGTTGTCAAGCTCGGTAATCAGCTTGTCGCGGTAGTTCGTGTCGAAGACGTCAAGGATTAGCAGGACCAGGTCTGCGTTGCGGGCGACCGCAAGGACTTCGCGGCCGCGGCCCTTTCCCAAGGACGCTCCGCCGATTATCCCGGGAAGGTCCAACAGCTGTATCTGCGCGCCCTTGTGCTTCATTATGCCCGGGATGCATGTGAGCGTGGTGAACGCGTACGCGGCGGTCTTTGCCTTGCTTCCGGTGAGCGCGTTGAGCATGGTCGACTTCCCGACCGAAGGCAGGCCGATGAACACCACGGTTGCATTCCCGCTCTTGCGGACGTCGAAGCCGCCCGTGTTCGCGCCGCCCTTTCCGCTCCCGCCCTCGACCATCTCGCGGCGCAGCTTCGCCATCTTGGCCTTGAGTATGCCCAGGTGGCCCTCGGTGCGCTTGTTCTTCTGCGTCTTTGAGTACTCCAACTCAAGCTCTGCGAGCTTTTCTGATATTCCCATCGGTAAATGCCACTGGATAGGTTATGCCGCGCGGATAGTAAAAGGCGTACGATTGCCGCGCAACGGGGCCGCACCGCCGGCACGATATGATTCTAAAGCAGATATATCTAAAACAGATAGATATATTAACCGGTTCGTGCAGGATATTGCAATGGCAAAAATCACGATTGGAATCGGGCGCGCGCTCACGAGCGCATACATACTCTACGCCTGCCGTAAGGGCGGAGTCAACGGCTACCAGCTTATGCACAAGGCAAAGGACATGCTCCTGGTCAACTGGAGCGCGGGCTCGTTCTACCCGCAGGTGGCGGCGCTCATCAAGAGCGGCCTGCTGCGGAAGAAAAAGGCTGCAGGAAACAGGCTGACTTTCGAGTACCAGACCACGCCAAAGGGCGTCGAGTACCTTTCGCGCATCGCAGGCTACTTCAAGCACGAGGAAGTGCGCGAATTCTTTGCGGCGATGGGCGCAGGCAAGTTCTGATTATGCAGAATCATGGCGTAAAACGCATTACAAAAAAAGACAAGCTATGTGGGGTTAATGGTGGTATATATGGCAGGAAATCAATACGTCGCAATCATTCCGCTTCTGGCAATGCTGTTCACTACGGGCTTCGCCTCCGCGGCATACCTCCACATGGTGTCCTACCGCACCGACCCGACCCCTTCGCCTGAGCAGGACTTCACCCTGTTCGTAACATTCAAAAACGACTTCGAGAGCTCGGTAGACAATGCAAACATCACCTTGGAATGCCCTGCTGAGATGGCCTGCCCCAACCTGACCGCCACGTTCCCGTCCTACGGCATACAGGAACTGGCATTCCCGATAAAGTCACGCGCAAGCACCGGCTTGTACAACCTCAAGGTCAGCTGGGACGACAGCTCGGTACAATACAGCTACAACGCCTCAAGCGGAATTGTGAACGCGACCCATCAGGTGTTCTCCGCATCAATCCCCCTGAACATCGCCGAGCACTCGCTTTACGGGGTCACCGCATCGCCGCTTCTTTATGCAAACGAGAATGACCTGTTCAACGTGTCCTTCGACGGCCGCGGCTTGCACAACGTCCAGGCGTCGCTCTACTCGCCATGCATCTCGTTCTCAACCCCGCTGATGCACTTCGACTCGCTTGACACGACCGCGACAATCCAAACGCCTGCCCTTGTGAACTGCCGCTCCGGGAACGCCGAAGTCATATTCTCAGTCCAGTCCGACGAGGGGACGTACGCAATCACGCTCAACGTCAAAGTCGACAAGCGGCCGCACGCAAACGTCTCGTTTGCGGTAAAGGGCGCGGCGCACTACGTCGGGAAGGACTATTACCGCGTAATCATCAAAAACGACGGAGCCGCTGCGGAGAAGCTCTCCCTTTCAATACTCTCAAACCCCGCAATCAAGTCGGTTGACGTGGCCTACCTGGGCGACTTCTCAGGCGAGCGCGAGGTCGTGTTCGAGCTGGAGTCAGACTCCGAAGGCACTTTCCCACTCACCTTGGAAGCCAAGTGGAGCGAAGGCAAGGAGACCTTCTCCAAAACATACACCGACTCAGTCAAGTTTGAAAGCCGGCTCTTCATCTGGCTCCTGCTTGCGGTAATCGCCGTCGCGGCCGCTGCGATTTACTTCATCAGGAAGTAGGCCGGCTGCAATGAAAGATAAACAAAGCGTGAGGTTTCAAGGGCAATGGACGAAAAAGGCATCATCAGGTGCATAAAGGCCGACTTTGCGGTGCTTGCAAGGAACAAGCCGGTCCTGGTTGGCCTGCTCCTTCTCCCCTGCATCATATTCCTGCTCTATGTGGGCTCGTACTACAACCCGCTTGTCAACGTCTCCGACACCGAAATCCTTCTGTGCAATATGGATGGCAGCGAGTTCTCAAACACCGTACAGGACGCAATAGTTGCAACGAACCTGTTCAAGTTCAGGACCGCAGGTTACGATGACGCACTCGTCAGTGTGCGTTCGGGCAAGTCTTGGGGAATGATAGTAATCCCGTCCGACTTCTCGTCGCGCTTTGAGGACAACGAAAACCCGGAAATCCGCATAGTGCTTGACGACCAGCAAAGCTACATAGTCGCGCGCGTCCTAGCGTCATCGTTTGAGGTGCTTGGCGACCGGCTCAACGCCAACTTGCAAGAACAGTACAACCAGCGGATTGCCGAAGGCCTTGGTACCGCATCTTCGCAGTCCAAGCTCTCTTCAGTTCAGCTTGGCACGCTTTCAGCGTCTTCGGAATTGCTTTCAAGCTCCAGCGCCCAAGTCGCACTTGGCACCGGCACCATCTCTTCGTATCTATCCGAGCTTTCGCTTTCCGAAGGCAAGCTCGCATCCGGGCTCAAGCAGGCATCGTCTTCAGCTTCCGGCCTCTCAGGTTCGCTTTCGCAGCTGAGCACCGCAAGCACCACCCTCCAGTCCAGCACAGCCACGCTCAAGAACGCAACCGAGCAGATAATCACCGCAAACACAGCAGAGCAGTCCTATTTGCTTTCCGCAATCAACTCCACGAACTTGCTTTCAGACAGCGCGGAAAAAAACGCCACCCTTCTTGCGCTCCAGAAGGCATACAACCTCTCGGTCTCGCAAGGCTCCGGGCTCTCCAATGCCAAGTCCGGGATGGCAACACTTTACTCTTCGCAGGGACTTCTTTCCTCCAAGCTTGACGCCGCAAGCGCAGGCGCAAACAGCCTCGCACTGAGCCTCGACAGGGCATACTTGTCCCAGTCCAAGGCATCGTCAACAACGGGCCAGGCCGCGTCGTCGCTTTCAACTGCCTCGGACGCGTCAAGCCAAATAGCGTCAGGTGGGCAGAAGGTAAGCCGCGCCGAAGGCCTGCTTTCGCAAAAGGACGCCGCGCTTGCAGGAAAACTGGACGACGCCGCTGGCGCGGCCGCAAGCGCGCCTTCAGTCAGGTTCTCGATCGCAGAGTCGAACAGCGTAGCCAACTACGGCACGTTCTTTGCAACCGCGTTCATCGTGCTGGGCCTGTTCCTCGGGGGAGTCTCCGCATACGTGCTGTGCAGCCTCGAGAAGCTCCGCCGGCCGTTCAGCGCCTGCGCAATCATAGTTTTCTCGCAGTGCATCCTCCTTCTTTTGCTCTACCTTGCAATGGGCTTCCCGACGCGCGGTGGCGCGGACTCGCTCCTTGCGCTGATGGTGCTTTCCGCGCTGCTCTACGCCTTGCTTGTGCGCGCGTTCTGCAAGGCCCTTGCGCCGAAAATCAATGCGGGCCACCTGCAGGTCATCTCGCCGGCGATGACAATACTTGCGGTGTTCATGCTCAGCTCGGGAGGGGTCATCTGGCCGCAGCACACGCTCGACTGGCCGTTCTCGCTCTTTGCGCCCTGCATACCGTTCAACTACTCGGCCAGCGCGATACGCGCAAGCGCCCTGGGCGGTGACCTTCCGCTGGGGGACGTACTCGCGCTCTTTGCGTTCGCTGCCGCGTTCATCCTCATCGCCAAGGCTTTCGAGGAAAAGGCGGCGTTGAGAGCAGAGCTGAAGAAGGCAATCGCCAGCATGCAGCAGCCGTAAATAACCGCGCATCAGGGCATCTCAATTATATAGCCGCTTGCCGCAAAAGTTTTTTCGGAAGTGGATCTAATGTTCGATTTGTTCACGATACTGCTCACAGTGATGGGACTGACGCTCTTCGAGGTCATCACGTCGGTAGACAATGCCATCATCAACGCCCACGTGCTTTCCACGATGGGGCAGAAGGCGCGAAAGTGGTTCCTGGTATGGGGGCTCCTGATTGCAGTATTCATCGTCCGCGGCCTGCTGCCCTGGCTCATCGTGTTCTTCATGAACCCCCAGCTCGGGCTGATAGGCTCGCTGACCGCAACCTTCAGCGAGGACCCGATGGTCGTCTCCGCCATAGAGGACTCCAAACCGGTCCTGCTCATCGCGGGCGGGATATTCATGGTGTTTTTGTTCCTCCACTGGCTGTTCCTCGAACCGAAGTACTACGGCCTGAGGGGGGAAAAGACACTGGAAAAGAACGGCTTCTGGTTCTACGCGGTAGTGTCAATCCTGCTTACGATAATAGTTTACCTTGCAGTCAACAGAAACCCGATGATGGCCCTGGGGGCCACGGTGGGCTCCTCGCTGTTCTTCATCACCCACGGGTTCAAGCAGAACGCCGAGGCGAAGGAGAAGGACCTGCTTGACAAGAAAAAGACCGCAAGCATCTCGGACATGAGCAAGCTGCTCTACCTCGAGGTAATCGACGCCACGTTCTCCATAGACTCGGTGCTTGGCGCGTTCGCGTTCACCCTCTCGGTGCCGCTCATCCTCATAGGCAACGGGATTGGCGCGTTCGTGGTGCGGGAGCTCACCATCAAGAACGTGACCACGGTCAAGAACTACAAGTACCTCAAGAACGGCGCGATGTACTCGATATTCTTCCTCGGCGCGATAATGATATACGACTCTTTCGGCGGCCACATACCCGAATGGGTCTCGCCGATAATCACGTTCGCAGTGGTCGGGTGGTTCTACTGGAAGTCCCTCAAGGTGATGGGCAAGGAAGTGGAAGGGACGGCCAACTAGGAACGGCCCTGAAAAACGGTCAGTCGCCAGGGCGCCATCCTGAACCGGCCCGCTTTTTCCTTGGCTGGCGGAACTCGACGGTAGCTTTTGGGCGCACCTGGTAAAGCGCAGCCATCTTTCCGCGAATCACGCGCTCAGGCTCGTCCGAGACAAAATAATCCGGAGGCCGTTGCAACGGGACTATCGAACCGTCCACGCCAATCTTGTACAGGCGGCCCTTTGCCGGAAGGCCCGGCTTGGAAAAGCTCTTCGCCGAAACCTGCTTCACCGGCAGCTGCAATCTCGCTATCTCGTCGAAAACCCACTGGTTCTCGGGGTTTGACACGCCGCCCGGCTTGAGGTGCCTGGAGAGCATTTCGACGTGTTCGTCCCGCTTCTTCTGCATGAAAAACGGGACGCGCGAACGGAAGGTATACTTGCAAACCTTACCAACCGGGACGCCTTTTTCATTAGGCGCGCCTTGCTTTGCAACGGCCGCCTTCGCTACGTCCATTGACTGGAGAATCTGGTTTGCACCAACTCCCAGTTCAGCATTGCGCGCCCGCGCATAAATGGCCTTCCGCGCGGAGTTGATTGCGTTTGGATGCATCCGAGTTGCAATGGCAGTGGCCTTCAACGCAGCCAGTTCGCTCTTTAGATTAACAGATATGCGGTCTAGGCTGGTCTGGACTCCCGAACCTTTCTGCGGCATTGCCTTCCGAGCCTTCCTCAATTGAGCCATTAAGGATATTTGTTCCCCGCGACTTTTTTAATGCCGCTTGGAAGCCGCCAAGGCGCAGCAAGCCCAAAGCAGCCAATAAAAACCCTGAACTGTTTTATACGCAGGCTCGCTGATTGTGTGATGATTTCAAGCTGCGACGGCATCACGTGCCCCATCGACCGCGAGCACATAGCCTACTTTTCGATGGAGGTCGGCATAAGCCACACCATCCCCACATACTCGGGGGGCCTGGGGATACTCGCAGGCGACGTGCTGAAGTCGTTTGCCGACATGAAGATCCCGGTAGTGGGAATCACCCTGCTAAACGAGAAGGGCTACTTCTCCCAGTCGCTTGATGCTGAAGGAAACCAGGCCGAGGCGCCGGTGGAGTGGGAGCCGCACGAGCACATGGTGCTTGCGCAGAACCAGGTCGCGGTGACCATCGAAGGCCGCAAGGTGCGGGTACGCGCCTGGAGGCACATGGTGCACGGGCTTGCGGGAAACCAGCTTCCGGTGTACTTCCTTGACACCAACGTCGAGGGCAACTCCGAGTACGACCGCACGCTCACTTCGCACCTTTACGGCGGGGACCGCGCCTACAGGCTTGCGCAGGAAATAGTCCTCGGAATCGGGGGCGTGCGGATGCTCGACTCGCTTGGCTACCACAACGTCCGCAAGTACCACATGAACGAGGGCCACGCATCGCTGCTTGCAGTCGAGCTTCTGAAGCGGACTTACCGAGACGCAGGAAGCGAGGAGGATTCCTACGACCTGGATGCGGTAAAGGAAAAGTGCGTCTTTACATCCCACACCCCAGTAGCCGCGGGGCATGACAAGTTCGACCTGGACCTGTTCACCCGCCTGACCGATGGCTACGTCCCGAAGATGCTTCTTGACCACGCGGTACAGGACAACCAGGTCAACATGACGCTCCTCGGCCTTGAAGTGAGCAAGCACATCAACGGCGTCGCCAAAAGCCACGGCACAGTTGCCAGGGCGATGTTTCCCGAATACCTGATTGACACGATTACGAACGGCGTGCACCTCCCAAGCTGGGTGTCACCCGCGTTCCGCGAGCTTTTTGACGCCAACATCCCCGGCTGGGAGCTCGACCCGTTCTCGCTGCGCAACGCACTATACATCCACCGCGAGGCGCTCTGGGCCGCGCACGACAAGTCAAAGCAGGAGCTCATAGAATACGTTAATGCAAACACGGGCGCAGGTTTCCACCCGGCGCGGTTCACCATAGGGTACGGCCGCAGGTTCACCGAGTACAAGCGGCCAGACCTGCTGCTTCACGACATCGGGCGGCTCATCGACGTTAGCCGCAAGGTAGGCGACATCCAGGTGGTCTTCGCAGGCAAGGCGCACCCCGCGGACTACCGCGGAAAGGAGCTCATAAAGGAAGTCTTCCAGAAGTGCAAGGAAGTCAACGCAAAAAACACTCCGCTGAAGATGGTGTTCCTTGCAGACTACGACATGCGGCTTGCAAAGAAGATGGTCGCAGGCTGCGACGTGTGGCTCAACACCCCGCAGCGGCCCTTCGAGGCGTCCGGCACTTCGGGAATGAAGGCCGCGGCCAACGGCGTGCCGCAGCTCTCCACGCTCGACGGCTGGTGGCTTGAGGGCCACATCGAGAACGTGACCGGCTGGAGCATAGGCGAGCACCCGCAGGACGCAAACGGCGGCCAGGACACAAACGTACCGTTCGACGCTGCTGACCTTTACAACAAGCTGGAGTCCGGCATAATCCCCACGTTCTACGGCAACAGGCCAAAATGGGGCGAGATAATGCGGCACTGCATCGCAATCAACGCAAGCTTCTTCAACACCTACAGGATGGCGCAACAGTACATCGCGAACGCGTACTTGGAATGAGAACACCCCAATGGACAAGATGAAAGGCCAAGGCTCGACGGAGTACTTGGTGATTCTGGGCGCAGTCCTGCTCGTCTCACTAGTGACAGTAAACCTGCTTGGAGGGCTCCCGTCTGGCAGCAGCACGACAAAGGAGCAGCAATCCAAATCCTACTGGTCTGGCACAACTCCTTTTGCGGTTACAACTGCCAAAATTAGCAATTCCACAATCATGCTCGTTGTTTCAAACAAATTAACCGAAAGAGTTTACCTGACAGCCATTGAAGTCCAGGACGGCTTTGGGAACAACGGCACGATTATGACTCCAAACCAGGTGTTCAATGCAGGGGAAGAATCGAAATTAACAAATATTTCTTTCACTGCCCTCAACCCGTGCAATGGCAAAGCAACTGGAAGTTCTTATGAGTTTAAGGTCGTCTCTTTCATCTACACCCAAGGGTCAATCGCAGGCATCCGGCAACAGAGCGCACAATCACTAGTTGGTAAATGCTCGGCATTTAGCTGCGGCGACTCAGTTTCATTTACATACAATGGTGCAAGGGCCGTTTACGGTACGGTCACATCACAAGCGGGCAAATGCTGGATGGACCGAAACCTAGGCGCAAGCCAAATTGCAACGTATTACAACGATTCATCTGCGTATGGCGATTTGTTCCAATGGGGGCGGTTGGATGACAGCCACCAAGTACGCACGAGTGGGACAACCGGCACATTGTCAACTACAGATGTTCCGGCACACGGCAATTTTATCATGGCGCCGAGCAGCCCTAATGACTGGAGATCAGGTCAAAACAATAACTTGTGGCAGGGCGTAAGCGGAATCAACAACCCCTGCCCATCCGGATGGCGTTTGCCAACATCAACTGAATGGATTGCCGAATACACTTCCGGAAGTTGGACTGACTACAATTCTGCATATGCCTCTCCGTTGAAATTAACAGCAGCAGGCGCGAGAAGTTACGCTGATGGGACAATTTTAGGCATAGGCAGCGGCGACTTCTATTGGAGTAGTTCAAATAGTAGCACTTATGGCACGCACATTCGAGTTACAAGCATTGCGGAAATGCTTAACAGCAACCGAGCATTTGGATTGTCTGTTCGATGCATCAAAGATTAGATCGCGGTTTCTAAATGCTTAAAATGCGTAAATGCTTTTGGAGTTAGTGGAAAAGATACGCGGACAAGGCTCAACTGAATACCTAGTCATCTTAGGTGCGGTCCTTCTTGTTTCCATGGTAACCGTAAACTTGCTTGGCAGTTTTCCTTCAAGCGGGAGCTCAACAAAGGAGCAGCAGTCGAAGGCATACTGGACAGGGACTACGCCGTTTGCAATTTCTACAGCCAAAGTAAGCAACACCGGCATCATACTATCCGTCTCGAACAAGCTCACTGAAAGGGTCTACCTCACGGCCATAGAAGTGCAGGACGGCTCAGGAAACAACGCAACCATACTTGCACCCAACCAGGTCTTCAACGCGGGGGAGGAAGCGAAAATATCCAACACCTCATTCACTGCATTCAACCCGTGCAATGGAAAGGCAACAGGAAGCACGTATGAATTCAAGGCAGTGGCGTTCATCTACACCCAAGGGCCAATCACGGGCATCCGCCAGCAGGGTTCTTCGCCGCTGATTGGCAAGTGTGCGGCATTCTCTTGCGGCGACACGGTTTCATTCACTTACCGAGGAAACCGGGTATCTTACGGCACGGTAACATCACAGGCCGGCAAGTGCTTCATGGACCGGAACCTGGGTGCAAGCCAGATTGCGACGCACTACAACGATTCGTCTGCCTATGGCGACTTGTTCCAATGGGGACGGCTGGACGACGGCCACCAAAACAGGGCTAGCGGGACAACTGGTTCAACAACTAGCACGGACAACCCCGGCCACAACAACTTTATCGCTGCAAACGACTGGAGGTCACCCCAAAACGACAACTTGTGGCAAGGAACTGACGGGATCAACAACCCCTGCCCTTCCGGATGGCGTTTGCCAACTTCAACCGAATGGAGTGCAGAAATAACTGCGGGAAGTTGGACGGAATACAGCAGCGCATACGCGTCTCCCTTAAAGCTGACTACTAGTGGCAGCCGCCGCTACACGGATGCAGCCGTTACCAATATCGGAGTCTACGGCCACTATTGGAGCAGTACGGTTACAGGCATTACCGCAGCCAGACTTGCGTTTGGCAGTGGCTTTATCAGTACGTATACGGATTTTGTCAGAGGAAATGGGATGGCAGTAAGATGCATCAAAGATTAGGTTTCCCGTTGATTGCAACCAACCAAAGCAGATTGAAAGACGAAACAGCGTCTCCTAAAGGTTTCAAAAGCTTTAAACGCAGGGAGGGGCTTCTGAGGTATATGGGAAAGACAAGAGGCCAGGGCGCAACAGAATACCTGGTCATACTGGGCGCGGTGCTGCTGGTCGCATTGGTAATAATCGCCCTGCTCGGCTGGTTCCCTTCGCTTGGCGGCCCGTCAAGGGAGACGCAGTCAAAATCATACTGGTCAAGCGCCAGCCCGTTCGCAATCACCGTAGTCAAGGCAAGCAACAGCACCATCACGTTCACGGTCTCGAACAGGCTGACTGAGCGGCTTTACCTTTCATCAGTAGAGGTGCAGGACGGCTTTGGGAACACTGGCACCATAATGACGCCCAACCAGATAGTCAATGCAGGGGAAGAAACGGTGCTGACCGGCCTTGCGGCGGCAATAACCAACTCCACGCTCAACCCGTGCTATTCGACGGGGGCGTCCAGGACCGGAAGCGCGTTCGAGTTCAAGGCAGTGACTTTCGTCTACACAACCGGCCTGATTGCTGGCAACCGAGAGCAGGGCGCAGAACCGCTGGTCGGCCGCTGCTCGTAAGACAAAACCCCTTTTATAGCGGCATACTGCCAAGGATATTGTCTGCCTTATGGGCCTTGCAGAGGACGTCACGGGATTTCTTTCCAAAGTCCTAAACCTCATCATCGCAGCCGTGCGGGCTTCGCTGCTCCTTTCATTCGGCCTGCTCCTCATGGCTTCGGTCCTGCTTGCAATCCTTGCAAACAGCGCAAGGTTCACCTTGCTGGACTCGAACTTTTACCTGAACTCGCTTGACTCCGCAAACGCCTACGATTCGGTCAAGACTGTTACCCTTGACTTTGTAGCAACCAGCCTTACCGGCCAGTACCCCGACTCGCCGCAGAAGACAAAAGTCATCTCCGAGTTCCGCTCGGAGCTTGCAAAAGCAATCCCAACGGGCTGGTTCCGCAACACCACGCAAAAGATGCTCACGAACGCGTTCGCCTACGCGAAGGGCGATACCTACCAGCTTGACCTGAAGATTTCGGTTGCCGAAATAAAGCCCGGGCTCAAGGCGGCTTTCAAGGACGTCCTGCCCAAGCTTGCCAACTTGACGCAGGCAAGCGGCCCAACCGCCTCGACGGGGCAAATGTTCGGGGGATTGACCGGCGGCCAGGCGGCAAACGACACCCGGATGCCGTCAATAATGTGGCCTGGAAACTGCAATTCAGTCGAGGGCTGCATGGCGTTCTGCGAAGACCACCGCGGGGAATGCAGCATATTCGACGACACGCCCTACGACCTGCGGATGAACTGGACTTTCCTCAAGTCAAAGTGCGGCGGCACCGACGGGTGCGTTCCGTTCTGCCGCGACCTTGTAGGCACCAATCTAAATCCGAACGCCGGCGGGGTGGAAGGCAACTGCTCGCGGATGCTGCAGTTCATCGACGCGACCGCGCCCGGACAGCCGGTCCCCCAATCGGTGCTGCAAAAGCAGCCAACTGCAACACCCGGCCCTTCGGCAACGGCCGGCACTTCTTCCACTCCAAGCGGGGTGCCGCAATACAACCTGACCGGCCCCGGCGGGTGCAGGAACAAGACGGGCTGCCTGCAATACTGCTCCTTGCACCAGGACGAATGCATGAACGCAAACTACACGATAACCGTGGCCGCAAACATGACAATCCTTGGCGCGCTCTGCCCGACCCCGCAGGCCTGCATCGAGTACTGCAAAGGCGACATTTCGAACGGCACCGGGGAAGTGAAGGACGAGTGCGGCAGGGTCAACGCAGATTACTCGGCAGCACAAGCGGACTTGCTTGGCGAAGTAGCAGCCCTGCAATCAGCGCAGGCTTCCAGCGAAGCGATGGGCCAGATGATAGAGCAGCAGATTGACGCGCTCCCGGACGTCATCGACCTGGACGAGCAGATGCAACACCAGCTGTCAGCCGGTCTTGGCCAGGTGCGGCCAACGATTGGTACGGTGATTCTTGCCTGCAACCTGCTGATAGGCGTTGCAATCGTGTTTGCGCTCCTTGTGGCCCTTGTCGCGTTCAGCGTGCGCGGCGCAATCAGGCACGTCGGCTGGCCGCTGTTCCTCGCGGGCCTCATCGCCACGCTTCTTGCGCTCATCGCTCCGAAGATGATCCTTGACACGGTTGCGCAGGGGCTTGTCGGAGGCGAGCTTGCACAGGCTGCAGGCGTGTTGATGGACGTCGCGGCAAGAATAGTCTGGGGATATTTCAACACCGTGCTCGTGCCCGGGATAATCGTCTGCCTCGTCGGCGCGGGAATGGTAATCTACTCGTTCAAGATGAAGGACAAAGAACAGGGCAAGGCCGCGAAAGGGGATTCCGGGGAAGAGCAGGAAGAAAAAGAGCCTGAAGACACGGATGAAAAGGACGAAGGGAAAAAGCCGGAGAAAAAAGCGGACAAGAAGGAAAAAGCCAAGCCTAAGAAATGATTGGAAAAACGAAGGAAAACAACGGCAAAGCGTTCTCTTCTAGCGTTTGCCGTATTTTATCTGCGTGATTGCCCGCGTGCGTTCCGCCGAGGTTGCGAAGTGCCGGCCTTCCAGGATGACGTCGATAATCCTGCTCCGTGGGGCCCCGTGCTCGTTTGAAAGGTCGCGGATGCAATCCGGGTGCGGGTTCCTGCCGTACGCCTCGGCAATCAACTTCCGTTTACTTTCAGTCAACTCGCACCTCTTGGTGCCTGCATGTTGTGGCGAACTGAGCCTTGCGGCAAACTCAGGGCACTCCTGCCGGTAATCCTGCATCAGCTGCTCAAGATTGTACTTCGACAGGCCGGTGTTCCTGCCCAGCCGTCCCAACCCTATTGAAGGGTTGTTCCGAAGCGCCTCGGCGACTTTTGCACGCGCCTCCGGGGGGATTTGCATTTTCCGCATTCCGTTCGCCTGAAAACAAAATCAGCACTTGAAGAACTGGCCGAACGCCAGGCCCAGTGCGATTCCAACCGGGAGCCACAGGACGTAGTTCCCGGTGACTATGCCTGCAAACGTGCCGCACGCCACGCCGATGACCAGGCCGTACGCCAACGAGTTGGAGGAGCTCTCGCACTGGCAGTTCGCCTTGGCAGCTGCCGGCGCCTTCCTTGCTGCGGCGTTACCAACGATTTTCTTTCCTGCTTTCCGTCCTGCCATGAACCAACGCCCTCCTTTATCGGCTTACCTTTTAGTCGCGGTCACTCCGCATGAATGGTAGATGTGCGAGAGCCGCTTCTCCTCGTCTGCTGCGATTATGCTTATACACTCGCCGGTCTCGTTCATCCTGCCAGTGCGGCCTGCGCGGTGGATGTAGAACTCCGGAGCCGAAGGCAGTCCGATGCTGTATATTTTCTCCACATCGGGGAAGTGAATTCCCCTGGCCGCGACGTCGGTGCAGATGAGGATTTGCTCCTCCCCTGAGATGAACCTGCGCATCGCCGAGTGCCTTCTGGCAGTCTTTATTTGCGAGTTTAGCTGGATTACCTGAATCTTGAACTTGTTGAGGGTGTTGGTGAGCTCCTCGACCTCGTCGTTGGTTGCGCAGAACACCATCGACTTCACCGGGTTTGCCTTCAAAAGGCTTGCAAGGGCCTGCGTCTTGTCCTCGGTAATCGTATAGAAGTGGGTGATTGTGTTTGCGGATACCTTTCCGACCTTTATCTCGGCAAAACCGGGCCGCATCATGGTTTTTGCATACGCGTAAGCCTCGCTTGGCATCTGCACCGAAAACATCATGGTCTGCTTCCTTCCTGCAAACCTCGACGCTATGTGCATGGTCTCGTCAACAAACTGCTTTGAAAGCAAGCGGTCGGCCTCGTCAAGGACGAATATGGAATAGTCGCTTGGCTTGAGCACACCCTTCTGAAGCATCTCGTGCAGCCTTGTGGGGTTGCCGATTACGATTTGCGCGCCCTTGCGGAGGAGCTCGTTCTGCTTCCCCGGAGGCGTGCCGCCGTACACTGCAACTGTGAGGACGCCCATGCCCTCGCAGATTTTGCGGCACTCGTTTGCTGCCTGGATTACAAGCTCGCGCGTAGGCTCAAGTATGACTGCGCGCGTTCCGGGCTTCTGGAGTATCTGCTGCAATATCGGGATTATGAACGCCGCGGTCTTGCCGGTGCCGGTCTGCGAAAGTGCGTAAAAGTCAGTTCCCGCAACGCCGAGCGGGATGGTGCGTTCCTGCACCTGCGTAAGCGGGGAGTAGCCGAGTTTGCGAAGCGACGCCGAAATGCGGGCGTCGAGTTGGATGTCCATAGAGTAGATTGTGCACGGCGGGGCTAATAATACGGACTGAACTGTTGAAAAAAGAGTGCTCAAATGGCACGGAAATATTCCTGCTGTTTAAAAATCACTTTTCTCCTATTAGATGGATGTTTATGGTCATTGGCAAAGTTCTGGGAAAAGTCAACGCCGGAAGGCAGAGGATAGAGAAGTTCGCCAAGGCCTATTCAGGAGTGCTGTTCGCCGGGCTTCTGCTGCTGATAGTGCTTTCGGTGCTTCGCACCAGCCTGTTCGGCGAGGTTTCGGAGGAAAAGCGCATCTGGTTCGAGCTTTCATTCCTGCTTCTTGCCGCAATCCTGGCCGAGCTTCTTGTAGTCTACCTCAAGCAGCCCACGGTGATGACATTACTCATTGTCGGAGTCGCCATCAGCCCTAGCATGATTAACCTGGCATACCCGTTCGTAGCAAGCTTGTTTGCAAGCGCGGGACTGACTGTTGCCAAGAGCATCCACTTTGTCACCATCCAAGGCACGATAAACGTCTTCGCCCAGCTTGGCGCAATCCTTCTGCTTTTCAAGATAGGCCTGCATTCCGAGGTAACGCGGGTATTCAACGCAAAGAACCTGGTGGTCGCGCTCGTGGGAGTAGTTGTGCCTTTCCTCTGCGGATATTACTACGCGGAATTTATGGGCCACTCATTCGTGTACTCGATGTTCCTTGGAGCCGCGCTTACCGCGACAAGCGTGGGCATCACTGTTGCGGTGCTTGAGGAGTTCAAGGTACTTGGCAAGGAATTCGCGCAGGTAATCCTTGGCGCGGCAGTCATTGACGACATCCTTGCCTTGCTGGTCCTGTCCCTTGTCAGCGGCGCGCAGACGGGATTCGAAATCGGGCCCTTGGCATACCTTATTGCCTCTGCCCTGATTTTCGTGATTGGAGGGATTTACCTTGGGCAATACATTGTGAAACGGCATTTCGACTCGATGCTTGCCGGGACGATCGAAAACAAGACGTTCCTGCTGATTCTTGCATACGTTCTTGCCTATGCGTATGTTGCGGAATACATCGGCCTATCCGCCATAGTGGGCGCATTCATAGCTGGCATCACCCTGAATTTCAGCAAGAATACCGGAAAGCTCTTTTCGCTGTTCTACCCGCTCGAGGCATTCTTCACGCCAATATTCTTCATCTCTTTGGGGATGCTTGTTGACGTCAACGCGCTTGCCGCAAACCTGCTTCCAATCGCAGTAGTGACGCTGATTGCAATAGCAGCCAAAATCATCGGCTGCGGCCTGTCGGCGCTTGCAACCGGCAGCAGCGCAAAGGACAGCCTCATCATCGGAATAGGAATGGCGCCCCGCGGGGAAATCGCGCTCATAATCGGCCTGTTCGGACTCACCGCAGGAGTGCTGAGCGCGTCGGAGTACGCAGTCATCGCATCGATGGCATTCATCACGACGGTAATAACGCCGGCAATCCTGGGCAGGCTGCTTGCCCAAGGTTCCTCCGGAAAGCCTTCCGCGGGCAACTAATCCGCAGACTAGGAATAAGAAAAAATATGCTCCAAACGGGGTCGGAGGCCTTGACACAGTTTTCGGACGGATTATAGAAAACGCGAAAATGACTATTGCTTTGTTCCCTGTGAATCCTCGTAGTCTTTCAGCGCCTCAAGGGTTATTTTCCAGTTGCGGCCGAACTTGACTGCGCCAATCGTCCCTTTGCGTGCGAGCAGCCCAAGGTATTCCGCACCATACTTGCTGTGCTTTGCAGCAGCTTCGAGCGAAAGGTATTCCTGCTGCTCCTTTCCAAGGGAGTCTAAGTAGATGTCAAGCGAGCGTTCGACTGCCTTGGCGACAAAGTTGGAAAATGGCGCGGGATTCTCGCCGCTCTGCGCATCAATGATTGTGCGGATGTATTTCTTGCGCTCCGCCCTCAGAAAGATGACTGGCGGATAGCCGCTGCGCATAAGGTAAAGATTGAGCAGCAGCCGGGCGGTCCTGCCGTTGCCGTCGACAAACGGATGGATGTTGACGAAAAGCATATGCAACGCCGCCGAAGCTCCGATTGGCGCGCCGGTTTTCCTGTTGAGCTGAAAATACACTTCCCGCATCAGCATGGGCACCTGGTGGAAACTGGGCGGCGAATAGTCAGTCCCGCTTATGCGCACCCCGCACTTGCGGTAAAAACCCGCGTTGTGCGGGTCAATCCGGTCAAGGATGAGCGCATGCAACCCCAATACGTCGTCTTCCTCGATTTTTTTCTTTCCAACAAGCGATTTTACAAACTCGATTGCCTTCATGTGGTTGGTTGCTTCCAGATGCTCGCGCATCGTCTTGCCGCCAATCGTCAGCCCGTCCTCGACAACCAGTTTTGTCTCCTTAAGGGACAGGGAATTCCCCTCGATTGCGTTGGAGTTGTAAGTCATCTCGACGTTGAACGACTCCTCAAGCCTTTTCAGCGATGCCTTGTCGAACGGCTTGAGGCTTTCAAGCTCCTTTTTCTTGCGGGCAATGCGCTCTGCTAGGACGGGTTCAATCAGGGAAGAATCCAAGGGAGCCATACAACAATAGTATATCGGATAGTTAATAATTCTTGCTATCCGATATGTGCCCAGAGTGTTGGTTTCGTGCCTTTTTCTCCTGCGGGAACTGAGTCTCCTGTGGGAACTGAACCTGTGGTTGTATGCTCCAAACGGGATTTGAACCCGTGTTAGCGGATTGAGAATCCGCTGTCCTTGACCGAGCTAGACTATTGGAGCAGAATTAGGAATACATTCTAGGCTTGAAAGGAATAAAATACTGCCTCCGGAGTAAGCCAAGACCCAAGCTTGGCGGCTACAGGCATTTATAAAAATTCGTTGCCTTAATTATTAGCCGCAAACCAGCCTGGAATTGGCTCCGGTCGGCACAATCGCATTTCTAGAGGTGTCATTTCAAATGGTAGACAGAATGTTCTCAACAATGGGCGACATGCGCGTCGGCAGGTACATCATCGCCGAGGAGCACCCCTGCAAGATCCTCAGCATGTCCAAGAGCAAGACCGGAAAGCACGGAGCGGGCAAGATAAACATGGAGGCAGTCTCCATCTTCGACGGCTCCAAGCACATGCTCATGAAGCCATCGGACGCGGACGTCGAGGTCCCGGTCATTGACCGCAAGAAGGCGCAGGTCGTGTCGATGAGCGGAAACACCGCGCAGCTTATGGACCTGGTCTCGTTCGAGACCTTCGAGGTCACAATCCCCGAAGAGATGTCGGAAGGAATCGAGGTCGGCAAGGAAATCCAGTACATGGAAGTGATGGGCCGCAAGCTGCTTTTGAGGCTCGAAGGCGGGAACTAGGTTTCCGCTTAAATCCTTCTTCTATTTTTTCCCTATTGCCTGCCCGAAGGTAGGCATTTTGTTTTCAATACCCGTTATCCGCAGGAATTAGGGGCGCTATTTCCAGAAGTGCGCACAGACTGCGTGTATTTCTGGCACGAACTTCCTTTCCGAGGTTGCTATCTGCGTGTTCCCGACCTTTTTGTGGATGCTGTCCGGCAGCTTCGAAAGGTTGTTCGCTGAAAGCGCATAGTCCTTGTCATCAAACGCCTTCATCGCAGCAGTGACGTGCGAAGCGTGTTCCCGCTCACCTGCAGCCATGCTTGCATAAACGCCGAAAAGAAGTCTGGTGTTTGCTAGTTGTGTTTCCGTAATCATCAAAACCAACTCCAATGTGAATAAGATGACATAATTTCGAGGATTTATAACACTTTTATAGGAAGTTAGCTTCAGAAACCATTTTTATTGTCCGTGGCAACGATTATTACTCCCGGTCAAGGCACAGTAACGGCTCCAGCCGTCTTTCCGGGTTTTGGGGTAAAAATAGGGGATAAAACGTGGCTACAATCCAACAGTCCGCACTACCCATCGAGGAAGGCGCAGCCACGCGTTTTTTCGCAGAGTTCTTCAACGAGTACTGCAACCAGCAGGTCATGGACCTGGCGCAGACATACCCGGACAAGCGCAGCCTCATCATAGACTTTTCGCTCCTCTCAAAATACAAGTCCGAGCTTGCGGACGCGCTTTTGGACAAGCCCGACATCTACCTCAAGGCGGCAGAGGCCGCGGCAAGGCAGCTTGACGTTTTCACTCCAGGAAGCACGGAATTCGCTCCGCACGTTCGCATCAACAACCTCCCTGACGAGTCCGGCTACACCATCCAGAACCTCGGCGCGGAGCACCTGAACAAGGTCGTGCGCGTGGACGGCATAGTCACGCTGATTACCCAGATAATGCCCAAGCTCCAATTGGCGCGCTGGATTTGCATACACTGCACGCGCACAATCGACACCCCGGTCGGGAAGACCGGCGTGGAGAAGCCCTCGGTGTGCCCCGGCTGCGGCCGCGGCGACGGGCTTTACCTTTCCGAGCAGGCCAGCGGCTTTGTGAACATGCAGCGCTCGCAGATGCAGGACCCTGTTGAGAAAATCAAGGGAAACATCCCCGCGCCGCAGGTGGACCTATGGCTGGAAGACGACCTGGTGAACACGCTTTCTCCGGGAGACAACGTCATAATCACCGGGATACTGCGGCTGAGGCAGAACCAGCAGGCAAGGGGAGGCAAGGCAACGCCTGTTTACTCGAAGTTCTTCGACGTAGTCGGAGTCGAGAAGATGCAGAAGGAGTTCGAGGAGCTTGCGCTTACAAAGGAAGAGGAAGACCAAATCATCGAGATTTCAAAGGACCCGCACCTCATTGACAAAGTCATAATGAGCATCGCACCCAGCATCTACGGATACTCCGAGATGAAGGAGGCCATCGCAGTCCAGCTTTTCGGAGGCACCCAGTTCAAGGTGCTTCCAGATGGCAAGAAAATCCGAGGCGACATCCACGTGCTGCTTGTGGGAGACCCCGGCACTGCCAAGTCAACCATCCTGCAATACGTCAAGGAGCTCGCACCCAAGGCTATCTACGTCTCAGGAAGAGGAGCAAGCGGAGTCGGCCTCACGGCGTCAGCTGAAAAGGACGAGATTGCGGATGGCGGCTGGGTGCTCAAGGCAGGCGCGCTCGTTCTTGCATCGGGCGGAGTCGTAATGGTGGACGAGTTCGACAAGATGGAGCCCAACGACCGCGCGAGCATGCACGAGGCAATGGAACAACAGACTATCTCGGTTGCCAAGGCAGGAATCGTCACCACGTTCAAATCCAAAACGTCAGTCTTGGCTGCGGCAAACCCCAAGCTTGGGCGTTTCGACCCGAACACGCCGCCTGCGCAGCAGTTCGACATCCCGCCAACTTTGATGAGCAGGTTTGATTTGATTTTTGCAATCAAGGACGTGCTTGACGAGGCAAAGGACCGCAAGCTGGTCGACCACGTGCTTACTGGCCACATGTTCGCTGCCAAGAAGCAGAAGCTCTCCGACCTGAAGGACTCGCCGATCATACCCCCGATCATGCCAGACATGCTCCGAAAGTACATATCCTACGCGCGCAAGAACATCCACCCCGTGCTTTCGGAAGAGGCAGCCAACCGCATCAAGGAGTATTACCTTTCATTGCGCAGGATGGGCGCTCAGCAGAACACCTTCCCAGTCACAGCTCGTGAAATCGAGGGACTCATCCGCATGAGCGAGGCCTCGGCCAAGCTGCGGCTTTCAAACTCGGTTGACCTTCGCGACGCCGAGCGCGCAATCTCGCTAGTGCACTTCGTGCTCTCCGACATATTCATGGACAAGGAGACCGGAAAGATTGACTCCGACATCATAAGCACCGGACAGCCCAAGAGCAAGGTGGACAAGATGCGCTCGGTGCTTGGAATCATCAACGCGCTTGAGCAGAAGCTCGACATGGTCGACATCGATGACATAGTCGAGCAGGCAGTCACAATCGGGATGGACGAGAACTCCGCACGCAGGCTCATCGACGAGCTCAAGCGCAACGGCGACCTCTACGAGCCCAAGGTGGGCTTTGTGAAGAGCTCGCGCGGAAGGTAAGGGACACGGGTAATTACACTTGAAGAAAAGCCGGAAACCAAACACTAGGGAAGAGCGCATAGCTTCCTTCAACCGCAGGATAAACCTCTTCCTGATGCTTGCCGCGTTCACCAATACCCTGCTGATTTCACTTTTCATAGGCGCGGGATTCATAGCGCAGCAGCTTACGGTTGTGGACAACCCTGCGGACGTGTCGAACTCGTTCGGACTCATCATATACATGGTATTTGCTGCTGCGGCCATGCTTCTTGTCCTCCGATTCTACAAAGGCAGGCTGCTTTTCCAGCTCCTCGAATACGGGCTCATAGCTACGAGCGCCGAGGTGTTTGGCGCGGTGTTTTTGCCCGGATACGACGCATACCTGATGATTGCTGCAATCGCGCTGAGGCTTTTGCTTCCGCAGTTCCAGACGGCATTCCTGCTTTTTGCAAGCATAGTGGTCGGAGCGATACTCGGCTCCTCGCTTGACTTCATCCCAGTAGCGGTGTTTGCAATGCTCCTTGCGGCATACGACTACATCGCGGTGTTCCGAACCAAGCACATGGTCGAGCTTGCGAAGGGACTGACCGAGCGTGATGCCGCGTTCAGCATAAAAATCGGGGTCAACCCGGTTGCAAGGAAGGGCGAAGTCGTAAGGGCTGAAACGCCCGATGATGCGGACGCGCCAGGCAAAGCGCCTGCGGTGCGCAACAGCATCGAGCTTGGCTTGGGCGATTTCCTGATTGGAGTGATGCTTTCAGTATCCGCGCTCAAGATAGGACTGTTCCCCGCGTTTGACTACGCACTCGCGTCAGTCATCGGAGCAAGCGCAGGACTCACCGCGATGTTCATCTACCTTGAGCGGAAGGGCGGCTACTTCCCGGCAGTTCCGCCGATTGCGGCAGGCTCGCTTCTGTGCATCCTCTCGTACTGGTGCGTGCTTTCGCTGTTCGGAACCGCATAATTACCGGCATCGGCCCAACCAGGGGTTGCATAGGTTATTTTAATTGCCAAAGGCATAATGCTATTTCAAGTCAAGGACGTTTTCTGACGTTTCAAACAGGTTAGGCCATAATGGATTACGACAAGCTTCTGGACCGCGCACGCGCAAACATCCCCGACAAGGAAAAGCTCACATCGGGAGAGAGGTTCGAAGTCCCGCGGGCGATGCTCATGATACAGGGCAACAAGACAATCATCACAAACTACGCCGACATCTGCTCACGCATACGAAGGACCGACGCCGAGTTCTCCAAGTACCTCTTCAAGGAGCTTGCGGTTCCCGGAGAGGTCCAGTCAGGACGGCTCATCCTCGCAGGAAAGTTCTCCGACCGCGTCGTGAACGACCGCATAGGCAACTACGTCACAACCGCGGTAATCTGCAAGGAATGCGGAAAACCGGACACGCACCTTGAAAGCATCGACAGGCACCTGAAGATGCTGATTTGCGAGGCGTGCGGCGCAAAGGCGCCGGTAAGGATTTAGACGATTATACAAGGTGAAATTTGATTGGCAAACTTCCATCCAAGACCGCATTACCAGCAGAGGAGGCCCGGCGGGCACAGGCCCATGGCACCGGGAATGGGTCCGGATGGGTTGCCCCTTCGCGTGCGCATGCCGCATCAGGGAGAGATTCTTGGGAAGGTCACCGAGCTGTTCGGCGGCTCGCGCATGAACGTGCAGTGCCAGGACAACTTCGTCCGCATGTGCCGCATCCCCGGCAAAATCCGCAGGAAACTTCTCATCAACCCAGGAGACATCGTCGCAATAACGCCCTGGACTGTCGAGTCAAACGAGAAGGGAGACATCGCCTACCGCTACACACGCGTGCAGGCAGAGCAATTGCGGCAGAAGGGAATGCTGCAGGGACTCTGAACCAACCCGCACACGCCCCTTCGCCCAAAGGTTAGAACTGGTTATATTCAGCCCCAGCCATAAGAGTATTTGACATGGCACGAAAGATTTCCAAGAGGAAGCAGCCCGAGCGCGAGGTCAAGCCGATAAAGGAACGCATGAAGATTTACTCCAGCAAGGTCCTTGACGACAAGGTCCTTGAGATACTCAACTGGATGATGAACACCGGAAAAATCGACAGCTTCGACTTCCCGATTTCAAGCGGCAAGGAAGCCTGCGTGTTCCGCGCGACCCGGTTCAAAGCCGACGGCAAGCCCGAGCACGTGGCTGTGAAGATTTTCAAGTACGAAACGTCAATGTTCAAGACCATGCTCCAGTACATCGAGGGCGACCGAAAGTTCGACCCGCGGAAGAACAAGCGCCTTTTGGTCAACGACTGGGCGCGCAAGGAATACTCCAACCTCCAGCTCATGCACAGCGCGGGGGTGCGCGTGCCTGAACCATACTACCTTCGCGTCAACGTAATAGTGATGGAGTTCCTAGGCGAGGGCGGCTTCCAGTCCGCGCTGATGGAGCAGGTGGTGCTTGAGGACCCGCAGGCAACCTATGAGGACGTTGTCGAGAACATGCGCAAGACCTTTGACGCGGGAATCATACACGCCGACCTTTCAAGCTTCAACATAATCATACACAAGGGATTGCCGTACCTGATTGACTGGGCGCAGGGGGTTGAGAAGAACCACCCGCACGCCGAGATGTTTTTGCGCAAGGACTGCCACAACATAGCCGACTTCTTCCAAAAGCTTGGCGTCAAGACGTCCGACGAGGAAGTATACAAAAAGGTCACGGCAAACAGGAAAGAGGAAGACAGCCGGCAAAGGCGATAAAAGCATGCTCAGCAAAAAGTAGTTCGAGACACAATTTTCCCAGAGTGATTTTCATGGATACGATAAAAGTGCCACAAAAGCGCATCAAGGCCTACGAGGACAAGGACGGCGCAGTTCTCAAGAGAATTGCCTCCGAGCTTGGGGTCGACATAAAGCTTGTTGACGGCGACATTGAAATCGAGGGCGACGGCGGCGCGGTCTGGGTAGCGAACATGGTGGTCAACGCCATCAACTACGGCTTCGCTCCTGAGAAGGCCTACAAGCTCTTCGACGACGAGTACTACCTCGAGGTAATCGACCTGGAGACGTTCTTTGCGGGCTCCGAAAAGCTCATCGAGCGCTACCTTGCGCGCGTAATCGGCCAGGAAGGCAAGGCAAAGAAGGTGCTTGAGGACCTTTCCGAGGCGCACATCTCGGTCTGGGAGCACAAGATTGCAATCATCGGCACGTTCGAGGAGCTCCACGACGCGCGCGAGGCCATCAACCGCCTGCTGATGGGAAGCACGCACGCGGGAGTATACTCATACCTTGAGCGCAACAAGAAGCTGAGAAGGATGCCCAGATAGGAATTGGAAATGACGGGGCTTTGAAATGTCAGTACAGAATGACTTGAACCAGTTCGCTAAAGCCATCGACGGGATGAGCTTTTCCGAAGCCATCGACATCCTTGAAAAAAACAAAGAATTGGCGGCAACCGCAGGCCCGGCTTTGACAAAAGAAGCTTTCCCCAAGCTAATCCAGAAAAGCATAGATGAAATCGACGGCCTGTCCGAGGACCTGAAAAAAGTCCCCGACCTTGAGGAGGCGCGAATGCGAACGGATGCCCCAGTGGAGGCCGCCGCAGCCAAGAAGGAAGTTTCGCGCATAAAGAACAGGACGATGACGCTCTTCCAAAATGACATCCCCCGGCTGACAAGGCTTGCCCACTTAGTCTCGTTTCCCAGCACAGTCTATGCCAATCCCGAATTCCAGAAGGCCCTGCAAAAATACCTCATCCTGATGTCGGACAAGGTGCCTCCGACATGGCACGCCCTATATGACTATACGGGCTCGCTTCGCAACGTCTACCTGATGACGCGGTTCATGCCAAGGGATAGGAGCGAAAAGACCCTGAAGAAACTTTACGGCACCATCTCGTTCACGTGGCGGGGCATGGACGCGTACACCCAGCAGGGGCATTACCCGGACGTGAACGACCTGCTGAAGGAGATGTCGGCAGACAGGAAGGTGCGCTCCGACCCGCTTTTTCGCAGCGTCGTCCGGAATACCAACAGCGACTACTCCATCTCATTGGCTGCAATAAAACACCTGCGCACCATATCGGAAGGGTTGTACCAGAAAGGCCACATCGGGCAATACGACATGGCAAAGCTGCACGACATCTACAACAAGAGCGTAGCCCAAAAGACAATCGGCCACTTCGAAGAACTACTTAAGGGCGAAAAGGACGCCCACGCCAAGAGCGACCTGAAGAACCTGATAACCCTTGCCAAGTTCATCACGCGCCAGCCCGGAGTCCACGAGAAGGAAATAAAGAAGATGCTTGAGGAAAGGCAGGCAAAAGAACGCCTCGGCCAAGACGCCGAAAAGCGCGCTGCAGACCAAAGGGCCAGTTACCCGGCCAGGCAACTGGCGGCATCCATCCTGACGGGCGAAGGGGCAGTACAGCAATCCCAAAAGAACCTGAGGGGCATACTTGACTCCGCCAACCGGGGTTCAAAGCTTGTTGCACAACACATGAAGACACAGTCGCCCGAAAGCTTCCTCGGGCTGCTGACCTGGCTACACAAGGACGGCATGCTTACCCGCCGCGAACTCAGCGACACGGTTAGGAAAGTCAACGATTTGAGGTTCGTCGACGCCAAGGAGAACATCCGCAAAGGCTGGAGCAAGAGGATGGATTTCGACTTCAAGAACACCGAAATGACCCCGAAGTTCTACGCGTACGTCCCCCGCGGGCTAAGCTCGGGGGTCGTGGACTACGTGACGGATTACCTGAAGAAGCTGGATGACTTGCGTGAAAAGCACGAACTGAAAAACCAGCAGGAAATGGAATCCAAAGCAGCTGAACTGCTCAAGAAACAACCCGGAATAAACCGGCCACTCTCGATGAATGAGGGAATCGGCAAGTATTACCGCGAAAGGTTCGGAGAAAAGCCGCTGTTAATCCCATCCAACACTGGCAAGAACGGGCAAACGCTCTACAATGGACGGGACTTCCGCAGGATTACTTCGGCCGGAGTCTCCGCAGCCAAGCCGCCGTGGAAAAACCTGGAAGAACTGCACCGCGAGGCGGCCGCACCGGCAATCGCCAAGGAGCTCGGCATAAAAAGGCTAGTCCTGCCCGTGCGAAAAATCCCCTACATGATTGGAAAAATCTGACTTTTATCGTGCGCCCCAATCAAGTTTTATAAACTCTTTCGTCCTTACAGATAAACCTCAGGCACAAGCCAAGGCACCCACGAGGGAATAATAAGCTTCAAGACCATAAGAATTTACGAGGTAAAAACCCCGAATTTTGGTCGGTTGAAAGCGGGTACATTTAAGGCTTTCACGCATCAACAACTCTCACCCAAAGGTATTTGCAATGGCAGAAAAGGACGCAAAGGCAGCCGCTCCGGCAAAGGCTGAAATAACGCAGGCGCAGGACGCCCAGTCGCACGACTACAAGGAGTACAGCGTTGCCGAGTTCTTCAAGAAGAACAGGCAGATGCTTGGCTACTCCGGTAAAGTGCGCTCACTGACCACCATCGTCCACGAGTACGTCACGAACTCCCTTGACGCTGCCGAGGAAGGCGGGATACTGCCCGACATCAACGTCGAAATCGAGAACCTTTCAGACGGCCACGTGCGCGTGGTCGTAGAGGACAACGGAATCGGCATCCCCAAGCAGTTCGTGGGAAACGCCCTTGGAAAGCTCCTCTCTGGCACGAAGTTCCACCACCGCAAGCAGAAGCGCGGACAGCAAGGAATCGGAGCTTCATACGCAACACTCTTCTCACAGATTACAACCGGCAAGCCCACCAAGGTCAAGACCAGCCTCGGCGACTACAAGATTTACGAGTGCGACATCACGATTGACGTCAAGACCAACGAGCCTGCTGTGAAGAACGAGCGGGAATACTCCGGAAAGTACCGCGGCCTGAAGATTGACGCGGAGTTCTCCGAGGTCACCTACAACAGGTCCGAGTACGGCGTGTACGAGTACCTGCGCAGGACCGCAATCGCGAACCCGCACGTCCAGATTACGCTTATCGAGCCCAACAAGGAAATAGTCGTCTTCCCCCGCGCCTCAAAGGAAATCCCCAAGAAGGCCAAGGAGACGCTCCCGCACCCGCTGGGAATTTCCACTTCTGACCTGATGGACATCTCGCAGATGTCAAGCGCGCGCAAAATCTCCTCGATGCTGCAGGCCGACTTCACGCGCATCAGCGCGGAGAAGGTAAAGGAAGTCTTCACGCTCTGCCAGGACTATTACCGCGGCCAGCTCGACCCGAAAGTGCTCGAGCAGATGACCAAGGAGTACAAGACTACTGCGGCATTCAACGACGCGCTTTACAGGAGGTACTTCGAACGCGCTCCAAAGACCCTGACTTGGCCCGAAGCCGAGCACATAGTAAAGGCATTCTCGCAAATCAAGTGGATTGCTCCAGAAACCGACTCGCTCATCATGATAGGCGAGCAGCAGATTGAGATGTCGCTCAAGAACATCCTCCAACCAGAGCAGATGAAGGTAGTCTGCAGGAAGCCGAAAGTCTTCCGCGGCGGCATACCCTTCGCTGTCGAGGCGGCGATCGCCTATGGCGGCAAGAGCGGCTCATGGGTGAGCACCGACGAGAACGGGAACCCGGTTGAGACCAAGGGAGAATTGCTCCGCTTTGCAAACCGCGTCCCAATGCTTTTCGACGCGGGAACGTGCGCAACCACGCTTGCGGCAAAGGACGTCGACTGGTCACGCTACAACCTCAAGGGCTGGGAAGGCCTGCCGGTAAGCATATTCATCAACTTCGTGTCCGTTTACGTGCCCTACTCCGGAGCAGGCAAGCTGTCCATCTCAGGCGAGGAGGAAATCATCGAGGAAATCCGCGCCGCACTCATGGAATGCGGCCGCGACATCGCAAAGTACCTCAACGCACTGGACAGGGCAAAGGAGCAGGAGCACAGGCGCAGCATATTCTTCCGTTACATTGGCGAGGTCGCAGAGTGCATGAACGACCTTACCGGCACCGACAAGGCACTCGTGGCGGCCAAGCTCAAGAAGACCGCCGAGGAGCACACCAAGATACTCCTTGCGCAGGGCGAAGGCGCCGACGAAAAACTTGAGGAAGTCGGCGGTGTCGAGGAAGAAGAGGACGGCAAGGCCGAGGAATAAGCAAAAAAGGCAAAAAGCACGAAGAATTGGCAGCAAGGATTTTTGACATTCATTGAAGGTTTTTGAAAAATGGCAGCAAAGAAGGAAGCAGGAGAGGCGGCGCCCAAGCAGATACGCGAGTACGATGCCGAGACCATCCAGAAGATACAGACTCTCGCAACCGCGCTACTGCAGGAGATTGACAAGGGCGAGAACCTCCACATCGACATCCCGGTGCGCGGCTCGTCCAACGTATCGTTCAACGAGAAGTCCAAGAAGATTGAGCTGGGAGACAAGTTCGCCCGGCGTTACCTGTTCAACGTGGCCCACGCGCGCAGGTTCATGCAGACTCTGCTCGTCGCATCATACGTCAAGAAGGACCTGCTTGACAACAACCTCACAGCCACCCTCCGAGACCTCTACTACGCAAAGAAGCACACCATCCCCGGAACCAAGGAAGACACCATTGACGAGCAAAAGGAATCGGACTTGGCAATCGTGGACTTCGAGGTTGCGCTTGACACTTTCCGCGAGAGGCTGCACCTGCGTGCAGAACCTAAAGGAAGAATCGCAGGCGACATGATAGTCACTGACCGCGTCAAGGACAAAGTGGACCAAATCGACCTTTCCAAGATGGGCTCGGGCGGCTGGGCCGTGCCATCCATTGTCGAGCAGGTCGAGTTCAAGGACATCAGCGCAGAGTACGTGCTCGTGGCTGAGAAGAACGCAATATTCGACCGTCTCAACGAGGACGCCTACTGGCACAAGAACAAGTGCCTTCTGATGACTACCGGAGGCCAGGCCGCACGCGGAGCGCGCAGGCTCCTCAAGCGCCTATCCTCGGAGCTGAAGCTTCCCATTTACTGCCTTACTGATGCCGACCCTTACGGGTGGTACATCTACTCCACCATGAAGTATGGTTCGATGGCGCTTGCACACGAGTCCGAGCGGCTCGGGACCAAGGAAATGAAGTTCCTCGGGCTGAGCATCTCCGACATCGAGCACTACGACCTGCGCAGCGTGACAATCAAGGCAAAGGAGCTGGACATCAAGCGCGCAGAGGAAATGAAGGCCTACGAGTGGTTCAAAGCGCCGGCCTGGCAGCGCGAGATTGACAAGTTCCTGGACAAGAAAATCAAGGCAGAAATCCAGGCGCTCTCATCCAAGAGCCTGCAGTACATCTCGACGACGTACCTGCCGGAAAAAATCAAGAGCCAGGACTTCCTGCCCTAGTCAGCCTTGGAATCGGGATAACTAACCCTTAGCCCTGCGCTTGTGCTGTGCCCTGACGATTGCCTGCGGGCTGGTGTCCAACCCAAGCTTCTTTGCGTGGGCAGCGCCCCAATCCGCCATCTTTTGAAACTCCGCAGCAGGGTCGCTGAAACGCATGCGTTTCAGCAAAATGGCGTCCGAGCCGCCGTAGGCGATGAATACGCAGCCCGAATCCAGGTCCAACTCCCTGCGCAGCTGTTCCGGTATGACTACCTGCCCCTTGGACGACATCCTTGTGACGTGAATATCCGCATCTTTCAAAACGCACCACTCCCGTTAGTCTTACTGGTAAGATTATCTTAATAACCCTTTTGCGTGAAACTCCGGTTTATCACGGATATAAGGAATCGTTTTACCGCCAGTCATCCTTTGACTTTGCAGTGAACCAATGACACGGATAGTCTTCGACACGAACGTCCTTCTCTCGGCAGTCATCTCGGAAAGGGGAACTTCGTCCAAGCTGGTCCTTCTCGCAGCGCAAGGAAAAATCTCGGGTTTTACTTCCATCGCAATATTGCGGGAATTCGGAGGGGTAGCCATAAGGGACTACCAATTCTCAAATGCAAGGGTTGAATGGATTGTAGGCGGCTTCCTCAATTATCTTGAGCTGGTAAACCCCGATTTTACGCTTGACGTCCTTTCTGACAAGCCCGATAACCGCGTCTTGGAGTGCGCGGTTGCCTGCAAGGCGGACTACATAGCTTCGTGGGATAGGCACCTTACAGACTTGAAAAACTACCAGGGAATAGCGATAGCTAACCCCGGAAAAATATTGGATGCCTTGACCGAAGGAAAAAATTAGCCCTGCTCTTGCGCCGTCACGAATCGGCGGGATTTATGATTTAAAAACAGCAAAGCTACATTAAGCCCAACAGGCGAATAAAAATTACCCAAGAAAAGGCAAGTCCACTGGTAAGGCTAATGGAAATCGAACTGTTTGACATATTCCTGATTCTTGTCGCAGGAGCCTTAGGCTGGGAAGCCATCAAGTTCCTGATTATGGAAACCAGCTGAGCGAACAGGAAGCTGGACGAACTACCTGCGGAACTTTCCGCCAGAGCGTTCGCGCTTGCCGTCGCGCCTTCCACCGCCGAAGCGCGGCTTTCCGCCAAATCCCGAACGAGGCCTGTCGCCGTAGCTTGGACGGCTGTTGCCAAAGCTTGGCCGGTCGCCACCATAGCGGGGCTTGTCTCCGTAGCTTGGCCTTGAGCCGCCCTCGCGGGGCGCATCGTAGCGCCTTGCAGGACGGTCGAAACTGCGTTCGTTTCCGCCTTCACGCCTTGCCTCGTAAGCCTTGCTCTGGAAGCTCTGCTTGGGCCGGTCGCGGCGCCTGTCTCCACCGCTTTGCCTGCGGTCTCCGCCAAATCCTCCGCGTGCTCCGGGGCCGCGTTTGGAGAAGCCGAAGTCCCTGCGGAACTTCTCGTCCTCAGTAAGCTCCCTGCGGGGAGCAAGGTTCAGGTCAACGACTTCCTTGACGCGTGCGTCCAGGTCAGCCTTGAGCTTTTCTGCAATGAAGTTTCCTGAGAAGAAGTCTCCCTTTGCCGCAATCGCAAGCTTGGCCGCAAGCGCGCGCGCAATCCTGCCACGGCGTTCAAGCGGCTCCCCGCGCACGTATGCGCTCTGGAAGATGATTCCGTGCTTGGGCGGGTTCGTGCCTGACTTGATGTGCTTGAACAGGGCGTTCTCAGCGCCGATTACCTGGATTGTGCTTGCAGGCATCAATGCCAGCTTTTCAAGGCCACCGGCAGTTGTCATCAGCCTTGCAGCAATTGTTGGCTCAAGGATGTAGGAGAGGTTCTTCATCTCGTGGTTTGCCTGCTCGGTGATGTAATCCTCAAGCACCTTGCGTGCGGCAAAAAGCGAGTAAATCTGTTGTGCAAAAGCGCGGATGACCGCGGTGTCTGCCTCGTCAAAGGGCGCGCCGAAGCTCTTTTTGGACGCTGCGAAAACCTCACCTGCCTTGGTCTCGCCGACCATCTCAACAAGCTTGGCCTTGGAGAGGCCTTCCTTGGATCCGAACTCTGCCACAATGAGCGCGTAGCTTTCCTCGTTTGCAACGTCAAGCTCGGGGAAGTTTAGCTTGAACCACTCGGCAAGCCGTGTAAAGAGCAGGCTCTTGGCCTGGTCTATGTCGTCTAAGCTGCGTACTGCCTGCATTATCTGCAGGTCCTTGCGGGAGTACTTCTCAGTAACCCCCTTCTTTGCCAGCTTGAAAAAATCCTCTCGTGATGCCACAATAACCACCAAATAGTGCGAACTTGAATATACTATTTTGTTGCCTCTAGGTTAAATAAGTCTTGACTAGCTAGAATTTTACGCGGTTTTGCATCCAGCTAAGCCCAGGGGGTCTATTCTAATGTCATCCAACAAAGTCTCAAAATCAACCATCACTGACGAGCTTACGCAGAAGGTAATCAGCCTCTGCCAGCGCAGGGCAATACTATTTGCAAACAGCGACATCTACGGCTCATCTGCCGGGTTCTTCGACTACGGCCCCTATGGCTGTGAGCTGAAGAAGCGCATCGAGAACTCGTGGTGGAAGACTTTCGTGCAGTCGCGCGAAGACATTGTAGGAATCGACGGAGCAATAATCACAAGCCCAAGAGTGTGGGTGGCTTCAGGGCACGTTGCCGCATTCAACGACCCCCTTGTGGACTGCCTCAAGTGCAAGTCAAGGCACCGCGCGGACACGCTTGTTGAGGACGAGCTGAAGATTAGCGTGGACGGCTTTTCGCTAGACAAGCTCGGCGCGCTAATCAAGGAGCACAAGATAGTCTGCCAGAAGTGCGGAGGCGAACTTTCGGTTGCGCGCAAGTTCAACCTGATGTTCAACACCCACATTGGAGCAGTGCAGGACGAGTCCTCGATTGCATATTTGCGTCCTGAGACCGCACAGCTGATGTTTGCCGACTTCAAGATAGTCCAGCAGGCGATGCGCAAGAAGCTTCCCTTCGGGATTGCGCAAATAGGCAAGGCGTTCCGCAACGAGATTGCACCAAGAAACTTCGTGTTCAGATGCCGCGAGTTCTCGCAGATGGAAATCGAGTTCTTCATCCACCCCAAGCTCGTGAACAGCTGCCCAATGCTTACTGATGAAGTGAAGGCAAAGCAAGTCCAGATGATTACCGCAATCGAGCAGGAGAAAGGAAAGGACGGCGCGATGGAGACAATGACAATCGGAGACGCGCTTTCCAAGAAAGTCATCAAGACACAGTGGCACGGCTACTGGCTCATCACTTGTTTGGAGTGGCTCTACTCGCTTGGAATCACCCCGGCAAACCTCCGCTTGCGCGAGCACGTAAAGACCGAGCTTTCACACTACTCCATCGAGACTTGGGACATCGAGTACAAGTACCCGTGGGGATGGAAGGAGCTGCAGGGAATCGCAAACCGCACTGACTTTGACCTTACGCAGCATATGAAGGAAAGCGGCAAGGACCTCTCGTACTTTGACGAGGAGAACAAGGAGCGCGTGACTCCCCACGTAATCGAGCCGTCCATCGGAGTGGACCGCGTGTTCTTCACTGTGCTTTTGGATGCCTACCGCGAGAACGCCTCTGAAAAGGGAAGCACGAGTACCCTTGCACTGCACCCCGAGCTTTCGCCTGTGCAGGTGGCGATTTTCCCGCTGATGAAAAAGGACGGGCTTGCCGAGAAGGGCCGCGCGGTTTTTGAGATGCTTCGAAACGAGTTCGTGTGCGAGTACGACGAGTCCGGCTCAATCGGCAAGCGCTATGCGCGGCAAGACGAGGTCGGCACGCCGTTCTGCATCACGGTTGACTACGACTCGCTTGAAAAGGGCGACGTGACAATCCGCGAGCGCGACTCAGGAAACCAGAGGCGCGTGCCGATTGGCAAGCTCAAGGAAGTCATCGAGTGCTCGTTTGGCGAGTATTGCGCCCTTCACGGCGGAAAGAACTAGGCAAAGCATCACAGCAGGTCGCAGGCGCAAGGAAGTAGAAATCAGGGTTCCTTCGCCATTTTTCCCTCCGCAAGCGGCAGCCTTCAATCCCATCATACACGCAGGATAAAAACGCAACGCTAATAATCAGGCTATCGCGAAAAGCCTAACGTGAGACTCCTACGCGGCCAGGGCGCATTCGAATACATCCTGATGCTTAGCGGAGTCCTTCTTGTGGTAATCACGATTATTTACATGCTCCAAGGAACGACAACCCAGGCCAACGTGACGCTTGCAGAGCAGATGAAATCCGCGGGCGTAGCTCTAGACCCCTCATATTACACTCCAGGATGCAAGCCCCAGTTCATGCCAAACTCGCCAGCGGACGGCGCAGGAAGCACGACTAGGCCGAACATATCCGCACTGATTACGGTGAAGGACGCACAGCTTTACAGCTTGAACTACAACTGGAACGGCGCCAACTACTCAACCTACGACCAGTCGCTTGTGCTTTCGATGAACTTCGACGATGCGGACCTCGCCGGCGACTCCGCAACCAAGGCAGTTGACGGCGCTTCAGGCGGAAACAACGGCACGATTTACGGAAACACCGCGCTCCTTTTGCACATGGACGGGAACACGGATTCCGTAGCCTACGACGAGAGCATCTACAAGAACAACGGCACTTGCTACGGCATGGGCGCCAGTTGCAACTGGACTGCTGGAACAAGCGGCAACGGGATAAGCTTCGACGGTGCGAACGACTACGTTGATTTCGGGAGTCCCGCAAGCCTTCAGTTCGGGCTGGGCGACATTTCAGTCGAGCTCTGGACCAAGGTGAACCCGGCCAGCCTGACCAGCGTCATACTCGGAAAAGCGGGGATGGAGGGAAGGTTCTGGATAGTCTACGACTACCCGATTCTGGACATCAACTCGTACTTCGGCACAGGCAAGGACTACTGGCTTTCAAGCAACGTCAACATAAACGACAGCCAGTGGCACCACGTTGCCGCGACTTTTGACCGGGATGGATACGAGAAAGTGTACGTGGACGGCGCCTTGAAGAACCAGGTGGGAATGTCCGCGTCTTCCGCAAACCCCTGGAACGCCGCTGAGACCCTAAGGCTCAGCCCGGGCACGTACCATTATTTCAACGGCATCGTCGACGAGGTCGGGATTTACGGCCGCGCCCTTTCTGCGACCGAAGTCGCCGCGCGCTACGGCGCCGGCCGCGCAAAGCACGCAAACTGGGAGCCGGAGGGAAAATGGCAGGGCGCAATGGCGTTCGACGGGGCCAACGACTTCGTCAACACCCCGTTCTCCGACACGCTCACGACGTGGACGCTTGCCGCGTGGATAAAGGACAGGGGCGACAAGACATCGAAATACCGGGCGATTTTCCAGACGAACACCGTTGACGACGACGGGCTGTACATATACCCGTCAACCAACACGCTGGGCTACTGGAACGCGGGGGGAGGCACATACGCAATCACGCCCAACGCCTGGACGTACGTCGTTGCGGTAAGGGACGGCACCACCAAGATATGCTATTACGTCAACGACGCCCAACCCGCAGGCTGTTCCGGAAACTATGCGAAGAACATCAACAAGCTGCAGATAGCCGGAGCGTCCACGTCGGACCCCGAACTCTTCTCCGGCTGGATTGACGAGCCGCGCGCGTGGAACCGCGCGCTTTCAGCAGGCGAGATTTCAATGCAATACCGGACCAGCCTGAACAAGTACTCGCCAAGCGCGTGGTTCTTCCAGTACCGCAACGAAAACCTCGCAACTGGCACCTACAACTACACCCTGTACACAAGCGGCGGCTATAGGAAGGACATGGCAAGCCCTACGCGCACAGTGAAAGTGTGTTCGACCCCGCTGTGCTAAAGCCTAAATCCATCTCTGGCCTTTTCCGCCCGCAATCTCGCTCGTGCCAACTGCGTTGTAGGTCTTGTCGCCTACCTTTATCGTGCCTTCGCTCTGGTAGGACGAGTACTCGATGTGCTGGAGGTGCACGCCGAACATCTCCTTCTTGCCCTCAATCTTTCTCAATTCGGGCACGGTCTGGGCGCGGATTTCAGCGGACATCTCCTCGTTTTCAAAAGTGAAAACCGGCTTGTTGTCCTTGGTCTCCTTGGTAATCTTCGCATCGGTGTCGATGTGAATCCTGCCGGACTCCAAGTCAACGGTGTAGAATTGTAAGTTGAGGATGGTTGAGCCGCGCTCGTGCTCCGGTTTGTTGCCCTCAAAGAACAGGTCCATGAACCCGAACATCATCTCAGGCTTTGCCGGGTTGTCCTGGTAGCACTCCAGCATGTGCCAGTACCAGCCGCCGTTGTAAATCGGGCCGTTGGCGTGCACAGCCTCGTTGTATGCGAAGAATGAGGTTATTTCCTTACCGTTGAGCCGCTCGGACAGCTCCTTGGGAATGCCGAGCTTCTCCGGGTCGCCCTCAATCTTGGTATTCAAAGTCGCCTTGCAGGGGAGCACGTAAAAGTACGCAAGCCGGTTGCCCAAGACGTCGCCCACGCACTTGTAGGGCCCGACTTTGTCGTTGATTTTTTCGAACTTGTACTTGAACTCGGCCTTGTGCCCTTCCTTTTCAAGCCACACCGAGACCGAGAACTCCGGGAAGGGGCCGCACCAGTCCACCTGCAGCCCGCTCTCGCGGATGATGAGCTTCCCTTGGTCGAGCTTGGACTCGCAGAGCTTCTCGCCCACCACGATGGTCTTGCCGCCGAGGCGGAACTCCTGGAAGAACCTGCTGTCCTTGTTGTCGCGGCCAATTGCCACAAACACCGAGATGTCGCCCGCGTAGAGGTAGCCGTACAGCCAGCCACGCTCGAAAGTGCTCATCGGCCGGAGTATGTTGTGGGTGGTGAATATTGCCTCGGCCTCCTCCTTGGCTTTACCGGCGAGCTTTCTCACGCCCTGCACGTCGGGCGGGGAGAAATAGAATCCCAAGACGTCGTTGTTGGTTGCCTGCATGACTAATCACAATGGCCGGGGGTGCGAGCGCTATTTCCTCCGCTTGAAGGAATGGACTGCGTTGAAGAACTCTTTTGTCTCCTTCTTGCCGAGGTTCTTGGTGACGTAGCTTCCGGTTGCGAGTATGTCCGCGCCGGCCTCAAGGCACTCCTTGTACGAAGCTGCGTTCACCCCGCCGTCGACTTCCAAAAGAGTCCTCACCCCGAGACGGTCAATCATGTGCCGCGCCTGACCAAGCCGCTTGACTGTTTCAGGGATGAAGCTCTGGCCGCCAAAACCGGGGTAGACGCCCATCAGAAGAAGGATTGCGATGTCGTACTTGCGCAAGTAAGGCTCGACATCCTCCACAAGCGTGTTGGGGTTGAGCACGATTCCGACTTTTAGCTTGTATTTCTGGCACTCCTCGATTGCGGCTGCGAGGTTGCCGCAAGCCTCGAAGTGGATTAAGTAGTAGTTGGAACCTGCCTTTGCGTAGGACTCGGCGAAGCGCTGCGGCTCGTAGACCATCATGTGCGTCTCAATGGGCTTCTTTGTGACCTTTCGTATGCACTCCTGGGCGTAGGAGCCGAATGAGATGTTGGGCACGAAGTGGCCGTCCATCACGTCGTGGTGGATGAAGTCGACCCCAAGGGCCTCGATTTTGCGGATGTCCGCAGTCAGGTTCGACCAATCCGCATTGAGCAGTGTAACCGCAACCTTTGCCATAGCAGTAGGATGGAAGGGAGTATAGAAAAAGATTTAGGCCAAAGAGCCAAAAGGCCCTCAGGGAGTCATGCGCTTTTTGCGCATCTCGTCGTGGTTTGCGCATTCGAGGCTCGTAATCTTTGAGAGCCTGCGCACGTGCCTCTCCTCTGCCGAGAAGTCGGTCATCGCGAAAGCCTTGACAAGCTGCATCGCAAGCTCGTTGTCAACGGTGCGCGATGCAAGGCAGAGTATGTTTGCGTCGTTGTGCTGGCGCGTGAGAGTTGCCTCGACTGCGGAATTGCACTTTGCCGCGCGGATTCCTTCGAACTTGTTTGCGGCGATGCTCATCCCGATGCCTGTTCCGCAGATGAGGATGCCGAAATCGACTTCCTTTTGCTGGACAAGACGGACTACCTTCTCCGCATAATCGGGGTAATCTACGGACTGCTCGCTGTTCGTGCCCACGTCGACGACTATCGCGTTCAAGTCGCGGTCAATTGCGTACTTCAAGTCCTCCTTGAGGGCAAACCCTGCGTGGTCGGAGCCGATTGCGATTTTCATAAGAGTAGCTTTGGCTTGAAAGCTTTTATTTTGTTCGGGTGGCGCGAAAAAAGAGAGGGAAAATAAAAAGGAAAAACAAAAAGGGGAATGATGGTCGGCCAATCCCGGCCAACCCGCAATTTCTTCAGGGCAGCAGCTCGAAGTTGCGGAACTGCCACGGGTCGTCCTCGTCTGCCTTGCACTGGGGGTTTTCCATGAAGAAAATCTTGCGGTTCTTCAGGGGGGTCCAGTCGCTCTGCACCGAGACGAGCTTGCCCAGGTATGGCTCGGAAATCTTGAGCATGTAATCATACGGCAAGTCGTCCGGCAGGCACACGCCCTTGGTCGGGTTCTCAATCATCCAGCACAACGCGGCGACCACCCCGATTGCCACCTGTATCGTGGTCGCGTTCTGGCCGGGCACGAGCTTTCTTGCCTCGTCAATGCCAAGTATCGACCCGCACCACCACGAACCGTACGGGTGGCCCATCACGAGGGCGCCGAGGATGTCCTCACCGGAGGTGATCTCGTCGTAGAGTATGCGGATTTTTGGCTGCATCTCGTAGTAGCGGCACTTGAGCTCCCACAGCGACGAGAGGGTCTCGTGGCAGGGCATGTACGCGTAGTGCACAGTTGGCCTGTAGAGGGCCTTCCTTCCGTTCCAGACCGTGAGCCTGTCCGAAAGGCCATAGGCCTCGCCGTGGCGGATTACCATGCCGACGATTTCCTGGTTGGGAATCCACGAACGCACATAAGTGTTTATGCCCATCTGGGCAAGGAAAATCTGGTTCTTGGGCCCGGTTGGCGGCAGGCAGGCCAGGCCAGGCAGGGTCTTTTCGTGGGTGCCCCAGCCAAGCTCAGCAGGCGCGGTGCCTTCCTCGCGCAGCCCCTCGATGCTCCAGGTGCCGACGAACTCGTCAACTCCCTTGGGCTTGTTGGTCACCTGCGTGTCGCGCTCGGAGCAGTGGATTACCTTGACGCCAAGCTCGCGCGCAAGGTAGTTAAACTTGTTGTCCTTGAGGTGCTTGCGGATGTCAGCGGCCTTCTGCTCGGAGACCTTGCCTTCGGCAATGAGCTTTTCTGAAATGTCAACAAGCGCCTTCTTCACAAAGTGCGAGATTAGGCCGGGATTTGCGCCGTGGTCAAGCACTGCGGTTGTCGCCCCCCTCGGCCAGGGCTTTACCAGCTCGCGAATCCTCATCTGCCGGAAGTACAGCGACTTTTCGTAAGTGGTCTTCTCGGTCATGCCCTCCTGCGGGTCCCACTCCTCAACTGACGCGTTGATGTAGAGTACCTCGTTGTCGTGGCACCACTTGAGTATGTCGCAGGCGTCGATGCACCATGCAAGGTCAATGATTAGGTCGCCCTTTGATACGTACTTGGAAAGCAATGCCGGGAGGTTGTCCTTGGTGACGCGGTCCTGCACGAACTTGACGCCCTTCTTCACCCAAGGCTCAAGTTCCTTTGACTTGTCCTCGAAATCTATGATGGTGATGTTGGAAAGGGGGACGTCGATGTGCTTGGGAAGGATGGGCAGCGTGCAGCGCGAAACTGCGCCGTACCCGATCATTAGGACCTTTTTGGGAAAACTAATCATTTCTCTTACGATTCGCCTCGCAAAATAATATTTTTTGAATTAGAATGAGTTTCTTATTAAGATTAGCGGTGGAATTTTGGCGAAACCGCCCTGCGGGCTACTTGTCCAGAAGGCGGCGGAGCCTGGTCGCAAGCTTTTGCGGCAAATAACCCTTCTGTTCGTGAAGGTTCAAGGCCATATTGCCGCCTTTCTCCGTCTGTTCCCGATACGCGTCCCTCACGCTAGTTTGGAACTTTGCATCGGCGGCCTTCTGCGAAGGTGGAATGCGCAGGTGGGTACGCTCAGGTTCGAACTTTTTTCCGGACTCCAACCCGACAGTGCCTATGTCGGTGATAGTAACCTTGCGCTTGTTCTCAGGGGGAACACGTTGAACCATGTAATCACCAACTATTTTTTCTGCAGCTTCTCCCAGTCCTCCATGAACTTCTTGAGGCCGGAGTCAGTAAGGGGGTGCTTGAACATCATCAAAAGGACCTTGTAGGGAACCGTTGCGACGTCTGCGCCTAAAAGTGCGGACTTGGTGATGTGAACTGGGTGGCGGATGCTTGCCGCAAGAATCTGCGTCTTGTATCCGTAGTTGGTGTAGATTTGGCGGATGTCAGCAATAAGCTGCATGCCGTCCTCGTTGATGTCATCAAGCCTTCCGATGAAGGGAGAGACGTAAGTGGCTCCTGCAAGCGCAGCCATAATGGCCTGGTTTGCGGAGAAGCAGAGCGTGACGTTGGTCTTGATTCCGGCGTCGGAGAGCGCCTTGCAGGCGACGATGCCTTCCTCGGTAAGCGGTATCTTGATTACGATGTTCTTGTGCCACTTGGCAATCTCCTTGCCCTGCTTAATCATGCCAGCAGCGTCAAGCGCGGTGACTTCGGCGCTGATTGGGCCGTCAATGAGCTTGCAGATTTCTCCAACGACTTCCTTGAAGTCCTTGCCCTCCTTCGCAATCAGGGAGGGGTTGGTGGTGACTCCTGCGATTACGCCCCAGCGTGCAGCAGCCTTGATTTCTTCGATGTTTGCCGTGTCGACGAAAAGCTTCATAGTAGTATTCACCAAGTGGAGGTTATTACGCCTTCATTTTGATTGCAGCCCTGACCGCATTCGCAATGTGCGGCGCAGTGAGGCCGAACTTTTCAAGAAGCGAAAGGAAATCTCCCGACTCGCCGAAGACGTCCTTTACTCCGACGCGCACAACGGGAACCGGGTAGCCTGCGCTTACGCACTCCGCAACCGCGCCTCCCAAGCCGCCGATTATGCTGTGCTCCTCAGCTGTGACTATGCACCCGCACTCGCGTGCGGCCTTGAGCACAAGCCCCGAATCAAGGGGCTTGATTGAGGCCATGTCGATGACACGGACGCTAATCCCCTCGGCCTTGAGCATCTCCGCCGCCTTGAGCGACTCGTTGACTTCGTAGCCGATTGCGATTATTGCGCAGTCTGAGCCGTCGTCAAGCAGGTTGCCGCGGCCAATCTTGAACGAATAGGAGTCGTCGTACAGAATCGGGAACTTGGGCCGCGAAAGCCGCACGTAGGTCGGCCCGAAGTCACTTGCAACTTCGCGGATTATCTTGCGCGTGGCAGCGCCGTCTGCGGGGTTGATAACCTTCATCTTAGGGATTGCGCGCATTATCGCGATGTCCTCAAGCGCCTGGTGGCTTGCACCGTCCTCTCCGACTGAAATCCCGCCGTGCGTTGCTACAATCTTGACGTTTGCGTTGTTGTGGCAAACCGCGTTGCGAATCTGCTCCCAGGGCCTTCCTGATGCGAACATCGCAAAGCTTGATGCGAACACGGTTTTTCCGGTAAACGAGATTCCTGCGGCAACGCCTATCATGTTCTGCTCCGCAATGCCCATGTCAAAGAAGCGGTCCGGGAATTTCTTGCCAAAGACCGCGGTCTTTGTGGAAGTGGACAAGTCAGCGTCAAGCACGATGATGTCCTTGTTTTCCTCGCCCAGCTTTGCCAGTTCCTCGCCGTACGCCTCGCGAGTTGCGATTCCCGTTCCCTTGGATGGCCCGCCCATAAGAATCACTAGAAGAAATCCGGCTCCTTTGCCGGTCCGAGTTCAGCCATTGCCTTTGCGAATTCCGCGTCGTTTGGCGGCGCTCCGTGGAAGCCCGAAGCCTCCTGCTCGAAAATCGAGACGCCTTTTCCCTTTACGGTGTGCGCAACTATCACTGTGGGCTTGCCCTTGAACGCAAGCGCCTTCCTGTAAGCATCCATGATTTGCCCGATGTCGTGGCCGTCTATTTCGATGACGTTCCAGCCAAAGGAGCGGTACTTGTCGGCGATGGGCTCAAGGCACATCACCTTGTTGACTTCGCAGGTGTTCTGCTTCTTGTTGTAGTCAAGGATAATCGTGAGGTTGTCGGTTTTGAAGTTGCCTGCGGCCATAATGGCTTCCCAGACCTCGCCTTCCTGGTGCTCGCCATCTCCGGTGATTGCCCAGACGTGGTTGGGCTTCCTGTCCACGCGTTGGGCCAGTGCCAGGCCCAGCGCCATCGAAAAGCCTTCACCAAGCGGGCCTGTTGAGGCCTCGATTCCGGGCAGCTTGTTGCGGTCCGGGTGGCCCTGCAGCCGCGTGCCCAGCTTGCGGAAAGTGGCCAGCTCGGCCTTCGGGAAGTACCCGCAGTCAGCAAGGATGGAATATGCAAGGGGCGATATGTGCCCTTTTGAGTAAATAAAGTAGTCGCGGCCGTCCCACTTGGGGTTCTGCGGGTCGTGCTTGAGGAACGAATAATAGAGAGTAGAAAGGAGTTCAGTTGCGGAGAAGCTCCCGCCAATGTGGCCGGAGTTGGTGAGCCGCACCATCTTGACAACATGACGCCTGTGCAGCAGGCATTTGTCAGCGATGAACTGCTTGTCGGAAACCAGTGCGTAGGCTGTCACGTTACAAAAACCCCTTGTTGCCAAATGCCCCGAACTGCCCGTCCCAAAATTAGGCCGAACAGACAACAAACTATTATCACATGTTCAAGTTAAAAAAGAGATTCCTTCTTTGATGCAGGATTCTTGCGAACCTTTAAAACCGTGAACGAAACAATCTAACCTACTCAACAAAACACTAATCGGTGATTTCATGGCACAGGTTCCAGTAGTAGACAAGGACACTTGCATCGGCTGCGGCGCATGCGCAGGCGTCTGCCCCAAGGTGTTCCAGATTGCGGCTGACGGAAAGTCAGAGGTGTCAAACCCCGCGGGGGCATCAGAGTCCGAAATCCAGGCGGCGATAGACGGCTGCCCGGTAGGCGCAATCAGCTGGAAGAAAGAATAACTTCCTTTCCAAATTTTCTTTTTGACAGAGTCTTGGCCCATCAAGGCCTCTTGATAAGCCCCAAGTTTTCTTTCATATACCTTACGGTCTTGCCACCAACGTGGGTGCCGGCTGGCTTAATCACTATATTGACTTTCGGACCGCTGAACAGGCCCGAACCTGCGGATTCGGAGGTATGCGAAACGCCCAGTTTTGGAAAAACAGGCGAACGCACTCGTAAAAATTCGTCCGCAACCCTTTGATTGACCGGGCCAAGCCGGAGGTAACCTTCCAAAGACTCCCTTGCAGGAATCTTTAAACCAGCGATATGATTAGTGACTTCCTTTGCCAAAGTTTTGGAAAATACGACTTCGGATCCACTTTTTGCCAAAACAACCACCTGAGAACAGCGATAGTAATGGAATCATCGCAGTCTTTTATTCATAGCCGCTAAAATCCTACTTTTTGGCCGCGCATTTTTTCCAAACCGGCAATTTCGCCGCGGCGACTTTTTATTTGTTTAGCGCATTACTGTCTCTATTCACAAGGCGTTTCATGCGCCGGATTAAAAGCGTAGTTTTTAGCAAAAGACAGGTTGGCACAAAGGGTTGCAGTCACACGACAGCCAGTGCTTTCCTTGGACTTTCAAAGTGGGTTGGAAATGGCAGACGCTACGGCTTCCGATGCCGCGCAGACGGGATTACTACGAAAGAAGCAGGTAGCAGGGCTCTTCATCAAAGACCGCGTAATAATCTCGCCAAAGGCCTTGGAGGACCTGTGCCAGTCCCAGAACGCCTACGAGGACGCCTTGAAGCTGCGGGAATACATGCAGAGGCACGGCCTCTTTTTGCTTGACGACAAGGCGCTGGGCCTCTGGCGCGAAAGCGCGGCAAGGGCAGTAAAGACAGTCGAGCCTACCTCCGCAGTCAAGGCCGGCGAGTGGGCAAGCGGGGTCCCTCGAGCCGCGACCCTTGAAAAGGACCTCGTGCTTTCAATTGGCGACAGCGACGTCACCGACCACTCGCGCTGCAAGGGGACGGTCAAGGACTTCACGGACTACTTCAACGACCGCTTCAACCGGCTCTCCCACCAGCTGAGGCTGATGTCCTCGGCACACGACACCGTGAAGCTGCGCGAGGCGCAGAACCGCCAGAAGAAGACGTTCAACGTGATCGGGATGGTCTACTCCAAGAAAATCACCAAGAACGGCCACATGCTCTTGGAGATTGAGGACGAGGAGACCATGATTCCCCTGCTCATCCCCAAGGATTCGCCCATAATGGCGCAGGCTTCAAGCATTATGGAGGACGAGGTCCTTACGTTCGAGGCGTACATGTCAAACTCGCTTTTGATTGCAAAGGGCTTCACCACTCCCGGAAAGCTTTTGCAGCACCGCAACAGGCACCTGTGCAACCGTGCTGCAAAGATTGCATTCCTTTCCGACCTGCACGTTGGCAGCAGGTGGTTCATGCAGAAGAACTTCCAGCAGTTCCTGGCATTCCTGAATGGAAAGACCGGAGAGATGGAACGCGAGGTTGCAGAGGACATCAAGTACGTAAGCATCGCAGGTGACCTGGTGGACGGGATCGGGGTCTATCCCAACCAGGAGCGCGAGCTTGTCACCAAGGACATCTTCGCCCAGTATGAAATATTCTGCGGCTTCTTGAAGGCCATTCCCGAACACATCGAAGTCATTGTGGCGCCAGGAAACCACGACGCGGTCCGGATTGCCGACCCGCAGCCTGCTCTGCCGCTTGAGTTCGTCAAGTTCGTTGACGACGCCGAGAACATCCACTTTGTCGGCAACCCGTCAATACACAAAGTCGAAGGACTTTCACTGCTTGTTTACCACGGCACTTCCGTTGACGGCTGGATTTCAAACAACCCCAACCTGCGCGATGGCTACGAGAACCCGCAGAAGGTCGCGATGGAGATGCTCAACCAGCACCACCTGTGCCCGCGCTATGGCGAGGACTCGCTCGTGCCGGAGCCTCGCGACTATATGGCGCTCGACTCGACTCCGGACATATTCCACTTCGGCCACGTGCACAAGAACGGGTACGCGGAGAACTACAACGGCACGGTAATCATTAACTCCGGCACGTTCCAGGCGCAGACCGACTTCCAGGTAAGCCTCGGCCACCAGCCCACCCCGTGCAAGGTGCCGGTTTACGGGATGAACACGGGGAAGCTCGAAGTGATTGACTTTTCAAAGGTAGAATAGGACAATGGACGAAATGACTGCAAAGGAACCCACACCTGTTCAAAAAGCCCAGTCACAGGCAGCGGAGGCCAAGCAACAGGTATCGAACCCCAAGCCGCAGGCAACGGAATCCAAGCAACTGACTTCGGAGCCTAAACCCCCGTCAACGGAAGTAAAACCTAAGGACGAAAAGCCAAAGAACACCATCGAGTGCTCGCCATTCATCCAGAAGTACTTCGACAACCTCACCGCGCAAATCAACGAGGAGTACGCGATTGCCACAAAGGCGCGCAAGATGGGCTTGGACCCGGAGGAAGTGGTTGAAATCACTCCGGCACCCGACGTCGCAGCAAGAGTGGAGGGATTGGTCGGGCCAGTAGGCATAGCCGCGTGCATCAGGAGGATAAACGAGGAACATGCAGGGGACCGCGAGAAGACCTGCTTTGGGATTTGCAAGGAAATCATCGAGGGAAAGTTCGACAACGGCAGGATACTGACAACACAGCAGAGGATTGAGCAGGCAGTACGCTCCGGCCTTGCGCTTTTCACCGAGGGAGTGGTGAGCGCGCCAATCGAAGGCATATCCAAAGTGGAAATCCGCAAGAACTTCGACGGCTCAAGCTACGTCGCGGTGTTCTTCTCAGGCCCCATCCGCGCAGCAGGAGGAACGGGGCAGGCGTTCTCGGTGATACTGGGTGATGTATGCCGCAAGTTTGCAGGAATCAGCGACTACCGCGCGTCCGAAAGCGAGGTGGAACGCTACGTCGAGGAGCTGGGGCTTTATGCGCGAAAGACCCGTGCAGGCCAGTACGTGCCGACCTCGGAGGAAATCCAGAACATAGTGCGCAACTGCCCGGTGTGCATCGCAGGCGACGCGACCGAGGACTACGAAGTCTCAAAGACCAAGAACATCCCAACTGTCGACACCAACCGCGTGCGCTCTGGGGTGTGCCTGGTAATCAGCGAGGGGATGTGCCTCAAGGCTGCAAAGGTGCTCAAGATTTCAAAGAAGGCCGGGCTTTCGTGGGACTTCATCCAGAGCCTCATCAAGGTGGCAAAGTCCGACCCGGGGCACAAGGTGGAAATCAAGCCCATCGACAAGTTCATGCACGAGCTGGTTGCAGGAAGGCCGATATTTTCATATCCCATGCGACCCGGAGGCTTGCGCCTGCGCTACGGCCGGACGCGGCTTACGGGAATCGCATCCAAGGCAATACACCCGGCCACCATGGAGATTTTGCACGAGTACCCCGCAATAGGCACCCAGGTCAAAGTGGAGCGGCCTGGAAAAGGGTGCATAGTCACGCCCTGCCAGGAAGTGGACGGCCCGATTGTGCTCCTAAAGAACGGGGACGTGGTGAAGGTCGAGACCGAAAAGCAGGCGTTCGAACTGAGGCCGCAGGTCGAGAAAATCCTGTTCCTGGGCGACCTGCTGGTCAATTACGGCGACTTCCTCAAGGCAAACCACCCGATTGTTCCAAGCCCCTGGTGCGAGGAGTGGTACGGCCTGATGCTTGAGTCAAAAGGGTTGGGCAAGAAGGCATTCGCGGAGCTTTACAACATCCCGGTTGAGGAGAGCCTTGCGCTTGCAAGAAACAGCAAGGTCCCGCTCGCTCCCCGGCACACGTTCTTCTACCACGACCTGTCCGCGGATGAAATAATTGCGCTTTGCGAGTGGCTGGCTACGGGAAAGGTCACGTTCGACTGGTTCGAGTTCCGCGACTACAGGGTTGCGAACGTGCCTGAAAAGAAGGTCCTGCTGGAACGGCTTGGTGTTCCTCACCAGCTGCGCGATGGCGAGCTCATCATCGAAGCGGAGTGGTCCAAAGCGATTCTAGAAACTCTTGGCCTGCTGAAGGAAAAGGCGCTTGATGCATCAAAGGCAATCGAGGCGAAGGGCAAGCACGCTGACGCGATGGCGCTTGTTAACGCACTCGCCGGGTTCGAAGTGAAAAAGAAGGCAACGGTCTACGTCGGCGCGAGCATGGGAAGGCCGGAGAAGGCCAAGGAGCGCAAGATGGAGCCGCCGGTGCACGTGCTGTTCCCAATCGGCGACAACGGCGGGAAGATGCGCGACATAGTAAAGGCAAAAAAGAACCTTTCGGACAAGACCATCGCAACTGCCGAGCTTGAGATTGCAAACAACATCTGCCCCCAGTGCAACAAGAAGACGTTCCACAACGCCTGCCCGCAGTGCGGGGTGCACGCAATCCCAGAGTACGCCTGCGAAAAATGCAGCAAGCCGATTGCATACAAATCCATCTGCGAGTGCGGCGGACGCGGCTCGTACGTGACAAAGCACATCGTGGACGTTTCGCGCGAGCTTGAGCGGGCTGCGACCAAGGCCAGCTTCCAGCCCAAGGAAATCAAGGGAGTCATCGGCCTGATTTCTGAGACCAAGTCAGCGGAGCCGCTTGAGAAGGGGATACTTCGCGAAAAGCACGGGACGTACGTTTTCCGCGACGGCACGTGCAGGTTCGACGCGACCGAAGTCCCGATCACGCACTTTTACCCCAACGAAATCGGCGCAACCATTTTCCAGCTCAAAAAGATGGGCTACGGGCACGACGCCTACGGCAAGCCGCTTGAAAGCGAGGAGCAGCTTGTTGAACTTCTGCCGCAGGACATCATACTAAACGAGTACGGCGGCGACTACTTCTCCAAGATTACCGGGCTTGTGGACGACGAACTGTTCTACATCTACGGCCAGCGCAAGCACTACTCGATGAAGACCCCAAGCGACCTCATCGGGAAGCTCGGCATAGCGCTTGCGCCGCACACAAGCGCAGGCATAGTTGTGCGCATCATTGGCTTTACCAAAGTCAAGGGCCTGCTCTGCCACCCCTACATCCACTGCGCGTGCCGCAGGAACACCGACGGCGACGAGCTCTGCCTCATCCTCCTGCTTGACGGATTGCTGAATTTCTCCAAGAGGTTCCTGCCCGTCACGCGCGGCGGCCAGATGGACGCGCCGCTAGTCTTGACGACATTGCTTGACCCGCGCGAGGTGGACGACGAGGTCCACGCGATGGACTCGTGCTGGAACTACCCGCTGGAGTTCTACGAGAACTCCGAGAACCTGCCAAACCCGTCAGACGTCAAGATTGAGACCATCAAGACGCGGCTCGGCAAGCCCAACCAGTACGAAGGAATCGGGTTCACGCACAACTGCACGATGGAAGGCCCGACTGAATCGCGCTACGTGCAGCTTGGTGACATGGCCGAGAAGCTTGCCGAGGAGCTGGCGCTGATGGAGTCGATTCGCAGCGTGGACTTCCTGAACGCGACTGAGCGCGTCATACTCTCGCACTTTATTCCCGACATCTACGGCAACCTGCGCAAGTTCACGCGCCAGAAGTTCAGGTGCGCGGGGTGCAACCAGAAGTACCGCCGTGTCCCGCTCATCGGCAAGTGCAGGCGGTGCGGGGGCAAAATCCTGCTTACAATCAACAAGGGCGGCATCGAGAAGTACCTGCAGCCCTCGCTTGACCTGATTGAGAAGTACCAGCTGCCCGACTACCTCAAGCAGAGGCTTGAGCTTGTAAAGAAGGAGATTGCGAGCATCTTCGAGGACGAAAATTCCAAGCAATATAGTCTGGCAAACTTTGTGTGAGAGAAAAATTAGCAGTCGTCTTCGATTTTGTCCTTGCCGCTTATTTTACCGCGTAGGGAACCAAACATTGACGACTTGACCTTTGCTTTCGATTTCTTTTTCTGCATAAGAATAAGACGGTTTAGCGAAATAATAAGCATTTGAAAGCAGTTTTCCCCTATTGCTACTGCTTCATCCCTTCAAGCTCGCTGATGATGTTCCAGACCATCGTGCGCGCGTGCATGGGGATGTTTATGTCGTTCGAGATTTCCTCAAGTGCGTACACCGCGCCGGAGAGCGCGACTTCCTTGTCGTCGCTCTTTGTGAGGCGCGTGCGTGCCTTCTGTATGGATGCGCGTACGTTGCGGGGGATTGAGTTGTCCTCTAGCATCATGTCCAGCGCGGAAACAATGTTGGGAATCGGGTCGGACATTTTAGCACCAAAAAAACATTTGAACGTGAAATCTTGATTTTAGGTATTACAGATTCATCTATTGCGTAATTAATCGTTAATATGAGTTTCGTATTTGCTTTCCGGGTTCTGCGAAACAGGAATCAAGGCCCAATCAGGGTCGATTCCACAATCTTTCGCACTTTTTCAGGCTCATAGGCAAGGCGAACAAGCGTGGTGCGTCCGCGGACTCCCTTTCCTGACTGGATGGAATTGATTAGCCCTAAAGCGTCGAGCTCCACTATGTACTCGCGCATCCAGCGCGAGGTGCGCGGCTCCTTGCCCATCTTGCGCACGTAATGGCAGTACTTCTCGTAAGTCTCGCCCGAAAGGTAGAACCTCTCGCCACCCTCCTCAACAAGGCGGTGGTACTGCGAGTCAAGCGAAAGGCTGGAAAGCGCAAGAAGGAAAATCTGCTGGTGCTCAGGAAGGGTGCTGATGATTTCGAAGGCCTTGTCCTCCTCTGCCTGCTTTCTTGCTTCCTGCACTTCCTTGTCAGTTATGCGGGTCTTCTTGGAGTCTGCAAGCTCGCCTGCGCGCAAAAGCAAAAGGAGCGCGTAGCGCGCGTCGCCGTTCTCCGCTGACGCAATCGCAGCAGCAAGGTTCAGGCCGCTCTCGTCAACAATGGAGTCGTCCTCGAAGGCCTGCTTTATCCTCTGCTTGAGTATGCCCTGCAATTGCATCGCGTTGTAGGGTTGGAAAACGATTTCGCGCTCGCACAAACAGCTGCGGCTGCGCGCGTCAAGACGGTTCTTGAAGTTTACCTTGTTGCTGATTCCAACAATCGAGATGCTTCCCTTCTTCAGGTCGTCGTTTGCCCTAACCAGGGTGTAGATGAGGCTGTCGAGGTCCTTTACCATGTCAAGCTCGTCAAGAACCACAATCAGGCGCTTGGCCTCGATGTGGTCGCCGTCACCCTCAATCCAGTCAAGGAGGCGCTCGTAAAGAACCGAGAAGGAGAAGCCCGTCTTTGCGAAGTCGGGATTGAAGTGGGAAATGCACTTCTGGAGCACCTTGTAGCGCGAGTCGTACACCCGGCAGTTCATATAGACCGGCTTGATGCGGTCGCTGCCTTCGGAAACCAGCTTCTCAAGGACAGTACGCGATGACGCGGTCTTTCCGGTGCCTGTACCGCCGTAGATGAACATGTTGTGCGGCTTCTGGTCCTTCAAGGCAGGCAGGAGGCCTTCCATCAGGGTGCGGATTTCGTTCTCGCGGAAGAGCATCTGCTCGGGCACGAAGTGCGGCGATAGCGTCTCCTTGTTGCGGAAGATGCTCTTTTCAGTCAGCATGTCCTTGAAGCTGGGCAAGTTCCTTAACCCCGTTTTTCCAAAACTGCGCTCTGCCATCGGCTTTGACTGCGAAGGAAATCGCTACCAAAGCCTAGCGCAGTCAAATAGTGGAAGTGCGGTAATTAAAGCTTAATGCCGACAGTGAAGGATAAAAAAAATCACGGCGTTTCAGAAAGGAATATTACCGTCCGGATAATGCGATTATAATGAGCAACAAACCCGCCCAAAGTTTCTCGCCCGACTTGCCGATGACCATCCGAAAGGAACACCTGATGTGCTCGCCCCATTCCAGAGCGGTAATCAAGCCCGAACACCAGGGGAAATACCCGAAGGAATTCCTCAAGCTTACCCCGGACACGATTTCGTGGGCATACCCCACATACATCGAGCATTGGGATGGCCGCAGGATACTGTTGCCGGAAAACTCGCGGCACACCATAATCCCAAGGGCCAGTGCGTTCATCCAAAGGGTTTTCGGCCAGAAAATACGGCACAAGGAAACGTTCCCCTTCCTTATAGCAGAAATGTCCAGCAGAAAATGACCGGAAAAACCGCATATAAACCCGCCGTCCTGCACTAATGACAAACCTTTATAATCTGCCCGCCGCTATTTTTTCAACTACACATTTAACCGTTCAAACGGAAGGTGAACAACAAATGGGCATTTTCTCCAAGATCTCCGGCGCGCTCGGAATATCGCGCGAAATGACTCTGGACGAGTTCATGACTGCAAGCGATGCAGAGGACGTCGACGCGATGCACAAGGCCGCGTCGATGTACGTCAAGCCGATTGCGCTCCAGGCTGACGGCGACGTCAAGCTTGTCGAGGAGGAGCTCTCGAACCACAACATTGTTCTCCTTAACATCTCGCCGATGGCACGCAACCCCGCAAAGCTCAAGGCGGCAGTTGACGGCCTGCGCAGGTTCTCAATGAACCTCAACGGCGACATGGCGCGCATCGACGAGGACAAAATCCTGCTCGTGCCCGCTGACATAAAAATCGTAAAGAGAAGGAAGGAATAAGTTCCTCCTTCAATTTCCTTTTTCTTTATTTTATTATTTTTTTAATTTCCTGATTTTTCAAATAGTCCTTTCAAAATTTCTGATTAGCAACAGCCAAACCCTATTTCTTCAGGATAAGGTTCCCAACAGGCCTGCCAAACTTGCGGAAGTGCATTGCCGCAAGGTCATAGTAGCTTCCGTTGAACGACTTTGCCCCTGCAAGGCCGAGCTTGGAAATGCACGTCCTTACCTTGGCATCCGAATCCGCCTCGACTTCCACTACTGTGCCAAGAAGAGGCAGGGTGTCGACGTCAATGTGGCAGCCTGCAAATGAGAATGACTCGCGGACTTTGTCATAGCGCCAAGTCGGGTTGAGGCCGACTTTGCCGAAGGATGCAACTACTTTCTTGTAATCCTTGGCCTTGCCAAGCGCAAACTCGGTTTCCTCGCGCGACTTGTAATTGGAGGCCTTCTTTGGGCCCTTGAACGTGAGTATTGCGCGGTCTCCGCTGAAACGGAGGCGCATCAGGCACCCGCGGCTTGCGATTGCCATTTCCGAGTAATCGAGGATGAAATTGCGCTCGACATTCTTGCCCAGCCGCTTTGCCTTGCCGAGTGCCTTGCGTAATTGCGCAAGCTCGGGTTTGTCCAACAATAGCTTGACTTCGACTTCGGGCATACGATATCCGCTCTGCAACAATGTGCTTTTCCAAGCAATTAAAAGCATCGCCAAGGAAACATTTTTCATGCTCCTTGACGCGCAGACTTTCGAACTCGTGCTCACTCCCGAGATTGCACTCGGCTCGATACAGAAGGACCTCAACCGTGCCGGCCACAAGAACATCGAGGTCCAGCAAATCCGTCTTTTCTACGAGCCGTTCTGGATATTCACTTTCGACGTGGAGGGCGCGCAGCAGCCAATCAGCGGAAAGACCGGGCTCAACGCCTCAAGCGGGGACGTGAATGAGTTCGTGCCCATGCTTTTGGACCGGCCGCTCAACAAGACCAAGAATACCGCGGAGAACGCGGAATGCGAAGTCGAGCCGACCTCGGTTGACCGCAGGGAAGTCGAACGGGTCGCACAGGCGCGCGTTGCAGCGCAGCTTGGGGTGAAGAAGGACCAGGTTTCCGTTTCCGCTTTCCAGAAGATTTACGTCCCGTTCTACAGGATTTGGCTCTCGGTTGACGGGACGCCCTACAAAGCGGAAGTCGACGGCTGCCTCGGAGCGACCTTCGGGCTTGAGGGAGTTCCCCAGAAGCAGAAGGGCATGGACGAGGTCACCAAGGAGACCATCGAGAAGATGAAGTCGCCTTCAGGCTGGTTCGACCTCATCGGCAGGACCGGAAGCGCAGTGACCGGCGGGCTTACCGGAAAGAGCGCACCAATTCCAGGAATGGGAAAGGCGGGGGTATGGCTGATTCTGGTTGCGGTAATCATCCTGGTATTCGTGCTTGCCAACCCGCTTGGCGGGAAATCGGCCATGAACTGCCAGCTCAACGACGAGTTCTACAAGACAGACCTGAACCTTTTCGTTTACAAGTTCCAGACCGTTGTCCCCGGCTACGGCGACGACGGCACGCGATACATCGAGGGAGTGTGCAAGTTCACCACCAAGAACACTGCAGGAGAGCAGGTGTGCCCGCAGGTCTACTTGCGGCTTGATGGCCAGGACACCTCCCGCAAGAGCGCGTCCGACCTGTGCGGCACCAAGGTCGCGGCAGGGGACTACGCCACAATAAAGCAATTCCGCATCGAGTGGGCTGACGACAGCATAAAGCACACTTACGAGTTCATCGCAAAGCTCAGCGGATAGTTTGCGCAGGTTAGTGCGAATCATTTTTTTGAAGGTGTTTTTTTGGCAAAGACTTACGACGTCATCATCATAGGCGGCGGGCCCGCAGGGCTTTCGGCTGGAATTTACGCAAAGCGCTTCGGAATCGAACCGCTGGTCATAGTGAGGGAGAGCGGCGGGCTGATGGCTACTGCGCCCCTTTTGGAGAACTGGCCCGGAGAAAAGTCGATTACTGGCGCAAAGCTTGCGCAGAAGATGGAAAAGCAGGCCAAAAAGCTCAAGGTAAAGATTGTAGTTGACTCGGTTGAGAAGGCTACTGCAACTTCGGATGGGAAGAAGTTCGAGGTTCAGGCGATCGAAAAGACGTATTCGTCCCGTGCGCTCATCCTCGCAACCGGCACCAAGCACAAACACCTCGGGGCGCCGGGGGAAAGCGAGTTTGAAGGAAAGGGGGTCAGCTACTGCGCAACCTGCGACGGCCCGCTTTTTGCAAACCGCGCAGTTGCGGTAATCGGCGGGGGCGACTCCGCTGTAAAGACCGCGCTGCTCCTTGCGGGGTTTGCTTCGAAAGTATATCTTATTTACCGCGGGGCTGTGCTCAAGTGCGACGCGTTCAACAAGGACAGCGCCTGCGCAAACCCAAAAATCACGGTAATCTACGAGACCAACGTCACCAAAATCATTGGCGACAAGATGGTCACCGCGGTTGAGCTGGACAAGCCGTTCGAAGGCTCCGGCAGCCTTGCGGTGCAGGGCGTATTCATCTCAGTGGGCCACACACCCCAGTCCGAGCTTGCAGTTGGCCTTGGGGCAACTGTAAACGACAAGGCCGAGATACTGGTGGACAAGGCCGGAAAGACTGCGGTACCGGGGCTTTTTGCAGCTGGCGACGTGACCGACTTTGGCTTCAAGCAGGCGGTTACAGCCGCATCGCAGGGAGCGACTGCGGCACACGAGGCATACAACTACGTTTCGCGCCTCAATGCGCCAAAAAAATAGCTGATTAATCCGCCAGCCCGCGCACCCTGCCAAATTCTTAATGGTTTTATTCCTTTTCTGTGCAAATATGTTATGGCAATACTTGTTCTCAACTTCGGCGGCCAGTTCTGCCACCTCATCGCAAGGCGCATCCGCGAGCTTGGCGTCAAGTCCGAAATCATCCCGTTCGACCTTCCCATTGACCAGATTAAGGCGATGAAGCCGGAGGGAATCGTGCTTTCAGGCGGGCCTTCAAGCGTCTACGAGAAAGGGTCGCCCCACCCGGACCACAAGGTGTTCTCGCTTGGCGTGCCAATACTTGGCATCTGCTACGGGATGCATCTCCTTTCCTCCGAGCTTGGCGGAAAAGTCGAACCGGGCAAGGTGCGCGAGTTCGGACGCCAGAAAATATCGATTACCGATTCAAAGTGCGAGCTGTTTGAGGGCTTGGACAAGGAGCAGACCGTGTGGTTTTCCCACGGGGACAAGGTGACCAAGCTTCCTGCGGGGTTTGTGGAGTCCTCCTCAAGCGCGGACGGCATCCTTGCGGGAATGTACGACCCAAAGCGCAAGTTCTACGCAATCCAGTTCCACCCCGAGGTGGCGCACACCGAGAAGGGCGCAGAGTTCCTCGCCAATTTCGCGCTCAAAGTCTGCAAGGCCAAGAAGGACTACGACCCGAAGGCGCGCGGCCAGGCGCTAATCAACTTCTACAAGAAGGAAATCGGCCAGAAGAAGGTGCTGATGGCAGTAAGCGGCGGGGTCGACTCGTTTGTCGCAGCCACGCTCTTGCACAAGGCCATCGGCGACAACCTATATCTCATATTTGTAGACCACGGCCTCCTGCGCGAGAACGAGGCCGAGGAAGTACACAAGAGCCTCAAAGCAATCGGGTTTAATGAAAAGAACTACAAGCTCGTGGATGCATCCAAGCAGTTCCTCTCCAAACTCGCGGGCGTCTCCGACCCCGAAGAGAAGCGCAAGGTTGTCGGCCACGAGTTCATCGCGGTGTTCGAGGAGCACGCGCTCAAGCTTGGAAAGGAAGTCGGAATCACCTACCTTGCTCAGGGAACGATTTACCCGGACCGCGTCGAATCTGCCGGCATCTCAAGCAAGGCAACTGACAAAATCAAGAGCCACCACAACCTGACGCTTCCTGAGAAGATGAATTTGAAAATTATCGAGCCGCTTGCAGAGTTCTACAAGGACGAAGTGCGCGAGATCGGAAAGTCGCTTGGGGTGCCGCAGTCGGTGCTTTCAAGGCACCCGTTCCCGGGACCTGGTTTGTGCGTGCGCGTGCTCGGAGAGATTGACCCGCAAAAGCTTGAGCTCCTGCGCAAGGCCGACGCAATCTTCATCCAGGAACTCAGGGATTCAGGCTACTACGACAAGGTCTGGCAGGCTTTCGCCGCGCTCCTCCCAGTCAAGGCAGTGGGAGTCAAGGGCGACGCGCGCTGCTACGAGTACATCGTCGCGCTCAGGGCGGTCAACTCAATAGATGGAATGACTGCGGACTGGTCCAAGCTCCCGCACTGGCTCTTGGAGAAGGTCTCGACCCGCATCATGAACGAAATCCGCGGCATCGGCAGGGTGGTTTATGACGTCAGCCAGAAACCACCAGCTACTATTGAATATGAATAAACAACAGGACAAAACTGGCAGTTAACCCCACAAAATAATTTCAAGGAGAATCTGTAGGGTTAACTAGGCCCATGGCACTTCCCCCCAACCAAACCCCAGCGGATAATCGCACCTATTACCCTCGAGCCGAGGCACACCAATATATTGTTTGCCATATATGGTTATGTTTATGGTGATGGCATGAAAACTACTGTTCTCCTTCGGGATGACATCCACAGCATCCTCCTAGCCAAGTTCGGCAAGCGCGGAGTTTCACAAGCCATCAACGACATCCTTTTTGAGCAGGTGGTCGCTTCGGACGGCAAGAGCATGTTCGGCGCGGACCCCTGGCTTGCTAAAACTTCAAGGAAGGACCTGAGGGACCACGATGACCGTGACATTTGACACCTACGCGTGGATTGAGTTCTTTTCCGGCACGAAAAAAGGCGAACGGGTAAGGGAATACGTAGACAGTCCCGACATGATACTCACGCCGGCGATAGCCGTCTTCGAGCTTTCAAGGAAATACCTCCGCGAAGGGAAGGACCCGAAAAAACAAGTCGAATACATCAAGCAAAGAAGCAAGGTAATCGACCTTGACCCGGAACTGGCAACTGCCGCTGCAAGGCACGCGGTCAACTGCAAGCTTGCGACAGCAGATGCCATTGCCTACGCCACAGCCCTTGCAAACAAAAGCGCCCTGCTGACCTGCGACGAGCACCTTTGCGGTTTGGAATCCGTCGAGTGCCTAAAATAAGCACGGGAACAGCCGCACGCAATTCTTGGAATTTCTCATCAACCTTTAAGAATCCGCCCGCCGTGATTTAAGAGGTAAATAGCGCACGCAATAAACGGGCTGGCAGGCCTTTTGGGCGCGCGAGGCTGCACCGAACGCAGTCATTGGTGGGTTTAAGGAATTGGGTAAGAACAGCGGCTTCCGCATAGCCTCCAAAAGGGGGGGTCAGGGCAGCTCCGAGTACCTGGTTGTGCTTGGAGCGGTGCTTGTAATAGCGTTGATAGTGGTCACGCTGCTTGCAGCCGGCACCAACATGATGGGCCCGAACAAGGCCGAGTCGGAGGCGTACTGGGCGTCGACTTCGCCAATCAAAATCATAAGCTCCAAGATGGTCTCAGGCACGCTAATACTCGGCTTGCAGAACATCGGAAGCCAGCGCATCTACCTGACCGGCCTGTCCGTTTCCGGAACCGGCCTCAACCTCTTCCACTACTACTCGGCAGACAACTACGGGAACTCCTACTGCAACAGCACCACGGGCAACGGGTACGCCTGCGACATCTACCTCCAGGTGGGAAAGACCGTGTACCTTGCGGCCCAGACCGCGCCGATATGCCCCGCAAACGGGCTGCTGCAGCTTGACGACGTGGTGTTTTCCTACCGCACCAAGGGGATAACCGGCTACACGTTCGTCGGGGAAAGGCCGCTAGTCGTGCCCTGCTCCGGAGCAAGCTCGAACATGACGCTCGTGACGTTCTACGGCTACGTGACCGACGTGTTCGGCAACCCGATACCCGGTGCGAACGTGACCATCTCGCGCAGCGGGTTCACCGCGTCAACCACATCCGGACCCCTTGGGGCATACGCCTTCGACGACCTGGTGCCCACAGCGTACGCGTTCCTAGGCTCGCGCCAACTATACTACAACGCCTCGGCAAGCACAACACTCTCTTCCAGCGTGCCGACAAGGCAGGACATCATGCTGCAAAGCATACCGGTAATCAGCTTCATGCCGCCGACGCCTTCAAACTCAACCACCGTGCCGGACATCACCATCAACGCGACCATACTCAACTCCACGCTCCCGCTTGAGTCGTTCAAGTTCGCCTGGAACAACACGAACTACTCGTTCTATGACAACTCGCTTGTGCTCATGTACAACTTCGACGACGTTGCGGCAGCGGGGGACACCGCAGGCAAGGTGGTGGACCTTTCCATGCAGGGCAACAACGGCACGGTCTACGGCAACACCGCGCTCCTTCTGCACATGGATGAAAATGGCGGGAACACGACTTACGATGAAAGCGTGAACGGAAACAACTGTACGTGTTATTCCGGAGCGACAATCACACCCTGTGACTGGATTATTGGAAAGTCGGGTTCCGGAATGGAGTTCAATGGCGTTGACAAGTATGCAACCTGCGGTTCATCGGCTAGCTTAGCAATATCTAGCAAGGTCACAATTGAAGCATGGGTCAAACCAGATTCAATTTCTGACTCTAGAATAGTAGGCAATAGTTATTGGAGCGAATACGCCTATGGCTTGAAGTACATCGGTGGTCAGTTCTATTTCGGAATGTATAATTCCGCGGGTACAGGGTTCCACATCGCGTCAAACGCATATCCTGTTGGAAGTTGGTACCATCTTGTAGGCACGTACGACAGCACATCCGCATCGAACAACCTGAAGCTGTACGTAAATGGATTGCCATTCACTACAACTGCTTCAGGCAGTATCATCTCACCATCACACGGTTTTTACGTAGGACGGACGTATGGTGGCCGTTTCTATAACGGCTCAGTGGATGAGGTTGCAGTATTCAACAAGGTTCTGACTGCAGAGGAAATCCAGCAGCACTACCTCGCCGGAAAAGCAAAGCACGCAGACTGGGACCCCTCAGGCAAGTTCGGGAGTGCGATGAAGTTCGACGGAGTAAACGACTACATCAACATCAGCAACATAGTACCGTTCAACTTCAACGCCAGCACGGATTCATTTTCCATGTCAGCGTGGTTCAGAAAAAGCTCCGAGAGATACGGGTCCATCATATACAAGCAAGGATCATCAAACATGGGACTCGGATACGGCCTGAAAAACTTTGCAAACGGCTCATTGTCGTTCATGTTAGGAAAAAACAATGTCGGTTCAAACATACTTTATTCAAACACTATTCCACTTAACGAGTGGCACCATATCACAGGCACGTATAACGCAACCGCGTCAACACTCAAACTGTTCATTGACGGGGCGTTCATCGGACAGGCAAGCTATACGTATGGCACAATAGCATCCGACAGGCCGCTGTATATCGGTTCGGACTATGACGACGTGACCGGCCGCGCGTTCAATGGCTCCATCGACGAAGTCCGAGTGTGGAACCGCGCCCTCTCCTCAACTGAAATCGCACAGCAATACTACGCTTCCCTCAACAAGTACGCCGCGGACAAGTGGCTCTTTTCCAGCACGCAGGAGGGGGTCTATGCAGGCGCATACAGCTTCCAGGCAAACGTCAAGCCCTACGTCCAGCCGACGGTGTTCTCCGAGAACCGCACGAACTCGTTCAACGCCCAAATCATGTTCATGCCGCCCACGCCAGCCACCGGCTCGCCGGTCTTGGACATCTCGCTGAACGCAAGCATTGCAAACCTCACGCTCAACCAATTTACGTTCAGCTTCAACAATTCAAACTACACGACATACGACAACTCGCTTTTGCTTGCATACAACTTCGACGACGTTTCCGCGATAGGCGACACTGCGGGAAGGGCGATGGACGTCTCGAAGTACGGCAACAACGGCACGATTTACGGGAACACCGTCCTACTTCTGCATATGGATGAGAACGCGGGGTCGTTTGTGAACGACTCCACAATCTACAGGAACAACGGCACGATTTACGGGGCCGCCTGGACCGCCGGAAAGAGCGGAAGCGCGCTGAATTTCGACGGAAGCGACGACTACGTAAACTTCGGAGACCCGGCAAACGGCAACCTCGACATGGGCACCGACAACTTCACTGCATCATTCTGGTTCAGGGGCTTGATTTACGACCGGCCAATCCTTTCCAAAAAATCCACCTCAGGAGACGTCGACGCGGGACTTGTCGTTTACCTGGACAGCCCCGGATGGCACCTCAGGACGCGCATCGCGAACGGAACGCACGCCATAGCGGTAAGCAGCATCCGGGACTACCTTAATGACAACGCGTGGCACTACGGGACAATAATCAAGTCCGGGAACCAGCTGTTCGTGTACGTGGACGGCACGACCGACAACAACATCAGCGTGCCAAGCTCGTTCAACATAAACAACAGCATCAACTTCCTTCTGGGCAAGGGCAACACCGGCACCTGGAACGGCGCGATTGACGAGGTCGCAATCCACAGGCGCGCACTCACGCCATCCGAAGTCCTTTCGCACTACAACGCAGGGGTGGCCAAACACGCAGAATGGGACCCCGCAGGCAAGTGGGGTTCGGCGATTAAGCTTGATGGCGTGAACGATTACGTAAACGTCTCGAGTCCCGAAGGCCTGAACTTCACGGACCAGATGACGATTTCGGCATGGACCAGGGCAGACAACCTGACCTTGACCGGGGCGTATGCGCCGAGAATCCTGAACAAGCAGGGTTCGTTCGAAATAATCGTCAACGTCCCGCAATACAACGGCCATTCCAGACCCGAGTTCAGAATCACGCAGTCGGGAAGCGCCAACTATTTCCTTGCGAACAACAACCTCACCATAAACGGGTGGACGTTCGTGGCGTTCACGTACAACGGGTCCAAGGTCACCTCCTTCATCAACGGGGCGCTCGACCGTAACGTGTCGTTCTCAGGCAACGTCGACGCTTCGGCCAGCGGGCTGATAATCGGGGCACGCAACACAGTACAGGGATTCTTCAACGGCACCATCGACGAAGTCAGGATTTGGAACCGCTCACTTTCCGCAGCAGAGATACAGCAGCAATACTACTCTTCCCTGAACAAGTTCGCGCCCGACAGGTGGTTCTTCCAGTACAACTGGACCGACCCTGCGCTTGGGGAATACCCGTATTACGCGTACGTGAAGACTTCGGGAAGGAACGTGCTTTTCACAGACAGCAGGCAGCTTACCACTTACAACAAGATTCAGTTCGCTTCCCCCACTCCCGCCAACGGAACCACCACCTATGACATCTCCATAAACGCCACGCTTACGAACATCAGCCTCGCCCAGATGAAGTTCAGCTGGAACGGCACGAACTACTCGTTCTACGACAACTCGCTTGTGCTTGCGTACAACTTCGACGACGCTTCTGCCGCAGGAGACACCGCATCCAGGGTCAAGGACGTCTCCATTTACGGAAACAACGGCGCGATTTACGGGAACACGGTAGGACTGTGGCACTTTGACGAGGCTGACGGAAACACGACCTTTGACGAGAGCAGGTATGGCAACAACGGCACGATATACGGCAACACGCGCCTACTCCTGCACATGGACGAGAACGGAGGAAGCACGGCGTATGACGGGAGCGCGTACAGGAACAACGGCACGATAAGCGGAGCGACTTGGGTTGTTGGAAAGAGCGGAAGCGGGCTGAGTTTTGACGGGAACGACTACGTTGATTTGGGAACCCCGTCGAGTTTGAATATTACGCGCACAGTCACGATTTCGGCGTGGGTAAAGCCCCAGCCGGTGCAGGCCTCGAACTGGGCGGGAATCGCAGGAAAGGAACGGGTAGGCAACGACCCCGAATGGCTACTCATGAAGGACTATACCAGCAACAAGTGGGTGATGTGGCTGAAGACAACCACGACCAATTACCTGGCTTACGACGATGTCCTGCTGACAAGTTATTCCGGGAACGCCTGGGTGCATTTTGTAGGGACTTATGACGGGGAGACCGTAATCCTGTACAAGAACGGCTTGGAGGTCGGCAGGAACGCGGCCGCTTCGGGCCTCATGAACAGTTATCAAAACACCAGTTTCATGATAGGCCGCGGCGGGAGCTACTCGTTCAACGGTTCCATCGACGAAGTCGCCGTCTATTCCAAGGCGCTGAACGCGACGGAAGTCCTCGACCAATACAACGCAGGAAAGGCAAAGCACACCGACTGGACTGCAGGGAAGAGCGGGACGGGAATCCAGCTTGACGGGGTGGACGATTACATCAACATAACGGATTCAACAAACAGCGCACTTGACTTTAGGACGGGCAATTTCGCCCTTTCACTGTGGCTGAAGACAAGCATGCCCGCAGGAGCGGACTGGACAGCAGTACTGTCAAAATATTCGAACGACAACTTTTGGATACAGCTTAACCCGGCAAACAGGTACGTTGGCTGCGGATGGGACGGCAGCGACTACATGACCAGCACAAAAAGCGTGAATGACGGGCTTTGGCACCACATCGTGTGCCTAAGGACCGGCCTTAACTCGGGCAGCATTTACGTTGACGGGGTCTCTGTCCTTCAAGCTAACTCATTGGTAAACAACGACTTGAACGATAACACGCCAGTAACGATAGGGAACCTAATGAATATGCGGTATTTCAACGGCACAATCGACGAGGTCCTGATAGCAAACCGCTCGCTCTCCGCCTCCGAAGTCCTCGCACACTACAACGCCGGCCGCGCCAAGCACGCCGACTGGGACGCAGACGGGAAGTGGAATTCTGCGTTGAAGTTTGACGGGGCGGATGACTACTTGAACGTGACGCCGTGGGCTGCAGAAGGGCTTGCATCCACCCCGGCGACGCTTTCGATGTGGGTCAACGGCTCGTTCGGCTCCACGATATACCGCCAGATACTGTTTGGAAGCGGCCGCTCAAAAATTGGCCTGGGAATGAACAACTATCCCCTGGGCAGCTGGATATTGATACCGAAAGTCGGTGCCCCAGAAGACACGCGGAATACTTTCAACGTGACGACTGCCTGGACGAACAACGTCTGGAACCACATCGCGGTAACTTACGACTCGTCAGCCAACCCGACGGTGTACCTTAATGGCGTTAACGTAACTACAACCGCACCAGACAACTACTGGACTTGGACGGGAAACGAGACGCTTATGGGAAAAAGGCCAACGGGAAACTTCTTCAACGGCTCAATCGACGAAGTCCGCATCTGGAACCGCTCGCTCTCGGCTGACGAAATCAGGCAGCAGTATTATTCCAGCCTCAACAAGTACGACGCCAACAAGTGGGTGTTCCTGTCCAACCAGACCGGAATCTACAGCGGCAACTACAGCTACCAAGTCTGGGCCATTACCGCCACGAACGCGACATTGTCAACCGAGAACCGCTCGAACGAGTTCTACACAAGGATTACGTTCTTCGACCCGACGCCTGCGAACGCCTCTTCGCTGTTTACAAGCGAAATCAAGCTCAACGCGACCATAGCCAACACGTCGCTTTCCGAGCTCAAGCTCAACTGGAACGGCACGAACTACTCGTTCTACGACAACTCGCTTGTGCTTGCGTACAACCTCGACGAGGCGACAGGGATTGGCGACACCGCAAGGAAAGTGGTTGACGTCTCAAGGTACGGCAACAACGGCACGGTCGTGGAGGACAACACCGTGCTTGCGATGCACTTTGACGAAAGCGACAGCGGGGTAGCCTACGATTCCAGCGGGTACGCAAACACCGGCCTGCTGAAGGGGGACACGGCCGGGTTGTGGCACTTCGACGAGGCCAGGGGGCCGGCTGCATCCGACCAGAGCGGTTACGGGAACAACGGGCAGTTGCGCGGCAGCAACACCGCATTGCTCTTGCACATGGATGAGAATAGCGGCCCAACCGCATACGACGAGAGCGCGTATGGGAACAATGGGACAATTAGCGGCGCGACTTGGATTTCTGGAAAGAGCGGGAGCGGGTTGAGCTTTGACGGGACCAATGACCAGGTCATCGTGTCTTCCTTCTCAGGGATTCCAACCAGAGCATATACCGTTTCCGCATGGGTGAAACTCAACGAACTTGGCCGCGAGCAGCACATTGCCGAGTTCGGCAACACCCAGCTTTTCACATATTCTGGCAGCAACGCCATAGCTGTCGGCAGCACAGGAGGAAAGAACCCAGTTACAAACTCAACGCTCACTACCGGGACGTGGTATTTCATCACAGCAATATACAACAGCAACTCGGCGCAGAACGGCGGGTTCAAGATTTACATCAATGGCGACCTGAAAGCCTATAACGAAACAGCCGGGCCATTCACGCCAACGGGAAACCTTTACATCGGCGCACTCTACAACCTCGCTTCCGGATATTACTTCAACGGCTCCATCGACGAAGTCGCAATCTACAACCGCACCCTAACCGCAGCTGAAATCGCCGACCACTACTCTGCCGGCCGCGCAAAGCACCTCGACTGGGTCGAAGGAAAGAGCGGCACCGGGTTGCAGTTTGACGGGATTGACGACTACGTCAACTTGGGGACCAGCTCGTCCCTAAGGCAGTCCTCGGAAATCACCTACTCGTTCTGGGCCAAGATGCCTGCGAACGGCGGCGGATACGCGATGGGAACAGGTTGCGCCGGAGGCCAGGGCTATGGTGGAATCTTCCTAAACAACACAAACTTCTGGTACTGGTGGACTCCGACAAACCCGGGTTCGGACACGACAATAGCATACGACAGCGCTGCCCGCGCGTCAGATACATGGAACCACTATGCAATCACAGTCAACTTCAGCGCACGTACGCAAACAATGTACGTCAACGGGGCAAACGTCTCCACCACAGTGAGCAGGACTTCAACGAACTGGCTTCCAGTCACATCATACAACAACGGAAAGACGGACTCCATAGGCGGCCGGTTCGTGAACTCGTGGTACTACTTCAACGGCACCCTCGACGAGGTCGGGGTGTACAACCGCTCGCTTTCAGCCTCCGAGATTCAGGCGCAGTACAACGCAAGCCGCGCAAAGCACACGAACAAGGGGGTTGGAAAGTCGGGAGAGGGGTTGGTGCTTGACGGGGTAAACGACTACCTTGACGCGGGCACCGGACTTAACGTGGTCAGCCCGTTTGCGCTTGAGGCGTGGATAAAGCCAAATACAATTCCTGCAACGACGTACGGGATAATCTACAAGTACCAAAACAGCGCACCGGGCACTACATTACGAAGCTATGCACTGGAACTGACCAACGCATCTGGTACTCCTCGCATTGGCGCCATTGCAACTACCGGAGCGGTACACAGCTACTACCTGGCAGGGAACATCTCAACAGGAGTTTGGCAACACGTGATTGCAGTCTATGACAAAACGTTAGGCAACAACAGCAGGTGGAAGATTTATGTCAACGGGGAACTGCAGCCAACAAGCCAGATACAGTTCGATAACAACATAGACCCGAGCAATACGGTTGAAACAGTTTACATCGGCGCGGGGAACTCAAATACGGGCAGGCTGGCGCTTTTCAACGGCTCAATCGACGAAGTCGCCATCCTCAACCGCTCGCTTACAGCATCCGAAGTGGCTGAACGCTACAACGCCGGGCGCGCGCACCACTCCAACTGGGCCCCAGGAAAGTGGGGCGAGGCGATGAGGTTTGACGGGGTGAATGATTATGTTTACGCCCCGGTTGCAGGCAACGTCAGCGCAATCGAATACTGGATTTATACCAACTCCGACACCGGCGCGGTGATGGACGTCGATGGCACCAACAGGGTGATGCTCAACGCACTGCTCATAGGCAACAATGCGACTACGTACATCAACGGCGTTAAGGCAGACCTTTCCCGATATACTACCGGTAGCGAATTGGTCCAGAACGGCGGGTTTGAGGGGACTTGGACGGACCTGGGAGACGGCAATTCCCTTCCTTCAGGATGGACCAGGTCAAGCGTGTACGCGTACCCCTCACCAGACACAACAGTAGTAAACACCGGAAACAACAGCCTCCACTTGTCGGCCGCATGCTGCGCGGAAAAACAACTATACCAGGCAATTCCAATAGTCCAGGGCAGCTACTACATATACACGTTCTACGCTTACGGCCCGTTGTTCCGCACGTACCTCACAAACGGGTTTACGGCAAAAGATATAGACCCGCCAAACTCATTCCAAAAATACGAAGTGCCTTTTGTCGCAAGCGCCACAAACGGCTACCTAATCATAACCAATCCCAGCACGTCGCTGTCACACCTGCGCTATGATGACGCGTCAGTAAAACAGGCTATAAGCCCGGTCCAGAAAGGCGCATGGACGCACGTTGCGCTGGTGCTTGACGAGCCGATTGTGACGACAAACATCATCATAGGTAAAGTAGGGCCAGCATATTTCAACGGCTCCATCGACGAAGTCAGGATTTGGAACCGCTCGCTCTCGGCAGCGGAAATCCAGCAGCACTACTACGGCTCGCTTTCCAAGTACGCGCCAGACAAGTGGGTGTTCCAGTCAAACCAGCGCGACTTCGCAGCAGGCAACTACTCGTTCATGCTTTACGCCAACACTTCAAACATACCAATACGCTCGGTTGCGGCCTGGGCGCTGCAGGTCAGCCCTATTGGGTTCTTCAACCCGACGCCTGCGAACAACAGCGCAGGGTACAATGACACGATTACAATCAATGCAAGCCTCGCAACGCCTTCGCTTTCGGAGCTGAAGTTTGACTGGAACGGCACGAACTACACGTTCTACGACGGCTCGCTGATGCTTGCCTACAACTTCGACGACATTTCCGCAGTCGGCGACACCGCAAGCAAGGCTACCGACGTCTCGATGTACGGCAACAACGGCACTGTTTACGGGAACACCGCACTCCTCCTGCACATGGACGAGAACACAGGCTTGGTTGCATATGACGAGAGCGCATACGGGAACAATGGGACAATAAGCGGCGCGACTTGGGTTGCAGGAAAGAGCGGGCGGGCGTTGAGCTTTGACGGGGTTAATGATTACGTCAATATAACCAGTGGGCAAAACTTGAATCTTGCCGGTGCGATTTCCGTTGGGGCTTGGATAAAGACAAACATTGCTACAAGCATGCCCGTAGTCAGCAACAGGATGAACCATTATAACGGATATACATTGCACTTGAATTCAATGGGAATAATCGGCTTTTTCCTTACAAATAACACAGCCCTTCAAGTCGTCAGTTCGACGAACGCGGTAACGGATGGTGCGTGGCACTATGTCGTTGGGTCTTGGGCCGGTCCGGGAAACAGCCTGTACATCTATGTTGATGGGGTTCAAAATAATGTCAGCACTACGGTTAAGACGGATGCCATATCCGCAGCTTTGACGACTGTGAAAATAGGTTACGACATTCCGAACAACGCGTATTTCAACGGCACCATTGACGAAGTCATGATAGCAAACCGTTCGCTCTCCGCTTCCGAAGTCCTTTCCCACTACAACGCCGGCAAGGCCAAGCACGCGGACTGGGACGCGGACGGGAAGTTCGGGAGTGCAATCAAGTTTGACGGGGTTGACGACTATGCGGCCGCGCCGACCAGCTTCACGGGAATCGACTACACATGGAGCGCGTGGGTAAATGCGGCGGAACTTAACGGCAACCAGCACATCATAGGCGGGAGGAGACATGCCAGCTATTGGAGCACTTACGGGTACGGCTTGTCGCTTGAGAACGACCAGCTAAACGGCTTCCTAGCCACGAACGGAGACACATATTTCTACCAGAACATGTGGGTCAATTATTCAAGCTACCTCAACGCGTGGACGCACCTGGCGCTTACTTGGAGCAACACTTCGGGCTGCGAAGGAAAGCTGTACGTGAACGGGGCGCTCGCAAAGGCCCTTACGCACTGCATGAGTCCCGGCGATTACACTGCAAGGACGCCGTACGCATACCAGTTCACGATGGGCAGGACATACAACGGCGCCAACGCCTTCAACGGCTCCATCGACGAAGTGAGAATATGGAACCGCGCGCTCTCGGCGGACGAAATCAGGCAGCAGTACTACGGCAGCCTAAACAAGTTCGATATTGACAAGTGGGTGTTCCGCTCGAACGTGCAGAACCTGCAAAGCGGCCAGCAGAACTATTACATTTACGCACGCGACGGCTACAACGGGATGCAGGGCGCAAGCGACAACCGCACCATCCAGATGGCCAAGGCAATCTACCGCCAGCCGACGCCCGAAAACGCGTCCAGCTACGCGCTTGGCGCGAACGTGACAATAAACGCGACAATGCAGAACGCGCAGGCCTCGCAGGTAAGGCTCGGGCTGGGCAACACCAACTACACGTACTTGGACAGCTCGCTTGTGCTCGCCATGGACTTCGATGACGCCTCCGCGGCAGGCGACACCGCCTCAAAGGCAACGGACTACTCGCAGTACGGCAACAACGGCACGATTTACGGGAACACCCTGTTGCTCATGCACATGGATGAGGGAGACAACAAAACAGCATACGACGAGAGCAGGTTTGCAAACAACGGCGCGGTTTACGGGAACACACGATTGCTTTTGCATATGGACGAAGGGAGTGGAAACGTTGTTTATGATGAAAGCCCGTGGAGAACGAACGGGACAAAATATGGTGCAACGTGGGTTAGCGGTAAGTCCGGTTCCGCACTTGAATTCGACGGGTCGAGCCAGCACGTCACTATAAACGGCTTGAACATCTCCTCAAACCCGACAACAATTGAATTCTGGTTCAAACTTAAATCGCTTCCAGCCAACCAGCCCCAACTTTATCCAGGATTCATGGGTGCTGGAGGAAAATTCACTATTGAGATCGTTAAAGGTTCTGGAGCAATCTCCACAGCAGGGTTTGGCGCCTCTTCGTTCTCGAACGGAAGAATAACGGACTTGAACTGGCATCATCTAGCCCTAGTCATATCTGGAACCAACAAGTACCTGTACTTAGACGGGCAATTCGACATAAGCGATTCAAGCGCATCAATGCCGAGTCTTACTACAATTGAGCTTGGTGGGGGTTGGAGTGGCCTTATCAATGCCGCAATGGACGAAGTCGCAATCTACTCTAAAGCACTCAACGCAACGGAAGTCGCTGACCACTACAACACAGGCAAGGCCAAGTTCACCGAATGGACTACAGGAAAGAGCGGCACAGGACTGCAGTTTGACGGGATGGACGACTACGTCGCCGTTCCGGACACTGAGGCGTTGCGACCAGGCAACACAAGCAAAACGATATCACTTTGGGTGAAGGCAAATTCCCTATCATTACAAGCTTTGTTTGGAAAGGGAGACCCATGGCACGACGCGCCCGGAGCATACTCCTTGATGATTGCCAACTCTACTAACCTGTTCGGAGGTTATCAGAGTGTGCCAAGGGTTTACTCTGGTACAGTATCGCTGACCACCAATTGGATGCACCTGGCGCTTGTGGCAGACCACGTATTGAACAAGTTTTATTTCTATAAGGATGGCACGTTGGTGTCATCGCATGACATCAATTACGAAACGAACAACTATAACTCGGGTTTGGTTATAGGCGCATATCAATACCAAGACCAAAACGTAAAATTCTTCAATGGCTCGATTGACGAATTCGCAATTTACAACCGTTCCATCTCCGCAACCGAAGTTTCCGCACTATACAACGCAGGAAAGGCCAAGCACGCCGACTGGGACCCGGATGGGAAGTGGGGAAGCGCGATGAGGTTTGACGGAGTAAATGATTATGTCAACGTCGGGAACCTTTCGAGTATAAACTTCGATGCGAGTAACCCATTCTCCTTCACCACTTGGATTAAGCCGAGTGACAACCGAAGTTGGGAAAGCATAATTGTCAAGAGAGTAATTACCGGCAGGGTCAATGGTTATGGACTTGACCAGAAATATGACAGGATTAATTTCAAGTTGGCCTATCACTGGAACGACAACGCACTTGAAGTGGAGTCGGACAGCGTCTTGGTTCCAAACTACTGGTATCACGTTGCAGTCTCCTACAATGGAACGCCTTCACCTGCTAGCGTCAAGATATTCGTCAATGGAGTCCAAAGAAACCTATCAACGATACGAAACAGCCTGACTTCAACCATCATCACCGCCGCTAATCTTGAAATAGGGGGATTAGACGGTACGAACTATCCCTACAATGGCTCCATGGACGAAGTGAGAATCTGGAACCGCTCGCTTTCCGCTGACGAGATTCGCCAGCAGTACTACGGCTCCCTCAACAAGTACGACACGGACAAATGGGCGTTCACGCACACCGCGCAGTACGGAATCAACAACACCAACTACTACCTGTACGCCACTACGCCGACAGGCGAAGCAATCCTTGGCCAGACGAGACAAGTATCGTACGCGGCAATCGGCTTCGTCCCATCCACCCTTCCTGATGGGTACTCCGCGCCCGCGCCGCTGAACGTCACGGTAAACGCGACCATACAGAACATCTCGCTTTCCAACCTGACTTTCGGCTGGAACTCGACAACAACACCGATGTACGACGCCTCGCTTGTGCTTGCCTACAACTTCGACGACATTTCCGCAGTCGGTGACACCGCAAGCAAGGCGACCGACGTCTCAAGGTACGGCAACAACGGCACGATCTACGGAAACACGCAGTTATTGATGCACTTTGACGAGGCTGACGGAAACACTGCCTTTGACGAGAGCAGGTTCGGCAACAACGGGACGATTTACGGCAACACCCGTTTGCTCCTGCACATGGACGAGAATACTGGAACAACAGCATACGACGCGTCGCTCAACCCCGTCAATGGGACTTGCTATAACATGAACGGCGCAACCGGGCAATCAACCTGCAACTGGACTGCCGGAAAGAGTGGTATGGGGATACGTTTCGACGGTATGAACGACTATGTTTCGCTTGGAAGCCCCACGAGCCTCAATCTGACTGCATTTACAGTTGAATCTTGGGTAAAATATGACGGTTCGGGCACATATGCGCCCGTTCTTGGGTTCTCAGGCAATTCTTATCATGGTCTTTTCCTGAAATATACCGGTGGAAACGTCAAGCCGATAATAATACTAAATGACCACAATTACAAGTACTTCGAGGAAGGCAACCTCTGGGACGGCAACTGGCACCACGTGGCATTCGTCGTCACGGGAAACGCCATCAATGACATCGTCAATTCAAAGTTCTACGTTGACGGTGCATCAATGTCAGTTGCCGACAGTTCCGCCTCCGCCGCGCCACAGGTAGAGACGCTTTTCACGCTCGGAAGCGCATCCGGTAGTAATTATTATTACAACGGTTCACTTGACGAGGTCGCAATCTACAACAAATCCCTCTCCGCCGCCCAGGTCCTCGACCACTACAACGCAGGCAAGGCCAAGTTCATCGAGTGGACTAATGGAAAGAGCGGGGGCGCACTGAACTTCGACGGTGCGGATGACATCGTAAGAACAAACCAGCCGGTGCTGTCGGGGACAGGGGACTTCACGACAATGGCGTGGATAAGACGGTCAGTGGTTGGGACTATAGACTACATAATGGGCAACTACGGGTACGGGAACCTGAGCGGCATAGAATACTACGTTGCGAACAACAAGCTATCAGTATACATAACCGGAGGCGTGATGGGCGCCACCAACCTATCGGCAGACACCTGGTATCACGTCGCCGCAACCCGGGCTTCCGGCGCAGTCAAGCTTTACGTCAACGGGGTCCAGGACGGTTCGGGCACCCTTGCAGGCAGCATTGGCGGGACGCTGAACTGGACCATCGGCAACGGCCCGGACTACACTTCAGAGGCCTTCGGAGGCTCGATTGACGAACCTGCGGTATTCAGCCGCGCCCTCTCCGCTTCAGAAGTCCTCGCGCAGTACAACGCAGGAAAGGCGCACCACGCCGACTGGGTTGCGGACGGCAAATGGGCAAGCGCGATGAAGTTTGACGGGGGGAATAATAGAGTGTCCATGCCGACAAACGGAGCATCCAAGGATACTGGCACCATCTCGCTGTGGTTCAACTCCGCGAACAATACCGCTACGGGATACATGGTTACTACCGCAGGTACGCAACAAAGAATATACCTCGTACGGGTCAATAATGACGTACTTTTCGAATTAGGTAGTTTAAACATAATTGGATCATATGCCATACTCCCAAACGTTTGGTATCATATGACTGGTTCGTGGAACGGAAGTTCTGCTTCGATGTACATCAACGGCAAGTTCGTGGCAAGCAATTCGTTCACAGCACTAACTGAAGTCCAAAACCCAATGATTATTGGCTGCTTCGCTGGAAGCCAATGCTTCAACGGCACCATCGACGAGGTGCGAGTCTGGAACCGCACCCTTACCGCGGCAGAAATCCAGCAGCAGTACTACTCCAACCTCGCAAAGTACGATTCAAGCAAGTGGCTGTTCACGACAACAATGCCCAACCTGACTGCAGGCACGTACAACTACTACATCACTGCAGCAGAATCGCAGTTCGGGAACACGTACAACCAGTCAAGGACAATATCGATAAGCTAGTCCTATAGCTCCAGCTTGATACGCGTTAGGAAAAGCCATTATTAAGATTGGAAAATGAAAATTAGTCTTATGGCGAACGGACTAGGGGTCACAGACGCCTTCTCGTGGCGATTGGAGAGCTCTGACAACCGAAAATAACGCGGCCATCTACGTTACTTAACAAACCGGACTCCGTCAAGGCCCTTGAACGCGTCGTCGCCGGTGACGAACTCGAGGCCGTTCTCCCTTGCGTAAGTGTAACCTATCGCATCCGCATAAGAGAGCGCCTGCTTGCGGTTCTTCTTGTTGAATTCCTCGCGGAAAATCATTGCGGAACGTACAGTCGAAGCAGAGACGTCAACCACGATATTGGAGATGACGCCGTACGCCTTCTCTGCGGCTTCTGCGGAGTACTGGGTACGCAAGACATAATACGTTTCGGCAAGGTTGCCCATCAACGTAGAACCGTCACCTAGCGACAACTCGCGGTGGGATTCTGACGAACGCATTACCTCTATCAAAGCATAAGTGTCCAGAAAGACGCGGGCCATCAAAACCTACTCCCACCCTGCCCGGGCAAGGTCCTTCAACTCCTGGGTTGTAAGCCTGCTTTTGGGGCGGCTGTCGCTCAAGAGCCCCCACAAACCGGTCAGGTTCCCTTCGCGCCTTGCGTTGCCGGACAAGGAGTTGCGTAAAAGGTCATTGATGACAGTTGAAAGACTGCGGGTATTCCCATACCTGCGCACAGACTCGGAAACCGCGCGGCGGTAAAGGTCATCGTCAAGATTGACAGTAGTTTTCACCATCTCACCACTTAACCATTTGACCATATAACTTTTTAATCCCGACGGGCAACGCAAAGTTGAGCGCAGGACAACGCCCAAGATTAGTGCCAGCCCGGGCAAAAATAATACCGATGGACGCTTTTGCGAAAGTTGCAAGCCGCGGCGCCTCCTTCAAGCTTTTTGACTGGAAGCCGCTCCTTGCACGGGTTCCCAAAAATGACATTGCGGGATACTCGCAGGTGCTGCGCAAGGCAGGGCAGAAGCCGGACGCAAGCGCATACGTTTCGCGCTCGCTGGACTTTGCGGTTGCAGGAGGAGCGCTGGTGCTTGTTGCGGGGCTTTTGGTTTTCCCCCAAACTGCACTCGGCTTCTCAATCGCCACCATTGTCGCATCCGTCCTGATTTCCTTCGGCTACCCCGTGCTTCTTTCTTCCCAGCGCGCAAAACAGGCGGAGTGCGAGCTTGGGGTCACCTTGCAATCAGTCTCGCTTCTCCTTGAGTTCGGCCAGAGCTTCGACGACGCGCTTTCAGAGGCTCCGAAAGGAAAGACCGTGGAAAGCCTGATGAAAAAATATTTCCGCAGGACAGAAGCAGGCTCAAGCCCGACCTCCGCTTTCGAGTCGCTGTCAGGCGAAGTGGACGGCCAGGCGTGGAAGCGCGCGTGCTCGCAGCTTTGTTTTGCCTACCAGCACGGAGGCGAGGGAAGCTACCTTTCGAATGCCGCTGACGAGCTTTACTCCCTGCAGCGGCAGCACCACAAGAGGTTCGGCCAGAGGCTTTCCCTGCTTGGCCTGCTCTTTGTGGCTTCGGGTTGCCTGGTGCCCGCGCTCTACGGCGCGTACGTGCTGCTATCCCCGCTTTTGGAGCAGCAAATCAGCACAATCGACGTCTACATCGCGTACTTGCTTGCATTCCCCGCATTCTGCGCCTGCATAGCGGTTGCGGCGACCTTCGCAGCGCCTCCCCTTCCAAACTTCGAGTACAAGACGGAATCAAAGGCAGCTGCTGGAAAGAAAAATGAAAAGAACGGAAAGGCGGAAATTGCAAGACTGGCAATGGCGGGAATCGCGGTCTTTGCAATCCTCTTCCTTTTTCCCCCATTCCCCCAAGTCCAGTTCCCTCTTGCCCTGCTGGGACTCTTTTTGCCCTACGGCACCCTCAAGGCAATCCGGATGCTTTCCGAGTCCGCAAGCAAGACCGAACTGGAAGCCGGGCTCCCGACTGCGTTGCTGATGGCAAGCACCTATGCAGCAGACTCCATCGAACAGGTTCCTGGAGCCATTGCGCGTGCCGGGATGGGAAAGGCAAGCGAAGCTTTTGGCCGCGTGGAACGGCTGGTCAAGTCGGGATACTCTTTCGAGTATTCGCTTGCACGCACAGCAGCGGGCGCAAAAAGCGCGCTCTTTTCCCTTTCCTGCACGTTCATCGCAGCAGCATACAAGAACGGCTTCGAATCAGGCCCGGCTTTGCAGAAAATCAGCAAGTACGTGTCCGACACTCTTGAGATGCGCAGGGAGCTTGCAAGCTCGCTTCTTGTGACCAAGTACACCGTGCTCGCATCAGCGGCGTTCCTTGTGCCGTTCATAATCTCAATACTGCTAAAGATTGTCGGCACGTTCCCGGAGTCCCAAAGCCCCGCTCTTGGCGCAGTCCTGCTCTCGGTGCAGGCATACTTGGTCATCTTCTCCGCAATAGGCGGCTTCTTTGTTGGCTTAATCGAAGAGGATTTGCCGAAAGGGTTCTCGTACGCTTTGTTCTGCGCGCCGGTATCCCTTGTTGTTTTTGCAATCTTTTCAGCAGCATAAGGCATTCTTGCAGAGAAAACTACAGCGGCACCTGCGGGAGGGAAGATGGCATTTTTAACTGCCGCAAGGGTAATCCTTGCATACCCAGTTTCGTTTCCAACAGGTGTTTTCAATGAGAGTAGAAATCAAGCAGGTCGCCAAGGCAAAGCTCAAGAACCCCGTAATCATCGAGGGCTTCCCGGGAGTCGGGATGCTTGGCACTCTTGGCGCCACCTACCTTGCTGAATCCCTTGACATGAAGCTCATCGGCTACTTCACAAGCTGCAAGTTCCCGCCGATTGCGTCAATACACAACTACTCGCCCAGCTTCCCGGCAAGAATATACGCGTCTGAAAAGCTCAACATGATAGTCCTTTTCTCGGAATTCGTAATCCCCGCGGAGGCAGTGTACCTGCTCACGCAGGAAATCCTCAAGCTTGCAAGGCAGTACAAGGCAAGCGCGATAATCTCGCTTGCAGGAATCGGGGCTGAAAAGCCCGACAACCAAGTGTATGGAATCGCAAGCACTCCCGAGCTTTCCAAGAAGCTTGAGAACGCAGGGGTGAAGCTAATCAAGGAAGGAGCAACGCAGGGCGTGAGCGGCCTGCTCATCGCCGAGTGCGCCGCCGAGGGTTTTCCCGCAGCAAACATGATGGCCCAGACCAACCAGCCGCTTGATCCGATTGCTGCAGCGCGGCTTCTTGACTGCGCATCTAAAGTATCGAGCATAAAGGTCGACACCAGCAAGCTGCGCACCGAGGGCAACCAGATACAGGACAAGCTCAAGAAGTCCATTGACAAGATAAAGGACATGCACGACGCTTACAACGAGATGCACGACAACCCGATGTACGGGTAGGCCGTGCGGAAAACAGGCTACGCCCAAGAGAGGGGATTTTGATGATGAAGGTAATCGTTCCGGACACGGGCGCGCTCATAGACGGCAGAATCACCGAGATGCTTTCCAAAAAGGACGGCCACTCGAAGGTAATCATAAGCAAGGCCGCGCTTGCCGAGCTTGAGCACCAGGCAAACGCAGGACGCGAGACCGGCTTGGCGGGGCTTTCCGAAATCACCAGGCTTGGGGAGCTTGCAGCTGACGGAAAAATCGAGCTGGACTTTTCAGGCACGCGGCCCAAGCACTTCGAGATTGCAGGAGCAGGCTCAGGAGAAATCGACGCGCTGATTAGGGAGGAAGCCAAGCTGTACGAAGGAGCGGTCCTGATTACAACTGACAAGGTGCAGGCCGCTGTTGCAAAGGCCGAAGGCATAGTCGCGGAGTACCTTGAGCCGATTGTGCAGAAGGCGATGCTTGGTTTTGCGCACTTCTTTGAAACAGGCGACGTGATGTCGCTGCACATCAAGGAAGGCGAGAAGGCGCGAGTAAAGCGCGGACTGCCGGGGCAGTTCGAGCTGATGGATGCCAGCGAGAAGAAGTACTCGCGCTCCGAACTGGACGGGATGCTCAAGCGCTGCGTGGAATTCGCAAAACGCGACGAGAACAGCTTCATAGAAATCGACAAGCTCGGAGCCACGGTCATACAGGCAGGAGACTACCGCATCGTATTCACAAGGCAGCCGTTCTCGGAAAGCTGCGAGATTACAGTTGTAAAGCCCCTTGTGAAGCTTGCGCTTTCAGACTATGACCTTTCAGGAACGCTCTCGGCGCGGCTTGCTGCCAAGGCAGAGGGAATCGTCGTTGCCGGGCCGCCGGGAAGCGGAAAGAGCACTTTTGTCAGCGCGCTAGCTGAAAGCTACGCGGATGCAAACAAGATTGTGAAGACTCTTGAACAGCCGCGCGACCTGCAAGTCTCGCGCCGCATCACGCAGTACGCGCCCCTTGAAGGCAGCTTTGAAAACGCAAGCGACATCCTTTTGCTCGTGCGTCCTGATTACACGATTTACGACGAAGTCAGAAAGACCAACGACTTCCAGACATTCGCAGACTTGCGCATGGCAGGAGTCGGGATGGTGGGAGTAATCCACGCATCCAAGCCAATTGACGCGGTGCAGAGGTTCTTTGGAAAAGTCGACCTCGGCATCATCCCGCAGGTAATTGACACGGTAATCTTCATCGAAAAGGGCCGCGTGGCCAAAGCATACTCGCTTGACTTCTCGGTAAAGACCCCCGCGGGAATGATGGAAAAGGACTTGGCGCGGCCGGTAATTTCGGTGCGCGACCTGGAAACCGGAGCAGTGGAGTACGAAATCTACAAGTACGGAGAAGAAACGGTTGTGTCGCCGCAAAGGTCTGCAAAGGATAGGCTTCCGGAGCGCTTCGACCGCGGCAGCAGCCACGGACGCGACGTCCAGCCTTGGAAGAAGGGCTTTGACGGCAGCAACGGACAGTTCTGGAAGAAGAAAGGAAAAGGCAGGCGCTGAGCAAGGAAAACAGCGGAAACGAGGTCACGAAACCTATTTATTTCTGAACACCCCTCAGAATACTTCTGAGGTTGTTTCTGATGTTTGTAAACGTGAAAGTCGGAAAGCGCGGGGAAATAGTCATCCCGGCAGCCATACGCAAGGCAATGGGCATAACTCCCGACTCACAGGTTGGCTTGCATATGGGCGAGAAGAGCATTGAAATCACAACCAAGAACCCGAACGTAGTTAACGAATTCCGCGAAATGGCAAAAAAATATGGGATGCCAGCAGGAAAGATAATAATCGGGGACGCACTCTACGAAGAGGGAATGTGAAATGTTCATAGACGCAAACATATTTGCTTATGCGATTCTCGACCAAAAGGAAAAGGGAGAAGCCTGCAGGGACATCCTAGACTTGGTAGTACACGGACAAACTGCAACTACGTCCTGCCTTGTAATAGACGAAGTGATGTGGTCGCTGGTCCGAAACCAAAAGACGATCCTATTGGAATCAACGATTAAGAACATCTATGAAATGTCCAACTTGGAGGTAGTATCGCCCCCATCCAATGCGCCGTTAGTTGCAGTACAACTTATGAAGCAACACGACTTGAAGCCACGCGACGCAATGCACCTTGCCACGATGCAGCACTACGGGATAGACACGATAGCGTCCGATGACGCGGATTTCGACGGAATCAAAGGAATCAAAAGAATCGGGCCAAAGTAAACATCCGGCAACAACGTGAACGACCAATGCCAAAAGAAAATTACCTCTTGCACGCAAAGGCAGCTGCTAAGATTGCAGGCAAGATTGCGCTTGAATACTTCGAATTGCCCGCGTCTTCCTATATGCTTGGCGCCAAGGAGAACGAAAACAGCATCGTTACCAGGGCGGACAAGGAGTGCGAGGTTGCGATTGTTGATTACCTCTCAAAGAAGTGCCCGGAGTGCGGGTTCATTGGGGAAGAAGGCGGGGAGCAGAACAAGGATTCCTGCGACGCTGACCAGCTTACTTGGATAATCGACCCGATTGACGGCACCACCAACTTTGCGCACAAGCTTCCGCTTTTTGCGATGTCAATCGGGCTTGCCAAGGGAAACGACCTGCTTGCAGGAGTCGTCTATGCACCTGCCTTGGACGAGATGTTCGAAGCTGCGAAAGGCAAGGGCGCAAAGCTCAACGGCAAGGCAGTCAAGGTCGCCCAAAAAGCCACTGCCCACCAGGCACTCATCGCAACAGACTGGCCGCACGAGCCTGCCTTGCGAACTGCAACAGTTGACCGTTTCCTGCGCAAGTACGAAAACTCATTCAGATACTCGCACATGCTCGGCACTGCCGCAATCTCGCTTGCCTACGTTTCCTGCGGACGGCTTCACGCCTACTGCCACACCGGGCTCAAGCTCTGGGACGTTGCTGCCGGAGCCTGCTTAATCCAAGAGGCTGGCGGCAAGCTCTACAAGTGGGACCGCTCAGAATGGGCCCTATCGAAGGGCGAGGTCGTTGCCACGAACGGGCAGTTCCCACTCTGAACACAAAGCAAAAACGCCTGCGCTAATTATTCCAACGCCAATCGACGAACTGCGATTGGATTAAAAACGACGAATCACTTTGTTGAGTAACCATCTATTCATAGCGGTGATTGCGTATAGCTGACAAGCTCGAACAACACAGGACAAAGTCAGGAGTGCCACAGGAAGTAGTCAAGCGCGACCTGTCCGGGCTGAAAATCGAGCCTTTTGTCAAGGACTACGAGCAGGCCAGGCACAACTTTTCCTGGAAGCACATCGAGGAACAATTTAGTTGGCACAAGACCGGAAAGGTCAACGCCGCGTTCGAATGCATCGACAGGCACGCGCTCACCGCAAAAAAGAACAAGATTGCACTATACTACGTTGACGATTCCCGCAAGGAAGAATACACCTTCCAGCAGATGTCTCTGCTTTCAAACAAGTTCGCAAACGTGCTGAAAAAGCTGGAAGTGCAGAAGGGCGACCGCGTCTTCCTTTTCCTGCCCCGCGCGCCTGAATTATACATCTCGTTTCTTGGAATCATCAAGACCGGCGCAATAGTCGGCCCGCTCTTTGAGGCGTTCATGGAGGACGCAGTCCGGGACAGGATGCAGGACAGCGCGGCAACAGTGCTTGTCACTAATCCTGAACTTCTCAAGCGCGTGCCTGTGAAGGAATTGCCTGCGCTCAAGCACATCATCCTGGTTGGCGACCTTTCCAAGCACAAGCTCGGCCCCAACGAGCATTCGTATGCAGAGGAGATGACGAAAGCGCCAGAAAAATTCTCAATTGAATGGGTGGACCGCGAAGATGGCCTGATTTTGCACTACACCAGCGGCTCTACTGGCAAGCCCAAGGGCGCGTTGCACGTGCACAACGCAATGATTGGCCACTACGCAACAGGAAAATACACCCTTGACCTGCACGACGAGGACACCTACTGGTGCACAGCGGACCCCGGCTGGGTGACTGGCACAAGCTACGGGATTTTTGCGCCTTGGCTGAACGGAATCTCGATGGTAATCCGCGGCGGGCGATTCGACGTTGACAAGTGGTACCAGACTTTGCAGGAATACAAGGTCACGATTTGGTACAGCGCGCCAACCGCGTTCAGGCTGCTAATGGCTGCGGGTGATGAGAAGGTCGCACAATACGACTTCTCCTCAGTCAGGCACATCTACTCTGTCGGAGAGCCGCTCAACCCCGAAGTGGTCAAGTGGGGGCTCAAGGTATTCGGAAAGACCATAATGGAGAACTGGTGGATGACCGAGACGGGAATGCACATCATCTGCAACTTTGCAGGGATGCCCCTCAAGCTCAGCTCGATGGGAAAACCCTTCCCAGGGACCGAGGCTGCGATTGTTGATGCTGATGGCAACAAGATGAAGCCCTACGAAATCGGCGACCTTGCAGTCAAGGTCGGCTGGCCTTCGATGATGCGCCAAATCTGGAACAACCCCGAAAAATACGAAGCATACTTCCGCGGAAAGAACAAGGAGTGGTACGTGTCAGGAGACTCGGCGTACATGGACGAGGAGGGCTACTTCTTCTTTGAAGGACGCATTGACGACGTCATCAAGACAAGCGGAGAGCGCGTCGGGCCTTTTGAGGTCGAAAGCGCGCTCATCGAGCACAAGGCCGTTGCCGAGGCCGGAGTCATCGGGAAGCCGGACTTGATTCGCGGCGCAATCATCAAGGCGTTCGTAGTCCTCAAGAAGCACCACGCGCCAAGCGAGGAGCTCAAGACCGAGCTGATGGAATTCGTCAAAATCAAGCTCGCTGCGCACGCCAAGCCGCGCGAGATTGAGTTCATCGACAAGCTTCCAAAGACGCGCTCGGGCAAAATAATGAGGCGCGTGCTGAGGGCAAAGGAGCTTGGCCTGCCGATGGGCGACCTTTCCACGATGGAAGACTAGGGCTTGCGCGGCCCAGCCTTCTTGTTTTCCCGAAACTCGCGGTAAGCGTCCTTGCAGCGCTCCTCAATGCCCATAGTGCGTATCCAGTTTTCGAGGGTCGATTCGGTAAGTCCCAAACCCTTTGCGATTTGGGACCCGGTTACCCCTTTCCGCCTCTGGCGGATAAGTTTGTTGACCAAATGGTCGAGTTCTTTCTGCGACTTGTTCTGCAGGGGATGCGTACTGGGATAGGATATCGCCTGCCCCAAGGTTATCTTGCGGCCGCCGACGTTAACGCTATTGGAGGCTATCACTTTGGGCCCTGCGGCATCCACTTCCTTTGCCGCGTTTATCGTGCACATGAGCGGCTGGGTGCCTTTCATGCCAAACCGCTTTGCAAGCTCATCGCGCGGAACACTTGACGATTCGTACTCGGCTTTTATAAAACCAGGATTGTACCTTCCAATCTCGGACCACGCCAAGGCCAAGCCGTTACGGTTGACCTCCTTTTGGAGAGCTTTTGAATCCATTCCAAAGGCCGAAGCGATTTCTTCGTGGCTTTTTCCAGCTTCCTTCAGGGAAAGTGCACGCTCAAGACTGAAAGGCTCCGCTTCTTTCTGCTTTCCCGTTGGGGGCAGCTTCTTGACAAACCGCGAATACATGAAAGGTATATCCGTTCAGCAGGTTAAAAAAACAACGATAAACGGCGCTATGATGAAGGACGGCCTAAACAAAAATTAGGCTCTTTTCCCTTTGAGTTGACTTTCCACCATCCGCTTTGCCTGGCGATAGGGAACTCCTTTCTTTAGAGTAAGCATCTCAGCCTTGGTCGTCGCGTCAAGGTCGTACTTTGAGCACTCGCTTGCCATCTTCTTGGCGTCCACCGAAAGGGTGTCGATGATTCCACAGAACACTGTGGGAGCGAGCTTGCACTCCTCGAAGCAGTCAATCATCTGAGTCTTGACATATTGGGTGTCGCGATTGAAGCCGAAGAAGTTTGCGCGGCTTAGAGCGAGGCAGGACTGGAGAGCGGACTGGGCGAGCACCGCTTTTGCCTTGGTAATCTCAAGCGCATCCGGGTTCTTCTTCTGTGGCATCATCGAGCTTCCTGTGCAGAAAGCGTCGCCGAGCTTGACCCAGCCGAACTGGGGCATCGAGAAGACGATTAAAGTCTGCGAGAGGTTGGCCAAGTGGTTCATGGTGTGCGCAACTGCAAAAAGCGCAACGGATTCGAAGTCGCCTCGGCTTGAAGTGGCGTCAATCGTGTTTTCCTGAACTCGCGAAAACCCAAGTCCCTTTGCAACTGCCTTGCGGTCAACCGGGAACGCGGTGCCGTAGCCTGCTGCTGCGCCCATCGGGCTCTCGTCAAGGTAGTCCTTTGCAGACTCCAAAAGCATCTTGTCGCGTTTCAAGCTGTCCGAATAGGAGCCAAGGAGAATCCCGAAGGTGGTTGGCATTGCCGGCTGCATGTGCGTAAATCCAGGCATCTTGGCCTTGCCGTACTTTGCAGCTGCTTTGTCAAGGGAGGAAATCAGCTTTCCCAAGTCGCTTGAAAATTGCGCAAGGAAATCCTTTGCGTAGAGCCTGCTTGTTGCTATGAGCTGGTCGTTGCGGCTTTTTCCTGCGTGCATCGACCCTGCGAGTTCGCCGTACTTGTCCTCAAGGTACGTCTCGATGTTTGTCGGAGCGTCTTCCTTGGAGGGGTCTAGGACGAACTTGCCGGTTGCAAACAATAGTGCAAGCTCAGCAAGCCCTTCCTGGATTGCGTCGTTTTCCTTCTTGGAAAGTATGCCCTTTTTTGCAAGCATGTCGCTGTGGCTGGAGTTGACCGCAATGTCATAGGGAAATAGCACTTCCTCTGCTGACTTCTTGCGCTGGACGTCCGAGGTCGTGTAGTCCATCATCGCCTTGTCCGGACCCTGCTTGAACGCCGCGCCCCAGAGTAACTTGCCTTTCTTCATGCCCGCATCATCTTCCTGTTATACTTTCGCTTTCTTCTCGATTTTTTTCGCAAGCACGGTATTTAATCCCCACAGCGAGATGAATCCCGGCGCGTCTTTTTGGTCGAAAGCGCTTGTCTTGTCGTAAGCCGCAAGGTTGGTGTCGTACAACAGGTACACAGAGTCACGCCCTGCGATTGTTGCAGAGCCCTTGTAGAGCTTGACTTTAACCCAGCCGGTGACTTTCTTTTGCGAGGCGTCCACGAAGGCGTTGATTTCGTCCATCAGTGGAGCGTACCAGAGGCCCTTGTAGGACAATTCAGCGAACATCTTGTCAACAACGGGCTTGAACTCGTTCTCCTCGCGCGTGAGCACGCACTTTTCCAAGTCCTTGTGCGCACTGAGTATGACCACTGCTGCGGGGCACTCGTAGAACTCACGGGACTTCAAGCCAACCATCCGGTCCTCCATCGAGTCTATGCCGCCAACTCCGTACTTTCCTGCAAGTTCGTTGAGGAACTGGATTGACTCAAGGCTGCCCTTGACCTTCTTGGTTCCCTCCTCAACTGCGACAATCATTCCCTTCTCAAAGTGCAGGGTGGCGTAAGCCGCCTTGTCAGGAGCTTTCTCCGGCAAAGTGACCCACGAGTAGGCATCCGAGGGGATTTCCTTCTGCGGATGGTCCACGTCGCCGCACTCAACAGCTCGTCCCCAGAGGTTTGCGTCAACTGAGTAGGGCGACGCTGCGCTGGTTGAAAGGGGGATTCCGTTGTCCTTTGCGTAGGCGTACTCTTCGTCACGCGAGAGGTTCCAGTCACGCACTGGCGCGATAACTACAAGCGACGGGTCGATTGCCTTGATTGACACTTCGAAACGTACCTGGTCGTTGCCCTTGCCAGTGCAGCCGTGCACGATGGCCTGCGCGCCTTCTTCCTTGGCTATCTTTGCAAGGTGCTTTGCGATAAGAGGCCGTCCGATTGCAGTTGAGTTGGGGTAAGTTCCCTGGTAGAGGCAGTTTGCCTTGATTGCCTTTGACACGTAGTCGGCCACGAACTCCTGCTTGACGTCAAGAACAATGGCTTTCTTTGCGCCCATCGCAATCGCTTTCTTCTTCACCGCATCCAGGTTCTCCTTTGAGTACTCCTGCTGTCCAAAGTCAAGGGTGAGCGTCACCACGTCGACGTTGAACTCGCTTGCAAGGACTTTGAGTATGAAGCTCGTGTCCAGGCCTCCGGAATACGCAAGAACCACCTTCTTGATGGAAGAGGGGAGCGTAAGGTTGTGTGCTTTAACGAAACTGCTAGTCATAGGTAATCACAACAAGATTTTGCACTTGTCCGCATATTACTTTCGTGACGCAATTTCGACAGAATGGCAAGACAATTGCCACATTTTGAACAACAAACAGCGCGCAAGAGGCGCAATTAAATCGAACGGACACCCAAGTATACTCATGCAGAAAATCAAGGCCCCGGACTTGAACCTCGGCCTTTCGTTGTTCTCAGGTCAAGTATTCGACTGGCAGCACGACAGGAAGGCGGATTGCTACTGCGGCGACTTGCTTGGCGACTCCGCAAGCCTGAAATACGACGCCAATGCCAAAGAGCTTCTTTTCGAAGGCACCATCAAGGAAAAGGTCGTCGAGTTCTTCGGCCTTGATGATGAAAATTACGAAAAGATGCTTGCCGCGATAAGAAAGGCAGACCCAAAGCTTTACTCCGACTCGAAGGAATACTTCGGCCTGCGCATCCTGCACCAAGACCCTTGGAAAGCGGCAGTCACTTTCGTGTGCTCGCAGAACAATAACATTCCCCGGATTAGGAAGAATTTGGCTGCGTTACAGGAAAAGTTTGGGAAAAATGGAAAGTTCCCAACCGCCCCCGCACTTTCCAAGGCTTCGCTTGCACAACTTCGCGCTTGCGGCCTCGGCTACCGCGCAGAATACATCCACAGCCTTGCAAAAAACGTCTCAACAGGCAAGCTGAACTTTTCGCAACTGAAAAAAATGTCCTACGAGGATGCCTTTGTTCATCTTGTCGACAACCAGCACGGAATCGGGCCGAAAGTCGCGGACTGCTTCCTGCTTTACGGCCTTGGGAAGATGGAAGCCTTCCCGACCGACGTGTGGGTGCGCAAGGCAGTGGAGAGGCAGTATGGAAAGAAGCTGCGCGATTTCGTCGAGTGCCAGGAGTGCCGCGCGAAGGAAGTGCCCTACCAATTCATCGGCGCATTTGCAAGAAGGAAGTTCGGCAAGCACGCGGGGTATGCGCAGCAGTTCCTTTTTTTGTGCGAAAGAAATTCTGAAGAAAAGAAAAGGAAATGGTGAAATCAGTCGTAAAAAATCGAAGCCGCACTAGCCTCGAAATCCTGAACTGGCTTTGTGGTGTAAAGGCGTTCCATCAGGTCGCGGATTTCCTGCAGCCCTTTTTCACGCTGCTGCTCGCGCCGTTTCTTGATTTTTTCTTCCTCTGGATTGACCCGATGGTCTTGACCGTAAAACTCGTACCCGTCGCCGTTCCAGTCGACATTCTCATCCCTCAACGAAATCCAGTCAACGTCCGAATCCAACAAGGAGTGAATATTGCGGCGCCTATCAGGAGAGCGGGGCATCGATTCGTCATATTCCGTCTGCTTTTGCGCCCGTTCCAAACCACTGCTGGCTGAACGAGCCGAAATCCACGCACTCTTGATATAATCATCAACTTGTTCCTTCGCGCGCTGGTGGTCAAAACCCGCAAGGCCGGAAATGTTTTCCTTGAGCTCCTTCGAAGCAAGCTCGTAAACCTTGGCCTCTTCCAGCATCTTTTTCCATTCAGGCAGGTTCTTCTCGCGCAAGTCCTCTATCGCCATTTGGACGCCCACATCCACGACTTTGACTGGATGTTTCTCCTTTTTTCCGTGGACGGCCTCGAAGTTTTCGTGGCCAAGGCCGAATACGCTGAACCCCTCAAGCATGCTCAGGGGAGTGTTTTCATTGAACCTGGACAGGGGCACTTTCTCGCCGTCTCCTGCCGGACGCTTGCCCGAAACAACGGGATGTTCGTACTTTTTCCACAGCGCAAACTTTTTCATGAACGGCTCGGCTGCTTGGGCGTGAATCTTGAACATCTCCGCTATGGCCTCGTTACGCGGAGTGCGTTCGCTGAAGGTCTTTGAGATGGCAAGGTACGGCACAGTGGATGCGCCGCCGCTTTGCCCGGAACGGACGAAGGCAAAAGACGCGGCAGAGCTGGTCCGGACGTCTTTAAGGTCGCTTTTTTTAGGCTGTCGTGGGCCTTCTCGAAATCAGAATAATCAACGTGCCCTATGCCCTTTGAAACGTGCTGCGGAAGTAGGAACAGCGTGACGGTCTGGTTGCCGTGCTCATTGGTGTGAAAACCAAGATGGTATTCTTTCGGATGTGAGAAGCCCGCTGGAACATCGATTGGCCGGATGGACGCGTTGTGGCTTTGCGCGATTCGTTCAAATTTCGGATACTGGAACGGAGTCAACGACTTGTGCGCGGGTTCTGGCGGTTTCAATTGCTCACCTGTTGACCTGATTATAGAGCGTTTTTTTATAAATGCAACTGGTAAAAAATCCAAAGCCCCTTAATCAATGGGGAAAAGAAGTATGCCAAACTCATTCGATTATTTCGGCGTGAAAGTCACCTGGCTCTGCCAGTCGGGCTTTCTTTTGCAGTTCAAGGAAAAGAACGTGTACATCGACCCGTACAAGGCTCCGGAGGACGCGCCAACAGCTGACCTGATTATTATCACGCACGAGCACTACGACCACTGCGACCCGACCACGATTGGAAGGATAGTGGGGCCGGAAACGCGCATCGTCGCATCGCACTCGTGCCAGAGGAAGCTTTCGATGTTCTCACAGCTGACCTCGTTCGTGCACCCCGGCGACTACCCCAGCTCGAAGTATTTTTACCTCAAGACAATTGCCGCATACAACCCGTCAAAGCCATTCCACCCGCGCGGCAACGGCATGGGAGTGGTAATCCCGATCAACAACCGGAACTTCTACCACGCAGGAGACACGGACTTCATCCCGGAGATGGGCTGGCTGAAGGACATTGACGTTGCGTTCCTGCCAATCGGGGGCAAGTTCACGATGGACGTCGAGGCTGCGGCCAAGGCCGCAAACACCATCAAGCCGAAAGTGGTTGTCCCGATGCACTACAATTCAAAGGACGACATCAAGGCAGACCCGGAACAATTGAGGCCAAAGCTGGCAGATGGAATAAAGCTGGAAGTACTGGAACCTGCTGTTGCTGAAATCTAATACTGCTCGTCTTCGTTTTCTTCCTTGATTTCAGCTTCGGTTCCCGGGTTAAGGTCTTTCTTTTGCAACTCACGAATGTATTTTCGGAGCGCTTTGGGATCTATCGGCTCGTATTCTTCTTGTTTGACCGGACCGTCAGGCATCATCAAGAATCCGCCAGGGTGTTCCGCATCGTGCACGACTTTCCACTTTACCAAAAGGGAGTTCGGAGGATGCCTATTCAAACGATTCTGCTGGTGAATCTTCTCGTCTGCCGCCAGTACTGCCTTAATGTCATTATAGAAAGTTGAGCTATGCGTATTTGCAAAATTGATTTCATTCAGCTTTTGCTGTAAATTGGCATCCGCATGCTCCTTGGCTTGCCCAACAATTTCCCGATGTAACCCTTCAAATGTAACTTCGCCTGTTTTCCTTGGCTTTTTTGGGGTTTCGTTTTCCAAGAAAGTTTACCTCAAATGAAAATCGCATCTACTCCCGCGGCTTCTTTGTCCGCACGAAATCGGGCTTGGGCAGGTTCTCGAAGGGACTACAGTTCTCCAACCGGCCGTCATTGTGGATGATAGTGCAATTCCTGTCATTTTGTTCCCACAAGCCGCGTATTCTCTTGGCTTCCTCTTGCGCAACCTCGGCGATTATCTCGTGCTCGTAGTGCTTGCGAAGGCCTTTGAAAAGCGATTTCTTTTTCTCCTCGTAAGCACGGACATCGGTAAACTTTCCGTTCGCCTTTCGCAGTTTGCCGGAGTTTTCGATTACCAAATCAAACACTTAAACCACAGTTGGGAAAACCCCGTTAAAAAACGGGCGGTTGGATGGGACGCGGTACGTTTCGGCAGGAATAAAAGCCAAAAGGGACAAATCTCATTTTACAATCTTTTAGCCCTTCCTGATAGGGGGGCACCAACGCCGTAAATCGGCTCGAAGGTGAATATCGTGGTAGAGTCAAAGCCAAGCGACAAGTCAGTTCCAGCAGTCCCGACAGGTTTCACTGCAAAGTACGACCAGAAGGCCATCGAAGCCGAGATTACGGGGATGTGGGAGAAGGAAGGGATTCCCACCAAGATTTCCCAGCAGCGGGTTGGGAAGAAGGCGTTCTTTTTGCTTGACGGCCCGCCCTATGCGAATGCACAGGCGCACGTTGGCCACGTAAAGACCACCACCTGCAAGGACATCTGGAGCCGCTTCAAGCTCATGCAGGGATTTGACTCGCTTTTCCTTCCCGGATTCGACTGCCACGGCCTGCCAACTGAAGTGATGGTGGAAAAGGAGCTTGGAATCAAGTCCAAGACCGAGCTTGAGCAGATTGGAATCAAGAAATTTGACGAGATGTGCCTGGAAAAAGTCACCAATACGGAAAAGGCCTGGGTGGCGTACTACCGCAACCTCGGAGCATGGCGCGCGTACTACCCGCCGTATTTCACTTACAAGGATTCCTACATCGAGTCGGGCTGGTGGACTGCAAAGCAGCTCTACGAAAAAGGATTGATGGTGGAGGGAGAGAAGCCCATCCACTGGTGTTCGCACTGCGAGACCAGCCTTTCAGGTTATGAGGTCTCTGACTCGTACAAGGAAGTCAGCGACCCTTCGATATTCGTCAAGTTCCCGGTTAAGGGAAAAGAGAAGGAGTTCCTTCTGGTGTGGACTACTACGCCGTGGACTCTTCCGGCAAACGTCGCGGTTGCAGTGAAAGGCGACGAGACGTATGTAAAAGTCAGGTATAGTGGCGAAATTCTTATCCTTGCAAAGCCGCGTATGGACGCGGTGTTTACCGAGCTCTTGCACGCCGATGCTGCGGAATACCAGATTGTCGAGGAGTTCGACGGCAGCGCGCTTGAAGGCCTAGAATACGTCCCCCTCTTGGACACTCCAAGCCAGCAGAAGCTTGCCGGAAAGAACGCTCACAAAGTCATCTTGTCAGTCAAGGTGATGATGAACAAGAAGTACAAGAAAAAGATGGCCAAGGAGGACACGCGAACGGAGGAGGAAAAAACTGCTGATGAAAAAGCCGCGGCCCAAAAAGCGGCAAAGACAGCACAAGCAGACCAGAACGGCGCAATTGCAGCCGAGGCGCCCTCCAAGCCAGCTGAAGCTGTTGAGGAGTACGAGGATTTCGTCACGATGGGCGACGGCACCGGCCTGGTGCACTGCGCGCCGGGGTGCGGACAAAGCGACTACTTCATGGGCAAGTACTACAAGCTGCCCGTGATATCCCCTGTTGATGTTCACGGCAAGTTCACCGCAGACGGCGGGATTTGGGCCGGAGTTTACGTCAAGAAGGCCGACGAGCAGATAATGAAGCACATCACCGAGCTGGGCCTGATGCTCAACTCAGACTACAAGACGCACCGTACCACGCTGTGCTGGCGTTGCAAGACCCCGCTCATTTTCAGGCTCTCGCCGCAGTGGTACCTCAAAGTCGACCCGCTCAAGGAGAAGATGCTTGACCAGAACGAGGAAGTAAAGTGGTACCCCGCTTTCGGGCAGGTCAAGTTCGCAAACTGGCTGTCTGACCGCGAGGACTGGTGCATCTCCCAGCAAAGATACTGGGGAATCCCGATGCCGATTTGGGAGTGCAAGAAGTGCGGGGCAAAGGAAGTCATCGGCTCGCGCGACGAGCTCATGCAGAAGGCCACCAAGAAGCCCGACGACCTTTCGGACTTGCACAGGCACACCGTTGACCCCATCAAGCTCAAGTGCAAGTGCGGCGCTGAGATGGACCGCATCCCGGACATATTCAATGTCTGGTTCGATTCAGGAATCGCGCCGTGGGCCTCGCTGGGCTACCCGTTTGCGAACAAGGAACTGTTCGAGAAAGTGTTCCCAGTTGACCTCATCGTGGAATCCCAGGACCAAATCCGCGGGTGGTTCGACTCTTTGATGTTTGCAAGCACCGGAGTGTTCGGAAAAGCACCTTACAAGCAGGTCGGCCTGATGGGCTGGGTGCTTGATGAAAAAGGCGAGAAGATGAGCAAGAGCCTCGGCAACGTGGTGTCCGCAACTGACGCCATTACCAAGCTCGGAGCCGATGCTTTGCGCTTCTACTACTGCTGGGAAGTCCCGCCGTGGGAAGTGCAGAAGTTCTCGTTCAAGAGCGCAGGAGAAATCCAGAGGTTCCTGTCAATCCTGTACAACTCGTACGTGTTCTTTGAGACCTATTTGCCTGAGAAGTTCAAGCCGGAGGCCATGACTGCGGAGTACTACAAGAAGCTCCCCGCAGAGGACAGGTTCGTGGTGTCTGCGGTGAACAACCTGGCTGAGAAAGTCACCGGCCATTTGGAGGCTTTCGAGTTCCAGCACGCAGGACGCGAGCTATTGGAATTCACGGTGAACGCCTACTCGCGCTGGTACGTCAAGCTCATCCGCGACCGGTGCTCTGGCGCAGATGCTGAGTCAAAGAAGCAGGCTTTCTCGACAATCTATTACGTGCTGATGAAGCTTTCCAAGCTCCTCGCGCCGCTCACGCCGTTCATTGCGGAGAAGCTCTACCAGAACCTCAAGAGGTTCGACGGGAATGAGAAGTGGCCGAGCGTGCACTTTGCCGAGTACCCGACCAAGGACCCCAAGCTTGTTGACGACAAGCTGGAAGAGCAGATGCTCTTTGCGATGCAGCTGACCGAGACTGCAAACAGCCTGCGCCAGGAAGCCAAGATAAAGCTCAGGTGGCCGGTTGCAAGGATAGCAATTTCAGGAGACGAGAAGGCAAAGGACGCGGCTTACGCGCTTGGCCTAATCATCGCATCGTCCACCAACGCAATGGCGGTGTCTTTTGCAACGGAAAAGCCTGAGGGCAAGAAGTGGCTTGCACGCGAGTTCGGGAAGGGAGCGACGCTCTACCTCGACTCGGAGATGACTCCTGAACTTGCCATGCTTTCGGCAACCCGCGAGCTCACGCGCGCAATCCAGGCCGCAAGGAAGGCCGAAGGCTACGTTGTTGCCGAGCGCATCGCGCTTGTGCTGCACTGCGCAGACCACGGGTTCCAAAAGCACATCGAGGAGCACGAAAAGGAAATCTCTGCAGAGGTGGGCGCCAAGTCGATTACGTTTGGCCGCGTCGAGGCGCCGAAGGCCGAAGCCGACCTTTCCGAACTTGCGCTGGGAACGGTCAAGGCATCTTTTACAAAAGCATGATGCATATGGCAAGGCTTTCCGAACTGATGACGCTGCAGGCCCAGGAGTGGATACAAAAGATGCACAAGAAGGGCAACAGCCCGCTTGTAATCGCATCGGAGCTTGGCAAGCACATGGAAACAAAAGTTCCTGAGGACTTCGTAAGGAAACACATCGATTTCACGGGCGACTCCAAGACGTTCACCCAAAATAAAATAGGAGTCAAGATAAGATACGAACTCACGCCAAAGCTCGGAATGCTCCTGGACAAGCATCGTGAGGCATTGGGACGCCAGGGCCTTGCGAGGCATTTCGGAATTCCCATCCGGATGGTGGACGAACACCTGCAAAAGGCCAGGAAAGGCTGAAGGGGAAAGGCAAATGACAGTCGATTCATTTTCGCAAAGTGTCTTTGCGGCAGTATGCAAAATCCCGAAGGGTAAAGTCTCCACCTACGGCCAGATTGCCAAGGCCATCGGAAAGCCCAAGGCTGCAAGGGCTGTTGGCAACGTCTTGCGCAACAACCCGCACCCCATCACCGTGCCCTGCCATCGCGTGGTGCGCTCGGACGGGAGCGTGGGAGGGTATTGCGGCAGGAAGGATTCCGCAAAAAAGGTTCGCCTGCTGAAGGCCGAAGGCGTGAGGATAAAGGACGGCAAAGTGGACAGGATGTGTTTCCACTAGGCAGAAATATACTTAATCTCTCCTGCAGTTAGGGTATTTCGTATAAATCACGGGGCTTTCGCACAGTAATGGAAACTGACCGCCTTAGTTGATACAAACCGGCTTTGATTTTCATGGAAAAGCACGACAAGAAAAACTACCTCATTGAGACGGTGGGAGATACCGCAATCCTCCAGCTCTACGCGGACGACTTTTCAAGGCTCGGAAAGGCTGACCGCATCAAGGCATACCGCCTCATCCAGGCCGCGCTTGCGGGAAGGGACATCTACTTTGACCAGAACCACCGCAACGCCCTTGGGATACGCAGGATCCTTGAGGAAATACTAAATCACCCAGAGGGAATCGACTCCACGCTCCTTGCAAAGATTGAAAGCTACGCGAAACTCTTCTGGGTAAACAGCTGCCAGTACAACGAGCGCACGAAAAAGAAGTTCGTGCCCAAATTCACCTTTGAGGAGCTGTGCCTTGCTACCAGGAAGGCTTCTGGAAACGGAGCTGAACTGCCTGCTGAAAAGGGAAGGAACTCGGTCCGGGAGTACCTGAAAAAGTACGAAAAAGCGATTTTCGACCCCGACTTCGAGCCGCTGAACACCAACAAGAACCCGCAGGGAAATGAGGACGTGATTACGGGAAGCGCGAACAACTTCTACCTTGGAGTGGCTGAAAAAGACCTCGATGGCTTTGAAGAAAAGTACGCGCTCAATTCGCGCATCACCAAGGAAAACAACAAGGTAATCGAGCAGGTCTACCGGGCGGGGGACGAGAAGAAAAGGATTGGCGCGGGGCTGTACGCAAGGCAGCTTGCGAAAATTAACAGCTACCTGCAAGAGGCGCTTCCTTACGCCAACAAGGCCCAGAAGGAGGCCATCTCCCATCTCATCGAATACTTCAAGACCGGCGACTCGTCGGAGTTTGACAAGTACAACATTGCCTGGATAAAGGACGACTCGCAGGTTGACTTCATACTCGGGTTCATCGAAGTCTACAAGGACCCGCGGGGAAGGAAGGCGTCGTTTGAAGGCATCGTGTACTGCACCGACGAAAAGACTACGGAATTAATGAAGAAGATTTCGCAGAACGCCCAGCTTTTCGAGGATTGCGCGCCGTGGGATGACAAGTACAAGAAAACGCACGTCACCTGCCCGACTGCGCTTGCAATAACGGTGCTTCTTGGGACAGGAGATGGCGGGCCGACGATGCCGCTTGGAATCAACCTGCCAAACTCGAACACGCTCAGGCAGGAGTACGGCTCAAAGAGCGTACTTCTTACAAACGTGCTTGCTGCGACAAACGGGGTGCTGGACCGGAAGCTTACCGAGGAGTTTGCCTGCGAGGAAGCCAAGGCCCTGCTTGCGAAGCACTCGGAAGAAGCTGAGAACCTGCACGTTGCCCTGCACGAGGTGCTTGGCCACGGCTCAGGGAAATCAAACCCCAAGCTCAAGGCCGACCCGTCTTTCTATATCAAGGAATACTATTCCACGCTTGAGGAGGCTCGTGCCGACCTCGTCGCGTTGTACAACATGTTCGACCCCAAGCTCGTTGAGCTGGGAATAATGTCAAGCCGCGACGTTGGCTGCGCAGAATACTGGCGCTATGCAACTGCCGACCTGACTATGCTGCGCAGGATTAAGACCGACCGGATTGAGGACGACCACATGAGGGCAACGCACCTGATTGTGGCGTACATCATGAATGAGTTCGGCGCAATAAAGGCAGTTGAGGAGAACGGAAAAGTGTTCTTCAAAGTAACCAGCATGGAAAAGATGCACAAGGGAGTTGGCGCGCTTCTTGCCGAGCTGATGCGTATTAAGGCCGAAGGCGATTACGAGGCCGCAAAAAAGCTCATCACCAAATACGCAATCACGTTCAACAAGGAGTGGCGCGACCAGGTTATAGTCAGGGCTGAAAAAATCGGGCTTCCGGAGTACTTTGCTTTTGCGATGCCGACTTTCAGGCCGGTCTTGAACGCAAAGGACGAAGTCACCGACGTCAAGATAATCCACAAGCGTGACTTCAAGGCGCAGATGCTGGGGTACTCGTACAAACTGCGAATGATTTAAGCAAGGACGGCGAAACAAGTTTATGGACATCAAACAGAGCGCAAGGCACATCCTTCGCGAAAGCTTCCGTATTGAGCCAGGAGAAACCGTGCTCATTGTCACTGACAACAAGATGCCAAACTCGATTCCGGACGCCTTGTTTGAGGCTGCGCTTGAGGAAAAGGCCATTCCCGCAATACTGAAGATGAAGTCAGGAAAGGTGCCAAGCGAGGAACCGCCCAAGGCGATTGCAGACGCGATGCTTGGCTTTGACGTGATAATCGCTCCGACCACAAAATCGCTTTCGCACACGCAGGCAAGGCTTGCAGCCTCGGAGAAGGGCGCGCGGATTGCCACGCTTCCCGGCATTACCGAAAAGATGATGACTTCGGGCGGAATCCTTGCGGATTACCGCGAGGTTGAAAGGCAGACCCACAAGTTCCAAAGCATCCTGAAAAAAGTCAGGACCGTTCGCGTGACCTCCAAGCTTGGCACTGACATCACGTTCAAGGTCAACCCGCAAAAATGGCATTCCGACACCGGAATCTGCTCCAAAGGCGAGTTCATCAACCTGCCTGGTGGCGAGATTTTCATCGCGCCAGACGACGCCAATGGCACTTACGTAGTCGACGGCTCGATGGGAGACTTCGGCCTTCTTGACAAGCCAATCACGGTCACTGTCAAGGACAGGCAGGCAGTTGCAATAACAGGCGGAAGGGCCGATGAGCTTGCTGCAATGCTTGACGCAAAGGGAAAGCCCGGAAGAAACATCGCCGAGCTAGGGATTGGGATGAACCCAAACTCCAAAATAATTGGAAACACGCTTGAGGACGAGAAGGTCAAAGGCACTATCCACGTCGCGCTTGGGGACAACAGCACCTTTGGCGGAAACGTCAAGGCGGGAATCCACATTGACGGAATCATCAGGGACGTCACAATCTACCTTGACGGGAAAAGGATTGAGCTTGAGAACTTCGAGTTCGTAGACTAGATTCTAAGAGGCCAAAACAAGAATGAACAAACTTACTGCCGGCGCAAAGACCATAGTCAACACCTGCATGAGAATCAAGAAAGGCGACGAGGTGCTCATCATCACGGATGAGGCGCGCCACGACATCACAAAGGCAGTATCGGACGTAGCCAGGAAAAAGGGAGCAAGCATCACCCAAATCGTTCTTTACGACGAAATCAGGCCGGTCACCAAAGTCAACAAGGTCACCGAAGCGGCACTCAAGAAGGCCGACGTAGTTCTCACGATAATGGACGGCATACCGCACGAAACGCCATTCCGGCTTGCAGCAATTGACCACGCGGTGAAGGGAAAAGCAAGGCTTGGCCACATGCCCGGAGTGGAACGCCGGATGCTCATTAACGGCGGGCTGCGTGCGGATTACCTGAAAGTGAAACGCGTTGCCGCAGGCTTGCTGAAAAAATTGAAGGGCAGAAAGGAGCTGCACGTTACTGCGCCGGGCGGGACTGACTTGCGCATCAAGCTGGGCAACCGCAAGTGGCACGAAGACTCCGGGCTTTACCACAAGGCGGGAGTATGGGGCAACCTGCCTGCTGGAGAGATATTCATCGCGCCTCTTGAAAACGGGGTTGACGGCGTGCTCGTAGTAGACGGCTCAACTGGATTCTTCGGCTTGCCGACTCACCCGATTACAATCAGGATTGAGAAGGGCAAAATCAAAGGTATTGCCTGCAAGGACAAGGCGATGCAGAAGCTTCTTGATGACTTGATTTTCAAGGAGTCTGACGGGAACGCCTGCACGGTGGGCGAGCTTGGGATTGGCACGAACAATTTTGCAAAGCTCACCGGCAACTTGCTTGAAGACGAGAAGGTTTATGGTACCGCGCACATCGCGTTTGGCGACAACCAGAACATGGGCGGAAGGAACAGGAGCAAGATTCACATTGACATGATTTTCAAGAACCCGAAATTCGAATAAAAAAAAGAAGCAATGCCAGCACACGTGCGGGCAATCAGACTAATTATTTGCCGCTCTTGTCAAGCAAGTATTGCATGCACAGCCGGACTCCCGCGCCAGTCGGGCCCCAGCAGTAGTAGTTGCGAACTGCCTGTGTGGTCTGCCAACCTGTTCCTGCGATGTCAACGTACGCCCACGGCCACTTGCCTGCGAACCTCTTGAGGAAGAACGCGGCAGTAATGGTGCTGGCCTCTCCTGACGGTTCGCTGGTGTTGCGTAAGTCAGTCTGCTTTCCTTCCACGTTGCCTGAATATTCGGGAAACATCGGAAGCCTCCAGACGCGCTCGCCTGATTTGTAGCTTGCCTGCTCCAAATCCTTTGCAAGGCCATCGTCAGGAGAAAGCAAGCCGGATGCAACCGAGCCCAGTGCGACCACGCAGGCGCCGGAAATGGAAGCCACGTTGACCACCGAACGCGCGTCAGGGTATTTTTCCCTTGCATAGCACATCGCGTCAGCGACAACGAGCCTGCCTTCGGCGTGGGTCGTGATTACCTCAATCGAGGTGCCGCCGATGTTGAGTATGTCTCCCGGCCGGAATGCCGTGCTGGACGGCATGCTCTCTGCAAGCGCAAGCAGTCCAACCACCCGCGCGTTTGGCTTGAGTTCGGCAGCGGCTTTCATCAGGCCAAGCACTGCGCACGCGCCGGCCTTGTCCCACTTCATCATCTCCAGGCCTCGGAGTTGCTTTATGGAAATCCCGCCGGAGTCGAACGTGATGCCCTTTCCTATGAACACGAACGGGTCCTTGGAGTGCGCCTTCGCTGCTGAAGCGTACTCGAGAATTACGAGGCGGCCGGGCGAATTGGAGCCTGCTGCCACGTACTCAATCCCGTGCAGGCCCATCTTTGAAAGCTCGGCCACGCTGACTACCTTGCAGGAAAGGCCGTGCCTCTTTGCAAGCTCGATTGCCTTGTGCGCCATGTACTCGGGGTTTGCGACGTTGCCCGGCTCGTTGTTCAGGTCGCGCGCGTAGTTTGCCGCAGAAGCCATCGCCTTCCCGGTGGCCAACCCGTCCTTTGCGCGGGTTGGGGACTTTGAAAGGTTCAGGACGAAAGACTTTGAGGACAGCGCGTCGCCGTCGGGCTTTCTTGTCTTGTACTTTGAAAACTCGTAGGATGCAAGTGTTGCGCCTTCGGCGAAGTTGCGCGCAGCGACGAAGTCGTCGGCCTTGTCAAAGGAAGGAAAAATTACCGCAAACGACTTGGCTGAAGTCTTTTTGGACGCGTGCACCAGCGCAGCAGCGGCCTGCCTAATCTTTTCGTCCTCAAACTCGGCCCTCTTGCCAAGCCCCACCAGGATGGTGACTTTGTCCTTGCGGATGATCGACGCCTCGCCGGGCTTTGCCGAGAAGTCCTCCTTGGAGAACGCGACGCCATCGGCCTTGTCTCCTTCAAAAAGCAGGAACGCCGCGGCATCGGTTTTGGCCTTTTCGGAAAAGATGCTGATTTCCATTAAGCATTACCTCAAAAAAATGAACAAACCGGTTAGGGGTTCAGGCTTTTTCTGCCAACCGGTCGTATCCCGCAAGCCAGTAGCAGAATATCAGCACGGTCGCGTAGCCCAGCGCAAGCTGGCCGAATTCGGGGGTTGCCGGGAGACCAGTCAAGGTGTTGTAAGACCACATCCCGAGCGCGGTGCCTGAGACTTCGATTACAAGGCCGATTATGGAGCCGAACGCAAAGAACATCGTCGGCAAGGTGGCCGAGGCGCGGGTGTACACGAACGGCCCTGCTGCGGCAAAGAGAAGCGAGACACCCCAGAAGTTGTAGGTGAACGCCACGAGGAGCAACGCTATTGCGTTGAGGCTCACCGCAATCCACTCCTTGACCTTTTGGAACAGGGGGATGAGGGAGACTATGTACCAGCCTAGCACCGCCCAGCCCATCGCAACCCACATCGGCAGGTTGTCGTGGCCCGTGTAGTGGTAGAACCCTGATGCGACGTTTGCAGTCTCGAATGCGAACGCGAAAGTGGAGAGGATTATCATCAGACGCCTGCCGCGGAAGTCGGCCTTGAACAGGAACACCCAGGCAAAGACGCCGCCGATGAAGAGGTTGATTACGTCGTGGCCGTAGGGCTTGAGAACGATGAACGTAAGCGGGATGAGAAGGAGCGGTACTAGGAACTTGATTAAGTCAGAAGCCAAACTTGATTCCTTGGTTGCCAATGCAATTCCCCCCTAAAACCCTTGTTTGATTGAACGGTATTCACTAAAAATTGAAAAAGAAAAATGAAAAGAGCTTTTGCCAAGCTAGGCAAAGAGCATCTTCAGGTAGAACAGCGGCGAGGTATAACCCTTGCGCGCTTCCTCGCTTACGAACGACCCTGCAATCATCTCGCGGATTTCCGGGCTCCTTGCGGCCTTGCCTATCACGAGGTTGAGCAGGAAGGTGTGCTTGCCGTAGCGCTGCATGTTGTAGCTGATGTCGACTTCGTGGCCGAGCTCCTCCCAGAGGCGGTCGTAGTACTGCTTGAGGAACTTCTCGGAGAAGTCGTTTGCTGCAAATGCCTCGTTGATTACCTGCGATGCAATGTAGCCGCTTGTGAGCGCGTTGCCCATCCCCTCGCCCGTGAACGGGTCGACAAGGCTTGACGCGTCGCCAACCAGGACATAGCCGTCGCCGTAGTTTTTCTTGCGCTGGCTTGCAAGGGGCAGGTTCCAGCCCTTTATGGGCGTGACGCGCTTGGCGTCCTTGAAGCGTTCCTTGAAAAGCGGGTCGTTTGCGATGATGTCCTCCATCAGCGTCGAGAGGTTTATCTTGTGCTTGCGCACGTCGCTTACAAGCATCCCCAGTCCCACGTTGGCCTTGCCGTCGTCGGAGGGGAACACCCAGAAGTAGCCGGGGAGGACCTTCTTGTTGAAGTGGAGCTCGATTGCGTCCTCGACGTCCTTGACTCCGGTGTAGTATGCGCGAACCGCCAGGCACCAGTGCTTGGGGTCGTTTTCGGGGACCCCGACTTTGCGTGCGACTATGCTGTTTGCGCCGTCAGCGCCCACGACCACCTTGGCGTAGAACTCCTGCTGCTTGCCGTCAGCGGTCTTTGCGATTACTCCAATCACGGACTTGCCGTCCTCGCCGAAGATTAGGTCCATAACCTCGGTGTTTTCCATAGTAGTGACGTTGGCTTTGGACTTGGCGTTCTGGAAGTAGACGTTGTCTGAAATCTCGCGCCTGACCACGAAGCCGGCCTCCTTGGTGCCGTCCGCCTTGGCAGGCACGTCGATGCGGACATAAGCGCCGTTGGGCGAGGAAAATCCTATTGCGTTGACTATGGCATTGGGTGTCTTGGAGATTTTCTCGTAAAGCCCGAGCTTCTTGATGATTGCCATCGACTTTCCGGAGATTGCGTCCCCGCAGGTCTTGTCGCGCGGGAACGTGACCTTTTCAATAAAGAGGACCTTCTTGCCCGCGTCGGAAAGGAAGGCCGCAGCGGACGAGCCGCCCGGTCCGCCACCGCAGACTATGACGTCGAACTCGCTTGTAAAAGCCTTGCCTTCAACCATTGCCAATGCACCCTCATTTTGAAAGTTTGTAAAAGAATTGACTGGAACTTTGCGGTATTACTTTCGAAAAGGCCATTTAACCGTTTTTCGATTCCCCATAACCCCAGGCCAAAAGGCCGAAAATAAAAAAAAATTAAAAGAAAGGAAACGAAGCGATTGGAAGCCCCAAAAAGCGCTGGGAACTACTTCTTCCCAGCTGCCTTCTTGGCATCCGCGCCTGCTGCGGGCTTCGCTTCGCCCTCCGCAGGTGCCGCGCCGGCAGTCGCTGCCGCAGTCGATGCTGCTGCCGCGGCCTCCTCGGCCTTCTTCTTCTCCTCTGCGGTCTCCTTCTTCTTGAACACCACTGCCGCGGTCTTGCTCTTCATCATGTTGACCGGGTCCTTGGTGATGTCCTTTATGTCAAGCGTGTAGATTCCTGAGAGCTTGCGCATGGCCATGTCAAATGCCTTCTTGACTGCGGGAAGGCCCTTTGCTGCGACGCGTGCGCGCAACAGGCGCTCTCCGACGTGCACGTGCACGAGGCGGCCCTTGGGCGAGCCGAATGCCTGCTTCATACCCTTGGAGATACGGTCTGCTCCGGCGACTCCGAGCGCGGTGTGCTCGCGCACCACCACGTGCGGGTACTTCAAAACAGTGAGGTAGTAGTTGGTGGACATGAGCATCTTTTCCAGCCGCTTGTTCGCAGCCTGCCTTGCGGCCTCGATTGCGTTGTCGCGCAGCGCCAGGTTGCGGCCGCAGATCAAGTCGACCTCAAGCTCGTAGTATTTGTCAGCGCCCATGTGGTACTGGCGGATTTTGGGCCTCGGAGCTCCCTTGATGTAGCTCTTGCGGGGCTTCTTCTGGGAAAGCCTGGTCCAAATCTGCTTGGACTTGAGATTGCGAACTGTCCTTGATGGTCTTACGCCCATGAAAATTCACCTTTGTTAAAACGCCAAAAACGCAAATTTCGCGGTAGGAATACGCTGCTTTGTATAAGGAGCCCCAAACGCCCGCTTTTGCCATTGTGGCAGAGAAGAATAGTAGTATTGACCAATCTTTTTATTGATTCCTTTGGCAGGCGGATGGCGGCAAAACCCCGGCCGCCGAGGAAAAAACAATAGTTTTGCCTGCCCTCAGGCACTAATTTAAGCTTAGGCGCAAGTTACTAATTGTATGGCACTTCTTGATTTCCTCAAAAAGCCCGAGCCCACCGTGCCGCAGGCGTCTGCGGAAAAGACGGTGTACAGGCACAGGATTGACGAGCTTCGCAAGTACTTTGCCCACACCAAGCTTCCACAGAACGAAATCGACAAGCAGACCTACGAGTTCTTGCGCGAGTTCTACAAGAAGTTCCTTGGGATGGACGCAAAGACTCCGATGGAAGCAATCGCGCAAATCCAGGCTTCGGCAGCAAGCGACGACGCCAAGACCAAGGCAATCGAGCTCTACAAGCAGTACTCGCAGTTCGAGCGCATGAAAATCACCGCAGGAAACGCCCAGCTCAACAAGTTCTTGCTTGCGTGCAACGACATCTTGGACTCGCTCTGAAAAAACGGTAAAAACAGTTCGAATTTTACGACGGCTATAACATGGACCAAAAGACTGTTGACCGCATAGGGTGGGTCGCCTCGATAATGGCCATAATGATGTATCTTTCTTACATCGACCAGATTCAAATGAACCTGTCAGGCCACCCCGGTTCGGTGTTGCTTCCTGCCATTACCGTGATAAACTGCAGTATCTGGGTAGCCTATGGATTCCTTCTTGAAAAAAGGAATTGGCCACTCATCGCATGCAATGCCCCCGGAATAATCTTGGGCGCAATCACCGCAATAACCGCGATTCGCTGATAAGTTATTAGCCCAACTACTTTTTGGAAACAAAACCAATTACTTGGCAGGCGCGACAAACTTTTTTCGAGCACTTGCCCCCGCATTTTTCACACTTGCCGGAAGGTTGTTTTACGTTCGGTTTTCCGTTTGAACTGCCTTCCAATTGCACCCGCAAGTTCAGGTAGGACTTCAGGACGTTGAACTTTAACCCCGGATATTTCACTTCTGAATCATTCAGGAAGTCCTTGACCAGGCCGCGAAAGGCCTCGGTCGCATACGGGCACTCGCCAAGGTGGTAGGATAGTCCCTTCAGCTCGCAGTAGTAGGCGCACTCGCGTTCGGGAACGTAAATCAGGGGCTTGATGCGCGGCACAGTAAGGCCGTCCTCGCCGTTTTCAGAAACCGGGCCAAAGCGAGACACGCCATCCGAGTCGGCTCGCAGCACGTTCATCAAAAACGTCTGGCCGATGTCGTCTGCATTGTGGCCGATTGCGACTTTGTTTGCCTTCAGCTTGAGCGCTGCTTTGTTGAGCAAATACTTGCGAAGGGTGCCGCAGATTGCACACGCACCCATTGTCTTGAACTGCGGGTCTGAGGATTTTTCGCGGAGCTTGATGATTTGGTCGAGTGAATGATTGGAAAAATCGGCAAAAGAAAAAACCAATAAGTTGTAGCCGTGGGCTTTGCACAATGCTTCGGCCTTCTTTTTTGCAAGGGGACGGTAGCCGGCAATGCCTTCATCTATCAGCACGGGAATAAGCGTGATGTTTCCAATCTTGCGTGCAAGCTTGTCAAGAACGTGCAGCATCGCGGCGCTGTCCTTTCCTCCGGAAACGCCGACTACGATGCGGTCTCCTCGGCGGAGCATCTCAAACTCGCGGTTTGCCTTGCGCACGCGGCGTTCAAAGAGTTCGCAGAAGCACGGGCTGCACAAGTCAAGCCCGGAGTAATCAAGGCTAATCACGGCCTTTCGTTTCTGGCAACAGTTGCAGGTAATCGAGTCGCTCATTTTTTCTTCCTGCCCTTGTACTCGCCCCAGACTTCATAGACTACGGGAAGAAGGGACACGAAGATTATGGCAAGAACGATTACAGTCAAAGCCTCGCCGGTGGCAGGAAGCACGTTCCCAAGCGCAAAGCCCGCGCCGAGGAACAGGCACGACCATAAGATGCCGCCGATTGCGTTGTATAGCGTGAAAGTTGCGTAGTCCATTTTTGCGGTTCCCGCAAAGATAGGCGCGAAGGTGCGCACAACGGGCACGAAACGCGCAAGAACAATCGCCTTCTTGCCGTGCTTGTTGTAGAAGGCCTGTGCTTTGTCTATGTACTTGGGGTTGCGGAAGAACGAGCCTTGCCTGGAAAAGAACGCCGGGCCGAACTTCTTGCCGGTCCAGTAGCCGACCTGGTCGCCCACAAAAGCGCAAACTATGACTCCCGCGAGTATGAACCAGATGTCAAAGAAGCCCTTGGAGGCGAAGATTCCTGCGGTAAATAGGAGCGAGTCCCCTGGAAGGAAGAAGCCGAAGAACAGGCCGGACTCTGCGAACACGAAGCCGAACAGGGCAATCATTCCGAAGGTCTGGAGAACGTATTCAGCGGAGAGGAACTCGAACATAGGGAAGGCACCAAAACCTATTTTTTCGCTTTTGACTTATTTTCCGTTTTCTTTGATTGTCTCTTTGCGCCAATAATAACCTGTTCAGCAAGAAGCAAGCCGGTGACTGCGCGGGCTTCGGAAATCTTCCCGGCCCGTGCCATTGCAACAGCCTTTGAAAGGGGCAAAAGCACGACTTTGAGCGGCTCCAATTCATCGCCAATTTTTGGATGCTTTGGCTTGGACAGGCCGGTTGCCAAGTAAATGTAAGTCAGCTGGTCGGAATACCCCGGAGAAAGATAGCATTTTCCAAGGAGCTTGAAGGTCTTGGCACGAAAGCCGGTTTCTTCCTCAAGCTCGCGCCTGGCTGCAGTGGCAGGGTTTTCATTTTCTCCTGCCCGCCCCTTTGGGAGGCACAATTGCGTCTTGTTGATTCCTGCAAAGTACTCGCCTACCAATACGACTCGACCGGAATCATCAACAGCAGCAACCATTGCTCCTTTCGAGCCTCCTTGCGCAGTCATCACTTCGTAGGAAAACTCCTTGCCGTTGTCGTGCCTGACCAGGACGTCTTTGATGCAGAAGATTCGGCCTTTGAATTTTGTCTTTTCGGATATTTTTCTTGGCACGTTTTGTTTTCATCCGCCGTAGATTATACCAATTAGTTCGACCTTGTCGGCCTGCTTGAGCTTTGTCTTGCTGTGGGCAATCTTTCCATTAAGCTTGACTATAATCGTCTGCTCGTTGGCGTCAACCGCATCGATTGCGGCCTTGATTGTGGCGCCTGCTGGAAGTTTGACTTTGTGTTTTTTGCCTTGGCAAACGACGGTCACATCCATCCAGTCCACAACCGAATACGCAAATTTTTGCTGCAGCCTTTCAAAGGGTATTTATTGATGCGGCTTGCTTAATTATTCCTCTTACGCCACAGTGGATGTGGGGACTCGCGGTCCCTGAACTGTTTCGGCTCTTGACGGACTTGAATAAGACAAGTCCGTGTAACAAGTCGGTGGCATAAAACGGAGAGTGTGAAAAATGAGTGCAACTAAATACATTCGCGAATCGTTCCGCAAAACTATGGCCGAGCGCGCGCCAGCATACAAGGCCCGCCTCATCAAGTGGCACAAGCAGAGCCCGGTAGTCCGCTTGGACGGCCCGACCAACATTCCCCGCGCAAGGGGGCTTGGGTACAAGGCAACCAAGGACATTCTGGTTGTGCGCGTGCGCATCTCAAAGGGTAAGCGCGTCCGCCGCCGTGCAGACCTGGGCCGCAAGCCGGGCAAGAACCGCAAGGAAGTCAACCCGGGAGCACCGCTGTCATACTACGCTGTGATCAAGGCCGCAAACCGCTTTTCAAACCTCTCGCCGCTTGGAGTTTACCTTGCGGGAGAGACTGGCACGGACAAGTACTTCGAAGTAATAATGAAGAACAACTGCCCGCAGACGCCCCAGAAGCCGGTCAAGCAGGTAGCGCCAGTTGCCGCAAAGCCGGCAGCTGCCAAGCCCGCAAAGAAGGCCTAAGGCGGTTAAGCCAGATGGACTTTGTTGACTTGAACGTCGCAAAGCCGGAACTGTCCGCGCTTCTACACAAGCTCGGCTTTTCCCAATCTTTTTCTTTACAATCAGTAGCGGTTAATTCTCAGGCGGACATACAGAAGAGACTCAACAAGCCCTCGGCAGTCGAGTCCACCAACGTCGAGCTTTTGATGGCTGCCTGCCGCAACCAGAATGCAATCCTAATCAACCCATTCCTTGCCAAGGGCTTTGAGCGCGAGCAGAAGCTGTTCCGCAAGATTGCCGAGGAAGGCAAGTTCCTTGAAATCCCGCTTTCGCTCTTCCTCGACTGCTCCGGAGCAAGGCGAGCAGGAAGGCTGCACGTTGCGACCAAGGCAGCAAGGCTTGCCCTCAAGCACAAGGCGCGCATAGTGATTACAAGCAGGGCGGCCTCCCAGGAAGGATGCAAGTCGCCCCACGAGATATGCAGCCTTGCCGAGTCATTCCTTGCAATGAGCCCTTCGGCAGCACGGGACGCCATCTCCAAAAACCCCATTGCGGCAGCATCAGAAAACGGGCTTTCCCCGCTCTAGACGGGCATTTCCCAACCTAGCCGGACGCGGCTCCGCACCTGGAAGGGCTTTTTATCCGGCCAGGGAATTACGCGGGGTTTATAAGATTAATCCAGAATATAGTTACTCACCAGTAGTAACAAGTTTATGGTGGGTTTATGTCTAAAGGCCAAGTCGACGGCGTAATCATCTCAGTTGCATTCCTAACGCTTGCGCTAATCGGAATCATAATCGCAAGCCCCTCCAGCATGAGCGGGCTCTTTACAGCAGGCTCGCAAGGGGACGAAGCACCAACGGCCGCACCCATACTCTCACAGAACACGCCAGTCGCTTCGATGCAACCCACAACCCAGCCCACATATACAGGCATACCCATAATCGACCAATCATACTACCCGGTGCCGGTAGTGCAGGCATCGCCTACCCCGTCATACAACAACCCCTACTACGGCGGCTACTACCAGAACAACCCGTATTACAACTACAACAGCCAATACCAGTACTCGCCGTCATACTACCCCAACGGCACTCCATACTACCCGCCGGGGTACCAGAACTACTTCAACTACTACCCCAACGGCACGCCGTACTACGGGTCCAACATGCAGTACGCATACTGCTACTCCAACTACACCGGCTCGTACCCGACAAGCGTCAACATCATCTCGGGCAGGTCGCCGGTCAACATCTTCATCGACGGCACCTACTGCGGCACCATAACAAGCAACAACAGCGCGTTCATGGCATTCGGCCTCGCCCCTGGGTACCACTCGATATACGTGTCAGGCAACAACTGCTACAAGGTCGACTCGGTGTACACCACCTACCAATACCAGACCAACGTCCAGGTGTGCAACGACGGCTCGGTGACCGGTGGCCGCACGTTCACAGGCGACGGAACGTACTACCTCTACCAGGGCGACCAGGTGACCGCCACCGGCGGAGCTAAGTTCGTGTTCTCAAGCTTCTCGACGTGGGAGGCAGGCCAGTCCGCACTGCCCATGGCAACGTTCTCGGTGACGCCCAGCAGCGGAAGCTCCCAGACGGTCAGCATGACCGTAGGCTCAGAATACTACTACTCGGGCGGCTCGATACGCATCAACGGCGCGGTCGAACCCTCGGCAGGAAAGCTCTTCGGGGTCACCGTGTCGTCAACAGGCAACCTCCAGCCCTCGCCAGTAGGCACGCGCACGCTCTCAGGCAGGCTCATCGACCAGAACGGCACAGGGATATCCTACGCGGCAATATCCATAGTGAACGCGTTCGACCCACAGACATACATGAACACCAAGATTGCGGGAACGGACGGCTACTACACGATGCCTTACGTGCCCGACGGGATGTACAACATCACAGTCAGCGCAACGAACCACTACAGGCGCACTTGGACGCTCGTGCAGGTGTCCGGGGACACGTACACTAACTACGACATCGCATCCTCGTTTGCCACCGTGACGCCCACGCCCAGCCCGTCGCCCACGCCAAGCCCGACTCCGACGCCCACTTCAACGCACTACATCTCGGCCCAGTCATACCTGTTCTCGGCGCCGCTTGTGAACCCGGCAGTAACGGCCAACACCTGCGCCAACAGCACGGTGAACCGCTTCAACCCGTTCAACCAGAGCTGGTACGAAGTCCCGATGTCGAACATGAACGGAAACGAGACCTACTGGCTCAACGTAACCTCGCCCTGCATGCTCTCGTTCAGCGGCACCTCGCAGTACAACACCACGAACTACTACAACACGCTCTACCCCGGCTGGAACGCAGTCAGCGCGCCGTACAACGGCGCAACGTTTGCGCAGCTTGCGGGCAACTGCAACATAACCGCCTACTCAAGGCTCAACAATGCGGGAGTGTTCGAGACCTACAACTCGACTTCGGACATCCCCGGCACCCCGTTCAGCATGACTGCGGGAGTGGGCTACCTTGCGTACTCGAGCAACGCCACGCTGTGCGCGATGTACTACAGGACGTAAGCGGCACTGCCGGAAAAACTAGCCTTCTTTCTTATTTATTTTCCCGCGCGCTTGCTGGATGAATTCAACCATCTCGCGCATCACCACGGGCTTTTTCCAATCCTGAAGCGACGCGCGTTCCGCAGCATCCTGCAAAAGCCTGCGATTGAACACGCCTTCAGGCACAAGGTTCCGCTTGGAATTGGCAATCATCCGCGTGACGTACAATTTGCGCAACCGTTCCGCCTCAACGGCATTCTCGCCCGTAAGGTCCAGTTCAATCACGGGAATATCCGCGCCTGCCGCGTATTCCTTTGGCTTCAAATGCAACCCAACCGCCTGGTCGACGTAAAGGCTTGCATTCTCAAACACTTTCCGGTAAGTGACCGGCGCCCTCTCCTTTAGACGGGATGACTTCATCATAAAACCACGAAAAATTAGTTTACGAGCTTTGCAACGTCTCCCACGGACACCAGCTTCTCCTCGCCGCTAACGAGGTTGCGCAGGTTAATCTTCTTCTCCGCAGCTTCCTTGTCGCCGATTATTGCGGCAAAGGGGATGCCCTGCTTGCCGCAGTAGTCGAGGTTCTTGGTGACGTTGCGTCCAAGCAGGTCGATTGCGACGTTGACTCCCTGCGCCCTGAGCGCCTGGGCAGCCTCGAACGCGAAAGGCTGGTCCTTGATTGGGATTACGAACACTTCAACCGAGGTCTTGCGGATTCCATCGATTTTCTCGCCATTTGCGACTTTTTCCTTCAAAAGCTCGCATATTGACTCGAAGCCGAACGCGACCCCGGTTGCAGGCACCTTTTCCTTTCCGGAGAACTTTCCGACCATCTCGTCGTAGCGGCCGCCTCCGCAGATGCTGGACTTGATGATGCTCCCGGGAACGTAGCCTTCAAAGACTGTGCTGCTGTAGTAGGAGAGTCCGCGCGCGAGGCTGGTCTTGATTTCGTAAAAGTCGTCGCCAACGCCGTAGAGCTTGACGTAGCCAACGAGTTGCTGGAGTTCAGCAAGGCCTTCCGCGCCGGTGCCTGACTTGAGTATTTTGCCAAGCTTTGCCATCAGCTTGTCGTTGTCAAGCTTGTCCAGCTCGTCGAACAATTCAAGGACCTTCTTGGCAGACTGGGCGGAGACTCCTTTTTCCTCCATCTCCTTCTGCACTTCCTTTGCGCCGATTTTTTCAAGCTTGTCTATTGAGAGTATGACCGGAGTTGCCTGCTCCGCTGCCACGCCGCAGGACTCAAGCAACCCGTCGAGCACCTTGCGGTTGTTAATCTTGAGCTTGCAGTTGATTCCGAGGGCATCAAATCCTGCCTTGAGCACTGCCACGATCTCGGCTTCGGCAGCCTGCGACTTCACGCCAAATGTGTCGATGTCACACTGGTAGAACTCGCGGTAGCGGCCGAGCTTAATCGGGCCGTCGCGCCACACCGGAGCGATTGAGTAGCGCTTGAATGGCATTGCCAGGCGCGGGTTTGCTGCAAGAACGCGGCAAGTGGGCACGGTCTGGTCGTAGCGCAAGCCAAGCTCGCGGTTTCCCTGGTCTGTAAGCTTGTAGGTTTCCTTGAGGATTTCCGCGCCTCCAGCGTACTTGGAGGAAAGGACTTCCCAGTTCTCGATTGCCGGAGTCTCGATGGGGTTGAAGCCGAAGCGTTCGAACACCGCCTTTAGCCTCTGCATCGCCCAGTCTCTCAAAAGCTTTTCTTCAACAAGAAAATCGCGCGAGCCGCGCACGGGAGCAAGGTCCATGGGAACACCTTTTGATAAACTATCAAAAATAGTTAGGCGACAGTTCGCTTTTTAAGCAAGGGGATAATGAGAAAATACAAGTTAGGTTTTAGGCCTGTCGCCGATTCGACAGCAGCTTGGAAAAATGTCACTTTTGATAGGGAAATAAGATATTGTCAGGTCAACAAGATTATTTCAAAAAAGGTGCCCCTCAAACAGAAATGGACGAAACCCCGACTAAAGCCAATTCTACTACAGCAGAAGTCCTCACAAAAGCAATACTCCCCTACACTAGCCTGCACAAGGGCAAGGTGTTCGTGGTCAAGTACGGCGGCAACGCCATGAAAAGCGACGACCTGAAAAAGTCGGTTATGGCGGATATTGCCCTGCTTGCAGGCAACGGAATCAAGGTCGTGGTAGTGCACGGAGGAGGGCCGGACATCACCGAGCGCATGAAGGCCGCCGGAGTGGAGCCGAAGTTCGTGAACGGCCTGCGGGTAACTGACGAGGCCACGCTAAAGATAGTCAAGGAAGCCTCTGCTGAAATCAACGCAGAGATTTGCATGATGCTCAAGGCCAATGGAATCAATGCGCAGAACGTGCAGGGCACAGTCATCGCTTCCCAGAAGAACGCCGAACTTGGATTAGTCGGCAAAGTCACAGGAGTAAAGACGGAAAAAATAACGAAAGTGCTTGATGCAAATCAAATTCCCGTCATTTCACCTCTTGGAATTTCTGCTGACAACAAGACATATTACAACGTCAACGCCGACACGGTTGCGGTAAAGGTCGCAATCGCGCTTGGAGCGGAAAAGCTGCTTTTGCTTACTGACGTGGACGGCGTTCTTGAGAACGGGAAGGTCATTTCCAAGATGACCGCAAAGCAGGTGCATGAAAAGACCGCAAGCGGAGTCATAACCAAGGGAATGATCCCAAAGACCGAGGCCTGCGTCGAGGCGGTCCAGGCAGGCTGCGGGGACGCGGTGCTTCTCAACGGCACAACCGCACACGCACTTTTATTTGACGTCTTAAACCAGGAAATTGGAACGGAGATTGTGAAGTGAATGGACGCTAACAAGGTCAAGGAAATCGAGAAGGCGCACGTGATGCAGACCTACGGACGGTTCGACCTGGTCATCGACCACGGCAAGGGCGCGTACGTGTACGACGCGGATGGCAAGAAGTACCTCGACTTCATCGGCGGGATTGCCTGCACCGCAGTTGGCCACGGCAACAAGGAAGTCGCCAAGGCGGTTTACAACCAGATGAACACCCTTGGATGGGTCAGCAACCTCTACTACACCGAGCCGCAGGCGTTGCTTGCACAGAAGCTCTCTCAGCTTTCAGGGCTTTCAAAGGTATTCTATGCAAATTCAGGAGCCGAGGCAAACGAGGCTGCAATCAAGCTTGCAAAGCGCGCAACTGGAAAAACCGACTTTGTTGCCTGCGAGCACGCATTCCACGGAAGAACCCACGCAACGCTCTCGGCAACCTGGAAGGAAAAATACAAGACGCCGTTCAAGCCATTGGTTGACGGGTTCTCGTTCGTCCCTTACAATGATGTGGGCGCAATAGAACGCGCAATCACCGACAAGACCGCCGCAGTCATAGTAGAACCAATACAAGGCGAAGCCGGGGTTCTCGTTCCAGCCGCAGATTACCTGGAAAAAGTCAAGGAATTGTGCTGCCGCAAGGGCGTGCTGCTCATATTGGACGAGGTGCAGACCGGAGTCGGACGCACTGGAAAGTTCTTTGCCTACCAGCACGCCGCAATCAAGCCCGACATCGTGACGCTTGCAAAGGGCTTGGCCAATGGAATCCCAATAGGGGTTTGCATTTCGGACATCGAGTTCGGACGGGCGGAGCACGCATCCACTTTCGGAGGCAACTGCGTGGCTTCTGCAGCAGCGCTTGCAACCATTGACTACATCGAAAAGAACAACCTGATGGGAAATGCAGTCGCAGTCGGCGAACATTTCAAGGAATCGCTTTCCAAGCTCAAAAAAGTCAAGGCAGTTCGCGGCAAGGGCCTAATCATTGGAGTGGACATTGACGCTGACGCGAAGTTTGTTGCTGACGAGTGCCTAAAGGAAGGACTTCTGCTGAACAATGCAGCAGAGCACACGCTCCGCTTTTTGCCGCCGCTTACAATCACGGCCAAAGAGGCAGACAAGGCAGTGAAGATACTCAAAAAGGTGCTGAACAGGAAAAATGGCTGAACAACATCCGCACAAGATTCGTGCTGGAATCATCGGCGCAACAGGCTACACCGGCTTCGAGCTAATCAAGATTCTTTCCAAGCACCCGCACATTGACTTGGTGGTGCGCAATAGCGAAAGCAACGCAGGAAAGAAAGTCAAAGAGCTGTACCCGGACTTTGAAGGCGACTTGGAATACACGGGCCACTCCATTGACGAGATTAATGCGCTCAAGCTGGATGTCGTGTTCCTTGCGCTTCCCCACACTGTTGCGATGGACTGGGCACCCAAGCTTTCCTGCAAGGTCATTGACCTGAGTGCGGATTATCGGTTCAAAGAAACCGCGGAGTACGAACGCGTCTACGGCCTCGGGCACAAGGACCCGAAGGCAAAGGCGGTTTACGGCCTGCCTGAACTGTTCCTTGAGCAAATCAAGGCCGCCAAGTTACTTGCAAACCCCGGCTGCTACGCAACGGGAATGATTCTTTCCGGCTACCCTGTAAAGGATAACGCGGAGTACATGGTTTTTGACTGCAAGTCAGGCTGGAGCGGAGCTGGAAAAAGCTCAAAGTACGCCAAGGACTCCTCGATTTCAAAGGACAACCTTGTTTCCTACAGCCTTACCGGCCACCGGCACAAGTACGAGGTCCAGCAGTTCCTTGGAAAGAAAATCAGCTTTACGCCCCACGTAATCGACACGTTCCGGGGGATGATGATTACTGCGCACATCCTTCTCAAGAAGCCTTCTGACGCGCAGGAAATCAAGAAGAAGTACAAGGAGTTCTACGCAAATGCAAAATTCACCAAGGTAATCGACGAAGTCCCTGACTTGCACATGGTGCAGAACACCAACAAGCTTGTAATCGGCGGCTTCGAGGTTGACGAGAACAACCAGCTTGTAATTGTAACCGTGCTTGACAACCTGCTCAAGGGAGCGTCAGGACAGGCAGTTCAGAACATGAACATAATGTTCGGCTTCGACCAGACTGAAGGCTTGGCGTAAACAAGTATAGTGATATTTTTCAACAAAAGGAGTGAGCTCTAAAAAAATGGAAATCATCGACGCAGACGTTACAAAGGTAAACGGTTTTACTGCACTTGGAAAAAACGTGGGCATAAAGAAGGGAAAGCCAGACTTTGCAGTCATTTACTCGGACGCAGTTTGCAACGCCGCTGCTACATATACAAAGAACCTTGTCAAGGGCGCGCCTCTTGTAATCACTAAAGAGCACCTTGCAGATGGCAAGTTGCAGGCAATTGTAATCAACTCAGGAGTTGCCAACGTGTGCACCGGGGAAAAAGGCCTCAACGACGCCCGCGAGATGGCCAGCCTTGTTGCCAAGGAACTTGGAATCAGCGAAAAGAACGTCGCAGTCGCATCAACCGGGGTAATCGGCAAGTACCTTCCGATGGACAAGATTCGCGAGGGAACGAAGGGAATCAAAGCTGAGCTTTCCACTGACAGCAACGTCGCACAGGCCATAATGACTACTGACTTGGTGCAAAAGCAAATCTGCGTCAAGGAAGCCAACTTCACAATCGGCGCGATTGCCAAGGGCTCAGGGATGATTCACCCGAACATGGCAACGATGCTTGCGTTTGTCTGCACCGACGCGCAAATCGAAAGCGCAAAGCTTGACTCAATGCTCAAAAAGATTGTCTCCGACTCGTTCAACATGATGACAGTTGACATGGACACCTCGACTTCGGACATGTGCCTAGTGCTTGCGAATGGAAAAGCAGGAAAAGTTGACGAGAAGAAGTTCGAGGCCGCTCTTGGTTTTGTGTGCAAGGAGCTTGCGCGAAAAATCGCAGCTGACGGCGAGGGAGCGACCAAGCTTTTGGAAGTAACAGTCAAGGGTGCAACTGACACCCAGACTGCAAAGATTCTTGCCAAGTCAATAGTCAGCTCTAACCTGGTCAAGTGCGCTGCTTACGGCAACGACCCCAACTGGGGACGCATTTTGTGCGCAATGGGAAACTCAGGCGCACAGTTCGACCCGCTGAAAGTGGACGTTTGGTTTGGAGACGAAAAAAACAAGATTAAAATCGTCGAGTCAGGAGTCACCACGGACTTTGATTACGTTAAAGTCAAAGCGATTATGGCAAGAAACACCCTGCCAATCTCGATTGACTTGAAATCTGGCCCCGCACAGGCAACTGCATTCGGGTGCGACATGACCGAGCAGTACATCGAAATCAACGCGCATTACACGACGTAATACCCAGGTAGCCGCGTCTTGATTGTGTTTTAAAAACAGCAGTAGCCATCAATAAATTGGTGAGACTCCCTTTGGCTGAAGTAGGAAAGAAAGCTCTTTCGCACAGCATAAGCACCCGCATACTTCCAAGCTTGGGCTTTGAAAGGCTGGACAAGCCGCACGAGGGCAAGCTGGCCAGGAACTCATTCAAGCCGCACACCTCGGACGGCGTCAACGGAGTCAAGCACCAGGTAATCATAGTCCACGAGATTGACCACCCTGACTTCCACTCCGCGACCAACACGCCCACGATGATGGCTGCACTTGAGAGGCACCTCCAGAAGGCCACGGGGTGCAATGAAATCTCGGTCGAAAAGGTCGGCAAGAGCCTATTCATCAAGCACCCGCACATAAGCGTGCAGTACGAGGCGCAGTAAATGAGAAAAATCGCCAGAATAGTGAATTGCACTATTGGGATAATCCTGATAGGAATTCTCTTCAACATCATCCCAAACGAAGGAATTTGCGATGCCGCCGCAAGCTACGGTTTAGTTCCCTCGATTACCGTTCCAGTCATCAACGTAAGCATTGATGCGGCCCCATACGGGGACCCCCAGAAGTACGAGGTCACTACCGCGCCATGGGTTTGCGAACCATTCATCTTCCAGCTGATAGGCGGGGGAATCGCCTTGATGTTTGCGATATGGCTTGTTGCGCACTTCGGTTTTCCTGACGCGAAGCCAAAGAACCAATAGGCTGGACAATCAAGACGAACCCGCACTTCAAAACCCTTAAAAATCCCAATATGCACTAAATAATTCCTCTTAGTGGGCCCGCAAGGGCATTCGGAGAGTAAGCTTCGGCTTGAGATCCGCTTAGGAATCAGCGCAGAATGCGATTAGGCATAAAGCAAATGCGATTGCCCCGCAGTGCGTCGTTTCCGTCGCAGCTCTCATTTCGGACAGTCATGTTTTTACTAAAAAAAGTGATTTGAATATGGATTTGGGCACTTCGATTCGCATGGCAGTCGACAACGGCAAGATCGTTTTCGGCTCGGACAAGACAAGGAAGCTCTCGCTTTCGGGCAAGCCCAAGCTGGTGGTTGTATCAAACAACTGCCCTGCTGAGGCGCGCCAGGACATCGAGCACTTCTGCAAGCTTGCCAAGATTACAGTCTACACGTTCCCCGGGTCGAGCGTGGAGCTTGGCACGACGTGCGGTAAGCCGTTCATCATAAGCGCTTTTGCGGTGATGGACTTCGGCAACTCCGACCTTGCGGAACTGGTGAAGACCAAGTGAGTGAAAGGAAGCTCTCGCAAGAGGACATCCAGCTTCTCAACTTCGTCGAGCGCGCAACGGGCGCCGCTGCAATCGACGTCATCTCCGAAGGCAACGCGGTTGTCTTCGTGGTGGCCAAGGGGCAGTTCGGAAGGGCAATCGGAAAAGCAGGGGCGAACATCCAGAAGCTCCGCAGGATGATGCCCGGAAAGGAAGTCGAAATCGTGGAGGAGGCATCCGACGTAAAGGAGCTTCTCACGCACGCGCTTTCGCCGGCGATGATAAAGGGAATGGAACAAAACGACAAGGGCGAAGTCCTTGTCTCAGTAGACCCCAAGTCAAAGGGTTTGGCGATTGGGAAGGGCGGGGAGCGCATCAAACGCGCCAGGCTCTTGGCCAAAAGGCTTTTTGACGTGGCAGAAGTAAGGATATTGTGATTATTCGGAAAGTTTCGTTTCAAAACAGGTGTTATAATGGCAAAAGGATTGTTCGCAGGAAGGGTTCTGGCTCGTAACCGCAAGACCAAGCGCTGGCTCAAGAAGCCCTGGAAACGCAAGGCACTCGGATTGAAGGCCAAGTACGACCCCCTTGAGGGCGCGCCCCAGGCAAAGGGAATCGTCATCAAGAAAGTCGGAATTGAGCAGAAGCAACCGCACTCCGGTATCATCAAGGGAGTGGTAGTGCAGCTCATCAAGAACGGCAAGAAAGTCACTGCCCACGCGCCCCGCGACAAGGCCATCACCAAGATTGACGAGCACGACGAGGTCACCATCGAGGGCCTCGGAGGCTCCCAGCGCGGACAGATGGGTTCAATCCCCGGAGTCCGTTACAAAGTGGTAATGGTGAACGGAGTATCCCTTGACCAGCTCAGGCGTGGCAAGAAGGAGAAGCCGAAGAGATAGTTTCTCTTTTCTTTCATTTTATTTTCATAAGGTGTTGATCATATGGCAAAGAACGCTGAAGACGCAAAGGAAAATGCCGAGCACGCTGCAAAGCCCGCTTACAAGGCATTCGGAAAATACGATTATGCAGTCGAGGTGCGCGACATCTCGCTTGCACCCTACATCTGTCTGCGCGACATCGAGCTCCCGCACTCGTTTGCAAGGCACGGCAACAAGCAGTTCGCCAAGTCCAAGGTGAACATTGTCGAGCGCCTGGCAAACAAGCTGATGAGGGGAGGAACTGGAGAGAAGCTCTCCGGAAGAATCATCCGCACTCACGGACGCCTGCAGGGAAAGAAGGGCAAGGCGCTCCACGTGGTAGAGCAGGCTTTTGACGAGGTCGAAAAGAGGACCAAGCAGAACCCGCTCCAGGTGCTTGTTCGCGCAATCGAGAACTCCGCACCGCGCGAGGACATCACCCGCGTGCGCTTTGGAGGAATCTCCTACCAGGTCGCAGTTGACGTCGCTCCGCAGAGAAGGCTTGACCTTGCGCTCCGCAACCTGACTCTTGCTGCAATCATGGGCGCATTCGACAAGAAGGCGACCCTTGCAGAAGTGCTTGCAAACGAGCTCGTGCTCGCTGGTGCAAACGACCTGAACAGCTACTCGGTAAAGCGCAAGAACGACACCGAGCGCATGGCAAAGTCGGCAAGATAAATTTCATTCCTTTTCCAATTTCATTTTCTTTTCGAAATTGGATGGTTTCATTTTTCAATTCGTTTTCATGTTTCAGGCGCAAACGCGCCGAATTCCATTATGGTGATTTAGATGGCAAGAAAGGAAGCAGTGGTCGAAAAAGTCAGCGCACTTATGAACAACCGCGCCAACATCCGCAACATGGGCATAGTCGCCCACGTGGACCACGGCAAGACCACCCTTTCGGACACCCTGGTCGCCCGTGCAGGGCTCATTTCGCAGGAGCTTGCGGGAGAGCAGCGCGTGCTTGACTACGACGCACAGGAGCAGGCGCGTGGAATCACCATCAAGGCGGCAAACATCTCAATCGCATTCGCCTACGAAAAAGAGGACTACCTGATTAACCTCATCGACACTCCCGGTCACGTAGACTTCGGAGGACACGTCACCCGCGCAATGCGCGCAGTGGATGGAGTCATCCTGGTCGTGGACTGCGTCGAGGGAATCATGCCCCAGACCGAGACTAATTTGAGGCAGGCGCTCAAGGAGCGCGTCAAGCCCGTGCTTTTCATCAACAAGATTGACCGCTACATCAACGAGCTCAAGCTCTCCAAGGAAAAGATGCAGGAGCGCTTCCTGAAAATCATCATGGCAGTCAACAAGCTCATCGAGACCTACGGTCCTGAGGAGTACAAGAAGGAATGGCAAGTTGACGTAGTCAAGGGAAGCGTCGCTTTCGGGACCGCATTCAACAAGTGGGCAATATCAGGCCCCATCATGAAGCGCAACAACATCAGCTTCCAGACTATGTACGACTGCTGCGTAAAGGGCGACCACGCACAGCTCCAAAAGATTGCCCCCCTCGGAGATGTAATCCTGGAGATGGTGGTAAAGAACCTGCCCTCGCCAATCGAGTCGCAGAAATACCGCATCCCAGTAATCTGGCACGGCGACCAGTCAACCGAGCAGGGAAAAGCCATGATGGAGTGCGACCCCAAGGGCAAGGCATGCTTCATGGTAACCGCAATCCAGATGGACCCCCACGCAGGAGAAATCGCCATCGGAAGGCTCTACTCCGGCCGCATCACCAAGGGTACCGAGCTTTTCTTGGCGTCTAAATTTACTACTGAAAAAGTCCAGCAAGTCGCTGTTTACATGGGACCTGACCGCATCATCGTAGATGACGCAGTTGCAGGAAACATCGTCGCACTTGTCGGGCTCAAGGAAGTCTACGCAGGAGAAACAGTCTCCGAAGGAGAGATTGCACCGTTCGAGCAGATTAAGCACTACAGCGTGCCTGTGGTCACCAAGTCCATTGAGGCGAAGGACCCGCGCGACCTGGTCAAGCTCATTGATGCACTCCGCAAGGTCACCAAGGAAGACCCCACAATCCGCGTCGAGATTAACCAGCAGACTGGAGAGCACTTGATGTCCGGAATGGGAGAATTGCACTTGGAGATTATCGAGTACAAGATCAAGAACGAGCGCGGAGTCAACATCGTCACCTCGCCGCCCATTGTCCTGTACAAGGAAGCAATCACTGCAGAAGGGCCTGAACTTGAAGGCAAGTCGCCCAACAAGCACAACAAGTTCAAGATTTACGTCACTCCACTTGAACCTTCGGTCATGAAGGCAATCGACGAGGGCGAAGTCAGCGAGAAGTCCAAGGGCAAGGAAATGATTGAGTCCCTCATCAAGGCGGGATTGCCGCGTGACGAGGCCAAGAAAATCCTCTGCATCTCAGGAGACAACCTGTTCATCGACGCCACCAAGGGAGTGCAAGGCTTGCTTGACATCAAGGAGCTTTTACTCCAGGCTTTCAGGGAAGCGGTACAGCGCGGACCCATGGCAAAGGAAGAGGTCACCGGAGTCAAGGTAATCCTCACTGACGCAACAATCCACGTCGACCCTGCACACCGCGGGCCTGCACAGGTAATCCCTGCGCTCAAGAGGCCGATTTACGCTGGAATGCTGATGGCAAAGCCGATTTTGCTTGAGCCCAAGCAGAAGCTTGTAATCAGCGCACCCAACGACTACCTTTCCAACATCATTACCCTGATTAACGGAAGGCGCGGGCAGGTGCTCTCGATTGAGCAGGAAGGCGAGGCTGCGGCAATAGTAGGCAAGGTGCCTGTTGCTGACATGTTCGGCTTCTCCAACGACATCCGCAGCGCGACACAGGGCCGCGCGTCGTGGTACTACGACTACTCAGGTTACGAGAAGCTCCCAACTGACTTGCAGGGCAAGATAATCACCCAAATCCGCAAGCGCAAGGGAGAGCCGGAAATCGTGCCAACAGCAAGGGACTTCATGGACTAAATTCGCCTCTGGCGGATTTTTCCAGTCCCAACTTTTTCTTTTTTCCAATTTTTTATTTATCTTTTTTCAGCGAAAGCTTTCGCTAATGCTCAAAAAATGAAAAGACCGCGGTTTATCTTTTCTCAAACGGGAACTGCCCATTCGTTGCAACTATCGGCCCGGTTGAGAGCGTCCATCCTGACCCGTCCCAGTTGAAAATCTTGCCCCCAGCCTCCTGCACAAGCAAGGCTCCGGCAGCGACATCCCAGACTTGCAGGAACTCGTGCGGGTAAGCGTGATGCGTGCCGCGGGCGACGCAAGTCAGGCCGATTACTGCCGAGCTTGGCTGGACTATGTCGCGGAACTTGGTCACGTACTTGGAGTAGAACTCGCGGACTGCCTGCTCGCGCTTTTCGTGGCTGTGGGAAAAGCCGGTTGAAACCATCATCTTGGCAAAGTCCGGCTCCTGTGCCGCTACGTGGATGCGCCGGGCGTTGGAAAATATTGCCGAGTCGTCCTTGTGCTCGAAAAGGTAGCCGCCAACTGGCCACGTGGAAGGCATCACAAGAAACGCCAGCCTCTTGAGTATGCCCGGCTTTGCGAACGCATTAGAGTCTGCGAGGAACGCGCCGTTGTCCTTTGCCGCAAAGAAAAGCTCGTTTTTTGCAGGAAGGTAGATTGCAGCAGCAACCAGCTCGTTGCCATTTGCAAGGGCAATCGAGATTCCAAAGTCGGAGTACTTGCGCGAAAAGTTTGCTGTTCCGTCAATTGGGTCGATTATCCAGCGCAAGTCCTGCCTGCCGGTCTGGCCGCCTTCCTCGCCCTCAAAACCCGCTTCCGGGCAGGCCTTGGAAAGGTAGTCGCGGATTACTTCCTCCGACTTCTTGTCAGCTATGGTGACCACGCTGTTCTGGTTTTCCTTGGCTATCGCCTCGACTTGGGACTCCGGAAGGTCGTAGTAGTGCATTACTTCCTTGCCGGCAAGAAGGGAAGCTTTCACTGCGTGCTTCATGTAATCTGAAGGGGATTTTTGCTCAGACATCGTAACACCAGAACTAAGTCAAGCGTGGAGAGTATATTTTATTATTGGTCAGTTGCCACAATGCAATCGATGAAATTATGAGAGGAGGACGGCCGCCCAAAGCTGAGATAGGCGTCAGCGAAGACGAGGTGTACGAGCAGAAGAAGCCGCAAAGGCCGGTAGTGTTCATGGACGTCCACGGGGTCATCACCCATTCTTCCGACAAGTATCACCGGACGCCCGAAGATGTTCAACTGGTTTCCGGGGCAAAAACCGCCTTGGAAAAACTAGCAAAAACGCACGACATCCTCCTCTTTACAAACCAGCCCGTAGCCAAGGGAAAAATCGAGAGCGAACAGCACATAGTCGCGGCATTTACGCACATCTTAGACAAGCTCCCGAAAGGCTCGGTGAAGGCAGTGTACGCCGCGACCCACTCCGGGCTTGAAGGCGCTTCGCCTGAACACAAAGAGTTTGAGACGTTCGTAAGAAGCCTCGGCCACGCAAGCTTGCCGCTGCACAAGATGGATGGCGGGATATTCCTGGTTCCGGGAAAGATTGCCCGAAAGCCGGGAACCGGAATGCTGATTGCAGCTGCGCACTCCCACGGCATCGACCTTGCCAAGGCGTTCGTGATAGGCGACAGCAAAGCAAAGGAAGGAGTGGCCGCGCAAGCTGCCGGAATACCCGCCCGCAACGTCCACATCATAAGAACCGACAGCGGCGCTTCGCTTCTGCAGGCAGTAAGCAAGATACAGCGGCAGAAAAAATGAAGGACAGTTTTATTCCAAAAAGAATAAAATCACGGAAATTTTAGGCTACGAAATTCGAAAAAATCAGATAGCTTTTTATAAGAAATGTCATCAAATAGTTGCTACCGTTTGGTGTTCCGAGGGGGGCTTGGAGACAAAGTTTTTTCACTCTTTTTGAGTGGTAAAACGGCAACAAAGTTACAAAACCTTTATAAAGGTAAACTGATTTTCTAATATTCCCAAGAAATTAGGCAACCATACAACATATAGTGGTTTGTTTATACTTCCCACACAATAGGTGGGATTCAAGCTGGCTGGCAGGTCGGCTGCAGACCCCTCAAAGGCTGCATGTTGTGTCTGATTCCTTGGCTGGACACAACAGGTATGGGGGTTGTTTTTTGTGAAATGTCCCAGTTGCAAGAGCGAAGAGACCAAGGTCATAGACAAGCGGTTTACTGATAATATTGAAGCCAACAGGAGGCGCCGCGAGTGCCTTTCCTGCGGCGAACGCTTTACCACTTACGAACGCATAGAGACCACCCTGAAGGTCATCAAGAAGGATGGCAAGAAGGAGGACTTCGACGAGTCCAAAATCATGCGCGGAATCGAAAACGCTGCGGTCAAACGGCTTTCTGAAAAGCAGATTGACCAGCTTGTTGACGACATCTCTGCAGAGCTTGCCAAGGAGAACCCCTCAGGCGAGGTAGCGTCATCAGCAGTTGGCAACAAGGTGCTTGAGAAGCTCAAGGCAGCTGACGAAATCACTTATTTGCGCTTTGCTGCTGTTTACAAGGGCCTAAAGAACGCCCAGGCCCTCCAGAAGGAGGCCAGGAGCCTGCACGAGTACAAGGGCGGCAAGGTCAAGACCCTGGTTTCCAAGATAAAGAAGCGCGACGGCCGCGTGGTCTCGTTTGACCGCGACCGCATCGAAACAGCCATCTTTGCAGCAGCAAAGGCAACCGGAGCAGGTGACCACGACCTTGCTGAGGAACTCACTGACAAGGTAGTTTCCAAGCTCAACTCCGAATTCGGCGATGAGAAGGTGCCTGATGTCGAAGTAATCCAGGACCTTGTTGAAAAGACGCTCATCGAAGCCGGGCAAGTGGAGATTTCCAAGTCCTACATACTTTACCGCAACCAGCGCGAGAAGGAACGCGAGCGCAAGCAGATGTTCATGAACATCAACGACGTCATGAACGGCTACCTTTCGCAATCAGACTGGCGCACCAAGGAAAACAGCAACACCGACTACTCGTTCTCGGGGCTGATGCTCCACACTGCGGGAACCGTGATTGCCAATTACGTGCTTAACGAGATGTACCCGTCCGAAGTGGCTGAGGCGCACAAGAAGGGCTACTACCACCTGCACGACCTGTCCTGCGGAGTCGTAGGCTATTGCGCTGGCTGGTCTTTGAAGAACCTCATTACAATGGGCTTCAACGGCGTGCCGAATAAGGTGGACGCGCTTCCTGCAAAGCACCTGGACGTTCTTGTGAACCAGATGGTGAACTTCATCGGCTGCATGCAGATGGAATTTGCCGGAGCGCAGGCATTCTCAAGCGTGGACACCCTCCTTGCGCCTTTTGTCAAGCAGGACAAGCTTACTTACAAGCAAGTCAAGCAGGCCATGCAGATTTTGGTCTACTCTTTGAACGTGCCTTCGCGCTGGGGAAGCCAGATGCCGTTCTCCAACATCACCTTCGACTGGGTGGTTCCTGAGGACATGGCAAACCAGGCCGCAATAATCGGCGGCGAGCCCATGGAATTCAACTACGGCGACTGCCAGGCTGAAATGGACATGATTAACAAGGCGTTCCTTGAGGTCATGATGTCAGGAGACGCTTCGGGACGCATATTTACGTTCCCCATCCCGACTTACAACCTGACTGTGGACTTCAACTGGGACTCCGAGAACGCCAACCTGCTCTTCGAGGCAACTGCGCGCTACGGGATGCCGTACTTCCAGAATTACATCGGAAGCAGCCTTGACCCGAAAAGCGTGCGCTCGATGTGCTGCAGGCTCAGCCTGGACTTGAACCAGTTGCGCAACAAAGGCAACGGCATCTTTGGAGCTGGCGAGCAAACTGGAAGCGTCGGAGTGGTTACAATCAACCTCAACCGGCTTGCCTACGAGTCAAGCAACAAAGATGAGTTCTTCCGCAAAATCGACCAGTACATGACCCTTGCCAAGGTCTCGCTTGAGATAAAACGCGAGGCAATTGAACGCAACCTCGCGCAGGGCCTGATGCCCTACACCAAGAGGTACCTCGGCTCGTTCCACAACCACTTCTCAACAATCGGGCTGTGCGGAATGAACGAAGCTTCAGTCAACCTGCTTGGAAAGAGCATCCTTGAGCCTGAAGGAAAGGCCTTCGCAATGGAGACTTTGACTTACATGCGCACCAAGCTGGTTGAGTTCCAGAACGAGACCGGCCACCTGTACAACCTCGAAGCCACTCCGGCTGAGAGCGCGTCGTACAGGCTTGCAAAGGCTGACAAGAAGGCGCACCCGGACATATTCACTTCCGGAACCGAAGTGCCTTACCTGACCAACTCAACCCAGCTGCCAGTTGACGCAACTGACGACGTGATTGAGGCCCTAGAGCACCAGAACGACATCCAGCCGCTCTACAGCGGGGGAACGGTGTTCCACGTGTTCATGGGCGAAAAGCTCAGCTCTGGGGCTGCGTGCAAGGCGCTTGTGAAAAAGATTGCCTACAACACACGGCTTCCGTACTTTTCAATCACGCCCACATTCAGCGTGTGCCCGGAGCACGGATACATCGCAGGCGAGCACTTCTCGTGCCCCTGCATGGTAAAGGAAAAAGCATAGAACGGAGGGATGACAGGACATGGACGAAGACAAGAGCTGCTCGAAGAGATGCGAAGTATACTCACGCGTAGTCGGCTACTACAGGCCGGTACAGAACTGGAACAACGGAAAGCGCGAGGAATTCAAGGACCGCCTGGAATACTCCGAACAAATTGCTTTGTCAAAGAAGTTTGAAGGCGGAGCACAGGAAGTCACGATTGCCTGCGAGTGCGCACCGGCAAAGAAGGCTTAGACGCCTTGGATGCGCCGAAAGGCAAAAAACGAAGGAAGCAAAGAACGGAAGGAGCAAAGAGACAACAAGGAGGCCTTTGGATAATGCAAATCGTAGGCCTGCAAAAGACCACGCTGGTTGACTATCCGGGCGTGGTCGCCTGCACCCTTTTCACTCCGGGGTGCAACTTCCGCTGCCCCTATTGCCACAACCCCGAACTGATTAACCCGACTCACGCCTTCCAAATCATCCCGGAAGGCGAGTTCTTGCAGTGGCTTTCGGGCCGCAAGGGCTGGCTGGACGGGGTTTGCGTGACTGGCGGCGAGCCCACTCTCCAAAAGGACCTCCCAAGCTTTGCCAAGAAAGTCAAGGACGCTGGTTTCCTGTTCAAGCTCGACTCCAACGGCACGAATCCCGCAATGCTTGAGCAGATGCTCGACTCTGGACTGGTCGATTTCGTGGCAATGGACATCAAGGCCCCTCTCGAAGACTACTCGAAAGCCACGAAGGTAAATGTGGTCGAGGCCAACATCCAGAAAAGCATTGACTTAATCCGCACCCGTGCCCCTGATTACGAGTTCCGCACTACTGTTGGCCCCGCCTGGTACTCCAAAGACATAGCAAAGCGCATCGGCGAGTGGCTGGATGGCAGTAAGGCCTATTACCTGCAGCAGTACGTTCCCGGAAACACCCTTGACCCCCTGCTCTCCCAAGACCGCTTTACGAAGGAAGAACTGGAAGAGCTGGCGGGAATGCTGAAGCCCCATTTCAAGAAAGTGGAAATCAGAGGAAGCTAATATTCATTGTATGCGCACAGCGCCCATTTTGCAGAGAAAAAATAGTATCTAATGCACAGTTGGTTGAAAAAATATTCTCATTGAAGTGCCATGAATAGAATCAAAAATTAATTCGCATTTCTTTTCAGACTGATTTTCAAGATTAATCCCATCTAAATCGACAATAAAAAATACGGGCTCAGCATTTCCTGCCTCAATATTTGCGGGTGGAAGAGGTACGTCACCATAATTTGTTAACTTTCGCGCAGGATATTCTTGTGAATTATATCTTACACGAAAATTTCTAACGGCAGTAGTTCGATTTCTACTAGCAATATCGACAGTTATACTTAATCGAGTATATTCTTGATTGACGCCTTGACAATCATCTTCAGGTTGAAAATAATATCTTGATTGAGTTATTGTCGCGAAAATATCCGGTTTTTCTGGAATTAAATTGAGAATAATCACAAGTAGTTCTAAACTTATAGGAATCCAGCTAAGAGTACTGGCTGCATTTGAATATATTGCAAAGGTAAGAATCGCGAAAGCAGAGACGGACAGGACTATAGTTATCATTTTACTGTGAGTAATCAGTAAATCCCATAGGTGTGCAAGTTGTTTCATTTCCACGCCTCTGCTTACTTTTTTTTTATTAAAGAATAAATTGTGTTAAGAATAATCAACAATGCCCAAATCAAAGCAAG